>ERZ1026860.3-NODE-3-length-185188-cov-62.132229_pt1 | contig 185188 bp, 153 predicted proteins | sample MGYA00380160_ERZ1026860 | MGnify/ENA primary metagenome ERZ1026860 (study PRJEB33269, sample SAMEA4719796) | human gut metagenome | biome: human-associated habitat; feature: organic feature; material: feces | place: Cameroon | collected 2013-10 ... | reverse complement strand
TAAACAATCTTAGTTTAACCACCCCAAAAGTGTCAACCATTCTCAGGGAAGGTCAGGGCAGTCCACCGCAACGGTGTCACAGAAAGGCTATTTGCATAACTTCCGTGCATATTTTGAGGAAATTTGCACTAAAATTATGCAAATATTGATAAAAGTTGCACTAATTTCGTGCAATAGTCCTATATTTGTCATAGGACAAGTTATGCGATGGAACAACTTTACGAATATTTCACAAGAAAGTTGAAGGAGACTTCAACTGATTTTCTCCGCTATAAGTATCCCTTCATCAAATGGGACGTGAAAGCGTTCGGCCTTGTGGGGCCACGTGGTGTGGGAAAATCCACAATGTTGCTGCAACATATAAAGCTGCATCATAGCATAGATGACACGTTGTACGTTTCGGCGGACCATTTGTACTTTTCGGAGCATAAGCTTGTGGATCTGGCCGACAGGTTTGTGAAAATGGGAGGACGGCACCTGTTTGTTGACGAGATTCACAAATATGAAGGGTGGTCACGTGAACTGAAACAAATTATTGATAGTTACAGCGATCTTCAGGTTGTGATCTCCGGTTCGTCAATCCTTGACATCTATAAAGGAATGTCTGATTTGAGCAGACGCGTTCCGATCTATAATATGCAGGGGCTGTCGTTCCGGGAATATCTTAAACTTTTCCACGATATTGACGTACCTATATATTCAATGGAGGATGTGCTAAGGAACAAGGCGGAGATTCCGGGAGTCGCGCATCCGCTGCCGTTGTTCCGAAGTTATCTTCGTAACGGATATTATCCTTTCGGGAAAGATCCGGAGTTTGATCTTGAGATGCTTCAGGTCATAAACCAGACTATGGAAGTGGATATTCCTCAATACCTTCAAACGAATGTTTCCATCGGCAGGAAACTCAAGTCCTTGCTGATGGTGGTGGCTCGGAGCGTTCCGTTCAAACCGGTGATGACCAAACTTGCTGAGGTGACAGGCATTAGCCGTAACGATGTCTCGGATTATCTCATATACATAGAGCAGGCCGGAATGATTTCACAGTTGAGGGACAGGACAGGAGGGATAAGAGGACTTGGAAAAGTCGAGAAACTATACCTTGACAACCCGAACCTGATATACGTTCTGGAACCGAATAAGGCCGATGTCGGCAACATACGTGAGACATTCTTTATGAATCAGACCAGGGTCACAAACGATGTGATCAGTTCCAAAATCTCTGATTTCGAAATAGATGGCCGTACATTCGAGATTGGTGGGAGGAATAAGGGCAACAAACAGATAGAGAATGCTGACGAAGGGTATGTCGTTAAGGATGACATAGAGACCGGCTATGCCAATGTCATCCCTATCTGGGCTTTCGGCCTACTATATTGACCCTAATGGAATGGATGTATCGAATTGTATAGTATGTCTTCTTTTAGTGTTTGCAGACACTAAATATTATCGAATAATAGTGTTTGCAAACATTATTTTGTAACTTTGTATCATTGCAAATCGTTCGGGTTATGGAAGGTCTTGACGAAATACTTAGAATTTACAACAGGCGGCTTCAGGGCACGCCAGAAGGATTCAAACGCTATCTGATTGACAAAATAGATTGGCGAGATAATCTCATAGCAATAAAAGGAGCGAAAGGCACAGGAAAGACCACAATGTTGCTTCAGCACATAAAGGAATCATTTACGGACAAGGACAAGGCACTATACCTTTCTCTTGACAACCTGTGGTTCGAGACTCATTCCATAAACGACCTGATAGAGTATCATTACACGCGCGGCGGTACGCACCTGTTCCTTGATGAAGTTCACTATTTCCCAAACTGGAAGACATTGATCAAAAACATCAACGACGATTATCCGGGACTTCACGTTGTTTACACAGGCTCCTCTATGCTAAAAATAGACAGCGGCGTGGCAGATTTGTCAAGAAGGCAGTTGCCTTACACCCTTCACGGGATGTCTTTCCGGGAATATCTGCTCTACGAGGGACTCGCCGAAATGGAACCGATCTCTCTTGATCTCCTTTTGCGCGACCACCGCCGGATAGCGGAGGATATCCTCTCAAACGGGATGAAGATACTGCCGGCATTCGGGGAATATCTGCGATATGGCTATTACCCGTTCTATAAGAGCGTATATTCCGGATTCGAAATCAGGTTGCAGCAAGTTGTCAATCACGTTCTGGAAAATGACTATCCGATAATTGAGGGAGTGGAGCAATCTACAATCAGGAAGACCAAGAAAATGTTTATGATTCTTGCGGAACAGGTCACTCAGACCCCGAATATGTCGAATCTCTACAATGAGTTGGAGACCGACAGAAACCAGGGACTCAAGATGCTGTACGCCCTTGAAAAGGCTGGACTTCTGGCCTTGCTTTCCGACAAGCCGAAACATATAGACAAGTTGTCGCGTCCCGAGAAGATATTTATGGACAATTCCAACTTGATGTACGCGTACGCGATGGCACCAAACATCGGGACGGTGCGTGAAACTTTCTTTTTAAGCCAGTTGGCAGTCGATCACTCCGTTACATATCCCGCTAAAGGTGATTTTCTTGTGGATGGGAAATATCTGTTTGAAGTTGGAGGCCGCAAGAAATCATTTGAACAAATAAAAGATGTGGCTGACAGCTATCTGGCTGTGGATGATACGGAAATCGGGCATCACAACCGTATCCCTTTATGGATGTTCGGCTTACTGTATTAAGAGAATATTAATCCTTCCATTGCGGAATGGTAAAATTTTCCATAAATTGGCACTCTATAATTTTGAAAAAATACGTTTTGAATATGAAAAAGTGTTTGACCGCTCTGGTTTTACTGGTGTCCGTGGCCGCCTCGGCAAAGGATTTCAATGATATTCCTTCCGCTTGGAAATGGGTGGGAAAGAATGAGGTGGCATTGACTTATGATTACTCTTTCACGGGGGCTAAAGACTTCTCTGTCAATGCGGTGACGGGAAAGGTTACCGAGGGGATAAGCTATCCGGCGAAGTTCACGGATTTCCCGTTCAGGCCGGACGGGGCTGTCAACCTGACATATTCACCGGACTCCACGAAGAAGGCGTTCACGAGGGACAACAACCTTTGGGTGGTGGACATCGCGACGAAAGGGGAGACCCAGCTGACGTTCGACGGGTCGGACGTGATTCTGAACGGGTACTCTTCGTGGGTATATTACGAGGAAATTCTGGGCAGACCTACCCATTATTGCGCGTTCTGGTGGTCGCCGGACTCCAAGAAGATCGGATTCTATCGCTTTGACAATTCGGAGGTTCCTGTATTTCCGATATATTCACCGTTCGCTGAGGACGCTGACCGTTCGGGAATGGGGTTGGCATATTCACAGAACGCCGGAGCTGCGGTCGCTTTGCCGAACGTGTCTCCGACCGGAGGCTCGGTTCGTATGACCCGCTACCCGAAATGCGGCGACAACAACCCTAAGGTTCGGATCGGGATTGTGAATGTTCAGAGCGGCAGTACCGTTTGGGCGGACTTTGACGAGAACGACGACCAGTATTTCGGGACGCCGTTTTGGGGGGCGGACAGCGAGGCCTTTTATATTCAGAGAGAGCCGAGGACGCAGAACACGCTCGACCTTTTCGCAGTGTCGCCGGTGGACGGTTCGAAGAAGCAGATCTATCACGAGACCTACAAGACGTGGCTGGACTGGATTGACGGGATGCTGTTCGGACGGGATGGAATTTATATGGTACGCTCGTTTGAAACTGATTGGCAGCAAATATATTACCTCTCTTATGACGGTGCTGTCTTGAAGCGTCTGACGGATGGGGAGAACTGGCGGATGTCGCTTGTGGACGTGAAGGAAGGCAAGGCGGCCAAAGGGTTTGACGGCAGTTCTTCGGAGGTGCTGTTCGTCGCGGAGCGTGATTCCCGTGTGCGCAGCGGGCTATATTCAGTCTGCAAAGGTGTGATTAGGAATATTTCGGATCCTTCGATGAATGTCGCTTCTGTCAAGGTTTCTCCGGATCAGAGGTATGCCATCGCTTTGGCCAGCAATTCCAGGACGCCGTCGCAGGTTTGGATTTATGATTTGAGGAAAGTCGCGAAGTCCTTCAAGGTGGCGGATATGGCAGGAGAGGATTTTGATGCTTCGAATTACGCTTTGCCTGAGCATATTACGATGACGACTAAGGATGGGCTTGCGCTTCCTGCGATGATTGTCTATCCTAAGGATTTTGACGCTACCAAGAAATATCCGGTTCACGTGGACATCTACGGTGGCCCGGATTCTCCTCAGGTCAATGACCGGTTCCGCAGTCCGCTTTATTATCAGTGGTACGCCGAGAACGGGATCATTGAGGTCGTGGCGGACTGTCGCGCCTCTGGGCACAATGGCCGCAAAGGACTGGATCAGATTTATCGGCGTTTGGACGAGCGTGAGGTGCTGGATTTCGTGGAGTGGGCTGAATATCTCAAGTCACTTCCTTACGTGCAGGGTGACAAGATAGGTGTCGAGGGCTTCTCTTTCGGCGGCACGATGACAGCTCTTCTGGTGATGAATCATCCGGACGCTTTCCACTACGGAATCGCCGGCGGAGGAGTCTATGACTGGGCGCTTTACGACACTCACTACACGGAAAGGTTTATGGACACGCCGGCCAACAATCCGGAGGGTTACGCTTCGACAAAGGTTGTCGCCAGCGCGGCCAACTATCCTGTCACGGAGAAGAACTACGACGGGTCGGTGATGCTCAAGCTCACGCACGGAACAGGGGACGATAACGTGCATTTCCAGAACACATTGCTGTTGGTGGACGCTCTTCAGAAGGCTGGCAAGAAGTTTGAATTGATGATCTATCCGGACGGGATGCACGGGTACCGTGGCTATCAGGGGAAGCATTTTTCCGAGGCCAACAGGGCGTTCTGGCTCAAGTACTTGAAAGGGGAGTAGCCTCGGCCGTTTGCCAGATCACTGAGCTCGCCAAAGTGACCGTCCTTATGGTTTGGCAAGCTCGCTAGCAAGACGGAAATGGATACAGATCGGTTGCTGAGCCCGCCGAAGTGACATCCCATACGAAGTAATACTGTAATATGAAGGGAAATATTCAAAGAATAGCATTATCCATCGCCTTGGCGGCGGCCGCATTTCCCTTCTGCGCCGCCCAGGAGGTGACCCGCAGCGCCCAAATCCCAGGCCTAAGGCCCTACAAAGTGGATTTGGAATATATGCCCCGCGCCGAGAAAGACTCAGTGCGTATGGTCGCCGAACTTTGGAAAGGCTATGTCGAGTCGTTCACTTCCTCTTCGGTGGACGAGGCCCGCCGGCGTTCCTTCTGGGTGGACGGCTCACCTGACTACCTTCAGGAATTCGATGACGGCAACCTCCTCTACGCCTCTTTCCGCGAGAACAGGATTCTTGACATCCGGAAACTCGGCGGCGGCACCTACGAATTGATCGCGGCCACGTTCAGCAAACTTCCGGGCGAGGAATATGACAACTGGGTGGAAGCTGTCCTCCGCGTCTGTGTCAAGGCTGTGGCATCAGGCAATGGTGGTAAAAACAATCCTTTCCGGCTGTGTAACTGGCTAGACGCGGAATTCCCGTCTTTGACGAAAACCATATTCAAGGGCATTGAATATTATTGCGTTCCAGGTTGCGGAGTGCCTAAAAAGGCCGCCTCCGGATTGGCTACATTTGTCACAAGGTTCATCAATGAATATGCTCCTGAGTTTCAAGGCCCTTTGCGTTATGTGGTGGCTCCGTCTGTGGATCAGTGCGAGCGTCTGTCAGGAATCTTGTTCAACGCATATTCCAATCCTTTGATGAGTTCCGCATCTGGAAAAAACTCTGACAGAGCGTTCTACGGCCGGACTTTTGGTTCGGACATCGTCCTCTCGAACTATTGGGATGACAGGCACGATGTGGCCCTTCTGCTCATCAAATCCTCTTGGCCAAAGGCCCTGCTGATGGTTCAGGAAGGCGTCGCCGCTTATTATGGCGGTTATATGGACCTTTCATATTCAGACATCAAGGCCTCGCTCCGCCGCTATCTTGCGTCCAAGAAGGATCTGGACCTTTCAAATGATGACAATTTCTATGACCTTTCGATTCCGGTCTCTGGAGAGGACGGTGTGACTGCCGCGGTTGTTCCTTTGGAAGGTATTATTGGTGCGGCCATTGTGGAATATACCATTGTCCAGCAAGGCCGTTCCAAGGTCAAGAATCTCCTTGGATGCCAAAACTATTCCGACATATTCAAAGTCCTTGGCATCCCTTCCGCCGACATCAACGACTTCATCCGCGGGATACTTTAGTTCTAACAGGCTCAGTGACCGGACGGCTCCGTGACAATCAGGTAGTTGTCTTCGTTATAGGGTGTTTCGATACGGACTCCGAAGATGTGCGCGTCATCGCCTGACTTGACTTTCAGGCGGGTGCGGAGTTCATCGCTGGACATCGGGATGTTCTTAGCGGAAACTTCTGAATGCGGGTAGCGCTTTCCGACATCCTTCATCGAAGACTTGTTGAGAGGAAGGATCTCCTTTACATAAAAGACTTTGCCGAAATCTTTAAGCGGTGCCGTACGTTGCTCTGATTCGCTGTCGGACAGCGGCTCACTGATTGTGTAAAGATGCGTGAACCGAGCCAGCTTGACAAGCCCGAACCTTTCGCAGATGGCGTTGGACACCCCCGCCTTTGTCAGCGATTTTCCCGGCTCGAAGATAATCCTTGCGAAGGTCGAATCCGGATAACCGGCTTTAGCCTTGGTGATTTCCTCTGGCTTGAATGTCAGCGTCTTGCCATCTTCCCGACAGGTCAATGAATATCCTTCATTCCATTCCCCGTCCAACAGAATCAGCAGCTCCTTGCATTCTCCGCCGCTGGCCACCACGTGAACCTCACGCACCCACTGCCCGTTCCACCCTTTCCCGGAAGCCTTTTCAAGATATTCCTCATAAGTCCTGTCCAGCCTCTCAACAGCCATCGTGATGTCAGCCATAGGGGAGAGTTTAAGGAGTACGAACCTGCTGATTCCGAACAGTTCCGGCAGAATCTTCAGCACATCAGGCGAGCAATCTTCCAACAGAAACACCTTCTTCCCGGCGGAGTCCCTTCTCGCGGGATCAAGGAATATGACATCCGGTCTGAAGTCTCCGAAGATGTCCTTGAGCGAGTCTGATGTCGCCTCCGAATTTTTTATGAATATATTCGTGACTCCCAGTGCCTTGAAATTGTGTCTTGCTGCCGCAGCAAGCGCCGGATTCATCTCATTGTAAAGCACTTCCTCCGCCACTTCGCTGAACGCCCACGAGTCCACTCCCAGTCCTCCCGTCAGGTCGGCCACCTTGCCTCTGCTTGGTATGGTCACTTCGGCAAGCTCAGTGACCGATTGGTTTCTGGTCGTAGGGCTATTTTTGTCGGGCACTGATTCTGTCCCTTTGGTCGCTGAGCCTGTGGTTCGACAAGGGTCACCAACCATCGAAGCGACTGTCCCAACATATTCATTAAAGATTCTTTGAACAATCGAAGCCTTGTACCGCGCCGTGTCCGATGAGCTGCACTGCTCCGCGCAAAGCGATGAAGGATAGACCAGCCCCGTGCGCGCCACCCATTCCGGCAGTTTCTTCCGCAGCCTCCTCCGCCCTTCAATTGTGTTGACGGCCAATGATTTCGCATCCAACCCCGCCAGCTCCGCATCCTCAGGCACAGGCCACTCCTTGCACGCCATCACCAGCCGCACCGTGTCCGCGTTCCCGTTCTCAACTATGAATTTCTCGAAACTGTCCATATCGTCTGCAGTTTTAGATAGAATAGGATAAGGCCGTTTATTCGTCATATTCTTGATTATCAAATTCCTCTATCCAAGATTTTAACTTTTCCTGCAACTCTTTTTTGTTTGGAAGATAGAGTTCATACTGAGCCGCATAAATGTTGGAGTCTTTGGGCAGCGTAAGCTCAACCAATGCATCTTTCTTTTCTTTGCACAGGAGTATACCAACAGTTGGTTTTTCAAAATCTTGCTTGACGTTTCTGTCGTAGTAGTTGACATACATCATCATCTGGCCAAGATCTTGATGTGTTAGTTTGTCCACTTTCAAATCAATAAGAACATAGCATTGCAGAAGACGATTGTAGAAGACAAGATCAACATAGAAGTTCTCCTCGTCGAATGTGAAGCGTTTCTGTCGCGCCTCGAAAAGAAACCCTTTGCCGAGTTCAAGAAGAAATGATTGCATCTTGCTGATGATGGCAGACTCCAACCTTGTTTCAGAGTAGACAGCTTCCGGCTTCAAGCCTAAGAATTCCAAAGTGATGGGATTCTTGATGATATCAGACGGCTTTTCCACGGCTTGCCCTTCTTTTGCCAGCCGCATCACTTCCTCCTTGTTCTTGCTGAGGGCTATTCTTTCATAGAGACTGCTGCTTACTTGGCGCTGAAGCCAACGAACGCTCCAATTTTGCTTCCGACTTTCGATCTCATAGAAGTTGCGTGCGTTTTCGTCTTTTATCCGCATTAGTACGAGATAGTGAGACCAACTTAGAACAAACTTGTGAAGGTGTGGCAAAGTATTTTGAATTTCCGAAACAGCGTTTAGGAAATTTGTGTTATGGACATTCACTTTGGATTTATCCGGAGATGTTTGAGAAGAACGAGTTCGGGAATAGGTTTTATAAAATTTTCGGCAATTACTCAATGTGTCCTCAGACCATCCTGCGCCGAATTTGGCAGAAAGCCTTTCGGACAACTTGATGATCACTTGTTTACCATATTCCGCTTTATGTTTGCCATATTGTTCGTCTTCTACGATATAACGGCCGATTTCATATTTCGTATAGACTTCCGCTATGTTTACGGCAGTGGCTGCCTTTTTTCTGGACTCCTCAATCAGAACCGAAATTTTCTTAAACAAAGCATCTGTATTGATCGTTGTGATATTGTTTGTTTCCATAACTTTTAATCAATATAAACAAACTTACATAAAAACTTTTGAATAACAGAGAAAATAGGCTGATATGTCGCTGAAATTACTATCAATAAAACATTTGACAGTGTCAAACCCAATCTTGATGTATCGGGAGTATCAGTTTGATATGTATTATCAACTGAAGTTGAACTAGTTCCAATTATGATCGGAAACAGCGGAGGTCGCTCGTTAACTTGCCCTCGTATAATTTGTCCTGGGCGGCATTCGGTATGCCAAATAATTTGAGTAAATTTGTAATCAGTATGGTTTGATGGTCAGACTGTACGGCTAAAAGACAAGATAATAAAACGAGAATATTATGGCACAGGATTACAACGAGAACGCCAGGAAATGGCTGGAAGGGGATTTCGATCAGGAGACCAAGATGAAGGTGATCGAGCTGCGGAACAATGATCCGGCTGGATTCGAGGACGCTTTCTACAAGACTTTGGAGTTCGGTACCGGTGGCCTCAGGGGCATTATGGGAGTCGGAACCAACAGGATGAACAAATATACCGTCGGGATGGCCACGCAGGGACTTGCCAACTATATTCTTAAGAAAGTTTCCGGGGATGACATCCGCGTCTGCATTTCCTACGACAGCCGCAACAACTCAAAACTGTTCGCCAAGATCGCCGCTGACATATTCAGTGCCAACGGATTGCACGTGTTTATATTCGACAATCTGCGTCCTACGCCGGAGCTGAGCTATTCCATCCGCAAGATGGGAGCGGTCGCCGGAGTGATGGTCACCGCCTCGCACAATCCTAAGGAATATAACGGGTACAAGGTTTATTGGTCAGACGGTGCTCAGATCACCGCGCCGGTTGATCAGGAGATCATCGACGAGGTCAACAGGATCACCGACCCGTCGCAGGTGATGTTCGAGAAGAAAGAGCATTGCGGAGAGGTCGAGCTGATGGGCAAGGAGATGGATGACGCTTACCTTTCTGACATCATTTCACTGACCCTCAGCCCTGAGGCTCGTGAGAAACATAAGGATCTGAAGATCGTTTACACTCCGCTTCACGGAGCCGGGGTCCGTATCGTGCCGGAGGCTCTGAAACGCCTTGGTTTCGAGAATGTTATCCACGTGCCTGATCAGGATATCAGTGACGGTGACTTCCCGACAGTTGTCTCTCCGAATCCGGAGGAGCCGGCCGCGATGAAGATGGCTCTTGAGATGGCCGACAAGAAGGGAGCGGACATCGTGATGGCCTCCGATCCTGACGCCGACCGTCTTGGAATCGCCGTGCGTGACAACGAAGGCAAGATGGTTCAGCTGAACGGCAACCAGACGGGATCCATCCTGACATATTACATCCTTACCCGTTGGAAGGAACTCGGCAAACTGGACCCGACTAAGTACATCGCCAAGACCATCGTGACGACTGAGCTGATCGCGGAGATCGGCCGCAGTTTCGGAGTAAAGTGCTACGACGTGCTGACCGGATTCAAGTACATTGAGGAGATCGTGCGCGAGAACGAAGGCAAGGGCGAGTTCATCTGTGGAGGAGAGGAAAGCTATGGCTTCAATGTTGGCGAGTTCGTGCGCGATAAGGACGCTCCGGTAGCCTGCATTATGGTAGCCGAGTGCGCCGCTTGGGCCGCCGAGCAGGGACTGACCCTCTACCAGTTGCTCCAGAGAATATATTCTGAATATGGCTACCGCAAGGAGTCGCTTGTCTCTTTGGTCCGCAAGGGCAAGAGCGGTGCCGAAGAGATCCAGAAGATTATGGCTGACCTGAGACAGAATCCTCCGGCAGAGATTGTCGGCTCTAAGGTTATCAAGGTCATCGACTACACCGAGCCGGAGAAGACCGGACTCCAGAAGTCCAACGTCCTCCAGTTCTTCAATGAGGCCGGTGACATCGTCTCCGTCCGCCCTTCCGGCACCGAGCCGAAGATCAAGTTCTACTTCGGAGCCAAGGGGCCTGACGCGGATGCGAAACTGGAGGCTCTCAAGGCTCAGTTCATCAGCTAAATGTTGTCTATGGAATTCACCATCCGTGACGCCAACCCATCAGACGGCGGGTTCATCGCAAGGAATGTCCTTGCGGCTATGGGATATGATGTTTTCACCGATGCGGTGGCCGACTCAAGGATCGAGGTCGGCTCCGCGTCCTTGAATATTCAGGATGCCATCAAGGCTTTCGGCGAGGTCTGCGCAAGGCCGGACACATTATATTCATACACCAGGACGAGGGTCGCCTGCGTGGACGGCAAGGCGGTAGGGACGCTGACGGCATATTCAGGAGATGATTACCAGCCGTTGAGGGACTTGACTTGGGGGCTGCTGAACGCTGCTTTTGAGAATATTGCCGCAGAAGATTCAACTTCTGATTCTGTCGATGTTTCCGGCAGGTTGACTGATCGAGCGGAAATATCTTCAAATGCCGTTGATGGCACTGAAGCACAAGCGATTGTCGAACAGCCTTCTGAAGGGGATTCCTCTGGCGCACTATCAATGGAGCCGGAGTGCCGTCCCGGCGAGTTCTACCTCGACAGTATGGCCATCCTTCCCGAATACCGCCGAATGACCTTTGAATATGCCGGCTCAACCGACCGCATAGGCCATCTGCTGATGCTCGACGGCATCGAGCAAGGCCGCAGGAAAGGCTTCCACCGCATAAGCCTGATCGTTGACAAGGCCAAGCCCCGCCTCTTCGCCTACTATTCCGCCCTCGGCTTCCGCCCCGACGGCGAGATCCTCTTCTTTGGCCACCTCTATGACCGGATGATTAAGTATCTGGACTGAAAAGGGTCTTGATTGGCAAATTGTTGTTTGCTGGAAGGTGAAGTTCTACTGATTGATTATGAGGTAATTGTGGAATCCTGCCCTCTCAGATTAGAGGGCGGGATTTTGTAATTTGTTTATAATGAAATATTTGGCGATCTGGTCTTTGGTGCGGGAACAAAAAAACGGGAAGTCCTAATCAGAACTTCCCGTTTTTCAGAGCCACTCATCAGGCTCGAACTGACGACCTGCGCGTTACGAATGCGCTGCTCTACCGACTGAGCTAAAGTGGCTTGCTGCATTTCTCGTGGAAATGGACTGCAAAGATAATCAAATTTTCTTAACTGAAAAACTGATTTTGACCTGTTTGAAGAAAGTTTTAAACTTCACTTGTCTCAAAGGGGCACTTTCTTGAATATATGGGCATAGTTGGTTAACTTTGCACTATGTATTCAGACATTATCATCATCGGAGGCGGGGCGGCCGGGCTTATGGCCGCTTACGGTGCCGTCAAGGCACTGCCGCTCGGCAGTTCAGCGCGTGTCACCGTTTTGGAAAAGATGCCTCGGCCGGGGCGGAAGATTCTGTTCACGGGGAAGGGAAGGTGTAACTTCACGAACCTCAAGGACTGGAATGAATTCTCACAGCATATACGCACGAACCCTAATTTCGTGAAACCGGCGTTCTACAACTTCACACCGGAGAACACTATCGATTTCCTTGAGAGAAACGGGCTTGAGACCGTTGTCGAGAGGGGAGATCGTGCGTTCCCATATTCACACAGAGCCTCGGATGTGCTGGACACCATCGTTGAGGTTGTGCTGCGTCACGGTGTGACACTGCTGACTGACAGGGCGGTTACGGACATCCTGCCGGGATTTTCAATCAGATGCGCTGATGGCGAGACATTCGAATGCTCGAAACTGATCATCGCGACCGGTGGGCTTTCCTATCCGGGAACCGGTTCGACTGGTGACGGCTACAAATGGGCTAAGTTTTTCGGCCACAATGTCACACCGTGCTTCCCGTCGTTGACCGCCCTTGTTCCGAAGGGGTATAAGATCATCGATCGGCCGGAGACGGATCTGAAAGGGCATATTCATAGAGAAACTCCGATGACGGGCAGCGGCGTGGCTCTGAAAGGAGCGAAGTTGAAGAATGTCAATCTTACCGTGACGTTTGACGGCTCGAAGTCTGAGTCCGAGTTCGGTGATGTGGACTTCACGGACGGCGGAATCGAGGGACCGATCGGATTTCAGGTCAGCCGCAAGTGTGTGAAGGCCTTGATGAACGGCGGCAAGGTGGCGTTCTCGCTTGACTTGAAGCCTGGTGTGTCTTTGGAAGAGTTGACCGGGCGCATCAAAACCCTTTGGCAGGAGATCAAGAACGATCCCCGTACCCGCCAGTGGAAGGATGGCCGTGGCCTGAACGGCAAGGAGATGTACAGGATCCTGCTCGGCAAACTGATGCCGTGGGAGCTGATTCCGGGATTTCAGGCGTGGAATCCGGACATTATGACAATTGATATTAAGAAGTCTGAATATGCCGACGGACGTTCCGACAGGCTCAGTGCCCGGTCGGCCAGTTACCGCTCGCAAAGCTGGTCAAAAGGGCCTAACCATCGTTTTGCCCGCCAGCCGAGGCGTTACTACGACATTGATCTTGATCTCTTGGCCAAAACGTTGAAGGACTGGAAGTTTGAGATCATCGGATTCGTGGGCTACGAGCGTTGCGTCATCACCGCCGGAGGAATATCCACGGACGAAGTGATGCCGAAGACTATGGAGTCCCGCGTCAAGCCTGGCCTCTACCTTTGCGGCGAGGTTCTCGATATGGACTGCGACACCGGTGGCTACAACCTCCAGTGCGCCTTCTCCACCGGCTACCTCGCCGGTGAATCAGCGGCCAAATCCCTGAATATTCCAGGACAGTATTAGGTTTCGATGAAGACTCACCACCGAATGGTGCAAGCTTTTGCCGGTTTTTATCTGAACTCGATGTCGGGTGATTGACCAGATATATTCTTGCGTTTAGTGAACTTTATGAATGCTTTTTCACGGGTTCTTTCAAGCCTGTTCCGGAGTTTGTTCTCAGTGTTTTTGGCAAGAGTCGGAAACCTGTTTTTGAGAGCCTTCAGACGATTACTGATGAATGCGTCCACGTGTCGGGATTTCTTGTCATCGTAGATTTCATTGAAGCAGATCATTATTCCTGTCTCGACAGCGTTGCCCAATTCGTCGTTAATGGAGGATCCGAGCATCTTCATTGTTGACGAAGTGTTTATGTATGAATTGACAAGAGGCGGGATCTGTGTCCCGAGCCTCCTGACGGCATCCTTCAGGAGCCTGTAGTCTTTTCTCAGGTCGTTCTCCCTCAGGATCAGATCAAGAAGCGATGGGTTGTCGGACACTTCTATCGCATTGTACGGGGTCGCAAGGTTGTCCGTGTCGTGGAAATGTTTATTCAGAAAGTGCAAGATCAGATTCCGTGCTGTTGGGTTGTACGAAGGGTATATCGTCATCTTGCCGAGAAACCAGATGATTCCAGGGTGCTCCAGGATCACTGAGGTGATGCCGTCCCAAAGGTTGTCCAAGGTAAAGAGAGATTTGGCACCGCCTTTCGAGCTTTGATATTCGGGAGCGACAAATGACCTTCCGAGTTCCATAACGTGAGGAAGATATTCATTTATGAAATCTTTGCTGTAGTGGTAAAGGTGCGATGATGTGATGTCCGGCTGGTGGTTCTCCTTGAGCCTGATGTCCGGTCCGAGAATGTACCGATAGCCTCCGATGATGGCTTCGGTGTCAGGATCCCAGACTATCAGCTGCTTGTAGGGGTTCTCCATCGTGTCGTATCTGTCCAGGTCCATTGAAAGACCGGAGCAGGCTCCGGCCATCCTATAGGTGGTTTCCCTGATGCGGCCTATTTCTTTCACGACATTCGGTGAGTCCTGCCACGTCACGACGTAGAGTTCGTTGCCTCCTTTGTTCGTGTCCCCGATTTTTTTATCTGAAGTCAGTTCCTTCTTTATCAGTTTGATGTCAATAGGGTCAATTATTTTCTCCATTTTCATTTCCGTTATTATCCTGCCAGTCAAGATTGTAGACAAATTCCCTTATCTTTTCAGCCCATTGATGAGGAGTGAGCGATCCGTTCAGCTCTGAAGGTGGCACAGGCTTGCCGAACACTACCTTGAACCGCTTGTGCCTTGCCCGGTATAGCTCGTCAGGAAGAAGAGCCATACCGATGTTGAACTTGATTCCAAGCTTCTCCCGTATTGATTCCACACGGTAGAAACGCTTGGAGTTCTCTCCGAAGAACCTTACGGGCACGATCCATCTTCCTGTGGCGATGCTTTGACTTACGAATGACTTGCTCCATTTTGTGTCTTGAATATGCCCGTTCACCCTTCTGGAGCATTTCCCCGCGGGAAACACGAGAACATCGTCCTCGCTTTCATAGATTGCCTTGACCTGAGCCGGGAGGCAGCGGCTCTGGCCACCCGTTTTGCTGACTGGTACGGACAACGAGGCTATCGGCCTGATGTTCATCAAGAAATCGTTGACGAGCAGCTTCGGCGGTTTATGTGTTCTTTCTCCGATGATTCCGAGCAATGCTATTCCGTCTACCCCTCCGAGCGGATGGTTGGATGCGAATGTCAGTCTGGCCTTGCCTGCGGCGGCAAGATTCCCCAGCCCTTTAACATCTATTTTAATGTCAAGATATTCAAGACATTTATGACAGAACTCCATTCCGTCATATCCTTGTGCCAGAAATTTGTTGATGAAGTCTTGATGAATGAACCTCTCCATCCATCTGACCAAGAGCCGAGGAATTCTTTTCCCCGTTCTTTCGCTGATGATCTTGCCGATGTCAATTCTTGATTCAAAGCTGTCATTACTCATAACCACTTCTCTTTGCCTTGCAAATATACAAAAACTTCACAATGGTTCATCTTCTTACAGTATGATATCTTACTTTTATTGAAGAGGCCGTCCTGAAGTGCATCGACTAAGGTTGACTAGCCTGTGCACCTTCTCCACCGGCTACCTTGCTGGCGAATCAGCTGCCAAATCTTTGAATATACCAGGGCGGTATTAGATATCAATAAAGACCTTCCATTTAGCCGTGGAGGTCAACTCTTTGTTATTCAGTAGAATGCTATGCTCTCCTCCTGCCCATTCCGTCGGGGAGGAGAGGATGCTATATGTCTGATTATCTTGACTTTGTCCTCCACGGCTAATAAACTCCGGATCCGAGCATCTCATCATCGGTGGAGTACCAGGCTGCGAACTGACCGTCGGAGATGCCGCGTTGAGGGGTGTCAAAGAGGATGAATATGCCGGCCGGTCTCTTGATCAGGAACGCTTCCTGAAGCGGCTGGCGGTAACGGATGCGGACACGGTAGCGGCGGATCTCGCCGTCGGCCATCGCAATGTCTGTCCTGATCCAATGAATATCTTGGGGCGCGATGCGTAAACAGCTGCGTGAAAGCCCCTTGTGGGTATGCCCTTCGCCCACATAAATGATGTTCCGCGGAACATCCGTGGCGATCACAAAGATGGACTCTTTGTGTCCTCCGATGTTGAGGCCCTTGCGTTGGCCAATCGTGTAGAACTGCGCTCCGTCGTGCCGCCCCACGATCTTCCCGAAAGGATTCTCCTTGTACCTGGTCTTCTTGATGTGCTTTTTTCCCGCCCGGTAGGTCTCCGTCTCGAACTTGATGTCATCGTACCTGATCGGCTCCGACAACCTCATCAGTTCCTCATCACTCAATTCCGCGATCTTTTCCACATCGAATTCGTTCCGGTGCGATAATCGTCCGGTTGGAGTGGATGTGGCTTCGCACCCGTGGCCGCCCGTGGCCTCGTGAACGGGTGGCTCGCCGCAGGCGAGACGGGATGGAGCGCGAAGCGCGGAAGGTGAGGAGCCACTTCCACTCCAATCGGTCTTTCCTGTAGATTTGGCCACTTCGACAGGCTCAGTGGCCGGACTGTTACTGTCAGTGACCCGGCGGTTGTTGAACGATTTCCCGCCGGAATCCTCGGAGGTATATTCAGTGATCATCATCGGCTCGCCGGGAGTCCTTAGGAGCGAGGCAAGGGTGTCGTGGATGAACCGATATTGCTCGCTTTGAGCGTAGTAGGCATCGTAAACCTCCACCACATCGCCCTCGGCCGGCTTGAGCTTCTGCTGCAAGAACGTAGGAAGATCCACCTTCCCGACGAAGCATATTCCCTGCGAATCTTTCTTGTCCGCGGACGGAAGATCCGCCAGGTGAGCCATCTGCCGCACCTCCGGCTTGGTAAGGTGGCCGATAGGGAAGAGCGCCTTGCCGAGCTGCTCCTGTGTGAGCTGGCAGAGGAAATAGCTCTGGTCCTTGTTCGGGTCCACGCCCTCAAGAATCCTCCATTGAGGCTGTCCGTCAATCACAACCTGCTCACCATTGGCGTCAAGCAATGGCGCACGGCGGCAATAATGACCTGTCGCGACCATATCTGCCCCCAACTTCTGGGCGGCCTTGAGGAAAGCGTCGAACTTGATCTCGCGGTTGCAGAGCACGTCCGGGTTCGGGGTGCGACCGGCGGAATATTCATTGAACATATAGTCCACCACTCGCTGGCGGTACTCATTGGAAAGGTCCACGAAGTAGAAAGGAATGCCGATCTTGCGGGCGACCAATTCCGCCACGAAGCGGTCCTCCTCCCATTCGCAGTCGCCGTGCAGCGTCGCGTCCGCGTCGTGCCAGTTCTGCATAAACATAGCAAACACGTCATAGCCCTCCTGCTTCAACAGCAGAGCGGCGACACTGGAGTCAACTCCTCCCGAAAGTCCTACACAGATTTTCATAAACTTACTTCATCTCCGCAAGCCAGCGGCCGCTTGCCTGTAAATATAAGTGACTGTCCGCCATAAATCACCGGTAAGCCTTCGCCGCAAACGGCTGATTGCCTTGGGCGAAAGTGCCTGCAAATTTACTCAAATGCTTGAATATGCACAATTTTTGCTAACTTTGGAAACTTGTGTATAAAGACCACTGAATATGAAGACAGTAAAACTGGACATCAACTATACTGAATATTCCTCCATCGATGAGATGGAACCTCAAGATGTAGAACTCGTGGAGGCCGCCATAGAGGCGCAGAAGGGTTCCTACGCACCATATTCCACATTCAATGTCGGGGCCGCTCTTCGTCTGGAAGATGGCACGATCGTGAAGGGAGCCAATCAGGAGAACGCGGCTTATCCGTCAGGACTTTGCGCCGAGAGGACCGCTATGTTCTCCGCCAGTGCCAACAATCCGGGCAAGGCTATGCTTTCACTTGCCATTGTAGGAGGCTTCAATGGCACTTTGAGCGATACTCCTTGCTCACCTTGCGGGGCCTGTCGTCAAGTGATGGCCGAGTACCAGACTTTGGCTGGCCGTCCGATGAGCATAATAATGTACGGAACGAAAAAAACGTGGAAATTTGACAAAGTTGACGACATCCTGCCGTTCATTTTTGACAGTTTCAACGAAAAGTAGTATATTTGCAATCAGGGAAAGTCGTACACGACCAGCTCCCTCTGAATTCCCCCAGGGTCGGAAGGCAGCAAGGGTAGGAGGTCGTAGCGGTGCGATGTACTAAGCTTTCCCTTTTTTTGTGCCCTTTTCTGTCAATTTTCCGGTCGCTGAGCTTGTCGAAGCGACTGTAATAAGTAATCGTGCGTGGCGACAGTGGAAAAAAGGCAAATGGCAAATTTTGCACGTTACCAAAATTTGCCATTTGATTTTTCCACTGACGTTCGTTAAGGTTCACTGGCGATAGCGAAAAAATAAAACCTCGATTTTTGGTAACGTGCAAAAATCGAGGTTTTCCTTTTTTTCGCGTTCGCCCCTCAACCTGTTTTCAAAAACGAGAATCTATCAGATACTGTTCTTATTGTGCGAGATTTGTAAACGATTAATTTTGAGCGAGTTGGTAATTACTGTCCTCCGAAAATGACTGGCGGTCTTTTCTAAATGTTTGATTGTCAGTAGATGAGATTCCATCTGCTGACAATCAGGAAGTTACAGAATGCTGGCCGGAAATCTTCACAAAACACGCATCTTGGCGTACTTGAGCAGGAGAAGTTTCTCGCCGTAGTGGTCGAAGGCGATCTTGGCCTTGAGGTCGGGGGCTGTACCGGTTATCTCAAGGATCTTGCCTTGACCGAAGCGATTGTGCTCGATCCGTTGACCGACCTTGAAATCGGTCATCGGGGCGGGAACGAAATCGGCATCGGAGATCTTAGGGGGAAGCGGACGGTTTCTCAAGGCCTCGATCTTGGAGGCGGTGTCGGACAGCCTTGGAGTTGAGGCTGGCTTATGCTCGTACCTGACACTGCCGGAAGAACCATAGGAATTGCCGCTGCCCATTCCGTACTTGTTCGCCGGACGGTTTCCACCTCCGAACCGGCCAGAAGAGGCGTTGCCGGAATTGCTTCCGAACCGGCCTGATGATTCACTGCCTGAACCGAATCGGCCATTGGAACCATATCCGGAGCCGCCCGAAAAACGCCCCGAGCCGGATCCATTGCCATAACCACCCGAAGATCGTCCTGAACCGGATCCGGAACCACTTCCTGAACCATTCCTGGTACTGAATCCTCTGGATCCGAACCCTCCAAAATCATCGAAATCAAGAGAGTCATCATCGGAGAAGTTGTCATTCCTCAGAGGATTGGCGATGTACTTGGTGTCGATCTCCTTGATGAAACGGCTCGGGGAGTTGGACTCGTGCTTGCCGTTGCGCATCCTGGTGTTGGCGAACGAAAGGCAGACAGCCTTCTTCGCCCTTGTGATGGCGACATAGAACAGGCGACGCTCCTCCTCGATCTCGGCGGGAGAAATAAGCATCCCGCCTGACGGGAATATGTTCTCTTCCAGACCGGCCACGAACACGTACGGAAACTCCAGACCTTTCGCGGAGTGCACGGTCATAAGGGCGATCTTGTTGTTTGTGTCCTCCTCGTCCTCCACGTCCACGTTGGACAGCAGGGAGATGTTCTCCAGGAACGCGCCCAAAGTGAAGACAGGATATTCAACCTCGGAATCATCCTCGGCCTCACCTTCCGCCAGGAGGTCACGGAGATAGCTTTCTCTTTGCTCCTCAATGAAGTGGGTGACGCTGTTGATGAGCTCCTCGACGTTGGATGCCCTTGACTGAGCCTCGATTGACGGGTCGTTCTTGAAGAAGGCGTGCAAGCCACAGGCTTTCGAGATGTCCAAAGCCAGTTCGTCAGCATTGGTGGTGGCTTCCTTGGCGGCGAATCCGTTGATCATCTCACAGAAAGAGCGTATCTTCGCCACGGCCGCCGGCTTGAGACCGTAGTCCGCGAACTTCTCTGAATATGCCGCCTTGAACAGCGAGCATTTCAGGTCGAACGCCATAGCCGCCAACGCGTTGAGCGATGTGTCACCGATTCCTCTGGCCGGAGTGTTCACAATCCTCTTGAATGATTCGTCATCGTTGACATTCACGACCAGTTTCAGGTACGCCATCATATCCTTGACCTCGGCCCTGTCGAAGAACGAGTTGCCGGAGTAGATCATATACGGAAGGTTTCTCTTCCTCAAGGCCTCCTCCAAGGCTCTTGACTGGGAATTGGTCCTGTAAAGGATCGCGAAATCCTGGTACTTGGCGTGGTCGGACTGCATCCTTTCCACGATCTCCGAGGCGATTGTGATGGCCTCGTCCTGCTCGGACCAACTCTTCAGAAGGCGGATCTTCTCACCTTCCTCACCTACGGCCACACAGGTTTTCGGGATCCTGTTCTCATTCTTGGCTATCAATGAGTTGGCGGCATTCACGATGTTCGCCGTCGAGCGGTAATTCCTCTCCAGGCGGAATATCTGGCACTCAGGGTAATCCTTCTTGAAATTAAGAATATTCTCGATCTTGGCCCCTCGGAAAGCGTAGATGGACTGCGAGTCGTCACCCACAACGCAGAGGTTGCGGTGCTTCTCCGTCAACTTCTTCAGGATCAGGTACTGGGCGAAGTTCGTGTCCTGGTACTCGTCCACGAGATAGTAGTCGAACCGCGACGCTATCGCCTCCTTGGCCTCGGGGAAATCCCGAAGCAGTATATTCATATTCAGTAATATGTCGTCGAAGTCCATCACCCCCGAGTTCTTGCACTTCTCGGCGTAGCGGGAGTAGATGTCGCATATTCTTGGCTTCCGGGCGTGCGTGTCGTTGATGATCGCCTGCTGGTTGTTCCGGTAGGCGGTGGCAGTGATGAGGTTGTTCTTGGCCATTGATATTCTTGACAGAACATCCTTCGGCTTATAGATCTTGTCGTCCAGTCCAAGCTCCTTGATGCACGCCTTTATGCCGCTCACCGAATCGCTCGTGTCGTAGATGGTGAACGAGGACGGGTAGCCCAGCGAGGAGGCATATTCCCTTAGGAATCTTATGAATATGGAGTGGAAGGTTCCCATAAAGAGTCTTCTGGCCTTCCGTTCTCCGACCATCACGGCGATCCTTTCCTTCATCTCCGTGGCGGCCTTCTTTGTGAAGGTCAGGGCCATAATCCGTGCCGGATCGCACCCCCTCTCCAGAATGTAGGCGATCCTGCTCGTCAACACCCTTGTCTTACCAGATCCCGCACCAGCCACAATCAGCACCGGTCCGTCCACACTGCCGACCGCCTTCTTCTGCTCAGCGTTCAGCCCTTCAAAAATAGCGCTTTCGTACTTTTCCATATCAGGCACGAAAATACGGAAATTTTCCCAATAGTAAGAAACAAAGTATCATTTCCCGCGCCTATACGTTTTCTCTATCCATTAAGCAGCTCGCTTACCTCAGCCGGATTCAACGCCCATTCATAAGTGTAGATTTCATCAGCCTCATCGGCGGACTCAACCCGTCTCAGGTTCTGTCCTTTGGCTTTCAGATCAAGAAGCTCACCGATCGAGATCTTCTCTTCCAGTCGATGCAGGATCGCTTCAATCGATTCGCTGTCAGCGTTGTGGATAATCTGGGATGTGAATGCCATCTCAAGCCAGACAATTTCACGCTTCGCGACATCAAGAACGCCGAACACCAGTCCCTTGGACAAATTTCCTTCGCTGATGCGGACCAAGTGCTGGACACACGAAGGATCATACGCCACACCTTTTCTCTTAGAGATTTTCATTGGATACGCAGAATCCATCCAGCCAACGACGAGGTTGGGTGTTAGTGAACCGCAGGAGTAGGCATTGCAAGTGAAAGTCACATACTTGGCGCCTTCCGCCTCTAATTCCGGGAGGGAAAGTTCTATATATTCAGCGGTGCCGACCATTTCCGGAATCTCACGAATATCACCGGAGTGCTTTGCTCCGGGACATCTCAGATTTCCGAAGTAGCAGTAGTCGGTCTTTCCCTCCGGCAAGGCTATCCGGCAGCTCAAATCCATATCAAGGGGCTGGGAATGCAAACCTTTCCCCCACTGAAGGAACAAGCGTACTGTCTCACCAGCTACGGGAAAGCGAGTTCCCATCAAGGCGCAGGAGGTGTCTTGAACGGTTGAAGTACGGTCGCCGACGCTTACTGGTATTTTGTAGAGGGCGGGGTCAATGAATATGGACTTTGCCTCGGTTTTTTGTGAGGCGAAGCGACGTTCCATAGAAGACTTGTAGATTCCATTGACACCTTTGATCATCTCTTTTATGGCCTCTTCATCGTATAGGGTAAGCAGCTTGTTGGCCTCGATACGGTGGGTTACACCAGTGATCGGGTGTGCGACACGCGCTCCCTTAACATCAAAATATGTCTCGGCGGCATTTCCTAATGAAAGCAACAGTCTCGCCGGAAGCCTGTCTGCCACTTCGTTGAAAGCGGACAATGCCTTGTCGCCGCCGAACCTAAGCATAGTGGCAAACAGGCAACGGGCAAATAAGCCAGGTCGCTCCTTGAGCAATTCAAGAGTCTTGTTGGCGTCATTCTCGGAACGTGCCTTGTCAACCCGACCTTGCCAAGTGGTATATTCCTGCTTGTAGAATACGTCAAGGATGTCCGCAAGATGTTCCATACCCTTCTTGCGGGAGTATTCGCCCAGGCGGAGGGCGTGGATCATACGTACCCACATACCGCGTTTCGGGTTCATATTCTCAGCCGCCTGCATTGCTGTCATTGGGATAGCGTTCATCCATTTGGCTACGCAGAGACAGGCATTGCGATCATATTTAAGCATCAGTTTACGCTTCATATCCTTTGCCGCATCCTTGCCCTTGTCGAGCGGCCCCCACATATGGTAGTACATCTTCCGGGCGTGAGCTACAAGGATTTTAGGCTCGATGATCTGAATATGCCCGGTCTTCTCATACCAAAGATAACGAAGGATGTCAGTAGGGGTCTTCAGAAACGCGGAAGCCTCATCCGCTTTTCCCTGCTCCACCAAAGTCTTGGTGACAAGCATAGCGGTTTCCTTCATTGAAATGTTTGCGTCTGTAGGTAGAGGGTACTGGCCCAGAAGCGACTTCAGGGAATCACTTTGTGTCGCATCCAACGGGGTCGCGGAAGAAAGAAGGGAGGCAAAGACATTTCTAATGTCAGCGTCAGTAAACAGCCTGAGTTCTTTCAGCTTGCTGCCCTGACCTTTATAAACAAAGTCCGCTGTCTCGAACGGTGTCCCGCAGAATGGACAGCCATTGTAACGCTCTAACGGGAATGTTCCGTTTGGTATAAAGTGGCCACATTTCAGGGTTGTACCCTTGAATCCGGCCGCTTTCCCTCCAAAAATGTTTGTGAACCAGGTGAGTAGATGATCCGCGTGAGATTCTCCAGTAGGTACGTCCCACCCCTTGACAAGAGAGGCCCAGTTCAGATTGACTCCCATCACATCATTGATGCACTCGGTGATTTCCGCGAGCGTATCCGCGGAAACCGCGTTAAGGGCGTGGAGCAGTTCCTCGCTCACGCTGAAGCCGTTCTCCTTCAATCGCGCCACGAATGCCATCACTGGAATTGTAGCCTCGGAATTCTTGTTGATGTCCTCGCGGTTGATGTCGAGGAACACCGCGTGATAGCGCAAAGCGACTTTTGTCAAGGTCTTATTCATAGCCATAATAAATTAAAAAGGTAATTGAGAAGCTGTCCTCCTGGTTGTCAGCCAGGCAATAAGTGTCTGATGCCATAGAAGTAAGCTTCTCTTTGACCTTGTTGGTGGCAGGGCCACCGGATCTAATATTAATATGAGAAAATTGAATGGCTGATGGGTCTCTTAATTCCGCTATGGAATCAAGATGAAAGAATCAAGAAGTAAGCCATCCTTGGTCCTCATAAATTTGTGCCGCGGGCTGGATTCGAACCAGCAGTAACCAATCATAGATCGTAGTAAGCAGACATTTTGACCTTATCAGGTAATGATGCTGCTAAACCGCGGCGTGAAAAGTCTTATGACGATGGTGCGTCAGTTCAGTACATCAATGCGATTCCTTTCGGATTGCGGGGGCAAAATTATATTTGAAGTACGCAATCTTTTTGCGCAGTGGTGGAGATTAAATGAAAAAGTACGTTTTTTTTATGTTTGCCATTAAAGTATCGGGTAAGGTTTCGAGGAGACTTATGGGGAATAAAGGAAAAAGAACCGTCCCTGAAAGTCCGTGCTGGAAACTTAATGTCAACTACTGCAAGATGTGTGAAGATGTGCAAGATGTTTTTCGGAATTGCTTGGATAATTCGTATATTTGCAAGTTGTAAAAAATACGGTTGTAATTACAATCAACACTATTTATATGTCAAACATCATCGATTTGAAAAAGGGTCTGAACATTCCGATCAGCGGAGCGGCGGCCCTAGAAGCAAAGAAGACGATCGTGCCTGACACAGTTGCCATTAAACCGACGGATTTCAAGGGGTTCTCCCCGAGACTTCTCGTGAAGGAAGGTGACAAGGTTCTGGCAGGATCCCCTGTTTTGGCAGACAAACAGCACCAGGACATTCTCCTGACCTCTCCGGTAAGCGGAACGGTTCAGGGAATCGTCAGGGGTGAGAAGAGAAAGCTTCTCGCTGTGCTCGTGAAGGCTGACGGCACCAATGAGGCCGTTGATTTCGGAGCCAAGAATCCTTCCGGTCTTAAGGCCGAGGAGGTGAAGGAAGTCCTTCTCAAGAGCGGTCTGTGGCCATTCATCATTCAGAGGCCTTACGGAATCATCGCCGATCCGGCTTTGACACCTAAGGCTATTTTCGTGTCCGCGTTCTCGACGGCACCTCTCGCGGCTGACGCTGAGTTCGCCTTCAAGGATGAGTTCGCCGCCATCCAGGCCGGTGTGACGGCTGTGTCAAAGCTTGCCAAGGTTCACGTCTGCGTGAACAGCGAGGCTTCTGCCTTCGCCAAACTCACTGACGTGACAGTCCACACTGTCAACGGAAAGAAGCATCCGGCCGGAAATGTTGGTGTGCAGATCAGCCACATCTCTCCTATAAAGAAAGGTGAGACCGTCTGGACTCTGTCCCTGCTCGCTCTCGCGGCTATCGGAAAACTCTTTAAGACAGGTAAGCTGGATCTTACCCGCAAGGTGGCCGTTACCGGACCGGTTGTCAAGGACGCTTCTTATGTCGTTACCCTTCCGGGAATGCCGATCAAGGCTCTCAAGGGATTCTATGACAACAGTGTGGAGACCCGTTTCATCAGCGGGGACGTGCTTTCCGGCGAGAATGTCGGCGAGGACGGTTACCTCGGATTCTTCGACAATCAGGTCTCTCTGATCAAGGAAGGACGTGAGAGGGAAGTGCTTGGATGGGCGAAGCCGTTCAGGTTCAACCAGTTCAGCTCTTCGATGACTTACTTCTCCTGGCTTCTGCCTAAGAAGAAGTACAATATGGACACCAACACCCACGGCGGCGTGCGCGCGTTCGTGGTTTCGGATGTATATTCAAAGGTTCTCCCTATGGATCTTTTCCCTGTCTATCTGATCAAGGCCTGCCTTGCCGGAGACATCGAGAAGATGGAGCAGTTCGGAATATATGAGGTTCTTCCAGAGGACTTCGCCCTTTGCGAGTTCGTGGATCCTTCAAAGAACGACATCCAGGCTATCATCGCCAAGGGAATCGACCTTATGATAAAGGAAATGGCTTAAAGGATTATCGCTATGGAAGAAAACACAGTAAAACCAGGCCTTTTCGAGAAAGGCGGTAAGTTGGGGTGGCTGCATTCTACCTGGGATGCCTTTGACACCTTCCTCCGCGTCCCTGCGACCGTGACAGCCAAAGGAGCTCACGTCAGGGATGCCGTTGACATCAAGAGAATAATGATCATCGTTGTGCTGGCTGTTGTTCCTGCCGCTCTTTTCGGTATGTGGAACGTCGGCTACCAGCACAATCTCGCGGTCGGAGACCTTCCGGGATTCTGGAACCAGTTCTTCTGGGGACTTCTCAAGGTCCTGCCTCTCTACCTTGTGGCCTACATCGTAGGTCTTGGCATCGAGTTCGCCTCAGCCCAGATCAAGGGTGAGGAGGTCAACGAGGGTTACCTCGTCTCCGGTATGCTCATTCCGCTGATCGTACCTGTGGACGTTCCGCTTTGGATGCTTGCCATCGCGGTGGCTTTCGCGGTCATATTCGGCAAGGAAGTGTTCGGCGGCACAGGAATGAACTTTCTGAACCCTGCGCTCCTCTGCCGCGCCTTCCTGTTCTTCTCTTATCCTATCTCAATGTCCGGATCAGAGGTTTGGGTAGCGCATCGCTGCGGAGCTGACGCCATCTCCGGCGCCACACCTCTTTCTTATCTTACAGAGGGACAGGGTGCCCTTGAGGCCATCAACAACGCCGGCTACAGCTTCTGGGATATGTTCGCCGGAACCATCCCTGGCTCAGTCGGTGAGACTTCAGTGATCGCCATCCTCATCGGTGCCGTCATCCTCATCTGGACAGGTGTCGCAAGCTGGAAGGTTATGGTTTCCTCTGTTGCTGGTGCCCTTCTCGTAGGCTGGCTTGGCAACGTTTGCGGAGCTACTGACGTTCCTGCTTACTATCAGCTCGTTATGGGTGGTTTCGCTTTCGGTACAGTCTTTATGGCGACCGACCCTGTCACCTCAGCCCAGACCGAGACCGGCAAGTGGATCTACGGATTCCTCATCGGCGCTCTCTGCGTGGTTGTCAGACTCTTCAACCCAGGCTACGCCGAGGGTATGATGCTGGCCATCCTCCTTATGAACACCTTTGCTCCGCTGATCGACCATTATGTTACATCGGTTGCCACGGGCAGAAGAGCAAAAAAGGTTACAATCGCTTAATTTTCAAGGAATATGAATACTAACGGTAACGCATACACAGTAATCTACACGACAGTCGTCGTGGCCCTTGTAGCGGCGATTCTTGCCTTTGTGGCTATGACGCTCAAACCAAAGCAGGACGCCAACATCAAGGCCGAGACCATCAGCCAGATGCTGACAGCGGCGCAGTTCTACACAAAGGACGAGTGCAGCGCAATGGGTAACGACAAGGTTCTGGAAGCATATTCACAGAACATCAAGGAAGCCTACACCATCAACGCCGATGGTCAGAAGGTCCGTGACCTCAGCACCGATGTCAAGAACATCGAGCTTCAGGACGGCCTCAAGGCTCAGAACAAGAACATCAAGGACGGCAAGGATCTTGACCTTCCGGTCTATGTATTCGACAAGGACGGCAAGTCTGTGACTGTCATTCCTGCCTATGGCGCCGGTCTTTGGGGAGCCATTTGGGGATATATCGCCCTCGATGAGGATCTCCAGACAATCGTCGGCGCTTATTTCGATCACGAGAGTGAGACTCCGGGTCTTGGCGCGAAGATCAAGGACGACCCATCCTTCAGGGCCGAGTTCATCGGCAAGAAGGTCAACGTTGCTGTTGATCCTGCCTTCAGCGTTGTCAAGGTCGGCTCGAACGCCAATCCTGAGAACTCGGTTGACGCCATCACCGGCGCCACAATGACCAGCAAGGGTCTCGGTGAGGCCATCGCGTTCTGGCTCAAGGCCTACGCTCCGTTCCTTTCCTCAGCCGCTCCGGCCAAGGAGTGCTGCGGCGGAAACGGTGGTGAGTGCGACGGCTCGAAACCTTGCTGCTCAGAGTCTTCCGAGGCTGGATGCTGCTCTGACTCGTCAGCTGTTAAATGCCCTGTAACTGAATAATCAAGGAGGAAGTAATATGAACAAAGAACTCAAAGAAACGATTCTTAACCCGATTTTCAAGGGCAACCCTATCACTGTCCTTGTGCTGGGTATCTGCTCCTCCCTCGCTGTAACGGTCGAGTTGAAGGGAGCGCTTGTTATGGCCCTCTCCGTGACCATCGTCACAGGTCTTTCCAGCCTTGTGCTCTCGATGATGAGAAACACAATTCCTAACCGCGTGCGTATCATCGTGCAGTTGGTTGTTGTGGCTCTTATGGTAATCCTTGTCGACCAGTTCCTGAAGGCCTATGCCTATGGAATCGACAAGCAGTTGTCCGTGTACATCGGCCTTATCATCACGAACTGTATCGTGATGGGACGTATCGAGGCTTTCGCCCTCGGCAACAAGCCGATCCCTTCACTGCTTGACGGTCTCGCCAACGGTGTCGGCTACGGCCTGATCCTCATCGTCGTGGCTTTCTTCCGTGAACTCTTCGGATCCGGCACATTGTTCGGCCTTAGGATCATCCCTGAATGCTTCTACGCCGCAGGCTATGTCAACAACGGTCTCGTGATCCTCCCTCCGATGGCGCTGATCCTCATCGGCTGCATTATCTGGATCCAGAGAAGCATCCAGAAGGACCTTCAGGAAAAATAACGACAAAGACAAGTACTGATTATGGAATATTTAAGCTTATTCGTAAAGTCAATATTCGTTGACAATATGATTTTCGCGTACTTCCTTGGTATGTGCTCATATCTGGCGGTATCGAAAAATGTGAAGACAGCTTCCGGTCTTGGTGTCGCTGTTGTGTTCGTCCTTCTTGTGACATTGCCGATCAACTATCTTCTTTACAAGTACGTCCTGTCTCCTGACGCTTTGATCAAAGGTGTGGACCTGAGTTTCCTCAGCTTCATCATATTCATCGCCGTCATCGCAGCCTTCACGCAGCTTGTCGAGATGATCGTGGAGAAATTCGCTCCGGCGCTATATTCATCACTGGGAATCTATCTGCCTCTGATCGCCGTGAACTGCGCCATCCTTGGTGGTTCGCTCTTTATGCAGAACAAGGATTTCGTGAATGTAGGTGAGGCTTCGGTCTATGCGCTCGGTTCCGGCATCGGCTGGTTCCTCGCGATCGTGACCCTTGCCGCTATCAGGGAGAAGATGTCCTACTCGAAGGTCCCTGCCGGACTCAGAGGCATTGGTATCACTTTCATCACCGTGGGTCTGATGGCTATGGCCTTTATGACCTTTATGGGATTGACAATCTAATTAGGAGGCAGAGAATATGTTTTCAACAGTAATTTCAGCTATCATCACAATTGTGGTTGTGACCGTGGTTCTGGTCGCTCTGCTTCTGTATGTGAAGATCAAACTTACTCCGGACGGCACTGTCAAGATTGACATCAACGACGGAAAGAAGGTTCTTGACGTTCCTCAGGGAAGCGACCTTCTGCACACTCTCGCCGACCAGAAGATTTTCCTTCCTTCCGCTTGCGGTGGAAAGGCGAACTGCGGTCAGTGCAAGGTTCAGGTGCTTGAAGGCGGCGGAACCATCCTTCCTACCGAGACCGGCTTCTTCAGCCGCAAGCAGATCAAGGAAGGCTACAGGCTTGGTTGCCAGGTAAAGATCAAGGAGAACATCAAGATCCAGGTCCCTGAGTCAACGCTCAGCGTTCAGAAGCTTGAGTGCGAGGTCATCTCCAACAAGAACGTGGCCACCTTCATCAAGGAGTTCACCGTGAAGCTTCCTGAGGGAGTTCACCTCGACTTCAAGTCTGGTGAGTACATCCAGATCGACATTCCTGCATACGACCTTGATTTCTCGACTATTGATGTCGATGACATCTACAAGGCAGACTGGGAGAAATATGGTTTCTTCGGCATCAAGGCGAAGAACGAGGTGCCTACTGTAAGGGCCTACTCTATGGCCTCTTACCCTGCCGAAGGTGACATCATCAAACTGAATGTCCGTATCGCCACTCCTCCGTTTGACAGGAGCCAGCCTAAGGGCGTGTTCAAGATGCTGCCTGTTCCTCCGGGAGTCGGCTCATCCTACGTCTTCACCCGCAAGCCGGGCGACAAGGTTTGGATCTCCGGTCCGTTCGGTGAGTTCCTTCTTCCTAAGAACGATCCTGATTCTCAGGAATATATCTTCGTGGGTGGTGGCGCAGGTATGGCTCCTTTGAGAAGCCACATTATGCACCTGTTCAAGACTCTCAAGACAAAGCGTGAGGTACGCTTCTTCTACGGAGCGCGCAGCCTTGTCGAGGCATTCTACCTTGAGGACTACGCCGAGATCGAGAAGGAGTTCCCTAACTTCCACTTCCATCTGGCCCTTGACCGTCCTGATCCGGCAGCTGACGCAGCTGGAGTCAAGTACACGGCTGGTTTCGTTCACAATGTGATGTACGAGACCTACCTCAAGGACCACGACACTCCGGAGGACATCAAGTACTTTATGTGCGGACCTCCTATGATGGTAGCTTCCGTCAACAAGCTGCTTGACAGCCTTGGAGTGCAGCCGGAGAGTATTCTGTACGATAACTTCTCGTAATCGAGACGTGATATTTATTGAGGACTGGTCCGTTTGGGCCAGTCTTTTTTTGTACATTTGTGATATGATTGACAAGAAAGTACAGATGATGGATGCGGGAATGGTGCTGTTCACGAGCGAGAAGCCGTTCGGGACGGTGCTGGGAGGCATCAAGGCGGAGTTGACAAAACTCGGAGACGTTAAAAGATCCAACGAGATATCACCGGATGAACTCCCGGACACGACAGGGGAGTGCGACTTGTTCGTGGACTGGTCAACACCTCTGCGTTGGCGGGCCATTTCCTGCCGGCTGGAGGATGCCGGCCTTGTGGGAACCAATGCGGACGGCGAGGAAATCCGGCGTTATGCGCTTTGTGTCAAGGAAGGAAACAAGAACCGGAAAGGAAAGGTTGCGGTGACGCTGCTGCTTGCCGTGATATTCATAGCCTTGGGAATATTCAGCATAGACGGGGTCGCAGGAATATTCACGGTTCTTTTTGGCAGTGTTTTTGTCATTGCCATTGTTATTCTTGCTTTGCGGCCAAGTGTCAAGGCCCAAAAAGCGGTAAGAAATCTTCTTGAGGTGGCGCGTCAGGCGAAGTGATTTTTACCTCAGAACCGGCACTTTTTGACCCTCTGAAAGGCAATTTTTGGCGAATTTTGCCTAAGATAAACAAAAACAGCATAAAAAATCGTTTCAGATAGTTGTTTTGTTTAAAAGAATTTGTATATTTGACGTGAAGTTTTTCATAGTTTAAGTTTAGGTTAAGTAGCGGGGTGAACGCAGTGAATGCGCTTGCCCCGTGAATTTTATATAAAAAACATAAACTATATGTTTTTGAATGGAGATTTTTCTGTTTCTGTTCATTATTTCTGTTTTGTTGCCATACTTTTGCTGACGGTCCGCAACGGTGCGGCCCGTTAATTTTTTCAACTATGAAGAATTCTATTAGAATCCTCTTGAGGACCGCCGTCATCGGGGCAATGGCGTTGGCTGTGGCGGCGGTGTCCTGCAACAAGATTCCTTCTGAGAACGTACAGGGGACGTTAAGTTGGAATTTCTCTTTACGGTTGTCCACAAGATCCGCCTTGGATCTGCCGGACACGGACGCGTTTGTGCTGACGGTCAAGAATTCGGCCGGTGAAACACTTTACGAAGGAGCTTATGGTGATTCTCCGGAATCGATGCTGCTCAATTCTGGCAGTTACACAGTCAAGGCTGTCTCAAGAAAGTTTGAGAAACCTGAATTCTCGGCTCCCCAGTTCGGTGATGAGCAAATTGTTGTCGTGCAGTCTGGCAAGGAGGCCAAGGCCCGGCTGAACTGTACACAACTTAATTCCGGAGTGCGTTTGAAGATTGACTCTGATTTCAAGTCGGTCTATCCTAACGGCTCGATCAAGGTGACTTCTTCTGATGGAGATCTGGGATTTGGCCTGAGCGAAAAACGCATCGGCTATTTCAATCCCGGTAATGTCTCTGTCGTGATGAATGACGGGACATCCTCGAATGTGCTGCTGACAAGATTCCTTGACCCTTGCGAGATTCTCACTTTGGGAATATCCTGCCCTTCCTCCAAGCCGTCCGATCCGGAAAAGGGTGGAAGGCTTGCCATCACTGTGGACACTTCGAGAGTGTGGAACAACCTGTCATACGAGATAGGATCCGGAACGGGTGGCGAACCTGGCACCAGCCAATCAACGGCTTACAGCGTCGCGCAAGCGAAGGAACATATCGGCGAGAAAGGTGTCTGGGTCTGCGGCTACATCGTTGGTGGTGATTTGACCTCGTCCAAGGACGGAATATCCTTCAATGCCCCGTTCTCGTCAATGACCTGCATCGCTATCGCATCCCGTTCTTCGGTGACCACAAAGAGCTCCTGCCTGTCAGTCAAGCTGGCTAAAGGGGACATACGTTCGGCCTTGAACCTTGCCGATCATCCTGAGCTGCTTGGCTCCAAGGTTTACCTGAAGGGTGACTTGATAGCAGCCTATTACGGCATTCCCGGCATTGAAAACCTTACCGAGTATGCTATGAAGTAGGGCGCGGAATATCTGACACCAAATTAATTTTTTGAATATTATGAAAAACAATCTGTACAGGGTGGCCTGCGCCACCGTGCTGGCTTTGCTTTGCCCAATGGCGGCATATTCACAGAGCGGAGCGGCGAAGGCTCACAGGGCGTGGGAGTTCGGTCTCGGGGGCTCGGCGACCAACATCACAAGAACCACTGTGACGAATTTTCACCAGACCGCAGGAGGAGATTATGTCTTTACCCTTGACGAGAAACTGATCTACGGAGGCGTGGAGGTGTATTCGGCTATGGAGTTGAAAAAATGGCTCTACGCTGACATTCAGGCCAACATCGGCCTTGCACGTTACTATGATCAGGCCGCGGTCTCCAAGCAAGGATATTCATTGCAGGCTGGACCGGGGCTCCAGTTCCGCCCGTTTGTCGGCAGTGAGTGGATCCAGCCGTATGTCAGGGTTGGAGTGAACTGTTTCCACAAAAGCTATCCGACCTCATATTTCGGACAGTTCACCGGGGATGTCACCAAAGAGGCCCTTTGGAAGGCGGAAGACGCTTGGAACAAAGGATATACTTTTGACGCTGACACATTTTTTCCTGTTTCGGCCGGCATAGGAATTATAGGTTGGCTTGGCAACAGGGTCGGTGTGCGGATCCAGGGACAGTATTTCCACTCATTCGGAACGGACGGGATCAATTTTGCCCAAGCTACTGCAGGGATACTGTTGAGGCTTGGCGGATCGGACAAGAGCAAATCCGTCGCTGACCGTTACGTCAACCGGCATCCGAATGATTATGCCGGCCTGTTTCCGGAGAAAGTTGTAGAAAAGGAAACAGTCCGTGAGGTGCCTGTTGAGGTAATAAAGGAGGTTGTCAAGGAGATCCCTTTGGAGAAGACCCTTGCCGAGATGATGGACAATGTGAACTTCGATTTTGACAAGGCCACGATCACGGCGGATTCCCAGTTCACTCTTGACGAGATCGCGAACACGCTTTCTCGGTTCCCGGACGCACGGTTCCTTGTGGCTGGCTACACTGACGCGAGAGGCTCGGACAAGTACAACGAGAAACTTTCACGGGCGCGCGCCAAGGCTGTCTATGACGCGTTGGTCGGAAGGGGAATACCGGCCTCAAGGCTATGCTACCGTGGATTCGGAAAACGGGTGGCACTGATGTCCGCATCCGCTTCTGACGAGGAACGTAGGGGCGATCGTAAGGTTGTCATAGAGAGGGTCTCGTCGGAATCACTTTGGAATTATCTTAAAAAACAATAACAAACATATTCAGATATGAAGAACGTATTCAGAATTTTGGCTATGGCGCTGATAGGAGCGTCTGCGCTCGCTTCCTGCAATTCGCTTGAGGTGACTATGCCTGTCGGACCTCGTGGTGAGCAGGGTATTCAAGGAGTGCCGGGAAAGGACGGTAAGGATGGTCTGTCCGCCTATGATCTGTGGGTCAAGGCTGTTCAGGAAAAACTGATAGATTACACCGGCTCGACCGACATCAACCACTTCTTCCTTTACCTTAAAGGTAAGGACGGCAATGACGGAAAGAACGGTGACACACCGTACATAAAAGATGGAAACTGGTGGATAGGCGACAAGGATACCGGAGTCAAGGCCGCAGGCACCGATGGAAAGAACGGCAAGTCCGCTTACGAATTGTGGAAGGAATATGTCGCTTCCGGAGTGGATGATCCGCACAATCCTGGCTCTCAATGGGATAAATCGAGGATTAGCATAGCAGATTTCTATTGGTTCCTTACCGGAAACAATGGCGCTGACGGCCTTATCCCTTACATTAAGGACGGCAATTGGTGGATAGGCGACAAAGACACCGGAGTCAAGGCCAGAGGCGATAAGGGAGACAAAGGAGATGCCGGAAAGGATGGTGTTGACGGTCAGAGCGCATACGAGATGTGGAAGGTTTACGTCAAGGAGACGATCGAGTCCGGAGGCAAGGTCGTTGACCAGAACGGCAATGAGATCACTCTTGATGACCTTTCGATTCTGAAATTTTTCCAGTACCTGACCGGAAAGGCGGGGACGAAAGGTGATTCGGGAGCCGATGGCAAGGATGGCGCTGACGGGAAAGACGGCAAGGATGGACTTACGCCTGAAATAGATCCGAAGACCGGGGAATGGATAATCGTCAACAAGGAGACCCGTGATACGATCTATACCCATATTTCAGCCAAAGGCCGTGACGGTCAGGACGGAGCGGATGGTAAAGATGGTTCGGATGGCAAGGACGGGACCGATGGAAAAGATGGAGCCGATGGCAAGGACGGAATCTCTCCGAAAGTAGGCGAGAACGGCAACTGGTGGATCGGCGACATTGACACTGGAGTCAAGGCTCAAGGCCCTAAGGGTGATGCAGGTTCTGACGGTAAGGATGGCGCTGACGGCAAAGATGGAAATGATGGCAAGGATGGAGCCGATGGTAAAGACGGTACGGACGGCAAGGATGGAGCCGATGGCTCGAACGGCAAGTCAGCATACGAGCTTTGGGTCGCCGATGTGACTTCCGCTGCGGGACTTGAGGATCCGAAGAATCCTGGCGCGAAATGGGATCCATCAAAGACTTCATTGTCTGATTTCTATGAATATCTCCGTGGCGCGGCCGGGGCCAATGGTGATACTGGCGCGGACGGCAAGGATGGAGTCGATGGAAAAGACGGCTCCGATGGCAAGGATGGTGCTGATGGCAAAGATGGTGTTGACGGCAAGGACGGAGACGATGGTTCGAATGGCAAATCCGCCTACGACCTTTGGAAAGAATTGGTGCTCAGCGAAGAAGGTCTTGACAATCCTGACAATGGGGTCTATGACATCAGCATATTCCCGAAATGGCCGACTTTTGCTGTCTCATTGTCTGATTTTTATGAATATCTCAGAGGCCGGAACGGTGAGGATGGTGAGCCTGGGGAGAAAATAGCCGCGACAGACACTATGTACGTTGAGGAGGCCGACTGGACAAAGTACAATGTCGCTCCGGTACGGGCGCTTGCGAAGGTAAGGATGAACGGTGCTGTCAAGGACACTACCTATGAATATGTCAACCCATATTCCGGCGGATGTGCTCTTGTCGTGACCGGCCCGGGGCCTGTCATAATCCCGGATTGCACGGTAAGGTTCAAGGATCAGACCGGAAGATCGTACATAAAGACATCCGACGCGTCTGGTTATATCTATCTTGAGCGTGACGCGTTGCCGGATTGGGTCGAAGGCTCGCCAAGCATCTATGACCTTTCGTCCAGGACAAAACCGGAAAGTTTCTCATTTGGTGAGAAGACGATATCTGATCCCGACAGGATAGCGGCGACCTGCGGCGTTCCCTACAAGGTCGGAATGTCAGTGCGGATGACGGGATCGAGCTGGGAAGATGGATATGTCACAGCAGACTATCTGGTGACCAGGACGGTGGAAGGCATAGATGAATCCGGATGGGGAGGTTTGTCATTCCCTCAATGCAGTGGAGGCGGCCTTGGATATTTCTACTACAGAAGCCTTGGTGACTTGATGAGTTTCAGAAAATATTCATTCGGCAGGTTCGGCCAGCAGCCTAATGACTATAGCCAGGGTGATCATTTCATCAAGTTCAGCACACGTGATGTTGTGCGCAGATGGAGCCGTCCTGTCGGCACTGTGGCCAGCGAGAGAACCGAGCCTGTCATATTCGGAGACGGAAAGGCTCCTTCTGTGGTGGGAATACACCATATTCCGGTGTCGGGTTCGGGTCAGGCCGCCATTTATTCGGATTATTTGCCGGATTATGGAATCCAAAGCACCTCCGCCTCCGAGACAATCATCCCTGAATATTGCACTGTCGGGTCGTTGGATGTGGCTGGATTGAAAGGTGGCAGCGGAGACGCGGCATACACAAGTGACAACGGCAAACTTGTGATGTCGGCCGACGGGACGGAAAAGGTGGCCGTCAACAGGACGAACTACGAACTTATCCTTGGTCAGACCTCATTCAGTTTCTCCTTTGATTACTCGACATTCGGCCACGTGTACTTGAAGAAGGCCTATTATGATGAGTCCACGGATGTTTACAGGTTCAAGCGCTATGACACTTTTATGGACTATCTTGCTGAGACAAAGCCTTCAGACAGCAGTGGTAATGTGACGACGCTTGCCGTAAGCGGAATGTTGGGAGGAGTCAGCATAAAGAACACTGTGGGTGTGAGCCTGTATGTCAGCAATGGCAATATACAGGCAGCAAGTCGCGGGCCGTTCATCATAAGGAATGTCTATAACAATTTTGAGCTCCAGTTCGTGCAGTTCAAGTACCGTGACGCTTATTATGGCAAGACTACGGGAAAGTTCCGTTATAAAGAGACTGATCCTTATGTGGCCTCTTGTACTCTCGGGGATGACACCTATACTTTCCAGGCAATTAAGGATGGTGTGAGCGCTCCGCTTCCGTGAAGTCTGTTTTTTGTTAGCTCATATATCTAAAAAAGACAGGTGGCCTGTGACGGGTCGCCTGTCTTGAGATTAATGAGCAGATTCTCAATGTGCTGTGAGTCTGTCGTATTATTTCAGATAGTCGTCGAAGTAGTTGGTGACCTTGTCCATCAGATGGATCCTCCATCTGCCGAAGACATTGTGCTCGGAGCAAGGGTACGGGAAATAGTCCAGCTGGACGTTCCGCTCGACGCATTTCTGGACGAAGCTCAGGCTGTGCTGCCAGACGACTGTGTTGTCGATGGCCCCTTGGCAGATGAGTAGTTTGCCCTTGAGGTTATTAACGTTGTTTATGAGGCTGGTCTGGGCGAAACCCTCCGGATTGGTGGCCTCGGTGTCCATATACCTTTCTCCGTACATCACCTCGTACCATTTCCAGTCGATGACCGGTCCGCCGGCCACACCGACCTTGAATGTCTCCGGGTAGTTGGTCATAAGTGAGATTGTCATAAAGCCTCCGTAGCTCCAGCCGTGTACGCCGATCCTGTCCGAATCAACGAACGGCAGCGATTTGAGCATATTAATGCCAACCATCTGGTCGGCCATCTCGTTCTGGCCGCAATGACGGTGGATCGCCTTCTCGTATTCGGCTCCTCGGTTCTGTGTTCCCCGGTTGTCCTGCACATAGACGATGTACCCTTTCTGGGCCATCAGCATTTCCCACATCCTGACCTGTCCGAGCCAGGTGTCCTGAACCATCTGCGAGTGAGGGCCTCCATAGACATAGAGGATCACGGGATATTTTCTGGCCGGGTCGAAATCCGTCGGGAGGAAGAGCCTGTACCAGTTGTCGTACTGTCCGTCAGCGCTTTTGACAGTTCCGAAGAGCACTTCTCCGGTCTTGTAGTCCTTGAGCGGATCGGAGGCCGTGGAGAGGTTTCTGATCAGTTTCCCGTCAGCAGCCCTGAGATCCGTCACCTGAGGGACGTTGAAGCTGCTGTAGCTGTCGATGAACTTCGTGCAGTCGTCGTTCAGGCTGATCGTGTGCCATCCTTCCTCTGCCGTAAGTCTTACGGGTTTCCCGAACTTGGCTTTGGCGACGATGTCCGCCGGGATTCTTGACAGGGATTGTCCCATAGTTTGGGAACCGCTTTTCGGTCGCTGGGAATGTCGAAGTGCCGGAACACCTGGAATCCGGACCTCGATCCTGAACAGATGGTTCTCGACAGGCGAGACTTCCGCCGAAGTGTAATAGACGAACCTTCCGTCGTTGGCAAGGTACTCGACATCAGCGTCAACCGCCGTGAGCCTTCTCACAGTGCCAAGCGTGTCGCAGAGGTAGAGATTGCGGAACCCGTCGCGGTTGTTGGTCCTGTAGATGAATGAATATGTCCCCTTGACAAAACGCAGTGGATCGAGCGGCTCCACATAGCGGGAGTCGTCCTCGGTCAACACTGTACGGGCGAATGATCCGTCGGCCGCGCGGTACATATTCAGTTTCAGATGTTTCTGGGTGCGGTCGAGAACCTGGATGAATATGTTCCTACTGTCCGGGGACCAAGTGATGTTCGTGAGGTACTGGTCATAGCCATATTCATCCACATCGCACCATACGGTCTTGCCAGTGGCTCTGTCATAGACTCCGAGCCTGACGTTCTCGCTGTCCATCCCGTTCATCGGGTACTTGATGCTCTTGAGCGAGCCGGTGCGTGTGGTGATGTCAAGGAGAGGGAAGTCCGTGACCTTGCTGTCATCCTTTCTGTAGAAAGCCAGCTTGGATCCGTCCGGAGACCAGAAGATTCCGTTCTCGATTCCGAACTCGTTGCGGCTGACAGTCTGTCCGTAGGTGATCTGGCTGTTCTCGCTTTCGGCGACGCTGACGGAGCCACCGTCGAACACGTACAGGCTCTGGCCGATCGTGTAGGCGTAAGCTCTGTTCCCGTTTGAGGTGATGTTCTCGGCGTTCTCAGGGAATCCTTCCGGCAATCCCGTGGCGGAATATTCACTGATCTCACCGTCGGCAAGATTCTCGGTCATCCATTTGCCGTCCTTGCGGAAGATGATGGTGCTGTTGTCTTTCCAGGATGCCCAGATGCCTGTCGGGCGTACGTTCCTGCCCATCACGGCTTCCTCCATAGTCAATGACTTGCCTTCATTGTTGGCCGGATGAGTGGCGACAACACCGGTCTGCGCACTGAGAACCATCGGTGTCACAAGCGCGGCAAGAGTGATAATCCTTTTCATCATTCGTTCACCGGGTTTGAGGTTGACACTATCCTGTCCACTACATATTTCTGCATTCCGCGCCACGGCAGCGTCCCGAGATATTCCTTGTAGTGCAGCTCAACTGACTTGCCGCTGCATCGCATAAGCTCGTTGGCGACTTCATCATCCGCCACGGAGAAATCGAATATGTAGGATTCTACGGCCGCTCCGCTCCCTTTGGCCGAACCTCTGAATCCGGCTTGGATAAGCTTGCCTTCATAAGTCTTCCAGACATATCCCTTGTAGATGAACTGGTTGAGCTCACCGGCCTTCACTCCGTCCCCGAAGACGAAATAGAAGCGGAAATAGATGAATCCGGCCAGCGCCAATGCCAGGATGACGCCGGTCCAGGTGAATATTTTACCTCTTGTAGTCATATCGGTTTATTTTACATTGTTGCCTGTCAGTTCCCAGCCTGTGATCGTGGAGATGTACGGAATCACGGTGTAGGCTATCTTGCGGTGCCCGTTATAGTTAGGGTGTCCGTCCGCCCCCATATCCTCCACATTGTTGTGGACGGAGTTCGTCAAGGTCATAATGTGTACGTTCCGCAGCCCGCAGCTGTCAACCACCTTGCGGATATATTCAAACATCAGGTAGTCGTGCTTCGGGGTCATACAAAGGATAGGGTGCCCCTCTCCGTAGTTGTCCTTGATCTCTTTCAGCAATTTGATGTAGTTCTTGACAAACAGTCTTTCCGCCGGTTGCATCCCTCTTGAGAAATCGTTGGTGCCCAGATAGATGACTGTGATGTCAGGCTTGACGGATGATGACTTCGCATCCCATTTGGTCTCCTTTACGCCGTCGAATGTCTGAAGATATCGTTCAGGCATACAGTAGTCCGTGAATTTGCTGTTGTAGTTTCTGACGATTCCCATTCCGGAGTGTGCCACCACAATCTGGTCCGCGTCAAAGTACCTTGCCACCGCGCAGGCGTAAGTCAGGTTCTGGTTCTCGGTCTCCGGCTTGAACCGCTCTGTGTTAGGGCTTTCCGTGCCGTAGCCGCAGGTGTAGGAGTCGCCGATATATTCAATGACCCTTTCTTTCGGGGCCTCGGCCTGAAGGAACTTGCCGTCGGTGATGAATTCACTGATGGTTGTGATGCCTTGTTCGCCTTCGGTGCGCTTCTGAAGGATCACCTGGTGTGGCGCCCTCGCGGCTTTCTTGTCCTTCCCGAAGCGTGCCTTGAGCTCCTCGGCGCTGAATATCACAATGGTCGTGTCGCTGCCGTGCACGGCCACCACTTTGTCGGGAGTCGTGTCCATAGAGCCGTCAAGCCAGACATTGTAGTAGTTTTTCTTTGTGTCGGAAACCTTGAAACTCAAGGAGTTGCCTTGAAATCTTACCCTTGCGTACACACCGGTCCAGTCGAACGAGACATTCCCGTCCTTGACTTCGGTCCTGCCGATGTAGGTTATTCTGGAATCAGACGCCTTTATGGCTGTCTCCTCCGTTTTCGGAGCGGCTGACATTGATACGGCCGCCAAAACGGCCGCCGTCAGAAGAGTTATCCTTTTCATCTTCATCTGTGATTGGTTTAGTGAATACAAATTTAATGAATATCACCGATTAAGCAAACGGGGAGCGCAGAAGAGAAGAAACATAAACGAAAAAAGGAACCATCTTTCCAGACGATTCCTTTTAATCATTAGGCACCGTTTCCGGCACCCTTGTACTGGGTAGGAGAATCGAACTCCTATTGCAAGATTGAGAATCTTGAGTACTAACCGTTATACGAACCCAGCGTTCTTTGGTTTTGGGATTGCAAAGATAGGCAAAAATCTTTAACCTCCAAAATTATTTGTGTTCAGAATGCGTTTTTTTTTGAGAATATGATGAAAAAAGAGGCCACGGACAATTCCGCAGCCTCTTAGAACTATCGTTTCCGTGACAGAAATTACTTCTGACGGTTCTTGTATCTCTGGTAGAATTTGTCAACACGACCGGCGGTGTCAACGAGCTTGACTTTGCCTGTGTAGAATGGGTGAGAGGTGTTGGAGATCTCGACCTTCACAACCGGATACTCAACTCCGTCAACAACGAGAGTCTCTTTGGTCTCGGCGCAGGAACGGGTGATGAACACGGTGTCGTTCGACATATCCTTGAAAGCTACAAGGCGGTAGGTTTCGGGATGAAGTCCTTTTTTCATTTCTTTATTGTTTTTTAAGATGTTACTTTTCAGACTGCAAATATAATCCTTTTCTTCCGATATTCAAGCGTCTGTTTACTTTTTTTGCCTTTCGGCAGATGCATTCATCCGTGAAGAACGTTACAGGGAAGTGTTCTTTTCGAGCGAGGCAGTCCTGTAAGCTGATGGGAGCTGGCCGTAATATTTCAGGAAATAGCGGCCGAAGAAGGACTGGTTGGGGAAGCCGAGCTTGAACGCCACGTCCTTGATGCTGTTCTCCGGGTCTTCAAGAAGTCGGCGGGCCTCGTCGATCACCACGGCGGAGATCCACTCCTGGGCGGTGCGGCCGGTCTTGTCTTTCACGATGCGTGAGAAATATCTGGGGGAGAGGCAGTTTTCCTGGGCGTAGAATGCCACCTGACGGCTTTTTGCGTAGTTCTTGTGCAAAGAGGCCATAAATTTCTGGAATATTGTGTCCTGGCGGTCTGTGGCGATTGCCTGGGCTGGCTTGCCGGAGAAATATTCATACATTATCTGGTAGCAGAGGGCTTTAGCCAAGCCAAGAAGAATCTGATAGACAATGGGGTTGTCGCATTGCGGGGAACGGGAGGCGATCGCTGTGAACAAGTCTTCCAGGCGGGCCTGACCGCCGTCACTCAGTGACATACAGGGGTTGCTCTTGAAATAAAGGTAGCTGTAGGTCTCGGAGACCGCCTGGATGGCGGACAGCACAAACTCGAAGCGCGCCAGGCCGATCACCCCGGCCACGTCATCACTCATCTCGTGAATATAAATGGTGCTGTGCGGAAGATAGACGAATATGTCGCCCCGGCGCATCTGATAGGTCTTGTCATTGAACGCTACCGTAAGCAAGCCTTGGCGGCAGTAGAAAAATCCGTTCCTGTCCACATTAAGAATATGTCCGGCATTCTCCATCTCCTCTTTTGACAGTTCAAAAAGGCCTATCTCCGGAAACTCTGTGTTGTCCATTTTGTGCTTCATTTAAAGTTTTACGGCACAAATTAACGAATATTTTGTCTTATTTCGGCTACATAAATCGAATTATCGTACAAATTGAACAATTCTTGATAAAAAACGGACTTGAACAAAACGGCATTCGTCCCCAATTTTGCAGCGTGAAACGCAGAGGTTTACGGACCTGTTTTATAACGCTTGTTAAAAAACTTATAGATATGATTAAAAGAATGAGAATGAATGTCGTGCAAGTCACATTGATGGTGGCTTTGGGAGCGATGACGATGGCTTCCTGCTCGACCCGCCAGACGGGCGGTCAAAAAGTGATGTACGTGAAGGCGGACACGGTGCGCGCATCGGGCGCGGCCACACCATTTGAATATCCCGGCAAGGTAAAGGCCTCTGATGAGGTGAATATGGCTTTCCAGGTGGCCGGAAAGCTCAAGCGAATCTATGTCGGTGACGGTGGAACCGTACGCAAAGGCCAGTTGGTGGCCGAGCTGGATGACAGGGATTACAGAATCCAGCTGGAGGCTGTCGAGGCTGAATATAACAACGTGAAGGCTGACGCCGAGAGAGTCATAAGGCTTTACAACGAGGGAGCCACCACGGCCTCCAACTACGACAAGGCCCGTTACGGCCTCCAGCAGATCACGGCCAAGTACGAGAACTGCAAGAACCAGCTGGAGGACACGAAGATATATTCACCGTTCTCCGGCAAGGTCCAGAAGCATTACTATCAGCCGGCGGCCCGCAGCGCGGGAGTCAGCCGCAGCGATGTGTCGATGTCGATGCTGATGGCCAACGGCGGCCTTCCTGTCTCGACCTACTATGATGGCAACAGACGCAACACCATCTACATCAAATGCTTGGATGATAACGGCGGCATTATGGACAATCTGGAGAACGTGCCGATTATGCAAACCGTTCCGGATGTCGGCGGAGCCTTGACGGAGGAGAATATGCTCAAAATGAGAAACGGTACCTTGGCGAAGGGCGATCTCATCGAGTCGATGCTCGGAACAAAGCCTGTCAAGCAGGTCAGCGACGGGATTGACATCGAGTGGGAAACACCTGTGGTGCCGCGCTACAATGGCCAGAGATCCCAAAAGGTGATGTGCTCGCCCGCTCCTGGAATCGAGACCGAGAACGCCCGCAAGGCTCTTGAGGCAAAGGTGGATCAGATAAACCTGCCGGAAGGATATTCAGTGCTCTGGCAGGGCGAGAAGGGAGCGAGCGACCAGACAATGAAGTACCTGTTCGCCAATGTGCCGATCGCCATCATCCTGATCATCGCGATCCTTATCCTCCTGTTCGGAGACTACCGCAAACCGCTTATAATCCTGTGCTGCATCCCGCTTCTGGGTGTGGGAATAGTCGGGGCGATGCTCATCAGTGGCAAGACGTTCACCTTCTGCGCCATTGTAGGTGCCCTCGGCCTTGTCGGAATGATGATGAAGAACTGCATTGTGCTGATGGACGAGATCAATGACCAGATCGCTTCCGGAAAGGATCCTGCGGAAGCTTTGATCTCCAGCTCCGAGACCAGGCTGCGCGCCGTGATGATGGCCTCGATGACCACGATCCTCGGAATGATCCCTCTGATCAGCGACGCGATGTTCGGCTCGATGGCCGTCACCATTATGGGAGGCCTGCTGTTCAGCACGATAGCGACCCTTTTCTTCGTCCCGCTACTCTACGCCGTGTTCTTTAAAATCAAAATGAAATAATCCCGTTTCGCGGATGCGAAAGTTTAATGAAATGAGAAAAATGAATATACTCCTGTCGGCTCTGCTGGTGTCTATGAATATATTCACAGCCCCAGCCGTTGACAGCACGTTTACCCTTTCCGAGCTCCTTGAGGCCCAGACCCTCTGGCAGGTGGCCAACCGTGACAGCGTCGAGGCTGACATCAACCGCTTCCTGTCCTGGCTCTCGTACCTCAAAACCACGGGCAATCTGAATATGGCGTTTTGCAACGGGTTGTAAATGAATATATTCCAGAATCCTGCCAGTCGTTTTTAGAGGGCGGCTTTCTGGAAAGGGTTGAGACTCAATGGGTGACGTTCCACACATTGAGTCTCAGCTTTTTAATGATTTCAATTGGCTCCCAGTTCAGTAAGTGTGAACTGGAATGTTGCTGATCCGTTACCCGAGGAAGCCGAGGAGGATTCCGGCGGCGACGGCGGAGCCGATGACTCCGGCGACGTTCGGGCCCATCGCGTGCATCAAGAGGTGGTTGTTCGGATCGAACTCCCTGCCGACAATCTCGGAGACGCGCGCGCTGTCAGGAACTGCGGACACTCCGGCGTTGCCGATGAGCGGGTTGATCTTGCGGTCACCCTTCAGGAACAGGTTCCAGATCTTCACGAACAGCACACCGCAGGTGGTGGCGATCACGAATGACAGAAGGCCAAGGATGAATATCTTGACGGAGTTTCCGCTGAGGAACTTGTCGGCCTGTGTCGAGGCGCCGACTGTGAGTCCGATGAGGGTGGTCACCACATCGATCAGCGGACCGCGTGCGGTCTCGGCGAGACGACGGGTAACCCCACTCTCTTTAAGGAGGTTACCGAAGAAGAGCATTCCCAAAAGCGGAAGTCCTGAAGGCACGATGAATGCGGTGAGAAGGAATCCGACGATAGGGAAGATGATCTTCTCCTTCTGGCTGACCTGCCTTGCTGCCGGCATCCTGATCAGACGTTCTTTCTTTGTTGTCAGTGCCAGCATAATCGGCCTTTGGATGACCGGCACAAGAGCCATATATGAATATGCGCTCACGGCGATCGCTCCCATCAGGTCCGGGGCGAGCTGTGAGGACAGGAATATGGCCGTAGGGCCGTCCGCTCCTCCGATGATGCCGATCGCTCCGGCCTGGTTAGGGTCAAATCCAAGGGCAAGGGCGAGAAGGTAGGCTCCGAATATTCCCATCTGGGCGGCAGCCCCGATCAGCAGCAATCTTGGCTGCGAGATCAGCGCCGAGAAGTCTGTCATCGCTCCGATTCCAAGGAATATGAGCGGAGGGTACCAACCCTGCTTGACTCCTTGGTACAGAATGTTCAGCACGGAGCCGTCCTCATAGACTCCGATGTTCAGTCCCGGGAACATCGGAATGTTGCCGATGATCATTCCGAATCCGATCGGGACGAGCAGGAGCGGCTCCCATTCCTTCTTGATGGCCAGCGTGATGAACACAATGCCGATCAGGATCATCACCAGGTTCTGCCAACTTGCGTTGGCGAATCCGGTGAAGTACCAGAACTGCTTTAGACTTTCGAATATGATGCCCATCCTCTTATGCTATCTTGACGATTTCGGCACCTTCGAGGACTGAGTCTCCCTTGTTCACGAGGATGGCTGTGACGGTTCCGTCAGCCGGGGCCTGGATCTCGTTCTCCATCTTCATAGCCTCAAGGACGGCCACCTTCTGACCGGCTTTCACGGCCTGGCCTTCCTTGACGGAGACCTCGATGATAACGCCAGGGAGAGGAGAGGTCACCGGCTTGCCGGCTCCTGCCGGGGCTGCCGGCTTCGGTGCAGGTGCTGTGGCCGTTGCTGTCGGAGCGGCGGTCGCTGTGGCTGGTGCCTGAACCGGTTTCTGTACGGGTGCCGGCGCATTCTCCATCTCTACCTGATAAGACGCTCCGTTCACCGTAACGTCAGCGATGTTTCCTTCCACTGAATTGATGTCAACGTTGTACTCGTTGCCATTGATCCTGAATTTGTAGGTCTTCATAATATCCTTAATCTTTTATTATCTTGGTAATTGTCTGAAATTCTGTGTCTTGTCGTTCCAGTTGCCGTTCTGTGACGGACGGATCGTAATGACGAAGCTCTCCTCGTCGTGGATTCCGCCACCGAGGTAGTCGTCAAGCGCCATAGCGATGGCCGCATAGACCTCGCCACCGAATTCCTGCGAGAGGGCCATCGAGATCGCCGCTGCAATCTCAGGTGTCATATTCCCGCCCTTAGCTGGTTTGGCCGCCTTTGTCGCTTTCGGCGCCGCCGCTTTCTTGTTGGCGTTGCCGATCCATCCGAAGATGAACGCCAGGATGGTCAGCGCGATGAACACAACCGAGACGGAAATCAGGGTAAGAACCCATCCGTGCGGGTCTTTCTCCTTCATTATCTGGCTGTTGGTCTTCGCGTCCACGTCTCCGTTGTAGGATCCGGGAGTAGGTTTGTCTGTGACCTTTGTCTCGAAATCCATCATTTTCACTCCTGTCGGAACCTTGACGACAGAACAGTCAGAAGGAAGGTCAGCCGGGATGTCGATCGTGTCGATGATCGTGCGCCCGTCATTGCTGACGAGATAGATGGTGGAACCATTGCGCAGGGTGAAATTCGTGTAATATGTTCCCTGTGAGGCGTTTCCACTTGCGTAGAAAATAACGCTCTGCCGTGGCTTCAAGGTTGTCGAAACGTCGGATGCGGGAATATGATATTTCCGCAGGTTGTCCTTGTCGTCGGACAGGTAGCAGCCGGCGAACTTCACGCTTCCGTAGGAATTGTTGAAGATCTCGATCCAGCCTGTCCGCTGCCCGTAGCCGTCCGTAAGCCCGTTCGTGTTCTCCACGAGAACCTCTCCGATCCTCAGGTCCGAAAGGTTCTGAGCTCCGAGAACCAATCCGGAGAACAGCAGGACAGCCGATAATATTAATCGTCCAAATCTCTTCATAATATTACAAAGGAAGATTGTCGTGTTTCTTGGCAGGCATCTGCTGTTTCTTTCCGGCAAGCTGTTCAAGGGCCCTGATGATGCGGAAGCGGGTGTTGCGAGGCTCGATGACATCATCGATGTAGCCTTTCTCAGCCGCCTGGTAAGGATTGTTGAAGAGCTCTTCGTACTCCTCTTTCTTGGCGGCCCGGATCTTTTGCTGCTCGGCAGGATCCTCGACAGCCTTGATGTCCTTGGCATAGAGCACGTTGACGGCACCGTCAGCGCCCATAACCGCGATCTGGGCTGAAGGCCAGGCATAGACGAGGTCGGCGCGAAGGTGCTTGCTGCTCATCACGATGTACGATCCGCCATAGCTCTTGCGGAGCTCCACGGTAACCTTAGGAACGGTGGCCTCGCCGTAGGCGTACAGCAGTTTGGCTCCGTTGGTGATGACAGCTCCATATTCCTGCTGGGTTCCCGGAAGGAATCCCGGCACATCGACCAGTGAGACGATCGGGATGTTGAACGCATCGCAGAAGCGCACGAAACGGGCACCCTTGCGGGATGCGTTGATGTCCAGCACTCCAGCCAGCATCTTAGGCTGGTTCGCCACAATTCCGACGCTGCGGCCGTTCATATGGGCGAATCCGACGATGATGTTCTTGGCGAACTCCTTGTGGATCTCGAAGAACTTGCCGTCGTCCACGATGCTTGTGATGACCTTGTACATATCGTAGGCCTGGTTCGGATTGTCCGGAATGATCTCGTTGAGGAAGTCTTCAACCCTGCTGACCGGGTCGTTGGTCGGGACCCTCGGAGCCTCTTCCATATTGTTCTGAGGAATATAGCTGAGGAGTTCCTTGATGGTAGCGATGCCTTCCTGCTCGTTCTCGGCGGCGAAATGAGCGACACCGCTCTTGGATGCGTGCACACTGGCTCCTCCGAGTTCCTCCTGCGAGACAACCTCACCGAGGACGCTCTTCACTACAGCCGGGCCGGTGAGGAACATATAGGATGTGTTCTTTACCATCACAGTGAAGTCCGTGAGGGCAGGGGAGTAAACAGCTCCGCCGGCGCAGGGACCGAATATTCCTGAAATCTGCGGAACCACTCCGGATGCGAGGATATTCCTTTCGAATATCTCACCGTAGCCTGCGAGCGCGTCAACTCCTTCCTGGATTCGTGCTCCGCCCGAGTCGTTGAGGCAGATGAACGGGGCTCCGTTGCGGGTCGCCAGGTCCATCGCTTTGCAGATCTTCTCGGCCATAGTCTTAGAGAGGGATCCTCCCGAGACAGTGAAATCCTGGGCGGCCACATAGACCAGACGGCCATCGATCGTGCCCTGTCCGGTGACAACACCGTCTCCGTCGAAGTGCTGCCTCTCCATTCCGAAGTTAGTGCAGCGGTGACGGACAAACATATCGAATTCCTCGAAGCTTCCTTCGTCAAGCAGCAGTGCGAGGCGCTCCCTCGCCGTCAACTTGCCTTTCTCGTGCTGGGCATCGATCCTTTTCTGGCCTCCGCCCATCCTGGCCGCGGCTCTGCGCTCGACCAGTTTCTTGATGTTATCCTGCTGGATGCTCATATTTTGTTACTTTAATCAAATTTTTCCAAATCACAAATTTATCAAGAATCCTCTTTCATTCAAAATTCCTGCCCGCAAAATAGTAAATTTCCGTTACTTGTGGTGAAATACTGATTTATGAATATAATTGTATCGCTGATGTCCCACACAGCGCAAAGAAATTTTCCCATGGCAAATTTTTGTAACGTGAAAAATTTGTCATGGGAAAAATTTTTGCGCCCATAATGCGCCAACAACCACTCCGTCAAGTAAAAAAGAAAAGGCTGACTAAAAAACACTTTCAGTCAGCCCCTAATATTCATTAATAATGATTTACTCCGCCGGTTTCAGCGTGCTGTAAACGTTGGTGACATCGTCATCGTCCTCAAGAAGGCCGGTGAGCTTGTCAAGAGTCTCGCGCTGCTCCGGAGTCACGTCCTTAAGATCCACGTTAGGGATTCTCTCGAATCCTCCGGACACAAGCTCGTAACCGTTGTCCTCGATGTACTTCTGGATCGCTCCGTAGGACTCGTAGGCACCGTAGATCACAACGTTCTTCGTGATGTTCTCGTCCTTGTCCTCCTGCTCCTCGATGAAAACCTCTGGATCGTCGTCGCACTCGCAGAGGGCGAGCTGAAGTTCATCGATGTCCATACCTTCCTGATACTTGATGCGGAACACGCACTTGTGGTCGAACATAAAGCTGACACTGCCGCTGGTTCCGAGTGATCCGCCGCACTTGGTGAAGTAGCTTCTCACATTGGCGACAGTACGGGTGTTGTTGTCGGTCGCCGTCTCGACGAGGTAGGCGATTCCGTGAGGGCCGTAGCCTTCAAACACAACCTCCTTGAAATCTCCCTGGTTCTTCTCAAGGGCTCTCTTGATGGCCTTCTCGACGTTGTCTTTCGGCATATTCTCGCTTCTGGCCTCCGCCATAAGGGCTCTGAGCCTGGAGTTGCCGACCACGTCAGGTCCACCCTGCTTTACCGCGATGGTGATTTCCTTACCGATCTTGGTGAAGGTCTTCGCCATATGACCCCACCTCTTGAGTTTCCTTTCCTTTCTGAATTCAAACGCTCTTCCCATATTCCTTATTTGGTCTGGTTTTCGATGCGGGTGATGTACTTGTCGATGTCGTAGCCTTCGATTGACTGAGGGTACTGATCCTTGATCTTCTTGTAGAAGGTGAGAGCCTTGGCGTTGTCGCCGAGTTCCTCGCAGACCACACCGGCCTTGAGGAGGTAACCCGCGGCGAACATATTGTCAGCCACGGCCGCGGCCTTCTCGAAATATCCGAGAGCGTCGTTGTATTTCTCAAGTCCGACATAAGCGTCACCTATGCAGCCCTGTGCGCGCGCTGAAAGAAGATCGTCCTTGCCGTTGTACTTCTTGAGGTAGTCGATGGCCTCCTGATAGTTTCCGAGCTGAAGCTCGCAGACACCAGCGTAATAGTAGACATCCTTTCCACCCTTGGCACCGAAATCCTTGATGATCTGCGCGAATCCGAGGACGTTGCCGTCACCGTTGAGAGCCAGCTCGAACTCACCGTTGCGGAAGTTGGCCTCGGCCGGGAACATCTGTGCGGTGGCTTCCTCGCTCTTAGGCTGGGCGTAGAACTTCTGGTAGGCCACCAGAGCCAACGCGATCACCACGAGGGCGATCAGAATGCCGTAGATTGTCTTTTTGTTCTCACGGAAGAACTGGTCGGTCTTGGACACGGTCTCGATGACCTTCTCCTCACGCTCCTGCTCTTTCTCCTTTACAATTGCATCTTGCTTTGCCATTTCTATAAAGTTTTTGTTATTACCGAATAATAGTCCGCAAAAATAGAAAAAAATGTTTAATCCTGCAATATTCAGAGAGTGGTCTGTCCCCGCATCCGAAGGAGAGCTTTCGCGGGAAAAAGAATTTGACTATTTTTGAGGAAAATATAGTGGGAATGAGACATCTGTGTGTGGTCGCCTGCGCCGTCGCCCTTGCCGTGGCTTCCTGCTCTGGGAACGCAGACGGGCTGAAGAAGCTCGACAAGGTCATCGCCGACCAGAAATATTACCGGGACAGCCTGGAAAGTTCAATGAATATCCTCCGTCAGGGATTTGAGCAGGCTCCGTCTGATTCGGTAAGATGGGAGTACGCCAGAAGGCTGTTCTCCGGCTACTATCATTATAGTCAGGATTCTTCGTCGAGGTACCAGGGGCTTATGGAAAAATATGCCTCGGATGACTTCCAGAGATTTTTGGCCAGGCTTCAGAAGGTGCGGATCCTGCTTGTCCGTAACGAGGAGGATCTAGCGGCGTCCGTGTTCAATGACCTTGACACATCAGAGGTCAAAGGAATGGAACTTCTCAAGGACTATCTGCAGTGCGAGGCGGTACTTTGTGCCGAGATGCTGTCCGCCGAGATTCCTGAAGATGAGAAAGACAGTTACCGTGAACGACTCCAATCGGCCAGGACGAGGTCGCTGGCGATAGACTCCACATCTTTCTACGCCAGAAGAATGAAGGCGCAGCTTTGCAGGGACAGCGGCGACACCCTTTCCGCGGTCTCGATTCTGAAGGACCTTTATAATAGTAGTGACAATCCGCACGAGAAGGCCTCTGTGGCCTATAACCTTGCCAGGATCCACGAGCGGATGGGGGATGACAAGGGACGTTTTGACTGGCTCGTCATCAGCGCGACGTATGACTTCAAGAATGCGGAAAGGGCGTATATGTCTCTTTATGAGCTGGCTTTGATCCTTTATGACAATCATCAGTACCGCAAGGCTGAGCAGTACATCAGCCAGAATCTGATGGATGTGATCGCAGGTAATTTCAGCAAGCGCCTCGGGGATTCCGGCAAGGCCAACCTCATTATTACCGACACTGTCCAGAGAGTGACCAGGTCCAGGGCGAGGTGGCTTGCTGTCGGAATATGTCTGGTGACTGTTCTGCTTGTGATCATTCTGACACTTCTGCGCCGTGAGGTCCGGCACAAGGAACAGATGGAGGAGACGAACAGAAGGCTCGTGGACGCGAACAAGATCCGTAACGGCTACGTGTTCAGGTATATGGAACTTTCCGTGCGCTACATCGACAAGATTGGTCAGACAAGGAACGATATCAGGGCCCTTGCAAAGTCGGACGGTCTGGATGCGGTGATGAAGGCTTTGCGGTCTCCGTCGGTTATGTACAACGAGTACGAGAACTATTACCGCATCTTCGACGAGACTTTTCTGGGAATATACCCGGACTTTGTCGAGAAGGTCAACGCTTTGTTGTCCGAGGACGCACGCTTTGACCTGAACGGGGAGAAGACGCTGCCTACCGAACTCAGGATTCTGGCAGCCATCCGTATCGGGATAACCGAGAGCGGAAAGATCGCCAAGTTCCTTAAATGTTCCCCCAACACGGTCTATACCTACCGGACAAAACTGAAGCGTTCGGCTGTCTGCCCGAAGGATGTCTTTGAGGCTGAAATCTCAAAAATATAGTTGTAATCGCTCTGTAAGGGTCTATATTTTAAACGATAAAATCATATAGGCACTTTATGTGTATATTTATTGATAGATAATAATTTATCAATGAATATGCGACTATATTCCTCCGTAATCAGTCTATATTTGGCCGCGAGGGTGTTGGGCAATCCACCGCGATTGGCGAATTTTGCATTGCGGTTGGTTCCGGACTACATCGGAGCCGTCGTCTGGATGGCTTGTCCATCTTGGAAAGTTAATACCTACTTTTAACCAAAAATAACTCATAATGAAGATTAGACTGATTCTGATTTTCGTGGTCGCGGCTTTGTTGTGTCCGGTCTTCGCTGAAGCCCAGGCGCAGCAGGGAACGATTACTGTGACGGGTACTGTCGTGGATGAGAGAGGGGAGCCTTTGCCAGGCGCATTCGTGCTTGTGCCGGGAACGACCAACGGCACCTCTACCGACGCCGCCGGCAAGTTCTCAATCAATGTGTCCGCGGGAGGCTCTTTGGAGGTCCAGTTTATGGGATATGAGACGAAAAAGGTCTCCGTCCCTAAGGAACGTCGGAACATCTCCGTGTCTCTGTCTCCGGACAAGAACCTTACACTTAACGAGGCCGTGACCATCGCTTACGGCTCTGTGCGCAAGCAGGACCTGACCGGTTCGGTGACCAATGTTAAGATGGCCGATGTGAAGGACGCGCCTGTCCTTTCCGTTGACCAGGCCCTTCAGGGAAGGATCGCCGGAACGGACATTATGACCACCTCCGGAGAGCCGGGAGCGGCCACGTCTATCCGCATCCGTGGAACCCGTTCGATCATCGCCTCCAACGAGCCTCTCATTGTGGTGGACGGTGTGATGGACGCAGTCTCTGACCTTGGCGACCTTAACTCGGCCGACATCGAGTCCATCTCCGTGCTCAAGGACGCATCGTCCACTGCCATCTATGGTTCCAGAGGCTCCAACGGTGTCATCATCGTCACAACCAGGCAGGGCTCCACGGGAAGTAAGCCGAGGATCACGTTCAAGGCCGAGGCCGGCATAAGCCAGCTGCCAAAGAAACTGGATCTGATGAACGCCAGCGAGTTCGCCCAGTACAGGAACGACATCGCTCTGTTCCAGTCATCCAACACGGACGCGGTGCCTGGCGCGGCTCCTTCAGAATATCCTTATCCGGATCCCCTTTCCTACGGGCAGGGCACCGACTGGATCGGGGCTATAATGAGGACTGCGGCCTACCAGAACTACAACCTGTCCCTGTCGGGAGGCAACAAGGAGGCCTCCTACTATGCGTCTTTGGGCTACAACGACACCGAGGGTATCGTGAAGAACAGCGGCCAGACCAGATACACCGGCAGGATCAACCTTGACCGTCAGCTCTTCAAGTGGATGAAGGTCGGCTACAAGGGATCCTATACCTACCGCTCTCAGGACAAGCTCCTTGCGAACATCGGCGGCACGAGCACCCGTTCGGCGATGTACCTGAGCCCGCTTTTGAAGAAGACGGACTACTACATCACCGATGACGAGGACAATGTCACCACGACATACAATCCTCCTACCGCGCTCATCGCGATGAGGACCAACTACGTTACGAGACTTTCTGCCAACCACTCCGTCTATGTGGAGATCGAGCCGGTAAAGGATCTGAAACTCAGAAGCAGCAACTCTTACTACAGTTACCAGCAGCACGGTTTCATCTATAACCCGAGCACGCTTCCGGCTAAGAATCCGGGTGAGGGCGGAGACGCCACGAGAAACGAGCGGGATGATATGACCCTCTCCAGCGAGAACACAATAACCTACGCCTTGAAGAAGAGAGGTCACAGGTTCGATGTCCTCGGTGGCTTCACGGCGTACCGGTTCAAGTCCGACAGGCTCGCGCTTTCCGGCTCAGGCTATATGGTGGACGATGTGAAATGGAACAATATGGGAGGCGTGACCGACAAGAACACGCTCAGCCCGAGCTCCGCTTCCGTTTCCACGACCAAGATGTCTTTCCTCGCCAGGGCCAACTATAATTATAAGTCACGTTATTATATCACCGTGACTGGCCGCGCGGACGGCGCTTCCAATTTTGCCGCCAACAACAAATGGGGATTCTTCCCTTCGGCGGCCTTGAAATGGAACGTCAAGAAGGAGAACTTCCTGAAGCACGCTTCCTGGATCGACGAGCTTTCTCTCAGGCTCAGTGCCGGACGCACCGGAAACGATGCGGTTGACGCTTACAGAAGCCTTGAGATGCTCTCCACGACTTCCAAGGGCTACATATTCGGAGGCAGCCAGGCGGCGGCGTATTTCAGGGGGCAGCTTCCAAGCCCGGACCTCACCTGGGAGAAGACGGACCTTTACAATGTGGCGACCGATATGTCCTTCTTCAACAGCAGGCTCAATGTCACGGCAGAGGCCTACGTCTCCAAGACCAGAGACCTTCTTATGGAGGTGCAGGTGGCTTCCCAGACCGGATTCAACTCCCATTTCGTGAACCTCGGAAACACCTCCAACTACGGAGTCGAGCTTTCCATCGAAAGCCGCAACATCGTGCGGAAGGGCTTCACCTGGACCACGAACCTTACCCTGTCCCACAACAGGCAGAATGTGGACAACATCGGAACCTCTGAATATGTCTCAGTGGCAGACTCGGGCGGAAACAACCCGTTTATGATGCACGGATTCGTGAAGGGCTACCCGCTCAACGCCCTTTGGGGATTCCGCTACGCCGGAGTATGGCACAACACTGAAGAGTTCAAGCGCAACGAGGTCACGCACGCCTACACGTCATCCTCTGTGATCACGCCTGACAAGTACGGCATCAACCTCGGAACGCCTCGGTACTATGACATAAACAACGACGGAACGCTTGACCAGAAGGACCTTGTCTATCTTGGCAACGCTGACCCGTGGCTGTACGGAGGCGTGCAGAACACGTTCACCTTCGGCGATTTCCGTCTCGGTGTCTATGTGGCCTACTCGTTCGGCGGAAAGATCTACAACTACTCGGAGCTGTTTATGGCCGGAGGCAACACCACCAACCAGTACAGGTATATGGTCAACTCCTGGCATCCGGTCAGGAATCCTGATTCGGACTACCCGAGGGCCGGCGGCACGATGTCCAAGGATGTGCCGAGCGACAGGATGGTCTATGACGCTTCCTATGTCAGGCTGAAGAACGTCTCGCTGGGCTACACGCTCGATATGTCCAAGAAGGTCAAGTGGCTGAAGGACATAACCTTTAACCTCAGCGGAGAGAACCTCCTGCTTTGGAAAAAGTACAACGGGTTCGACCCTGATGTCTCATCCTCAGGCAGCGAGTCCACGCTGAGGCGTCTGGATATGGGCGCTTACCCTAAGGCGAGAACCATAGTGTTCAGTGTGCAGTTCAGATACTAATCATCGACAGAAATGAAACTTAAGAATATATTGACAGTGATTTTCGCTGCGGCCGTCTCCTCGGCGTGCAGCCTTGAGGAGGACACGTCCACATTCGCCAACTCCAAGTCGTTCTACAAGAACGAGCAGCAGTGCAGGGCGGCGTTGAACTCCTGCTATATTCCTATGAAGGATCTCTATTCCTACAAGATGATGCTTGCCACGGAGTGCGCGACTGACCTGGCATATTCAAGATCATCGACGCAGGACGCGCAGCTGGACATCTCGCCGGCGAACCCGCGTTTCGGCGCCGATGTCTGGAACAACGGCTACAAAGGAATACGCTACTGCAACGAGGCCATAACCGGAATCGAGGGCTCCAACCTTGACGAGAAGGTGAAGGCTCCGCTGGCGGCCGAGGGCAAGATCATGAGGGCCTTCTACTATTGGCTTATGACATCGTTCTTCGGGGATATTCCTTTCTACACCGAGGATGTCGCTGACGAGGCGACACTCGCGAAGGTGGCCAAGCTTCCCCGTATGTCGGCGGACTCGACCCGCGCCTGGCTTATCAAGGACCTTCAGGAGTGCCTTCCGAGCCTTCCGTTGAAAAGATCCTCCGAGATCGCTGACAACAGGGTTGGAGCGGCCGTTGGCTATATGCTCATCGCCAAGCTGGCCCAGTGGAACAAGGAGTGGCAGGTGTCGCTGGACGCTTGCCGGAAGATCGAGGAGATCTACGGCTCACTGGAGCAGTACCCGCTTTCGGACATCCCTTTCAGGATGAAGAACACACCGGAGTCCATCCTGGAGGTGCAGCATACCTATTCCGCCGGAGGACTGGACTACACATCCAACCTGGCCTGCCTTTGTATGCCTTACAGAAGGAGCGGCAACAAATATGACGGGGTCGTGATCGAGGAACTCGGCGACAACGCCACGTGCTGGGCTCCGGCTCAGGCCAACAACTATCTGGTCAACAACCTGCTCGCTGAGGAGAACAATGACCTCAGACGTCCGATGACAATCGTCAGGGAATGGAACGGCCAGATGTTCAACACGATGAAGAACACCACGACGACGGCGTTCCTCGGACCTAAGTTCTGGTGCCCGGATATGCAGAGCAACCACGACCACAACAACTACAAGATTTTCCGCTACGCGGATGTCCTGCTGATGATCGCCGAGGCCCACTGTATGCTTCAGGACGATATGGACGCGGCCCTCAAGTACTTGAATATGACGAAAATCCGCGCCGGGATAAGGCTATACGACAAACACACGTGGAAGAGGATCCGCGAGGAGATTATGGCGGAGCGCGGACGTGAGCTCTTCGGAGAGTTCCAGAGGAAGTTCGACCTCGTCAGGTGGGGAACCTGGTACGAGCGCACGGAATCCGAGACCCGGTCCGTCGCCTTGAAGACCAACATCCTTCCTTGCCATAGGTATTACCCGATCCCTGCGGTGCAGGTGGCCTACTCTGGCTATGCGCTTGACAATAAGGAATATGAACAATACGGAGTACAATAATAAACACTGAATGAATATGAAACATACAACCATACTTAGGAATGCCCTGACAGCGCTTCTGGCCGCGGCCGCCCTTTTCGCGGCCTCTTGTCAGGAAGAGAAAGAGTCTCCGACAAGGATGACACTTGCTGTCAATGACACTACCATGAACCTTTCCAGCAAGGCCAGTCAGCAGCACGTGCTGGTCTATGCCAAAGGCAGCTGGAACGCAAAGCTTGGCGAGAACGCCGACTGGGCCACTCTCGACAAGGCTGACGGCTCGGGAAACGGTGAGTTCGTCTTGAATGTGACCGGTAACGATGGGCTCCGCCGCCGCGCGGACATCGTCCTGACGGCCTCGGGAGTTAGCAAGACCATTTATATTCATTTGAATCAGGATGGTGCGCTCGGCAATCCAAAGATAACGTTCGAGGACACGGACAAGCATTACATCGCTTGGTCCACAGATGATCACATCACCTTCAAGTCCAATGTGGACGAGTCTCTCCTGAAGGCGGAGGCCTCCGAGGACTGGATCACAGGCCTCACTGTCGAGGACGGCAAGCTGAGCTACAGCGTCGGCGAGAACACGACCGGTGAGGAGCGTACCGGAACCTTGATCCTCTCCTATACGGATGACGAGGCCACCTATCGCGCCACGGCGACCATCACCCAGGGATCCGAGGCTGGTTATCTTATTCTTGACGAGACACAGATGACGGTGGAGGCCTACGCTTCGGCCAAGTCCGTGACCTGGAAGGCCAACCTCGGGACATTCTTCCCGTCGCTGACAAATTCAGTCACATACGAGGGTACGCAGAAGGACTGGATCTCGGACATCGTGATGTCAGAGGAAGGCGTGACGTTCAATGTCGCTGCCAACGAGATAAAGTCTGAGCGTACGGCCACGATCAAGTTCGAGCTCGCCGAGAAGGGCGTGTCCGCCGAATTGAAAGTGACACAGATCATCCCTACCAAGCAATATTCATTCGCAGAGCTCCGCGCGCTTCTGACATCCGCCGGTGAATATAAGTTTGACGGCGACTGGTTCGAGGCTGTCGTGGTCGCTGACGGAGGAAAGGAGAATATGGACACTGATCCGATGCTTTCGGCTTCTTCGATAGACTACAACGAGTCCGCCACGACGAACTACCTGCAGGGAGTTGACGGTAAATATGGCCTGAGGATCAAGGTGGCTTCCGCCGCTGACAACACCCTCAAGAGAGGCGACAAGGTCAAGGTATCCCTTACCGACGCCACCCTCGTCCGTGAGGACAATCCGGTGAGGTACACCCTCAAGGGGCTCACTGCCAACAGCTTCACCGTTGAGTCCAGCGGCGACGCTTCACCTGTGGCTAAGACCGTGTCACAGATCGGTGACGATGATATCTACACGCTTGTCACACTGAAGAATGTGGAGATCGCTTTCTGCTACGGAAGCTACAACAACGTCCGCACGACTTGGATCAGCACCAATATGCAGAATTTCGACTACAGGATCCTTCGTGACGCGAACGGGGCGAGGATGAATATGCTCGTGAACAGCAACACACCTTGGGCCATCACTGACAACGGTGTGCCACAAGGGGCCGGAGACATCACGGGAGTCGTAGTGAGCTCGACATCTGATTTCCATAGCGAGGAGCAGCTCGGAAAGTATCAGATCCGTCCTATCGACCTGAGCGACATCGCGTTGAAGAGCTCAGGATTCAGCGAGACCCTTGTCGAGTGGTTCTGGCCGGGAACACCGACAGACCATAAGACCGGAGACACATTCGATCCATCGGTCGGGACAGGTGTTATGAGCAGTGTCGGCGGCAAGCCTAACCAGACAGACTCGTTCCTCAACTTCACTGGCAAGCCTGACACCGCCACCGACAGGGCCAGGGGAACACGTTTCGATGCCGTCTGGTGGAAGTCCGGAGCCGCCAACTCATACGTACAATGGTCATTCTCGACAGCGTCCGTAAGCGGAAAGAAACTGGCGTTCATCTTCTCGTCCGCTATGGGACAGATGAAAGAGGATGCCACCGGCCAGGCACCGGTCAACTGGAATCTGGAATATTCCACGGACGGTACGAACTTCAAGACGGTTCAGAAAGTCTTGATCAGACCTCTTCCTGCTAAGGCTTCCAAGATGAAGTCCCTCCCTGCCGCCCTCGATGAATATTGCGTCGATCTTCCGGCCGAGGTCGCCGGCAAGGACAACGTCATCATCCGCCTCATCCCGGCCGATGGCACCACCATCAACTTCAAGACCGGCGAGTACACTGAGCAGGTGACTTACGCCAAGGCTCAGTATATGCGTTTCGGCGCTGTCGCTGTCAAATATGTAAAATAATGAATATGAATAGAATATATTCAATTATTGCCAGTCTTTTCACTGTGTGGGCCTTTTCGGCCTGCACGGTGGATGACGTGGAGAGGTTCGAGTTCTCGGAATTCGGAATCTCCCAGTCCGAGGTCATATTCCCGGCCAGGGCGGAGTACAACGACGGCAAGGTTGTGACTGACCTCAAGAAGGACATCCAGATACTCTCGAACCAGGACTGCTTCGTCACCTATTGCGACGGTGAGGTCGATTGGATGAGGATCAGGAACCTGGAGGACTATCAGGTCTGCCGCCAGATCGCTTTCACGGGGGACTGCACATTCCGCATCGAGTGCGACCAGAACGATGACTATGCCAGGATGGTGAAGCTTTTGGTGCAGACATCCTCCAGAACCGACACCTTGGTGGTCCGCCAGAGCGGAAAGCGTGAGCCAAGCCTCAGACTGGCTTCCAGCTCGCTCATCCTTGACGGAAGCAAAGGCGGCTCGCAGAGTGTGGAATATTCTACGAATATCACTGACCTCGAATCCCTTGAGTGCGTTGTCAGCTATCCGTCAGACCAGGAATGGATCACCTCCGCGACTGTCGGGGACGGCTCGTTGACAATCAATTACGATGCGAACGCCGACAAGGAGAACCTTCGCACCGCTTCCGTGAAACTCTCTTACACGGACGGGTTCGGAACTGAATATTCACAGACTTTGTACGTCATCCAGAAGACCGGGAATGACGGTCTGGGCAAGTCGATGTCGTTCTCCGAGATCCGTTCTTTGGGACGTGCCGGAGAGACTGTCACCATTGATGACTATGTGATGCTGGAAGGCTATGTGGTCGGAAACAAGGAATCCGGCAACAGCGGGGAGAACGAGAAACTCTCCACCACCAGCTCAGACAACACCTCTTATTTGAAGGACATCTATGTGGAGAGCCTTGACGCGGCTTATGGTTTCCTGATAAAAGCCGAGACCGCCGAGGACAACATATTCGCAAGATACGACAAGGTCACGCTGCTCCTCAAGGGAATGACCATCAGGAAGGAACTGGAGCCGGAAAGGTATGTCATAGAGGGCTTCACGACGGCCAATGTGGTCGGACGCGAGGCCGGTACTTCCGCACCGGAGAAAGAGAAGTACATCTCTGAACTCACGGACAATGACCTCTATACGCAGGTGACGCTGAAGGACTGTGAGTTCGCTGTCAGGAAAGGCTCCCTGACTCCGGTCAACGATGCCTACACACTCTCAAGCGGCAAGGGATTCATCTCCAAGTACCCTCGGCTTGTGCGTGACATCCAGGGCAACACCATCTACACGTACACCAACACGACCTGCCCTTACCGCAGGGACGGAGTGAAACTTCCTTACGGATCCGGAACCTTTACCGGAGTCGTGGTGTCCGAGCTCTATCCGAACTATGTGTACGGGGACAATGACGATGACGACCTGTGCGGCAACATCGGACGCTACCAGATCCGCCATCAGGCATATTCAGACATCGCTTTCGACAAGGAAAGGACGTTCTCGAACATCCTTCTGGAGTTCAGGTACGCCGCTGGGTTCAGAAGCGAGGACGGAGTGTCGTATTTCCGCCCTACCGAGGGACAGGCCACGGCCCGTTTCCTCCATTCGACAGGCGCGGCCGTGACATACTGCCCATCCACATTCAACTATATCGGCTGGACCGGAACATCGGCTGGAGTGGCTCCTTTCAAGAACCATAAGGGTGTGGACGCCTCGCTGGACGAGCCGCTTGGATATTCATTCGCCGCCGGATATTATTTTGACTATTCCGGCACGAACAGTGACGGAAAGGGCAAGGTCGATTCGAGGAGCAAGAACAATTCCTACAACGGAGCCTCCGCTAAGATCTATGACGGATGGATGTCAAAGGCTTGGTGGAACGACGCGACCGACAAGGCTGAGTCCTGGATAATCGAGTTCTCCACGAAGGATGTCACGGCGAGTCACATTTCTATGCAGTTCACCTCTTACGGAGCCCAGACCGGAGCCACGGGTAAGACCCCTTATTCCTGGACGGCGTACTGGTCTGAGACCGGGGATCTGTCCGATGACGCGGCCTGGCACAAGATCGCTGACTATGTGGTTCCGGACGGAGTCGTGAACGGTCAGGAGAGGGATTGGCAGCTGCCGGCGTTCAAGCAGTATGACTTCGCTCTTCCGCTTGAGATCCTTGGCAAGGAGAAGGTGTTCATCCGCCTCAAGCCTTCAAGCAAGGACACCAACACCGGCTATTTTGGCGAGGGCAGCATCGCTGACGGCACCGACTCGGGAAATGGTATTGATTATTTCGCCATAAGATACAATTAGAGCAATGAAAAGAATATTATCGATAATGATGCTGGCCGCCGCTCTCGCTTCCTGCGGGAAGACGGAGGCCGACAAGCCCGAGACCGAGATCTCCGAACAGCCGCAGGCGGGACGGACGGAGATAAAGGTGATGTCCTCCAATGTCAGGAACGGATCGGAGGATTCGGGGATCAAACTTTGGTCCTACAGGAAAAACGCCTACCTGTCGATGCTCAGCGATGTCCAGCCGGACATCATCGGCTTGCAGGAGGCCAAGAAGCACACCTTGAAGGATCTCGCTGTCGCCTCTGAATATGAGATTTACAATGTCTATGAATATGACGGCTCGAATCCGACCGTGGTCAACGACCATCTTCCGCTGAATGCCATAATGTTCCGCAAATCTCTTTTCGAGAGACTGGACGCCGGGGTGTTCTACTACAACGAGGAGGATCATCTGAAGCCGGTGCACTACCCGTGCGGGGCTTCCGGATGGCAGGTCAGAGGCTGCGTGTGGGTGAAGCTGAAGGTCAAGGCCACAGGCAGGACAGTGTATTTCTTCGACACCCACTACACCCACGATCCCGAGATTATGGACGCTGACGGGAACAAGATATTCAACATCGAGCCTCGCCGGAAGGCCTCCGAGATCCTTGTGGGCGAGATCGAGGCGAAGGTGAAAGGGGAGAACGCCGCCGTGTTCGTCACCGGAGACTTGAACTGCGCCAGGTCGGACGGTGCAACCAGAAACGGTCCGAGGAGCCTTGAGCCGCTTGTTGAATATATGTGGTCGGCCAGAGAGGACGCCAAGTACTATGACGGGGCAATCAGCTTCAACGGATTCGATCCGGACTACAACAAGGCCAGCGGCAACATCGACCACATCTTCTACCGTGGAGCCGAGGCTCAGGAGTTCATCACTGTCAACGGTCACGACTATGGGGTCTATTTCATCTCGGACCACTATCCTGTAACCTGCACATTTATACTTTAGAATGAAGAGAATATTATTGTTTTTCGCACTGCTTTCGGTGGCCGCCGGCTTGTCCGCGGCCCCGAAGGCTTTCACTCTGAAATCCCCTGACGGGCGGATGAAGGTTGAGATCTCCACAGACGGAGGGATCCGTTACAGTCTGACCCACGATGATGTCCTTCTGCTGGAGAACTCCAGTCTGTCGATGTCTCTGGCCGACGGCACAGTTTACGGCGGACCGGAGTCCAAACTTAGACGTACGAGAACCACTTCCATTAACCAGACCGTCAAGACTGTGGCCTACAAGAAGGCCGAGGTAAGGGAGAACTACAACGAACTGACCCTTGAATATCGTGGCTTCAAGGTCATATTCAGGGCTTATGATGACGCTTGCGCCTACAGGTTTGTCTCCTTGTCCGACAAGCCTTTCGTCGTGAAGGACGAGCAGGCGGACTTCCGCTTCCCGGAGGACAGGACGGCTTATATTCCTTATATTCATAAAAAATGGAAAGGATCGTTGGAAGAGATTCTGGAAAATGACTTCCAGTGCCCGTACACGCACTCGCTCCTTTCCGAGTGGAACGAGCGCTACAGCATCGCACCGCTTCTGGTGGAATGTCCAGAGGGAAAGAAGGTTGTGATCACCGAGGCGGATCTGATGAACTATCCCGGAATGTTCCTTTACAACTATAAGAAGGGCAACGGGGAGACATTGAGCGGGTATTTCGCCCGTGTGCCGGACAAGACCGAGATCGGCGGTCACAATATGGTGCAGGAAAAGATAGATTCGAGGAAGGATTATATCGCTGAATGCCAACCTTTTGAAAAGTTCCCTTGGAGGGTTGTGGCCGTCTCGTCGTCCGATAAGGAACTGACCGATTCGGACATCGTCTGGAAACTCGCCACCCCTGCCGCTGACACTGACTGGTCCTGGGTGCGTCCCGGCAAGGTGGCCTGGGACTGGTGGAACGCCTGGAACATCAAGGGTGTGGACTTCGAGGCCGGAGTCAACAACGACACCTACAAGTACTACATCGACTTCGCCGCCGCGAACCACATTGAATATGTCATCCTCGATGAAGGCTGGGCGGTCAAGTACGCCAACGACCTGAATCAGGTCGTCCCGGAGATTGATCTTGAGGAGCTTGTCGCTTACGGCAGGGAAAGGGGAGTCGGCATAATCCTTTGGGTCGGCTACTGGCCTTTCGCGAAGGATATGGAGAACGTCTGCCGCCATTTCTCCGAGATGGGGATCAAGGGATTCAAGGTGGATTTTATGAACCGTGACGACCAGCCGATGGTGGATTGGTACAGGAGGGCCGCCGAGATGTGCGCCAAGTACCATCTTCTGATGAACTTCCACGGGGCCTACAAGCCGACCGGACTTCAGCGCACCTATCCGAATGTGGTCAATTTCGAAGGTGTCCACGGTCTGGAGCAGATGAAGTGGAGCGATCCTTCGGTCGATCAGGTCACCTATGATGTGACGATCCCGTTCATCAGGATGCTGGCCGGGCCGATGGACTACACCCAGGGAGCGATGCGGAACGCCACCAAGAAGAACTACAAGCCGATCCGCACCGAACCGATGAGCCAAGGCACACGCTGCCGCCAACTCGCAGAATATGTTGTCTTTGAGTCTCCTCTGAATATGATGTGCGACTCTCCGACCAACTATATGGCCGAGCGGGAGTGCACCGATTTCATCGCCGCCATCCCTACCGTCTGGGACGAGACCGTCGCTCTGGACGGAAAGGTCGCTGAATATGTGGTTATGGCAAGACGCAAGGCTGATACCTGGTATGTCGGGGCGATGGCCGGCTGGGACGGCCGCGAGATGGAGATCGACCTCGGGTTCCTGCCTGAGGGGGAATATTCAATGACAGTTTTCCGTGACGGAGTCAACGCCCACAGGATAGCTTCCGACTACAAGAAGGTGACGACGGATGTGCCTTCGGACAGAAAAATGAAAATCAAGATGGCCCCTGGCGGTGGCTGGGCTGCGGTCATCACTCTAAAAAATCAATAGCGATGAATATTTTTGCACGTGGAATCATCACAGCGTTGGCCATGGTGCTTGGCGCCGGCTCGCTGAACGCCCAGAATTTTATCCTTCAGGCTCACAGAGGACTTTCTGACAAATTTCCGGAGAACACCTCGCTTGCTTTCTTCGAGGCCGCCAAGATTCCGGTCTATAAAGGTATGGAGACGGACGTGGCCATGACCAAGGACGGAGTCCTGGTCTGTATGCACGACAGGAAACTTGACCGTACGACAAACGGAACCGACTCACTTTCCAAGTACACCATGAAAGAGTTGCAGGAACTGTGGATTGACGGAGGGTGCGGCTGGAACGAGAAGTACAAGGAGACGCTCAGGATCCCTACGTTCGAGACCTATCTTGAGGCCTGCAAGCTTGGCGGATTCACTCCGTACGTGGAACTCAAATGGGTTGAGGGAGAAGGCATCAGAAAGACGATAAAGGCTCTTCACGACTTCGGCTTCGAAGGCAATTATGTGCTGACATCATTCAGGTGGGACAACATCCTTACGGCATCGACGATGACTGACGCCCCGTTGGAGTTTATGAAGGGCAGGTTCAACAAGGAGATGATCGACACCTGCAGCGCCAAGGTCAAGAATCTGGTGATCAGGCCGAAATCCACGAATGTGACACAGGAACTTGTGGATTACTGCCATTCAAAAGGGATCCCGGTCGAGTGCTACGGAATCCCTGTCGGGAATGGTGAGCTTGTCAAGAAACTGATCTCGATGGGAGTGCGAGGCGGCACCTGCAATGATTGGGAAGGCCTCGGTCTGGACGGTAACCTTGGCACTCAGACCTATCCTCGGTGGCTCGATTCCGCTGCCATCTACCACATCTACCCTTCGTCTTTCAAGGACAGCGATGGTGACGGCTATGGTGATCTGGAGGGAATCCGCTCGAAACTGGATTATGTCAAGGATTTGGGATTCAACACAATCTGGATCAGCCCGGTGTTCTGCAGCGAGTTCGAGGATGGCGGCTATGACATCACCGACTACTATAAGATAGACCCTCGTTTCGGCACGAACTCTGATCTGGTAAGACTCGTTGACGAGGCTCATTCCAAAGGACTGAAGGTCTGCCTGGATCTTGTGGCCGGCCACACCTCGGACAAGCACCCTTGGTTTGTCGAATCCGCCAATGGTGACAGGAACGGACACTATGCTGACTACTATCTCTGGACGGATGCCTCCAAGGCTGATGTGCGCAAGTCCGAGAAAAAGAAATGGGTCGCCAAGGAATATCCTCGCGGCAAGATGTACATGAAGAACTACTACGACGTTCAGCCGGCCTTGAACTATGGCTATCAGTCACCGGATCCGTCCAAGCCTTGGGAGCAGTCCTACGACGCTCCGGGTCCGAGAATGGTCAGACAGGAACTCAAGAACATCATTTCGTTCTGGTTCGACAAGGGGGTGGACGGGTTCCGCTGCGATCTCGCCTGGTCTCTGGTCAAAGGGGATGACAAGGAATTCAATGGAGTCCGCAGGCTCTGGAACGAGATCTTCTCCTGGACAGCCGCGAACTATCCGGACAGGATATTCCTTTCCGAGTGGTCCAGCCCTGTTGAGTCCATCTCCTGCGGATTCGACATCGACATCATCCGCCACAACGGATGCGGAACCACAATGTACCGCGACCTGGTTTACAACACGGAACGTGGCGCCAACCGCGAGACGGGAATATATCCGCCTAAGGATTGCTGGTTCGACAAGTCCGGAAAGGGACAGATCGCGTCGTTCGTGGTGCCTTTCGAGGAGATGTACAACAAGACCCTCGGCCACGGATTCCCGTGTATGCCTACCTCCAGCCACGACACTTGGAGGATGAACCGCAACCAGAGATCCACATCTGAGGAACTCAAGGTGATGATGACATTCTTCCTTACGATGCCTTGGGTGCCTATCGTCTATTACGGAGAGGAGATCGGGATGAGGTCTATGGACGGTGTGCCGGCCGTTGAGGGAAGCCGCGACAGGTCAGCGGAAAGGACTCCGATGCAGTGGTCTGACGGCCCGACCGCAGGATTCTCCACCTGTGATCCGTCTAAGCTTTACCTGCCGGTGGACGAGAGCCCTTCGAGGCCGACGGTCGAGAAAGAGATCAATGATCCCGCGTCAATATATTCGTGGACAAAAGGTCTGCTGGCGCTCCGTGCCTCCGTTCCCGCTTTGGGAAACACCGGCGGCTGGAAATATATCAGCGACCCTCAGTTGCCTTATCCAGCTGTGTATGAAAGATTTTCTGATGACGGGAAATATCTTGTGATCATCAACCCTCGTTCCGGGAAGGCTTCCGCCGAGGTCTCCGGCTACAAGAAACTGGAGGTGGTCTATGGAGATCCTAAGGCGCTTTCCGTCAAGAAGGTTTCCGGCGGACTCTCTCTCAGGATCAAAGGCGTTAGTTCCGTAATCTGCAAAGTGACCGAGTAAATGAAAAAGATAAAACTGGGACTGTTCCCGAAAGTCTTGATAGCGATTGCGTTGGGTTCCCTGCTCGGACTCATCGCCCCTGATGTGCTGGTCCGCATCCTCAAGACATTCAATGTCTTGTTCGCCCAGATCCTCAAGTTCATCGTGCCTCTCCTGGTGCTTGGACTTGTGACACCTTCCGTGGCGAACCTCGGAAAGGGAGCCGGAAAGATGCTGATTGCCGTTATGGTGATCTCCTACCTCTCGACGGTCGGCGCCGGTCTGTTCTCCTACGGCTGCGCCACCGAACTCTTCCCGCATTATCTTCAGGTAGGCGAGATCTCGACATCGGCCGTGGACGGCAAGACTTTCGAGCCGTACATCAACCTGAAGATCCCTCCGGTCTGCGACATCCTGACGGCTCTGCTTCTGTCCTTTATGGTTGGAGTCGGGATCATATTCACTGGCGCGAACGGACTGAAGAAAGGCTTTGACGAGTTCGGGGAGATCGTGAAACTCACCATCGAGAAGGTGATCATCCCGCTTCTGCCGTTCTACATCTTCACTATGATGTGCGAGATGAGCGCCTCCGGCAAGCTGGCCGCCGTGATGGGGTCTGGGGTCAAGGTGATCGGTACGGGAGTTGTCCTGTCAATCTGCTACCTGATCATCCAGTACATCATCGCTGGTGCGATCGCCGGAAAGAACCCGTTCAAATGCCTCTGGAACATCATCCCGGCCTATCTGACGGGATTCTCAATCTGCTCCAGTTCGGCTGTGATTCCGGTGACCCTTGACTGCGCCATCAAGAACGGCACCCGCAAGGACATCGCTGATTTCGTCGTGCCTCTTTGCTCCACGGTCCATATGTGCGGATCGACCATCAAGTTAACCGTCACCTCGGTGGCTGTGGCCTATATGTGCGGAATTGACATCTCGTTCGGCCTGTTTATGAACTTTGTCCTGCTTCAGGCAATCGCCGCCGTTGCCGCTCCCGGTGTGATGGGCGGTGTGCTGATGGCATCGATCGGCCTTCTGGAGTCGGTCCTTGGCTTCACTCCGGACCAGTGCGCCTTGATGATGACCATCTATCTTGCCCTTGACGGCTACGGTCCTGCCTGCAACGTCAGCGGTGACGCGGCCATAGCGCTTGTGATAGATAAGTTCTTCGGAGGCAAAAAGGAATAGTTTCCGGCTCCAGTGCCGGTTTTATGCAAGTGTGAATTTTTAACAGATTATAGCGGTTTCTAAGTCTGAAAATGACTATATTTGTCTTCCGTACAGAAGAAGACAAGATGCCGGCACTGAAGAAAATAGTCGTCCAGAATTTCAGGAACATAGCGTTTCAGGAATTGTCTTTCTCTCCCAACATCAATTGCATCTCAGGCAATAACGGGGAGGGAAAGACAAATCTTATGGATGCCGTCTGGTACCTTTCGATGACCAAAAGCGCGTTCGCCTCGTCGGACAGGTTCAACTTCCGGCACGGCACCGACACATTCGCGGTCTCAGGGACATATTCAATGAATATGGGGCCGGATGCGAGGTTCTCCGTTCAGGTGGACGGCAAGGGCGAGAAGAAGGTGCGGAGGGACGACAAGGCATATTCGAAGATCTCTGAGCACATCGGGGTGCTTCCGATTGTTATGGTCTCACCGTCAGATACTTCCCTCGTCAGCGAGAGCGGCGACGACAGGCGGCGTTTTGTCAATTCGGTGCTGTCGCAGATGGACAGGGAATATCTCGCCGCGATGCAGCAGTACAACCGCCTCCTTTTCCAGCGCAACAAGATGCTCAAGGACGGAACCTTCGATGAGTCGCTTCTGGACGTGTTCGACGAAAGGATGAATGAATATGCCGGTGTGATCCACGGCAAGAGAGACGCTTTTGTCAAGGATCTTCTTCCGTTGGTGGCCGAGCATTACGCCACGCTTTCAGGAGGCCGCGAGACTGTGTCGATCGACTATAGGTCTGATTTGAGGAAAGGTTCGCTGGTGGATTTGTTGAAGGCTTCCAGGGAGAAGGACAGGATATTCAAATACACCACTGCCGGGATCCAGAGGGATGATTTCCTTTTTGAGATGAACGGCTTCCCGATCAGGCGCTGTGGCTCGCAAGGGCAGCAGAAGTCGTTTCTGGTCTCCTTGAAGTTCGCCCAGTACGAGCTGATGAAGACCCGTTACGGTTTTCCGCCGATGCTTCTGCTGGACGACGTGTTCGACAAGCTGGACATGGGCAGGATCTCGAATCTGCTCGGGATGGTCGCCGGGAGCGACTTCGGCCAGATATTCATAACAGACAGCAACAAGGTCCGGATGTCGGGGATTGTGGATGGTTTGACCGCTGACAGGGCTTATTTCGAGGCCGTCGGGGGAGAGTTCAGGGAGATTTGACGATGGCGGAGTTTCAGAAAATCAAGGGCACGCCCCGCAAGGAGGCTCTGGGAATGGAACAGCTTATCCCCATGTACATCAGGGCTTTGAAGTTGAGTGCCGGGCTCAACACCCAGCGGGTTTTCGCCGCTTGGGACGCTGTGTCGGGTGTCGCCGGCCAGACGCTTCGGAAATTCTATAGGGACGGGAAACTTTACGTGACGATCTCGTCCTCGATGCTGCGGAGCCATCTGGAGTTCCAGAAGCCGGCCTTGGTCCAGGCGATGAACCAGTTTCTGGAGAAGGACGAGCTGTTCGTCAAGGACTACGACAAGGTCGGGTTCGTCAAGGAGTTGATTCTTAAATGATTTTTGTATAAGGTTATGGACAGCAAGATCAGGATCATAATAGATCAGGCGATTCCGTTCATCGAAGGTGTTCTGGAACCGTATGCTGATGTCAGATATATGGAGGGCAGGGCCATCTCGCGCGAGGATGCGATGAACGCCGACGCTCTGATCATCAGGACCAGGACCAAGTGTGACGCGTCGTTGCTCGAAGGCACTCCGGTGAAGTTCATCGCCACGGCGACAATCGGGATGGATCACATAGACCTTCCGTACTGCAACGAGAAAGGGATCGTGGCCCGGAACTCGGCTGGCTGCAATGCCGGAGGAGTGATGAACTATGTATTCTCTGCTCTTTACGGTGTGGCCGCCCGCAAGGCGATCCGTCTGGAAGGCGGCAAACTTGGAATCGTAGGTGTCGGCAACGTCGGCCGCAGGGTTGACTCGGTTGCAGGATCGTTGGGTTTCAAGGTTCTGAAGAACGATCCGCCCCGGATGGCCGAGGAAGGGATGGAAGGTTTCTGTACTTTGGACTATCTTTTGACCAACGCTGACATCGTGACCTTGCACGTGCCCCTTAACGAGACGACAAGAGGAATGGCGAACGATGAATTCTTCGCGATGATGAAGCCCGGAACCATATTCATCAACGCTTCCCGTGGCGAGGTCGTTGACGAGGCGGCCTTGAAGCGGGCGATCCCGAAACTGGGTCCTGTGATCATCGACACCTGGAACAACGAGCCGAACATCGACCTTGAGCTTCTGAATATGGTTGACATCGCTACCCCTCACATCGCCGGCTATTCCTACCAGGGCAAGCAGAACGGTACCATGATGGCCGTCCGTGCCCTTGCGCGCTTCTTCGGCATCGAGCCGCTGTACGATTTCTTCCCGAAAACGGAAATCATTGACCTTGAGTCAATCCGCCTTGACCTGAAAGGCAAGTCCCAAGGTGAGGTCGCATCCGTACTCCAGTACAACTACCCGATCTTCACCGATGACTTTATGTTCCGTATGGCCCCCGAAACTTTCGAGTCCCTTCGATCCAATTACCAGTACCGCCGCGAGTTCTACATCTTCTAAGTCTGTTGAGGCAGCATCACAGATAATCAGAACCTTTAAGGATAGGCGGCAACCCCACTCAACCAGAATTTTGCACGTTACCAAAATTCTTGGGTCGAGTGGGGTTGCCGCCTATGGGGAAAGGTCTCAAAAAACTTCAGCCGCTGAGTTTCCCGACGTGGCGATGTTTCCGAGCCTGACGGTGTGGTCGCTGAACTTGTCGAAGCGACTTTGGTCAATCGCTTATGTGCGATTCTGTAATATTATACGAATAGAGTTTTCCATAGGTTGTTTCCTCACTGACTCTTTTGAGAATGTCGCGGAAAGCCTTCGGCAGTCTCTCCAGTACTTTGGATCGGATTTCCTCGGGAACACCGCTGTAGAAGGCCTCGGCTATTCCGCCGGTGATGCAGGCCAGTGTGTCGCTGTCCCCGCCCATTGACACGGCTTTCCGCATCGCATCCTCGAAGTCATTTGATTCCAAGAAGGCGATGATGGCCTCAGGGACTGTTTCTTGGCAACTGGATGCCCAATCGTATGTTCTGTTAAGATATTCATAAGTGCGATTGAGGTCGTAGCCGTACTTGTTTGAGATGTAGTCTTTTATTTCTTCCTTGGTCTTCCCGTTCCGTGCCATCCAGATTGCCGCGGCTGTGGCCTGTGCCCCTTTGATGCCCTCAGGGTGATTGTGGGTTATCACCGCTGACAACGCCGCCACGCGTTCCGTCTCCTCAAGGGTGTCGAAGAACCATCCGCAGGCGCTTGCCCGCATCGCCGAACCATTCCCCCAGGAACCATAAGGGTGTCGTCCTGTCGCCGAACGGTATGGAAGCTTACCATTCTTTCTGTCATATTTACCGAGTCTATCAGGAAGGTACAGCCAGATGCTGAACCAATGTCCATATCCTCCCATAGGACACGTATATTTCTGGCTGAATGCGACCATCGTGTCTTCCAGTCGCTGAAGAGAATGTTCCGGGTCATCAAGCAGCCACTTGGCCACTGCCATAGTCATAATCGAGTCATCAGTGTAGTTGCTGTCATTTCTGAACATCTCGAAATTGTAGTCTTTTGTGTTCTGGAACTCATAAGAGCTTCCGATCGTGTCCCCTGTTATCGCACCTAACATATTAGCCTTTATATTTAAAATTGTTTTTGATTGTTTTGAAATGTTCTTAAAATATACAAATCAAAACAACTTTTTAGTGAGTTGTTATAGTTACTTTCAATGCTGAGTTTTTTATGTTGTGTAAATCTTACGCAAAGATAATCATTAATTCCGATTCCGCAATGATTTAGGTGTAAATTTTACGCAAAAAATACTAATGGTTTTCTACTGCTGACTTAGAAGGTATTTTGATTTGTTAGTTTGACGATTTTTCACCTCAAGAACATTACAAACAAATCAAAACAGCTTTTTAATCTCCGCTTTTTACAAACAGCTTTCAGCCCAACCCTGAACTGAACGCCGTAGAATAAGGAATATGCTGAAAAACCTGTGGCTTACCCCAAGAGTTTTTCAGCATATTCATTGTTTGGCGGCACTCAGTGACCGTTTGCCCTGAAGGCGTTTTGTAAAGCTGATGTTGCGGCCTGACGGTGGGTGCTATTCATCGCAAAGGTCACTTTGGCAGGCTCTGTGACCGAACTTTGGTGGTCGCAGAGCTGCCGAAGCGACTGCCCTGGTGGTTCAAGCGCATCAACCTGGACGGCGTTGTCACTTGGTGGAATAGGTCCCGTAGACCGGATCCATTCTGACTGATTTCATACCCTCATTGGGTGGGAATGAGATCCGCTTGAGTGTCTTGTTGTCGATCTCAATGACATCGTCTTTGGCAAGCCAGTACTTCTGGATGACATAGTCGGACATCTTGCCCTTGCCCCAGTTGCTGTCTAGTTCTTCCGCGTCAAAAATGGCGATCATCAATGTATCTGTGTTAGCGAATGCTCCGTTCACAATGCTCTGTGAGCTTTCGTTTTTCCATCCCATCATATCTGCGAATGAACCCATATCGCCCGGCTCGATGTAATTGAGGTACCATTTGCTGTCAAGCTCATCCAGTGAGGTCGGGTTATCTCTCGTCTTGAGTCCGGTTTCCTGTGACCAGATGTAGATCCCTTTCTCAAATTTGTTCTCAAGATCCAGTGAATAGAAATACTCGCACGATGTCAAGGCCGATAATGCCATAATGGATGCTGACAGAGCAAAGATGCGTTTCATAAGCGATGTTTTTGAATATCTCAACCTTACAAAATACCAGTTATTCAAATCCTTGCATATGCTTTCAGCAATACCGCCTTTTTTTCATACGAATTGTACGAAAAAAAATAATGATTTTTTTCGGAAGTAAATAAGAAACTAACTGCTTCTAAAACTTTATCGATGCTGATATTTCTTCGGTTTCGATAAAAAACAGAAAAACTTTCGATATGTTTTTTATGATTCATTGCGAACCTGTGATTTTTGTCCTATGTTTGCCATATGACCAACATTGAACCATTAATCATATTATAGAGATATGGATAACAATAGTAATCAGGATAATAGGTCTGGAGCCGAGACAGTGGGGCAGACACAGTCTGGATGGATTGACAAACCGGTCGATGGCTGTGCCCACATCTATTCTGATGGAACAAATGTCAGTTTACTCTTCGATTCGCGTGAGGATTACATCTTTGGAATGAATGTCCTTGCTGTGACCGCATTTCAATGTGGCGTGACCATCCTTGTAATGCAGGTTATGGGCACTCATTTCCATCTTATCGCCAGAGGAAGACCTCAGGATTGCGACAGATTCGTGCGTTCAGTGGGGGTGAAACTGGAGTCGTTCCTAACCCGCACAAAAAGACGAAATATGGTCAGTGGAAAGATACGAGTGAGTAACGATCCCATATTCACGGAGAATGAATTGAAGACAAAGTTTATGTATGTCTATAGGAATGCGATTGCAGCAGGCTTCCCGTTGGCTCCCTGGGCGTATGAGTGGGGGCCAGGGGACATCTATTTCGTTGACCATAACCTTTGGTCCGGGCGAGGAAAGAGAGTAGGTGAATATCAAGTCTTGACACGCAGGGCAATGTTCCACACATTGACTGCCTTGCCGGAAGAGTGGCGTTGCGATGTAGAAGGCAAACTCCAACCCCATTCTTATGTCGATTGGAAATCTGTCGAGGCCTTGTTCAGAACCCCACGGGCTTTCCTTGCGTTTATGAGCCAGAAGAAAGACGTTGAGGTCGCTATTGATCGTGAATGTTCATCGAACCTGGCGGTTCATCGGGCTTCCGAAACCGAACTTAGAAGGGAGGCCAAGACTCTCTGCGATTCCCTATTTGGGTTACCCTCACTCACAAAGGCTAGTGTGGAGCAGCGTGTGGCAATAGCCCAGAAACTTTGGGGAGACAGACGAACATATTCATTGTCAGTCCTAAGCCGCGTCACAATGGTTGACAAGAATATTCTTGAGTCCATCTTTGGCAAGGTCCTCTGATGAGCACTGGTTCTGCCCTTTTATGAGGTCTCATTCTGCCCGTTGGTAAATCTGGATCTGCCCATTTTACAAACCGCTTTCAGCCCAACCCTGAACAGAATGCTGTAGAAAAAGGAATATGCTGAAAAACCTGTGGCTTACCCCAAGAGTTTTTCAGCATATTCATTGTTTGGCGGCACTCAGTGACCGTTTGCCCTGAAGCCGTTTTGTAAAGCTGATGTTGCGGCCGAGCGGTTGGTGCTATTCATCGCATAGGTAACCTCGGCGGTCACTGAACTTGTCGAAGCGGCTAAACAGAACGGCCACCGGGCTTGTTCGCGTGACGGGATAAGCTCAGTGACCGTGTGGTGGGGGATTGGTCAATTGGTTAGTGTGTAGCTAATACCGGATGGAGCCGATGCCGGCGCGGTCGGAGCGGACGTTGTCGGCTTTCAGGGATTCGGCGTCGATGACTCCTACTCCGTTCAGCTTGTAGGTGGCGTTGCCGGTCTTGCCGGCGAGGGTGATCTTGCCGGCCCCGCGGATGATGGCGGTGGTGGTCTTGGACTCAATGCCTTGCAGATCCACGCTTCCGGCTCCGTTGAGCTCCGCGCTCAAATCCTTGGCCTTGACATTGGTGATGTCGATCCTGCCTGCGCCGGCAGTTGAGATCTCCACCGAGCCTTTGGCTGTCAAATCTTTCACTGTGACAGTCGCGGCTCCAGCGGTCTTGAATCTTACGGACTCGGTCTTGATGCCGTTCTCGCAGGTGAAACTGCCGGATCCCGACAACTCCACGTAGGTCAGATGCTTGGTGCGGACCTTGACCTCGATCGGAGAAAGTGAGTAGCTTTTGCCCTCCTTGAGGTTCAACTTGAGGACGAGCATTCCGTCATCGTTCTTCACCTCCAGGCACTCGAACACTTTGTCCTTGGTCTTGACCGCGACTTCGGTGGCACCCGATGTCTGCTCATAGACGACACTGAACAGTCCGTTGGCGTCGATTGACGAAATCTCTCCTACTTCGTAGGTCTTGGTCTTGTACTCATCGTCATCATTGGCGTTGATGGTCCCGGCATTCAAAAAGCCGGCGGATGTGAGGCCGAGCGTCGCCACGGCCATAATGTGGAATAATGTCTTTCGCATATTCATTGAAATTAGTTACTTTATTTCCGGTTACTGGTTGATTGTAATGTCTCCGCTGCCACTGTTTCTCTGAGTGCTTACATTCTTGGCCTTCAGCTCGCTGGCATCAATGTCACCTGAACCTGTTTTGCTGAATGTGACCGATTCCGCCTTTCCGGAAAGTGTCGCGTCTCCCGAACCAGTTGACGTTACAGATAATGTGCCAATGTTCAGGTCGTTGTACTCTCCGTCTCCTGAGCCTTTCTTGTCGATGACCATTTCCCCGGCGGTGATGTGTCTGAACTCATGGTCGCCGCTTCCGGTTCCAAGAACACTCAGCCTCCCTGTAATGTTCAGGTTGAAAGCCTTGATGTTTCCTGATCCGACAGTCTCGATGATCAGTGAATCACCCTTGTAGTCAGAGATTCGCATATTACAGGATTTTGCAGAGGTGATTTCGGTCAAAGACGGGGCATAGACCCGAATTTGAATCGGGCCGAAGATTCTTGCGGTCTTATCGGTGAGTCCAACCGTCAGGACACCATTTTCATTTATCACACGGATTGAGTCGGTCATCATCTCGTAAGAGATCACTTCAACCTTGAATTCGTTCTCGGTCTGGATGACCAACACGTCATCGATGCCACCTTTGTTGCATACCGAATGGAACTCACCTGAATTGTAGGTCACGGTGTCAACATCTCCTTCTGCAGTGTGCATACTGTATCGCATATCATATTTGAGCTGCTTTTTCGCATCATCACTGATCCTGAAATAGCAGGATGACAGTCCAGCCGCCATAAGAACCAGCGCCGCGGCGGTCAGGATATTCTTTAATAACTTCATAATATTCATAAATTTAGATTACCCAATTGTTTTTGTCAAGCAGTTCCTTCGGGTCGAGCCCGAGCAGTTCCATCTTCTTGATGACGGCCGGCAGCTCGACTTCCAGAAACTCTTTGCGGTTGTTCTCAAGCACGATGTCCTTGGCCTTCCCGCCGATGAAGTAGCCGATGCCGCGCTTGTTGTAGATGATGCCCTCGTTGGTGAGCTTCTCGTAGGTACGCATCACCGTGTTGGGATTCACGCCGATCGAGGCTCCATATTCCCTGACGGACGGGATCCTGTCATCTGCCTTCAGCTCGCCGGAGAGGATCTTCTCGCAGATTATGTCGCTGATCTGTAGGTAGATCGCCTTGTTTGAATTGAATTCCATAGTCTGAAATATTAATGTTGAAGCCTCTTGATCCGGAACCAGGACCACGTCCCACAGATTGCCAAAATCAGAAGAAGCCAGAAGTTGATGAAGGCGTTTAGCCAGAGGTCGAGGTTGTCGGCGTGCCTTATTGCCCAGTCAGTGAACCACTTTCCCCACCAGTCAAGGTCGGCGTTGGTGATGAAGGCACTGAACAGGCCAGAGAACACCATTCCAAGCGCGAAGAGCACAAGCGCGGTGCCCACCACCTTCCATTTCTTGAATATCAAGCCTCCAAGCAGGAATATGCTCACGTACTCAACGATGTTGGCGGCCAGAAGCCAGAAGCCGTTGGCAGGGATGATGAAGTCTGATGTGCCGATCTCCTTGTTGATTCTGAACGACATAAGTGAGTCACCACAGGACTTGTCGAGCAGGCAGACAAAAGCGTCGCTGAGAAAATAGACAACAACGTAAACGAGAGGGATGACGATCAGTGAGATCAGCATCATTGACGTGAATTTCTCCAGTCTGGAAGCCGGCAGCATCAGCCATTCGGACCCTTTCGCCTTGTTGGTGATCTCTCCGTAGGCTCTTGAAGGGAACAGCATCACGAAAATGGTGCTCATCACCGCGAACACTCCGAATCTTGTCCATCCCGCGGGGCCGTCAATCTCAAGGCCAATGAAGATCTTCATCAACCCTCCGTCGAACAAGGCCGCGAAGAACATATACAGCATATAGAATATGATCGGGAACAGCGCGAAGATCAGCATCAGCATTCCGACGTTCTTCCACTGTCTCTTGAGGTCGTAAACGAAATATTTTCCGAATCTGTTGATATTGAATGTATTGCTCATATTCATTCCTCCTTATTTGTTGCTGAACATTCCTTTGATCAGTTCCTTGTTCTTGTGCACGGCGTTGAAAAGGGCCTCCACATTGATCTTGCTGTCCTCGACGGTCGTGTTAGGGTAAACCTGGATGAATCCGCCCGGAAGCTGCTCGCTGTAAAGGGATTCCGGATGAAGCTGCGTGCCGTAGTCGAAGAACAGCCTGCTGGTGATCTCCTCCACGGAGGCGTTCAGCAGAACATCCTGACGGTCAAGGATTATGATCGGGTCTATGATGTTCTCCAGATCTCTCACCTGATGGGTAGAGATGACGATTGTGGAGTTCTCGGAAGTGTACTTCATAATCGCGCTGCGGAACTGCGTCTTGGAAGGAATGTCAAGACCGTTTGTCGGCTCATCCATAAATATGTACTTGCAGCCGCAGGCCAACGCTAAAGAAATATAGGTCTTCTTCAGCTGTCCGGCGGACATCTGGTTCATCTTCTTGGAAGGGTCGTTCTCGAACTCCTTCATAATCTCAAGGAACTTGGAATGGTCATAGTGAGGCCAGAAGGATCCTCTTTCCTTTGCGAAGCACTCCGCCTTCATCGCTACGGGAAGAACTTCGTCCGGAAGGTAGAACTGGTTCTGGAGCAGGGTAGGGGTGCGGTCGAATGGATTCTCACCATCGGTTGAGATGCTGCCGGAGCAGACTTTCTTCAGGCCGCACAGAAGTGTCAGCAGAGTAGTCTTACCGACTCCGTTCTCGCCCAGAAGACCGTAGATGCGGCCTTCCTCAAGCGTTGTCGTTATGCTTTTCAGGACGGGCGTCTTGCCGTAGCTGAAAGCCAGATCTTTGATTTCAATCATATCTTGTTAGTGTAATAGTTTATTAATACACTGCAAAGATAATGATGTTTTCTCAAAATGCAAGGAAATCCGTGAAATTTTTCTTCTATCCGATTTTATCCTTGATCTGTCCCGCCCGCCATTCGCTCGGCGTGCAACCTACGATGTCCTTGAATTGTTTCCTGAAATTCGATTTGTCGCTGAAACCAAGATCGAAAGCGATGTGGCATATCGGAATCTCAGGATGAAGCCGCAGAAGTTCTTTCGCTTCCTCCATCCTCAGTTCCTTGCGCCAAGTCAGGAAAGGCTTGCCGAACTTCATAGCGCAGAAATATTTCAGTTCCGCGTGAGTGACACCAAGGTCTTCGATGATGTCTTCCAGAGAGTCATAGCATTCGTGTAGCTTTCCTTCGTTGAGCCAACGGTCAAGACTTCTCGCGACTTTATCAAAGGACTTCCTTTCGGAGATGCTGTCCTTGTACCGTGACAGCCTCTTCCGGCCGATCTTCTTTAGCTTTTTGGACAGAATGCCGATAAGCAGACTGTTTGTGAATGAAAGTTTTCTCATAATTTTGGTTTTCTGGAATGGTTGTGGTTTTCGCTAAGTTGTAAGTATGATCAAGTGTCTATAAGGTAAAAGGTGATGACAGGAGGAACTTGCCTCCGTCATCACCTCTTTAGTATGTGCGGGATCCTACCAGCCGAGCACGTAGGCGAAGATCAGCGGCGCCACGATTGTCGCGTCACTCTCCACGATGAAGCGCGGAGTGGTAGGGGACAGCTTGCCCCAGGTGATCTTCTCGTTAGGAACGGCTCCTGAATATGAACCGTATGAAGTAGTGCTGTCGGAGATCTGGCAGAAATATGACCACAGAGGTGTGCCCTTCCATCCGAGATCCTGCTCCATCATAGGAACGACGCAGATAGGGAAGTCACCGGCGGTACCGCCACCGATCTGGAAGAAGCCGACACCGGCTCCTGTGGCGTTGGCTTTGTACCAGTCAACGAGGAACATCATCACCTCCACACCTGTCTTCACGAGGTCGGTAGGGAACTCGCCGCGGATGCAGTGGGCTGTGAATATGTTACCGGTGGTGCAGTCCTCCCAGGCCGGGCAGATGATAGGAATATTCTTCTCGCAGGCAGCCATTACCCAGCTGTCCTTAGGGTCGATCTCATAGTACTGCTCCAGAACGCCACTGCGGAGGATCTGGTAGAGATATTCATAAGGGAAATACCTTTTTCCTTCGTTTTTCGCCTTTGTCCACACATCGACGAGCGCGCCCTCAAGACGGCGGAAAGCCTCCTCCTCAGGGATGCAGGTGTCGGTCACACGGTTGTAGTGGTTCTCAAGCAGCTCCTGCTCCTGCTGCGGAGTGAGGTCGCGGTAGCCAGGGATCCTGTAATAGTGTGAGTGGGCTACGAGGTTCATAATGTCCTCTTCGAGGTTGTTGGCTGAGCAGCAGACGAACGAGAACTTGTCCTGACGGATCATCTCCGCGAGGGAAAGTCCGATTTCGGCGGTACTCATCGCACCTGCCATAGCAAGGAACATCTTTCCACCCTTGTCGAGAAGGTCGCAGTAGGCCTTCGCGGCGTCAACCACGCATGCCGAGTTGAAGTGGCGGTAGTTGTGGGTGATGAATTGTGAAATAGGTCCTTTTTCCATTTTTTGTCCTAATGTTAAAAGTATTTTCAAATGCTATCTCGTGTCAGAAAACTCCTCTGAACGTACAATAGTATGCGAATTTAGAAATTTTAGATTACTTTTGCAATTGTTTTGGTTTTGAAGAGGTTTTATTCTTCGGGAATATGCCGCCAAAGAAAGATGCGGCAGGTTATTCCGGGGATTTAGAAGATATTTTCCGAATATGTTGAAGATAGGTGATTACGCGGCGTTCACCAAGGTGGCGACACCTTTTTACTATTATGACATTGATCTTTTCCGGCGCACGGCCGACAAGGTGGCGGAACTTTCCGCGCGCTACGGAATCCACGCCCATTATTCGGTGAAAGCCAACTCGGACCGTCGTATGAACGACATCCTGAGCTCCAAGGGCTTCGGCGCGGACTGTGTCAGCGGGGACGAGATCGAGTTCGCCGTCGGTTGCGGCTATGATCCGAAGCAGATTTTCTTCGCTGGTGTCGGCAAGACCGACCGTGAGATCTGCCAGGCCTTCCAAGTCGGGATAGGCGCCTTCGTGGTCGAGTCTCTGGAGGAGATCGAGATCATCAGCGCTTTGGCCCGCAGGCTGGACCGCAAGGCATCCATCAGCCTCAGGATCAATCCGAATATAGACGCTCACACTCACCAGTACATCACCACCGGTCTCTACGAGGACAAGTTCGGCCTGTCAGACAGGAGTTTTGACGGGGCTGTGGAGATGCTGAAGTCAGATCCCACGCTGGATTTCTTCGGACTTCAGTTCCATATCGGCTCCCAGATTCTTGATGTCGAGAATGTCATCGGTATGGAGTGCGCCAGAGTTAACGAGATTGTCGCCTTGTTTGAGTCCAAGGGGCTGGTTGTAAGGAATATAGATTTGGGCGGCGGCCTTGGTGTCAACTATGACGACCCGGACGCGGATCCGATGGCTGATTTCGAGACCTGGTTCAGAACCATAGACGGAAAACTTGTCCGCAGGCCTGACCAGACCGTCCACATCGAGCCGGGACGCTCCGTTGTGGCTCAGTGCGGATCTCTTATCACCCAAGTGGTTTTTGTCAAGAAAGGGGAGAACAGGAATTTCCTGATGGTGGACGCCGGGATGAATGACCTTATCCGTCCGGCCCTCTATGGTGCCTATCACTCGATCGAGAATCTTTCCGCACACTATGAGGACGAGGATTCCCGGGATATTCACGTCTATGATGTGGTGGGGCCGGTCTGCGAGTCAGCCGACACTTTCGGCAAGGAGCGAACCCTGCCGGAGAGCCACAGGGGTGACCTTATCGCCATCCGCAGCGCCGGTGCCTACGGTCAGGTGATGGCCTCGCACTACAATATGCGCCCGTTCGCTCCGGCGGTATATTCAGACAGACTCCTTGAAGCCCCTCGGCGGAAGGATTATTTTATGGTTTGATGAATATTCCTTTTGCCGCAAATCAATGATCCTCCGGTCCCTGAACTTGTCGAAGGGCTGGAGGATTATGGTTCTCGCATATTTTGCGGTCGCTTCGGCAGACTCAGCGACCGAATGATTCTACCTTCTGAAACCGCGGAGCCTCTGGGCGAGGTTGCCAGTCAGGGCGCTCTTCATCATCTTGCGGGTCGTCTCGAACTGCTTGAGCAGCTTGTTGACCTCGGCCACATTGGTGCCGCTGCCGTCCGCGATTCTCTTGCGGCGGCTTCCGTTGATGATCTCCGGATTGTCCCTCTCCTCAGGGGTCATTGACATAATGATCGCCTCTATCCCCTTGAAAGCCTTATCGTTATCAATGTCGATGTCCTTGATGGCCTTGCCGACTCCCGGAATCATTCCGGCCAGATCCTTGATGTTACCCATCTTCTTGACCTGCTGGATCTGGTTGTAGAAGTCCATAAGTCCGAACTTGTCCTTGGCCAGTTTCTTCCTGGTCTCACGTGCCTGCTTCTCGTCGAACTGCTCTTGGGCCTTCTCGACGAGGGAGACAACGTCACCCATTCCGAGGATCCTGTCTGCGATACGTCCCGGATGGAACACGTCCATCGCCTCCATCTTCTCTCCTGAGGAGATGAACTTGATCGGCTTCCCGGTGACGTACTTGATGGAAAGCGCGGCGCCGCCTCTGGTGTCACCGTCCATCTTCGTCAGCACGACTCCGTCGAAATCAAGCCTCTCGTTGAAGACCTTGGCCGTCTCCACGGCATCCTGACCGGTCATCGCATCGACCACGAACAGGGACTCTGTCGGATTCACGGCCTTGTGCAGGGCTGAGATCTCGTCCATAAGCTCCTGGTCCACAGCCAGACGACCTGCGGTGTCTATGATGACCACCGAATAACCCTCTGCCTTGGCCTTTGCTATGGCGTTCTTGGCGATCCTGATCGGGTCCTTGACGCCATCCTCGGTGTAAACAGGAACCTGGATTCCCTCACCGAGCACCTTCAACTGCTCAATAGCGGCCGGGCGGAACGTGTCGCAGGCGGCGAGGAGCACCTTCATCCCTCTCTTGCTCTTGATGTTGTTCGCCAGCTTGGCCGAGAACGTGGTCTTACCGGAACCGTTCAGACCCGCGACCAGAACTATTCCCGGATTGCCCTTGATGTTGATGTCCTGAGACGCGCTGCCCATAAAGTCAGCCAGCTCGTCGTGGACGATCTTGACCATCATCTGCTGAGGCTTCACGGCCGTGAGGACATTCTGTCCCATCGCCTTGACTTTCACCTTGTCGCAGAAGTCCTTGGCCACGCGGAAGCTTACGTCAGCGTCCAGCAGCGCCCTGCGGATGTCCTTAAGCGTCTCCGCGACATTGATCTCGGTGATTTTACCCTCGCCCTTCAGAATCTTGAAGGATCTCTCAAGCCTTTCCTGTAAGTTATCGAACATATTCAGTAGCCAATTAATAGTAACTTACAAAGATAAGCAATTCCATCGGAAGAAAGAACCCCGCGTCCGCAAAACATTCGGAATCTGTAACGGACAACCCCCGGAAACCGTGGGTCCGGCTTCCGGGGGCTGCTTTCCAACGCGGAGGAATGTCTCCTACCTCCCGCGCCACCGTTTCAGAAGCGGGAAATATGCCCGCATCTGTTCCTTGTACTGTTCCCGGGTGATTGGCTCAGGAATATGCTTGTTCACCTCATCGACAAACTGCGAACACTGCTCGATCATCTCGTCCATCGTGCAGTCAGCGAGGAACTTGCCGTCCTTGTAACAGTACTTGCAGTAGTCAAAGCTCACGCTTCCGTCAGCGTTGGTCCCGCAATCCTCTTTTCTGGTCAGAGGCATCCCGCAACTCTGGCAGAACTGCGGAAGCTGCTCCTCGTTGAAATCCTTCTCTTTCGCCGGGAATGTGGCCTCGAACGCCTCGAAATCCTCAGGATTCTCGTCGGCGACATAATAACCTTTCGGAGTCATATACGTGCCTTCGACTCCGTTCAGATAGCCCGGGATGATCTCCTGCGCGAGGAAATAAGGCACCTCGCTGTCCTTGGGCTCTCCGTGGTAGTGGATCTTCAAAGTGCTGGCGACGACAAACCCCGCGTGCTTGTAGAAACCGATCTTCCCCTCCATACAAAGCACCCCGATGCCCATCTCACGGGCCTTCTCCATTGAATATGTCAGGAGTTTGAGCCCGTAGCCTTTGCGTTTATATTCAGGAAGGATGCTGATCGGGCCGAAAGTCCAGGCCGGCAGCATTCCGCCGTCCTCACGGACGATTGAGGCCTTGGAGTACATCACGTGCCCGATGATCTTCCCGTCCTCCTCCATCACGAAGTCGAGTTCGGGGATGAAGTCCGGGTTCCCGCGGTACTTGTGAAGCACATAATGCTCTGTGCAGCCCGGTCTGTAAATATTCCAGAATGCCTCTCTGGTGAGGTTCTCTACCTCCCGGTAGTCTTTGGGTTGTTCAATTCTGATGTTCATTTCTATTTTATTTTTTGCTTTTTATGAATATGACCGCATTGAGGATCTGGCAAGCTGCGAATATTCCGTAGGCCACCGACAATCCGCTGAATCCCCAGATGTAGAACTCCACAAGGATCCATATCATCAGTATCAGGCCGCAGAACAGACCGCTCAATGCGTCATATTCACTATTATTATGAATAAGGTAGATAGAAACCATATTTGTGATTCCGTTGACGATCAGCAGCGCGAACGCCGACCAGATGAAGTTTCCGAACATAAAGGAGAGGAACGGAAACGCTTCCCTGAGTTGGGGAAGCAGCGGATCCATCTGGAATGTCACCCCGCTCGGGTCGTAGATCATCATTCCGAATCCGACAACAGCTCCGAGCGCGATGAAATATGCCCAGAACAGTTGTATGCCACGAACAATCTTTGTTTTCATAATGCCGTTTTATTTGTAAATCAAATTCCGGATGCAAAGTTACTCCGGAATATCCATCCTTGCGATGTCTGGACGTGGACAACCGCATTCTGTGAATATCTTGATATTCAATGATATCGGTGAATATTATGTGGACAACCCCCGGAAGTCGCGTTGTAACTTCCAGGGGTTGTGTCATATAATGCGGAATCAAAATCCGCTATTCATTAATACCTGTTGAGCGGCCGGCCAGCGGTCATGTTGTGAACCTTGTGCTTTACGCCCTCAAGGACTTTGGCATATTCCTCGGCCCCTTCTGTCGTGACTCCGTTGACAACGTCAGCGTACTTGGCGACGGCGGTGAGGACGGTGTCGATCAACTCGACGATGTCAACCATATCCTTCTCCACGAAGCCGCGTGAAGTGATGGCAGGGGTACCGATCCTGACTCCGGAGGTCTTGAACGGAGAACGTGTGTCGAACGGAACCATATTCTTGTTGAGGGTGATCTCGGCCTTCTCCAGCTCCTTCTCGGCCATCCTTCCGGTCACGTCAGGGAACTTGGTCCTGAGGTCGATCAGCATCAGATGGTTGTCGGTGCCGCCGGAAACCACCTTGTAGCCTCTTGCGACGAACTCCTCGGCCATCTTCTTGGCGTTGGCCATAACCTGCTTCTGATATTCCACATATTCAGGTTGCATCGCCTCGTAGAAAGCGACAGCCTTTGCGGCGATGACGTGCTCAAGAGGTCCGCCCTGAACCCCAGGGAACACGCTTGAGTTGAGGATCGCGCTCATCTTCTTGATCTCGCCCTTAGGAGTCTTTAATCCCCAAGGATTGTCGAAGTCCTTGCCCATCAAGATGATGCCTCCGCGAGGTCCGCGAAGTGTCTTGTGGGTGGTGGAAGTCACGATGTGGGCGTACTTGACAGGGTTCTTGAGCAGACCGGCGGCGATGAGGCCGGCTGTGTGGGCCATATCGATCCAAAGGAGGGCCCCCACCTCGTCGGCGATGGCGCGCATCCTTTCATAGTCCCACTCACGGGAATATGCCGAAGCGCCTCCGATGATGAGTTTCGGCTTGCACTCGCGGGCTGTGGCCTCCATCTTGTCGTAGTCGATCATCCCGGTCTCCTCGTTGAGACCGTAAGCCACAGCATGATAGAGAATTCCGGAGGCGTTGACAGGCGATCCGTGGGTCAGATGGCCTCCCTGTGAGAGGTCAAGTCCCATAAAGGTGTCGCCAGGCTTGAGGCAGGCCATGATGACGGCCATATTCGCCTGGGCGCCGGAGTGAGGCTGAACGTTGGCATATTCAGCGTCATAGATCTTGCAGAGGCGGTCGATCGCAAGCTGCTCGATCTGGTCAACGATCTGGCAGCCGCCATAGTACCTCTTGCCAGGGTAGCCTTCGGCGTACTTGTTGGTGCAGATGGATCCCATCGCCTCCAGCACGTAATCGCTTACGTAGTTTTCTGATGCAATCAATTCGAGTCCGGAAGACTGCCTTTCCTTTTCATTTCTGATCAGATCAAAAATCTGAAGATCCTGTTTCATAAAATTCTGTTGTTAGTGTTACCCGTCGTTTATGTGCCGGGATTGACAAAGATAAGATTAAAAAACGATTTTTGCTATATTTGCAACCATAAAAGCATAATATGGTGAAAGACAGAAAGCTGTTGAGCATAGAAATGGGAAGAGTGTCTCCCGAAGAATATAAGGAACTTCCTCAGATCGGGGTGGTTGTGGTGCTGGACAACATCCGCAGCGCGCACAATGTCGGGTCGGCGTTCCGCACCTGCGACTCTTTCAAGATAGACAAGCTTTGGCTTTGCGGAATATGCGCGGTGCCGCCGTCGGCGGAGATCCACAAGTCGGCCCTCGGGGCGGAGGACAGTGTGCCTTGGGAGCATTCGGACAGCACGATGGAAGTTGTGAATCGCTTGCGTTCAGATGGTTACACGGTCGTCAGCGTTGAGCAGACGGTCAATTCTGTCAGCCTTGAGGATTTCAGACCAAGGTTCGCGGAAGGAAAGAAGTACGTCTTGATATTCGGAAACGAGGTTGACGGGGTTGACCAGGCCGTGGTGGACGCTTCGGACATGACGTTGGAGATTCCGCAGTTCGGGACCAAGCATTCGCTCAATGTCTCCGTCTCGGTCGGAGTGGTTCTCTGGCACTTCACGCTTGGTAGATTATGAATATATAGTCACTCCGGTCACTGAGCTTGTCGAAGTGACCATGGAATCAGCTCTCCAGCCAGACAAGGAAGTCATCGGCTCTGGAGCGGCTGACGGTAAGGTCCGGAGCCGGGCCGAGATTTGACGAAAGTTGAACCTTCGGAGTCACCCGGAGCCGCCCTCCAAGCAGTTTTGTCACGCACTCCACTGCATCCTTCGCGAATATGCAGCTTCGGGAGATCCGGAAGAACCGCTCCGGATCAAGTCCAATGATGAGCGAATCCATCGTGGCGTCAACGATATAGACCGCCCCCGTGTGCGTCACGACGTGATTGTTCTTGTCCTCCGAATAGAAAAAGGCTATCTCGTCGGCCTTTACAGGCACGATCCTGTCGTTGAACTGCACCAGAAAACGCTCCTTGTACCCGTGTCCGGAATCCTTTTGGGAGATGGCTCCGAGAATCTTCTCCACATCCAGCTCGCCGGAGGAAAACTGCCGGCATCTTTCCACAGCCCTCTTGAGGGCCGACACATCAATCGGCTTGAGAAGGTAGTCGATCGAACCGGCCTCGAACGCCTTTACCGCATAGCTGTCGTAGGCAGTCGTCATCACCACGCGAGGCTTCACGGCCACCTGCCGGAAAATCTCAAAGCACTCGCCGTCCGAAAGTTCCACGTCCATAAATATCAAGTCCGCCTCGTCGGGCCTTTCCTTGAGCCGGGCGACGGACTCGCTGACCGAAGCGCATTCCCCGACAACCTCGATGTCCGGGAAATTGGCCTCCAGCATCTTCTCAAGGCTCCTGCGGGCCATCATTTCATCTTCTATAATAAGGACTTTCATAAGAGTGGCAACTTTACTGTGTAGAAATCGTCAGTACGGATGATCTCGATCCCCTTGCCGGAGCGATCTCTGTACTGTTGGCGTATGTAGTTGAGACCCAGTCCGCTGGACTGCGCCTCGGTGATTTTCGGAATGAGGTTGTTCGTCACCGTCAGAGTCTCCCCGTCGGACACCACGCTGACATTGAGCGGTCTGGATGGCGAGACTGCGTTGTGCTTCGTGGCGTTCTCAATGAGAAGCTGCACGGAGCACGGGATCACGTGCTTGGACAGATCCTCGGGTGGAATGCTGACCTTCACGTTGAACCCTTCCTGAAACCTTACCTTCAGCAAGTCCCGGTACATCTCCACGTAGGTCATCTCGTCCCGCAGCGTCACCGTGCCCTCTTCCTCGTTGCGGAGCATGTAGCGGTAGATTCCCGCCAGCTTATGAATATATTCGCTCGCCTCCCTATTCTGGCCGTCCAGCACGAGCGCGTCCAGGATATTCAAGGAATTGAAGAGAAAATGCGGGTTGACCTGCTGCTTGAGGTTGAGGTACTGGAACTTGGCGAGGTCGGCGCGGTCCTTCTCCTTCTCGGCGTTGCGGCGGGCCGTGATGGCATATTCAATCATGTAGATCACTGAATAGATCATCACTTCCGCTATGAACGCCACCAGGGCGAGCTCAAGGAAACTCTTCGCGGAGGACGGGCGGCGGAATTCGAACGGCAGTCCGGAGCCGACAAGGGCCGCGGCGACCGCTGAAAGCGCTATCAGGAAGACCGCCGTTGCGAGGATGTGTCCGGCCGAGGATTTCCGGTCCGACATATTCTTGGTCTGCTCCACGAAGAGGATCGTCAGGCAGACCATCACCAGAAGGATGAAGGTGTTGTCGGCAAATGCGGCGACCGCGTTCACCACGGATCCCCCTTCAAAGAGGGTGGAACTGAATATGTAGATGATGATCCTGACAATCAAGATGATGGCCACGGCGACGGAGAGCCATGTGATCTCGAAGCTTCTTGCCTTGGACTCTTTTCCGTACCTGCCGGCGTAGCGTCTCATGAAGAAGACCAGTCCCCAGCCCATCAGCTCGGTGGTCGTGAATGTGGCGATCGCGGGAGAAAGCAGGGGGTGGTTGATGAACGTCCCTGCGAGCGCGGCGATCCCGTTGCCGAGGAGGTAGCCGAGAATGTTGGCGATGATGATGACGATGGAGGAGAACTCCACGCTCTGCCGGTACCTCAGGCAGAGGATGACCGTGAGGACGATCGTGAGCGTGGTCAGAGCCAGCTCGTCCCCGAGGTTCAGTAACCTGCACAGCACCGCCGTAGCGACGTGGAGCAGCGCGAAAGCGTGGATTATGGATGAGGTCCTTAGTTTCATGCCGTTAATGATGGTTGGGTGACCGTTAACTATTCACAATCGCCAAAGTACTGCAATTTAAGAAAAATATCTTTCATTTCGTCATTAAAAGCCAGCAATTCATCCGCTTTTTCTTTCCGTTCATCGTTTCAATAATAACAAATCGGTGCTAATCAACTATATTTACGCCGAAAATGACACTGAATTAGTACCGTAAAATGCAATCCAAGAGCAAACTTACGTTTTGGGAGATGTGGAATCTCAGTTTCGGGTTCTTCGGCGTGCAGATAGCCTACGCCCTTCAGAGCGCGAACATCAGCAGGATCTTCGCCACCCTCGGCGCGGATCCACACCAACTGAGCTTCTTCTGGATCCTTCCCCCTCTGATGGGCATGATCGTCCAGCCACTCATCGGCAAATGGTCAGACAGGACCTGGTGCAGGATGGGGCGCAGAAAGCCTTATCTGCTGATCGGAGCCTTGATCTCCGTCCTCGTGATGATATTCCTTCCGAACGCCGGAAGCCTCAACTTCTCGTCCAGGCTGATCCTCGGACTCAACGGCGCCATGTGGTTCGGACTGTTCGCGCTCATATTCCTTGACACTTCAATCAATGTCGCGATGCAGCCGTTCAAGATGATGGTCGGGGACATGGTCGGCGAGGAGCAGAAGGCTCAGGCCTACTCAATCCAGTCGCTTCTTTGCAACGCCGGCAGCCTGGTGGGCTACCTTTTCCCGATTTTCTTCACCTGGATCGGCATCGCCAACATCGCCCCAAAGGGACAGGTGCCGCCGTCCGTGATCTGGAGCTTCTGGTGCGGAGCCGCGATCCTTATCCTCTGCGTGCTATACACTTTCCTGAAGGTCAAGGAGATGAATCCTCAGGAATATGCCGAGTTCCATTCCATCGATCCAAAGCGTCAGGCTGAGGAGGAGAAGGACAATCCGGGACTCATCAGACTGCTGCTCCATGCTCCCAAGACATTCTGGACCGTGGGACTCGTGCAGTTCTTCTGCTGGGCGGCGTTCATGTACATGTGGACCTATTCCAACGGAGCCATAGCCGCCAACTGCTGGAGCGCCACCGACACGGCCTCCGAGGGCTATCAAGCCGCTGGCAACTGGGTCGGGGTGGTCTTCGCCGTGCAGGCTGTCGGATCAATCCTGTGGGCGATTGTACTTCCTAAGTTCCGCTCCTTGAGACTGGCCTATGTGGTGAGCCTTCTGATCGGAGCCGTCGGCTTCATCTCCGTTGCGTTCATCCACAACCAGTACCTGCTCTGCGTGTCGTACCTGCTGATCGGAACCGCCTGGGCCGCGATGCTCGCGCTTCCGTTCACACTTCTGACCAACGCTCTCGACGGGGAGCATCTGGGCAGCTATCTCGGCCTGTTCAACTGCACCATCTGCCTTCCGCAGATCGTCGCCGCGGCGCTCGGCGGAGTGGTGCTGAGACTTCTGGGCGGAGTCCAGGCGAACATGCTCGTCACTGCGGGTGTCCTGCTTGTGCTTGGCGCGCTGAGCGTCCGTCTCATAAAGGAAAGGAAACAATAATAACCTTAATAATCATATTAAATGAATATTCAAACAATTCAAACATTCCAGATGAAAAGGATTATAGCTGCCGTGGCGACCTTGCTTCTTTGCCTGGTCGGCACTACCGTATCCGCTCAGAGCGGGTATCAGGTGAAGGGAGTTGTAGTTGACGCCGCCGGTCCGGTCATCGGTGCCACTGTCATGGAACAGGGTACGCAGAACGGTATCGCGACCGGTCTCGACGGAGACTACATCCTTAACGTTTCCGGCCCGGATGCCACTGTCGAAATCAGCTGCATCGGCTACAAGACACAGTCTTTCAAGGCTTCCGAGGTTCCGGCCAAGATTATTCTTACCACCGACACCGAGTTTCTCGACGATGTGGTCGTGATCGGCTACGGTACCGTCAAGAAGAGCGACATGACTGGCTCGATCTCCTCCGTGAAGGCCGACCAGCTCAACAAGGGTATGGTGACATCACCATCGGATCTGCTCCAGGGCAAGTCCGCCGGCGTTGTCGTCACGATGGGTGACGGCGCTCCGGGTTCCGCCAGCACCATCAGAATCCGTGGCGGTTCCTCTCTGAAGGCCAACAACAACCCTCTCGTCGTGGTTGACGGTCTGCCTCTTTCCGAGACGGCTCTCAGCGGTGTCTCTGACGCCCTCTCCTCCATCAACCCTAACGACATCGAGAGCTTCACTGTCCTGAAGGACGCCTCGGCGACTGCCATCTTCGGATCGAGAGCCTCCAACGGTGTCATCATGATCACCACCAAGAAGGGTTCCAAGGGTGCCGAAGGCATCCACGTGAGCGCGGACTTCACCGGAAGCGTCAGCCAGAACGCCAAGTACGTGGACGTGCTGACAGGCGATGAGATGCGTGACCTTATGAAATGGTATCTCGGTGACGGAGGTTCGGCCTACGCCGCCCTCGGCAAGGAGAACACCGACTGGCAGAAGGAGATCTTCCGTCTCGGAAGGACTCTGGACGGCAACGTGGCAGTGTCCGGCAGGGTAGGGAAGAGCGACATCTTCCGCATGCCTTACCGCGTGTCCATCGGCTACCACAACCAGGACGGTACCCTCAAGACCTCAAACCTTGAGCGTGAGACCATCTCTGTCAACCTCAACCCGAGCTTCTTTGACGACCATCTTCTTGTCAGTCTCAACGGCAAGCTGATGAATATGGACAACCGTTTCGCCAACCAGGACGCCATCGGCGGCGCTGTCAGGATGGATCCTACCCAGCCTGTCTATGACGCGAACGGCCTGAACGGCTACTGGTGGTGGAACTACGGCAAGGGCACGCAGACCATCGATAACTGCAACACACAGGCCCAGATGAACCCTGTCGCCCTTCTGAACGACAAGCTTGACAAGTCCAACGCCAAGCGTTTCATCGGCAACGCCCAACTCAACTACAAGGTCCATGGATTCGAGGATCTGAGCCTCAACCTCAACCTTGGTCTGGACTGGTCCAAGTCAGACGGTACGGTTGATGTCGCTCCAGGCACGGAAATGTCATTCCACAACACCCAGGAGTCCGGTTCCGGTTATCACAACAACTATTCACAGATAAGGCGTGACCAGACCCTTGAGTTCTATGCCCAGTACGACAAGACTCTCGGCAGGCACACCTTCAACGCGATGGCAGGTTACTCCTGGCAGCACTTCTACAATTCGACTTTCAACGAGAAGTACAAGGCTGACGGCACCCTTCCTACCGCTTCCGACTACTATCTGAGCAGTCCTAACACCTTCAGAACCGAGTACTTCCTCGTGTCTTTCTTCGGACGTGTGAACTATTCGTTCAACGACCGCCTTCTCGTGACCGCCACCCTGCGTGACGACGGCACCTCCCGTTTCGCCAACAACAAGTGGGGTCTCTTCCCTTCGGTGGCGGTAAGCTACAACTTCGGCAAGGAGAGGTTCATCGCGGACAGCGGTGTGGTCTCAGCCTTGAAGCTCAGGCTCAGCTGGGGACAGACGGGCCAGCAGGATCTCCAGTCCGGAGACTACCCGACACTGTCGTCCTACAAGTACAACACGAACCAGTCGATGTACTACTTCGGCAACAAGGTGATCACTCCGATCACGCCGCTTGGCTACAACGCCGACCTCAAGTGGGAGACCACCACGACCTACAACATCGGTCTTGACTACGGCTTCCTCGGCGACAGGATCTTCGGTAGCGTGGATCTCTACAAGCGCGACACCAAGGATCTCCTGAACCGCACCCCTGTGGCCGCCGGAGCCAACCTGTCCAACTACTTGAACGCCAACATCGGTGACCTTACCAACAAGGGATTCGAGTTCGAGTTCAACGCCATTCCTGTCCAGACAAGGGACTGGAGCTGGACCCTGGGATTCAACGCGACCTTCAATGAGACAAAGATCTCCAGGCTTACCACCGACGACGAGCGCGCCGACTACTTCGGAATCACTACCGGCGGCATCGCCGGCGGTACCGGCAACACGATCCAGATCCATCAGACCGGCCACGCCCCTAACTCGTTCTTCGTCTATAAGCAGGTCTATGACACGGACGGCAAGCCGATCGAAGGCCTCTATGCCGACCTGAACAAGGACGGCAAGATCGACGACAACGACAAGTACTGCTTCCACAAGGCCGCTCCGGACTGGACGTTCGGCTTCAACACGCAGGTGGCGTACAAGCAGTGGACCCTCGCCATGAGCGCCCACTCCAATGTCGGCAACTATGTCTACAACAACATCGCCTCCAACGGCGACCTTCTTACCGACCTCTGGGCCAACAACTTCGTGAACAACCGTTATTCCACGGCGAAGGAGCACAACTTCTCGTCATACGCCCAGTATTGGTCCGATCTTTACGTCGAGAACGCATCCTTCCTGAAGATCGACAACATCACCCTCAGCCGCTCGTTCAACTTCGGCCAGAAGACTCCGATGTCGTTCAACGTCTTCGCGACCGTTCAGAACGTGGCCTGCTTCACCAAGTACGGTGGAATCGACCCTGAGATCTTCTCCGGTATCGACAACAACATGTATCCGAGGCCTCGTACCTACATCCTTGGTGTCAAGTTCAACTTCTAATGCGACATAGACAATGAAAAATATTATCAGATTTACAGCGGTCGCCCTCGCCGCGACAATGCTCGCCTCAGCGGCCACGTCCTGTGTAGGTGACCTTGACGTGAAGCCTATCGATCCTAACATCGAGCTTCCTGAGGACGTGCTCAACAGCCAGGAGGCTTTCACAGCCCTTCTCGCCAAGTGCTATCAGGGACTTTCCTGCTCCGCATCCTCCGGGCCGAGCAGCGATCCGGACATCGAAGGTGTGGACGGCGGCTATGGCCAGTACATGAGAGCGCTTTTCAATATGGAGGAACTCTCCACGGATGTGGCGACTTGCTGCTGGAACGATGGCAGCCTCTTTGACATTCACAATCTCAATTGGAACGCATCCAATGAGTTTATCCTTTCGATGTACTACCGTATCTTCTTCCAGATCAGTCTCTGCAACGAGTTCATACGCCGCTCCAACGCCAGCGACATCAGCGGTTACACCCTGAAGAACGCCTACATCGCCGAGGCGAGAGCCCTCAGGCTCTTCAGCTACTACCATGCCATCGACTTGTTCGGCAACGTGCCTTTCGCGACGGAGCATCATTCAGTGGGTTCAACCGGAGCCGAGCAGATCTCCCGCGCCGACCTCTTCGACTGGATGGAGAGCGAGTGCAACGACCTTCTTGGCGGCAACGACCTCGCCGATCCGGGTAAGAATGAATATGGCCGCTGCGACAAAGGTATGGTGCAGATGATTCTCGCCAAGCTCTACCTCAACGCCGAGGTTTGGAAGGGTACGGCGATGTACGACAAGGCTGCCGCTGTCTGTGAGAAGATAATCAGTGAATATCCTCTCCACACCAAGAGCGCCGGCAAGTACAGCGCCTGGCAGGAGCTATTCATGGCCGACAACCACCTTTGGACAGCCAACACGACCTACAACGGTGACGAGATCATCTTCGCCGTGGAGCAGGACGGAATCCTTGTCCAGTCCTACGGAGCCACTAACTATCTCGTCTTCGGCTGCACGGGTGGCAAGATGGACGCCGCTGCGATCGGTATCTCCTCAGGTTGGGGCGGTCTTTCCCTGACAGGGGCTTTCACCAGCAAGTTCGAGGACGCTGACCTTCGCGCCACATTCTACAAGGGCGAGGAGTTCGATCAGTACGTCGATGCATTGCGCCGTGAGTCCGACAGCTGGTCTAACGGTTGGAAGTCAATGAAATTCCTGAATGTGAACCACGATGGCGGCAAGGCTCAGGCCGATGGCTTCGTGGACACAGACTGGCCTGTCTTCCGCGGTGCCGACGCCTATCTGATGTACGCCGAGTGCGCCGCCAGGGGAGCCGCCGACAAGACCAAGGGACAGCAGTACCTTGACGCTGTACGCGCGAGAGCTGGTGTGGGCAGCATCGCCCTCACTCTTGACAACATCATCGACGAGCGTGGCCGCGAGCTTTACTACGAGGGCTTCCGCCGTCAGGATCTGATCAGGTTCGGACTCTTCACTTCCGACAAGTACCTTTGGGAATTCAAGGGAGGCGTGCAGGCCGGAAAGGCTGTTGACGATCACTTCAATCTGTATCCGATCATGTCCAGCGACCTCAACGCTAACGGTAATCTTAAGCAGAATCCTGGTTATTAACAGATTATGAAAAAGTTATTTTACACGATAATCGCATTTGCGGGAATCCTCGCGGCTTCCTGCTCGACGGATGAGGACAAACTGGTCTTCGATCCATCATCCTCCGTGGCCCCGACTCTGGGAACCCTGGCCGGAACCACGCTCTCGTCCGACGGCGCTGACCTGACCTTCGAGTTCACACAGCCGAAGTACAATGTCGATGCCGGCGTGCTATACGCTCTCTACGCCTCTGATTCTCAGGATTTCGGGAAGCAGGAGAAACTCTCCGCCACCATCGGCGGCACGACCGTGACCGTCAAGCAGTCCGCCCTCAACTCGGTGATCCTGAATCTGGGTGGCGAGCCTGGCGCGGAGTTCACGGTCTACCTCAGGCTTGACTCATGGCTCGCGACCAACAAGAACACGGCTGTGAAGTCCTCGCTGGCCCGTTCCGGCGTGCTGTCCGCCACATTCGTCCCTTACAGCCAGCTGATCCTTGACAAGGATATCTATGATCACGTCTGGGTGATGGGCGACTACAGCGGATGGAGCCACGACAAGGCGCAGTTCCTCTACAACTACAGCAAGGACGGCAACATATTCACAGGTGTTGTTGACTTTGATGACAAGGCTGCGAGCGGCATCAAGTTCACCGGCGCGGCTTCCTGGGACGAGGCCACGGGCAACTGGGGAACGGCTAATCCTGACGATGCGTCCGAGGCTGCCTCTGTGACACTTCTCAACGGATCCAACGACAACATCATGTGCTACGCCAAGCGTTTCTACAAGTTCACCCTTGACAAGAAAGCCCTCGTCCTGACCAAGGAGTGGGGTGCTGATGTCATCGGAATTGTAGGTGCGTTCAACAATTGGGGCGAACAGCCGGACATCGAGATGAACTACAACAAGGACTATGTCCGTTTTTGGGCTGACGCTGAGTTCACAACCGACACGGAGATCAAGTTCCGTGCTGACGGTGCGTGGGGTTACGAATGGGGACAGGATGCTGTTGTTAAAGGTTCTAACATCCCTGTCAGCGCAGGTAAGTACCGTGTTTACCTCGATCTCAACAAGAAGACCGTTGAGCTCAACACCTCTATGTACGGCAAGACCGAGCCTTCCGCCGGCGGAGACACACCGGAACCTGAGAAGCCAGCCGTTTGGTCTTTGATCGGAACGATAGGCGGCACGAATTGGGACACTGACACCGATATGACAAACACCGATGGTGAGGTTTGGATCGCCCGCAGCGTGGCGTTGACCGCAAACGATGAGTTCAAGCTCCGTTTTGGCCACGACTGGCCCGATGCTGTTGGAGGCACCGAGGCCAACTCAAAGAGCACGATTGATCCGACGAATCCTTATGATGTCTTTAAGCCAGTGCTTGGGACAGTTTTCGCGACAGGTGGAATGAACATCCAGGTCGGAGTGGAAGGTACTTATGATGTCACTTATGACAACGCCGCCAAGACCATCCTCGTGGAGAATCACAAGGCTCTCTTCTCGCTGATCGGAGACATCAACGGTTCTGGCTGGGGCAAGGACTTCGTTATGACCCAGGACGGAGATGTCTGGACAAGTCCTGTTGTGACTATCGGAGGCGAATTCAAGATCCGTTACGATTTCTCTTGGGCGGACTCCAACACCTACGGTGTGGCTGAAGGGACTACCGTTGAGATAGGTAAGGAATTCACTGTGGTTCAGCCGGGCGGAAACATCAAGGTTCCCGAGGCTGGTGACTACAAGGTGATCTTCAATGCGAAGACCCTCGCCGTGACCATCCAGAAGTAATATCCACTTTTTTCAGACGCACCCGATGGGAAAATATGCCCGGGTGCGTCTGATTTATTATATTCGTAGATTATGAGACGATCTTCTTTTCTCTTGAGGCTTATAGGCCTTGTTCTGGCCGCCGCGCTCCTTGCGGGGTGCGACAAGAAAGGCACGACTCCCGATCCGACTCCGACTCCGGGGCCGGAGACTCCGGAACGCACCGGCGAATCGGGAATATCCTACCAGATGCTGGTATATTCATTCGCCGACAGTGACGGCGACGGCTGCGGCGACTTCAAGGGAATCCAATCCAGACTTGACTATCTGAAGGAGATGGGAGTCCAGGCCATCTGGCTTTCCCCGATCCACCCGGCTTCATCCTATCACGGCTACGATGTCCTGGACTATTCCGGCGTCAATCCCGACTATGGCGCCGAGGCCGACTTCAAATCCCTTCTGGACGCGGCACACGCCAAGGGGATCAAAATCTATCTTGACTATGTGCTGAACCACACATCCAAGGATCATCCGTGGTTCCTTGACGCGAAAAAAAGCGCGGGCAGTCAGCACCGCGACTATTATATCTTCTCCGACAACCCGCAGGCCGACATCCGTGACGGCAAGATTCCGATGATCGCCACCGAGGGCGCGCGCGGCTACGACTCCGGCCAGTGGTTCTCCTCCGTGACGGGCGTTGACGGCAAGCTCAAGGTGAGGTTCACCCTTGCCCTGGACAACGCCGGCAAGCCTTCGACACTGAGGATGGACAAGGTTGACGAAGTGTCCAACACCGGCAGTCAGAACTCGGGGATATGGCTGTATTACGGCGATGACAACATGGCGCAGTTCTACAAGAGCGGGGCTAAGGAATGCACTCTGTCACTGGAGTTTGAATCCTCCTGGGGCGTGCTTGTGAGAACCAGCCGGACCCAATGGGACTCCCACAAGTACGGCGCTCCGTCCGGAAAGAACCAGCTTTCCTATGGCGTTCCGCTCGCGCTTTCGAACACCAACGCTCAGGACATCATTCTGCCTGGAATGACCACGACGATGTACCACTCGCATTTCTGGACAGACTGGTTCGCCGACCTGAACTACGGTCCTGCGGCGACCTGCGAGCAGTCTGGCGCTTTCAAGGCCGTCTGCGAATCCGCTGACAAATGGATAACGATGGGTGTTGACGGTTTCCGTCTGGACGCTGTCAAGCACATCTATCATAACGCCAATTCGGACGAGAATCCGACATTCCTCAAGAAGTTCTACGACCATTGCAACGCCACCTTCAAATCCGTCGGAGGAAAGGGCGAGTTCTATATGGTCGGTGAGCAGTTCAGCGACGCTGCTGAGGTGGCTCCATATTACAAAGGCATTCCGGCTTTCTTTGAGTTCAGCTTCTGGTGGAGGCTCAAGGACTGCATCAACAGCGGCAACGGAAGCACGTTCGTCGGAACGATTCAGGGCTATCAAAAACTGTATTCCGGCTACCGTTCAGACTACATCGAGGCCACGAAACTGTCCAACCACGACGAGGACAGGGCCGGCAGCGACCTTGGCAAGAACGTCGCCAAGATGAAACTCGCCGGAGCCGTGCTCCTTACCGCCGGCGGCCAGCCTTACATCTACCAGGGCGAGGAACTCGGCTACTGGGGATCCAAGTCCAGCGGCGATGAATATGTCCGCACACCTATTATGTGGAATGCCAACGGATCTTCCCTCGCGGACAGCAAACTTGGCGACAAGATTGACAGGACTATGCTGACATCCTCTATCTCGGTCGAGAGTCAGGCCAAGGACGACAATTCCATCCTGAATGTCTATCGCAAGTTCGGAGTTCTGAGGGACGAGTACAAGGCTTTGGCTAAAGGCTCGTTCGATTACTGTCCGGCTGCCGCTTCCGTTAATTCGGTTTCAGCTTGGTACCGTTCGTATGAGGATCAGAAAGTGCTGGTTGTCCACAATTTCTCCGGCGGCAACGCCACCGTGAACTTCACGTCCGACAAGCTGGGCAACGCCATCGCCACCAACGGGACTGTCAAAGTGAACGGCTCCAAGGTGACTCTGGGAGCATATTCATCGGTAGTATTCCTGCAATGAGAAAGTTTGGGCTGATTCTTTTTACGGCGTTGGTGGTTTCGCTGACGGGCTGCACTTCGGACAAAGTGGAGCCGGATCCTGTGCCGCCAGAGCCCGAGAACCCGCAGCCGGAACCTCAGCCTGAGGACAAACACGGCATCGCCTACATCTATGACGGTGCTATCCTGCCTGAAATCCATCTGACTGTTCCTCTTGACCAATGGAACACGCTGCTGGATGCCTATGACCGGAATCACGACACGAAGGAACAGGTTCATTGTGACGTGCGCTATGTCAAGGGAACCGAGGAAACTGTTGTCAAGGATGCCGGGTTGAGGCTGAGGGGCAACACATCCCGCCGCCGTCCGGAAGGACAGGACGGACAGAAGCACGTCGCGAGGAACACTGACTGGCATCATTGCCACTACCAGATCAACTTCCGTAAATTCGTCAAGGATGACGAGCACAAGGTGCACGGGGCCAAGAAGGTCATCGTGAAGTGGCCTAAGGATGACGCGATGTACGTCCGTGAACTATATTGCTACGATCTCTTCCACCGCGCCGGAGTCTGGTCAGCGTCCAACGCGGCATATTGCCGGCTTTTCATCAGGGTGGTGGGTGACAGCAAGGAAACGTACCTTGGTGTGCATACTATGATCGAACCGATTGATGATGATTTTCTTAAGGTTCGCAAAGATCAGTTCGGAAGCTCGAAGGGCAATCTTTGGAAATGCCGTTACGGAGCGACTTTCGCTGATGCCGGAGCTGACATCGGTGCTGACCTGGACGATGGTGTCGAGCACACCTATGAGCTCAAGACCAATACTGACAAACTGACCGCCGCGAAGGCACAGATTCAGGATTTCATCACGAACGCCAAAGGCAAGTCCGGCAAGGATTTCCACGACTGGATAGGGGAGCATTGCGATGTGGATCTGCTGCTCCGGACCTATGCTGTCAATGTCGCCTGCGGAATGTGGGACGACTACTGGTGCAACAGCAACAACTTCTACATCTATTTCAATTCCACCGACAAGGAAAACTACCGCTTCTATTTCATCCCGTATGACTACGACAACACCCTCGGAACGTCAGGACTGAATATGGACGCGGGCCGCAAGGATCCGTTCAACTGGGGCGATTCCGGAAGAAACTATCTGATCCATAAGATTATCCAGTTTGATGATTACCGTGAGATTTACAGGAATCATCTTCTGGAACTGGTCAAGTCGGAGAACGGACTCTTGTACTACAACTCCAGCATCCAGCGCATCAAAGGATGGCATAAGATGATTTCCGAATATATTGTCAATGACACAGGTGAGGATTGCGTGCTGGAGGACAGGCCTGCACTGTGGGGCAACCACGGTGAGTACCGCCTTCTGGAGATCGGAACGAACAACTTTTTTATGGCTAAGACATTAAGTATAAACCAATATTGCAAATGAGACGCACTCTATTAATTTTGCTTACGGCTCTCGTGGCTTTCTCTTGCGCTCCAAAGGCGGAGGTTGCCGTGGAGGAGCAGGACTGGGCACCGAATTCGGTGGTCTATGAGTTGAACACACGTCAGGCTACCGCTGAGGGCACTTTCTCCGCTGCGGAGAAGAAACTTCCTGAACTGAAGGAACTTGGCGTGGATGTCGTCTGGCTGATGCCGGTCTATCCGATCGGCGAGAAAGGCCGCAAGGGCACTCTGGGCTCATATTACGCGATCAAGGACTATTGCGCCGTCAATCCGGAGTTCGGAACCCTTGATGATTTCGACCACTTCGTCCAGACCGCGCACGATCTCGGTCTCAAGGTCATCATCGACTGGGTGGCCAACCACACCTCTCCGGATCATCCGTGGGTGACGGGGAAACCTGCCGACTGGTACGTCCGTGACGCGGAGGGCAACACGATTGTCGAATATGACTGGACGGACATCGCGAAGCTCAACTACGGGTCGAAGGATATGCGTGCCGAGATGGAGAATAGTATGCGTTTCTGGCTGGACAGAGGCATCGATGGATTCCGCTGCGACGTGGCCTATCAGGTGCCTCAGGACTTCTGGACGGAGGCTTTCTCTAAATTCAGGTCTGAATATTCACGCAGGCTTTACTTCCTCGCCGAGGGTGAGGAGACTTGGCTTCACGAGGCCGGTTTCGATGCCACCTACGCCTGGAAACTGCACCATCTGCTGAACGACATCGCCCAGGGGAAGGCGGACGCCGACAGCCTTGTGCGCTATGTGGAGTGGAATGCGACAACCTATCCTTCAAACGGTTACAGACTCTCGTTCACTTCCAACCACGACGAGAACTCTTGGAATGGTACTGAATATGAAAGGATGGGTGACGCTTGGAAGGCTATGGCGGTCCTCTGCTGGACCCTCCCGAACGCCCAGCCGCTGATCTACACCGGTCAGGAGGTCGGTCTCAACCATCGTTTCGAGTTCTTCGAGAAGGATCCGATGCCGGACTGGCGCCACAACGCCACCACGGATTTCTACACCTATCTCAATGAGGTGAAGCACGCTCATCCGGCTCTGTCCGCCGACAATCCGTCTTTCGAGGTCGTTTCCTGCACGGACTCCGAGTTGGTTTTCAAGCGCTGCCTTGACAGCGACAGCGTCCTCGTGAGCGTTCAGATGAAGGCTCCGTGGAATTGGAGTATAAACGTTCCGGAGGCCAGGATCTCTCAGGTCGAGCCGCCGAGCTGGTGGGTCGGGATGAAGACTCCGCTCCAGCTGATGATCCACGGCGAGGCCATCGCCGACTATGATGTCAGGATCGGGGGCGAAGGTGTCAGCGTCAAGGAAATCCACAAGGCTGAAAGTCCTAACTACCTGTTTGTTGACGTAGCCGTTAGTCCATCTGCAAAGCCCGGAGAGTACGGAATCATATTCACGAAAGATGGGAAATCCTTCCGCTATCCGTACCAGCTTGCCGCGAGGGAGGATGGTTCCGCCGAGCGCGGCAGTTTCACGACTTCGGATCTTATCTATCTGATTTGTCCTGACCGCTTTGCGAACGCAGACAAAGGAAATGACAACACCGATGACACCGCCGAGAAGGCTGACCGCAATGAGCCGTTCGGCCGCCACGGTGGTGACCTTCAGGGCATTATAGATCATCTGGATTATGTCGCCGATCTCGGTGCGACCGCCATCTGGTGCACCCCGCTTCTGGTGGACGACCAGCCTCAGGAGTCTTACCACGGCTATGCGTGCGGCGACTACTATCGCATCGACCCTCGCTTCGGCAGCAATTCCCAGTACAAGGAATATGTCGCCAAGGCTCACGAGAAGGGACTCAAGGTGATAATGGACATAGTCACAAACCACTGCGGCACAGGCCATTGGTGGATGAAGGACCTGCCGTTCAGTGACTGGATCCACCAGTTCCCTGAATATACCGGCTCGAACATCGCATTCTCCACTGCGATGGATCCGAACGCCTCACAGTACGACGCAAACCTTCAGGTCAGCGGCTGGTTCGTGCCTTCGATGCCGGATATGAACCTCGACAATCCGTTTATGCTGAAATATTTCCAGCAGTGGGCGATCTGGTGGACCGAATATTCCGGACAGGACGGCCTGCGCGTGGACACCTACCCTTACAACGAGAAAGTCCCGATGAGCAAGTGGTGCGAGGCCGTGATGAATGAATATCCCAATTTCAACATCGTAGGGGAGTGCTGGGACACCAACATCGACCAGCTTGCCTATTGGCAGGGCGGCAACGCCAACCGTGACGGTTTCGACTCGCATCTGCCTTCGATTATGGATTTCCCTCTTCAGGAGGCCATCGGAGCCGCCCTCAGTGAGGATGATCCGCAGTGGGGCCAGGGCATGGTCAGGGTGTATTCCGCCCTCTCCCATGACGCAACCTATCACGATGTGTCCAAGATGCTGATATTCCTGTCCAACCACGACCATTATCGTGTCGCCGACGCCTGGAGGCAGAATCCGGACAAGTTGAAGATCGCCTACACCCTTCTGGCCACAGTCCGTGGAATCCCTCAGATTTTCTACGGTGACGAGATGGGATTCGCCACCGGCAAGACCTACAAGAGCGACGGCGAGCTGAGGATGGATTTCCCGGGCGGCTGGGAAGGCGACAAGGTCGATCTGTTCACCGAGGAAGGCCGCGCCTCCGCCACCGTAACAGTCGGCGGAAAAACAATTCCGCAGGGGCAACTCGCTGAGCTTCACGACTATGCCAAGACCCTCTTCCAGTGGAGAAAAACCAAGGACGTGATCCACACCGGCCGCACGATGCACTTCCTCGGCCGTGACAACACCTACGCCTTCTTCCGCTACAACGACTCCGACAAGGTCTTCGTTTATGTGAACAACTCTCCGGAGCCGAAAACCATCCCGTGGTCCCACTACTCCGAGATCACCTCCGACCTCACCACCGGCCGCAACGTCCTCACCGGCGAGACCGTCCAGATCTCCGACTCCACCGTCGTCCCACCTTCCACCGCCCTCGTTGTGGAATATTCATTGAAGTAAGCGTTAAAAATAAGCCGCTAATCTATTAAGAATTACTAAATTTGTTAATTAAAGAATATTTTTGAATTTTATGCGTCAATCATTTTATGCGTCAATCATTTTATGCGTCAATCATTTTATGCATAACAGTCTCTGCGCACGCATATTCGGGAAGTGAGACTACCTTTGGTGAGCGTTCCGGTCTGTCCGTCGAACGCTCATATACAGAGGTCAGAATAAGCCCTGACACCACAAAGACTTCAACGAGAACTCTCACGGGAGTGGTTCGGGAGAAGAGTGGGGCGCCAGTACCATTCGCATTTGTGGCATTATATTCAAAGAACGATTCCACGCTTGTCGCCGGTGAAATGAGCGATGAGCGTGGAAATTTTTCCGTGCGGTTCTCCAGTGAACCCAATGTGGTCAGAATCAGTTGCATAGGGTATAAGACCATCGAGATGCCGGTGACGGCGTTGGATCTGGGGACAATCTATATGGAGACTGACGCGAGTATGCTGGATGACGCCACAGTTGTCGGGCGGCGCAAGTACATTTCGAGGGAAGACGGCGGGCTGACTCTGAATGTTCAGAGTTCCAGTCTGAAGAACATCGGAAAGGCCGCTGACGTGATCAAGTATATTCCCGGAATGCTCTATGCCAATGGTAAATACGAGGTATTCGGGAAAGGCGAGCCGGTAATTTACATAGACGGCAGAAAGATGGCGAACGCTTCCGAACTGTCGCTGCTTTCCTCCGCCAATGTGAAGTCCGTCAGGCTCATAACCAACCCCGGGGCTGAATATGACGCGGGCACAAGGAGCGTAATCGCCATCACCACAGTGCGGCATACACTGGATGGCGTTTCCGGCATTGTCGGTGCGGAACTTTCCCGGCATAAGCAATGGTCCGGCAACGAGGATGTGAACCTCAATATTCATAAAGGGGCGGCGGATGTGTTCCTTGCCTACCGGTATGACAACACGAAAAGCGACATCCGCTATGACCTCGAACAAACTAATTACGAGGAGGACACTTTCCACGAGATTTCGGCTTCTGAATATTCAGACCGCTCACGCTCGCACGATTACAGCGTGGGGATGAACTATGCGCTGAATAAGAATCATTCTGTGGGCGGCAAATATATGGGAACCATTTCTGACTACAAGCTGCTCGATTCTCCTTATGATTATATGCAGGTATATCGGAACGGGGAACTTTTGACTTCCACGGACAACAAGACGGATGAGTCGGAAAAGGAAAGGTTCCACAACGCCAATGTTTATTATGTCGGTGCGCTGTCTGATAAACTGCAACTTAATGTGGATGCCGATTATGTATATTCCCGGTTGAATCATTGGCAGCTGGTGACTGAGACAAGCCGGATTGATGCGGCGCAGGAAATTACCCATATTCAGAATGATCAAAGAAACCGTGCGGCCGCTTTCAAAGGCGTGCTCGCTTGGACGGTCAACGAAAGCAGCGGGTTTGACTTCGGAACGGATTTCAGCAAGATCAGTTCCTGGGGTACATCCGTCAATGAAGAAGGCAAGATTGCCGATGACAGGTTCAAGAACAATGAGACCAAGTATGCGGGATTTGTCTCCTATCGCTTGTCTTCTGAAAAATGGAGGGGGAGTGTCGGGCTTCGCTATGAATATGTCCACGCCATCAACACAGACCAGGGTGAGGTGAAGAACAAGAATGATTATTCTGACCTTTTGCCTTCACTGTCCCTTTCGACCTCTATCGGGAAAGTGGATCTGAGTCTTGATTTCAGCAGCAGGGTCAACCGTCCTTCGTTCCGTCAGTTGAACAATAGCGTCAGCTACAACAACCAGTACCATTATGAACAGGGTAACATTTACCTGAAGCCACAATATGTCTATGACACTGAGTTCAGTCTGGATTACGGCATTTTAGACTTCAAAGTTGATTATCAGTACATCAAGGATTATATTCATCCTACGGTTGTGGCGATCGAAGGCAAGCCCGGAACGGTAGCCTGGATGTCAACCAACGCAGACAGATTCCAGCAGTTAGGGGCTCAATGTGTTGTGGCTCCGGTCGTTGGCTGTTGGAGACCGACTTTGACAGCGGGAGTGTACAAGCCATACTTTTCGTTGACATACAACGGCTCCCAAACGAGTTACAATCATCCCTATGGTCTTCTGGCTTTCCAGAATGCTGTCGAGCTGAAAGGCGACTGGCTTTTCCGAGGCGATTTCTACTGGAACATCAAAGGGCATCACGGCATCTATAACCAGAACAGCTATGCCTCTTTCAACGTGATGGTTCAGAAACAGTTGCTGAAAAAGAGACTGACGGTGACGCTGAAGGCTGAGGACTTGTTTGACTGGTCGCGACTGAGTGACGTGAAGAGAATCAATTTCGTGGTTCAGAACAGAAAGGTGAACAGCTTCAACCGCTGTGTCATCGCCTCCATCACCTACAACTTCAACAGTTTCAAGGATAAGTACAATGGCAGCGGCTCCGCGGACGACGAGATCAACCGCTTTTAGATCTGAATCGTGTAGACTACTTCAGATCGAGCAGGTCGAAAAACATAAAACGTGTTTTAAGTGGCATACTCAGATTCAGGTTGCAGGCTTCTTGCTCTTCGCTGGAATATAGATAGATGAAATTGTTTTTCTCGTAGTAGTGAAGAGGCTTTGGATCATTCTTGGCATCAACGGCCAAGAAACGGCAATCTGAAAGGTTGCCTTGATGAATAGCCAGCAGTTTAAGAATTGATAGAAGCTCGGATCCAATCCCTTTATCAGCAAAATCCTCATTTACAGCGAGACGGCCAATTAGGATCGCTGGGTACCGGCGCATCTGTTTTGAGTGCGATATATTGGCGTTAACTCTTTTTTTGCGGGCATTGGGAATCGTGTCCACGTGAACACTGTCATTTGCAAGAGTAAACGCACAAACGATAATTCTTGGATTTTCGTCAAGGATAAAACAATATGATTTGCCTAACAATGCGTTGTGGTGGAGAACAGCATCTTCAAGAAAGAACTCGTCTAAATCCTTGTCACCACAGCGAAATGTCTTGCACGAGGCCAGAAGGTCTCGTGTAAGAACCTTAATACTACAGAATTCTGCAAGGAAAGCCATCCTATTGGAAGTTTGCCTTGGCAAGAACTTTCTTGAAATCTTCTTTGGAAATCCCGCTATCCTGCGTATGAGGAACCTTTTCGGCAGCGTCAGCCCGTTGTATGAAACGCTGTGCTGTCTCTCCTCTAAGGATCGGGATAGGTCTGATAGGTGTTGCCATATTCTTTCCTCCTAAATCTAAATCTTACCCATCTGGCAAGTACGGAGCAAATGTAACAATTTTTCTTCGCTGATGAAAATAATTCTGTAATAAAATGTTTGAATAGTTTTCCGAACGCATTGCGCGGCACCCTTGGGCAACAAAAAGTGGCGAAAGTGTCGCCGAAGAGTGTCGTGCGGCACCCTTGGGCAACGAAATGGTGCGGAAGTGTCGCCGAAGAGTGTGTTGAGTGGTGATGGGTGACAAAAGGTGTGTTATTGTGGTTTATAAAAATTGTATCTTTGCAATGTGAAGTTACGAAAAGAGTGTAATTTATTGGAAATGAGCGTAGGTTAATTGCTCTTGATAGTAATAGGTTACGATTTAGTTAGTTATCTACTGCATTATCCTTCTGCGCGTTGCGTAACCTTCAAAGAACTCTTCGTATGCAAAAGTAGCTATTTAATTCGAGATTTTGATATAAACTCCCGTTTTTTATCCCCTCATTCATAAGAATTTTCCGTAAAAGCGGTATTGTCCGTCGGCACACCATTGCCCAAAACGAGTTTGGAACAAACGTGTGCCGACTACCGCATAGCTGGAGAAAAGGGCATTGCCTCACGCCTAAACGATGTTTAGACAGATGAAGCAATGCCCCTTTCTTTTGCGCCTATGCCAAGAGGTGCTTTTACGGGTTTTCAAATGATTTTTCTTTTTTCGCTGTCTCTTTTGCCGGAAGCGGAAAGTGAATGCAGAGTGTGTCAGCCTGCCCCATGAATGAAACAGGCGCCCACACACAGCCGGACAAACCGGGAAGAATGATTGTTGCCACCCGGCTGAACAAGTTCCGTCGGATCGGAAACAATCATACTTCCTTTGTTGTGGTTTGCCCTTTTCACGCTTCCGGTGATGTCTTTTTCCTTTTGGTGATTCTTTTTTTTACGGATTTTCCCCTGAAGTTTTTTTCTACACAATCTGCCTCTGTTTTCGTTTACCTCCATTTTGCGCCTTTCAGTAAGCCGCATCAGTCAGTCATTTTCGTTCTGGGCGCAAAGGTAATTCCGGGATTGGACGGGAAAGCAAGGTCAAGCCTCCTGTTTTCGGTAAAAATCTCCAGCCCTGCGGGTAGTATTTTGACCGAAAAACCTTGCATTCCCTAATCCCTACCTTTTCAAGCACCCGAAACGAAAACGACCGATGCGACAGAAAGACGCATAAAAAAAATGTCGGATAAACGAGAGGCAGATAAGATAGTTTGAAACTCAACTCCCTCAGCTCTTGAATCCGCATTAAAAACAAAAAAATCAAAAACAGCGAAGATATGACGGCAACGGCAAATTTCAGACAAATGGCGCAACACATCGGGTTGGCGATATGCGGCTTGATGATGCGCACCGCCTTCGGGGTGTTCGGCATCCTTTGGGGCATCATCAGAGAGATTGTAAACGGAGTGTTCCGAGTGGCGATAGGTGTAATCGTGGCTATCCTTTCCACCATTGCCTTCTTTGGCTTCATCCTTTGGTTATTCACCCTTTAACCCTTACCGACATGGCAAAAAGAAACAGCAAGACGGCAGCGCAGCAGTGCAGATATTACGAGGTGGACAACATCTTCGTGTATATGGTGGAAACGTACATCAACGGCAATTTTGAAACTTTCCGAAGATTGTACCACGAACTGAACAAGGACGCACGGAGGGATTTCATGGACTTCCTTCTCAGCGAGGTAGAGCCGACCTATTGGAGAGAGATACTGAAACAGATAATCTAAAAATGACAGCGATATGAAAGGAACAGACCATTTCAAGAGAACGATATATATGTACTTGGAACAGCGTGCGGAGGAAGATGCGCTATTTGCAAAGAAGTACCGCAACCCTGCCAAGAACATGGACGAGTGCGTGACCCACATTCTGAACTATGTGCAGAAAAGCGGTTGCAACGGTTTCACGGACGGAGAGATATTCGGGCAAGCCATCCACTACTATGAGGAAAACGAGATAGAGGTGGGCAAACCGATGGACTGCCAAGTGGTTGTGAACCACGTTGTGAAACTCACGGCAGAGGAAAAGGCGGAGGCACGTCAGAACGCTGTCCGCAAATACCAAGAGGAGGAACTCCGCAAGTTGCAGAACCGCCACAGACCGTCAGCGAGAAAAGAAAACCAACCCCAACCCTCATTATTTGATTTAGGCTTATGAAACCGAAGACCAAGATACAGAAAGAGGTGGCAAGACTTTCCGCCAACCTTCGCCCCATATCAGCGACACAAATAGATTGGGCATACCGCCACTGCGTTGAGCATATCGGCTACCGCACCAAGAAAGGGAACATCACCTGTTCCGACTGCGGTCACGAGTGGCACAGCGACAGCGGACTATGCGACACCCTTGAAGGCTGCACCTGCCCCAAATGCCATGCCGAACTCAAAGTGCAGGACACACGCAGACGCATCTACAAGGAAACGCAGAATTTCAGCGTGATAACCACCTGCAAAGGGTATCAGGTAATCCGCGTGGCGCAGGTCAGATGCGAGAGCAGGAAAGGCGAACCGATGCGTTTCTACTGCCACGAGGTCGTGCAGCGTTGGATTTCACCCGACGGCAAGGTTACGGACATGGCGTTGCTCCGTGGCTTCCTTTTCTGCTATTGCGATGTGTGGGCATTAGGCAGCGATATGGAGGTAAGACCGCACAACAGCCTATACGATGATGTGGTGGCAAGAAGCTGTGCATATCCAAAGATGAGGATATTGCCCCAACTCAGACGTAACGGCTTCAAGGGCGATTTCCACGGCATCTCCCCCGTGCGTCTTTTCAAAGCCTTGCTTTCAGACCCAAGAATTGAAACCCTTATGAAAGGCGGTGAGATTGAGGTCATGAAACACTTTCTTTTCAATACCCGTACTGCCGATGAATGTTGGGCATCATATCTGATTGCCAAGCGTCACAAGTATCAGATAGACAACCTCTCAATGTGGTGCGACTATCTGCGTATGCTCAAAAAACTCGGTCAAGACCTCCGTAACCCGAAGAACATCTGTCCCGAAGATTTCATGGCGGCACACGACAACGCAACCCGAAAAATTGAAGCCATACACGAGAAGGAAAGAGCCGCAGAGCAACGCCGTTGGGAGATTGAAAGGCGTGAGCGTGAGCAACAGCGACAACTCCAACGAAAGAAAGATGCGGAGGATTTCATCGCCAACAAATCCAAATTCTTCGGCTTGGTAATCACGGACGAGGAAATAATCGTCAAGGTGCTTGAAAGCATAGACGAGTATTACAACGAGGGCAAGACGCAGGGCATCTGCGTGTTTGGCAGTGGATACTACAAGAAAGCCGACACCCTCATACTATCGGCAAGGATTGGCGATGAGATTATTGAAACCGTAGAGGTGGACTTGCGAACCCTCGAAGTGGTGCAGTGCCACGGCAAGCACAACCAGGACACCGAATATCACGAGCGCATCATAGACCTTGTGAACAAGAACGCCAACCTTATCCGTGAGCGGATGAAAGCGGCATAGCATAACCCCTAAAACAACATTGATATGGAAGTAAGAATTGAAAGTATGATTTGTGTGTGGGATGATGCAATCCCCACGATGTTCCTTGAATTTGTGAACCTCCTCACTCTCACAACGAGTGAGGGGGAATTGAGAAAGAGCGTAAAGGAGTTTGCCGAGAAGCACGAACTTGACAAGTTTTTCCTTTACGGCTTCGGCTCACACCATTTCTACCTGCACCAACGCTACACAAGCAACCCCGAAATGGTGATGAAGAACAGAGTTCTGTCAGTACATTTTTAACCATCTAAAAAGCAACATTATGACAACACGAATGACCATCAACGGAGTAAGCACCTGCGCGGAAGCAGGTACGGAGAAATACGAGCGTTTCCAATCGGGTATCGGAAGACGCAGGCGGACACTTGTGCAGTACGACTACCGCCACCCCATAGACAGAGAATTGTTCTCTTGTGTCAAACCCACGTTGGACGAGTGCCGAGCCGCACGGGACAAGTGGCTGAACGCAAAGAAGGGAAAGGAGGACAGACTATGAACACGACCTATCAAACGCTGATAGTCAAGTTCAGCGAACCTATCACGGCATTGGACGGTATCTTTGACGATACCGGAGCGTGGGGAACGGACACCCTCAAGGGGTGGATAGATGATTACGAAAGCACACGTTTCACCGCCACCGACAGCCATACGGCAGTCATCACGAGCGAGTACAATATGGAATGTGTGAAAGAGTGGCTACAACGGCAGACCCCCATTTCCGAAATGCGAGAATTTTGAACGGGATGGCGGTGTCCGCACCGCCAATACTTAAAACCCTAAAAACAAAAGATATGATAGCCAAGACGATATTACAGCAGATAGGCGGAAAACGCTTCACCGCCATGACAGGTAGCCGTGATTTCATAGATATGGGCAACGGCTTACGGATGAGCCTTGCAAGGAACAAAACAAGTGCCAACCGCCTTGACATCATCTATGACGAAGGGGCAGACCTCTACAATATGCGCTTCTACCGCAGGACGTTCAGCAAAAAGACCTTTGAGTGCAAGACAAAGGACATTGCCGTACACGAGGGTATCTATTTTGATATGCTGGAGGAAATGTTCACGATGGTGACGGGACTTTACACACGCTTTTGAGTGGCGGGGCGGCGAGAGCCGCCCTACTTTCTTTCAGTGAGCATGATGGCGGACAAAGAAAGTAGCAAAGAAACCTTTGTCCAATCTGCGATAACTAAAAAATCCGCAAGTAAAACTTGCGGAGGCTATATATTGGGTCGTTATTTTTTGGTGGAGGGGAATGATAATCTCGAACCGTTGAACTACACATTTCTGCTTCGTCTCCATTTCCCCCAACGATTTGATACGTTCAATCATTTTTGTTGTTCCTTTCTGAATTTTCCTAAATACTTTCTTCATAATTTCGCTATACTTTTTATGGTTAATAACTATGTTTTGTATTGCTCTCACAACACTTACAACTTGAAGTGTTATTTGGAAACCGATAGGCAAAAATGGCTCAACGATGTCAATTAACGAGAAAATCCTACGATAATCTATCAAGTGATAGAGCAAAAGACGTGCCAAGTTAAATATGGCACGTCTTTTGCCAGTTTTGTCAGTCCTTTTATGGGATATACAACAGCGCAAACTCCGCCTTTCTCCGTTTGAGCAGCATGGCGTGGCGTTTTCCTTTGTAGTTGCAGAAGGCTATATACTCACGGTAGATGTTCCTGTCACCAGCTTCCAGCTTCTTGATTAAGGTGCTTTTGGGGATTGTTTTGCTGCCTAACAGCTTCGCCGGTCCCACATTGTAAGCTAACGTGCCAAGCAAAATCGAATCAACCCCGAATTTACGGAACATGGCGACAAATTTGCGCAGGTCTTTCCGCAAAAGTTCATCCGCATCCCGTTTTGTCATGGTTCGTGCCGAATACTTCTCGTTTGGCAAAAGTTTGTGACCCCAACCGACGTATGGGTAGTGTTTTTCTGAGTGCCAGCCTTCAAAGTAGCGGCAGCATAAAAAAGCACGTTCCATAAGCGGCAGTCGGTAGATTGCCGCCTGCCCGTCCGTTCCCTCTTGGCGGCTGATCTGCGCGGACACAGAACAGACCGTCAGAAGTGAACAGAGCATTGTCATGAATACACGCATCATTTCAACAAGGGGCTGAAGTTGCCGATGGGAACGATGGTAAGATCGTCGTCCTTTACATTCCTGTTGTTGAAGTCAAATTCCAGTTCGTAGGAGTTGCTAAAGTTATCCTCCACCACCACGATGAAATTATGCGCCTCATCACCCGCCGCCGTGTAGTACAGGCGGAATTTTTCGTTCTCCAGCAGGTAGCGGTCGTTAGGCAGGAAGGTGATGCCGTTATCCATTTTGAGCGAGCCTTCCCCCTCGAACTGGAAATAGCGGATGGTATAGAGCGTACCCGAAAAGTCGCCCTCCTTTTTCAGTTCACAGCGGATTTCCACTGTCTGCCCCTTTACTACCTTGTTCGGCACGGGCATGACCTCCACCGTGAAGGGATAGGACTGCTGGATGTCCATGTCATCGTCACATGACACGAGGGTGAATGACATGGCGGCTATCAGGCATAACGCCACTGCCTTGAATATTGATGTTCTCTTGTTTCTGTTGTTCAGTATGTTCATTGTTCTTCGATTTTTAGATGGTTGTTTTTCTGTTTTTTCGTTGTCAGTTGCAGGTACTCGTTCAAGTCCTTGCAACCGTCATAGAGGGAGGAACGGTCGGTGACACGTTCCCCGTATCGCATGGTAAGTGCGGCAAGCGTCCGCCGTCCGGCTTCGTCACGGTCGAGGAAGCAGCCGATGCGCCCGTATCCGTCCAGCAATCCCGCCGCCTTCTCCACGTTGGCGACTGAGTTCAGCACAAGACAGTCAGCGTTACCGGTTACACCAAGCGTCACGGCAGAGAGAAAGTCCATGAAGCCCTCGAACACGAGGCACTCGTCAGCCGGGATGTCATTCGCCTTTACCAGTGATACAGACTTCGGAGGTATGCAACCCTTGAAATATCGGCTTCTGACTTCATAGCCACCTGCCATGTTCGGAAAGCCAACGGCAAAATACCGTTTCCCACGCACACCGTAGTTCAAGCGGCAGCAGTGACGGGATGCGATGGCGTAAGGGATGCCCCGTTCCTCTAAATACTCCGTCAGCAGTGAGCGGAGCAGCGGAGCGACCTCCACATCCTCAAAAACGGATTCGGTCGGCTTCGAGAGATAGACGGGCTTTTCCCATCCGGCAACCGTCATATTGGCGGCTTCCGCTATGAACTTCGCTTGCTTCATGAAGTCATCGCTTTGCAGAAACTCCCCGGCAAGCGTGAAGATGTCGCCGCCCTTGCCCAAACCGAAGTCGTACCAGAGCTGTTTCGCCACGTTCACACGGAAAGAGGATGTGCGCTCGCCCCTGTACGGGGCAAGATACCACAGCTCGTTACCGCTCCTTCTGACAGGCTCATGCCCCAGCCGTGCGAGAAAATCCGCAAGCGGCATCCTTCTGACAGCATCTATTTCCGTCCTTTCCATGCCCGTGTCAGTTGATGATGAACTTGATACCGACCCCGAACTGCGTGTGGAACTTCCGTGTGTCGCCACCCCAAAGGCAACGCTCCCGCAGGTTGGCAAGCAGGGCGATACGGTCTGCCACGTAACACTCCACATCGAGCGTCAGCGCACCGCCGTAGATGAAGGCGTCCCGGTCGTGCAGCGTGGAGCCGTCATGCAGCACCTTCTTCCCCCAATTTACCGCCTCATATCCGGCGAGAGCCGAAGCCCCGGCATAGACGAAAACAATCTTTCGGGCGTCCGACAGTATCTTGAAGTAATAGCCGCCCTCCGCCGTGAACTGCGCCACGGGTATCTTGGTGTCCTTGTAGGGATTGTTCTTCAACAGGTATTCGCCACCGAACACCCACTTGTTCCCCTTCTTCGTGTAGGTGGAGAGAGCCGCCCCGAAGCTGTACCCGCCGTCCTTGCCGCCGAGATTGAAGCCGTCCGCCATGTCCGCCCTCACCTCGATGCCCTGCATCTTCGGCAGACACCGCTGGGCGTGCGCCTGCCCTGTAAAAAGGGCAAGCGACGCGATGATTATTGCGATGTACTTTCTCATGGTCAGCGTACTTGAAGTTCGTTGATGGTACCCGCGCGTACCAAATCCTCGTTCTCAATCACGAAGGACTGGTGACGGCCGCCGTTCTTCTCGTTCAATTCCACCACGAGGCACTTGTCATCGGGGATGGTGAACTTCGCCATCGTGAAGACCGTGCGCTCGCTCTTTTTGCCCGGCACGAGGGTGGCGTAGTTCTGCGCGCGGAGCGGCAGAATAATCTGCTCCTGCACGGCAGTACGCTTCGCAACCTTCTTGTCCACGATTTTCCAAGTGATGTAGTCCACATCGAAAGGCACGTTGCTCTGGTTCTTTATCTCCGTGTGGAAATAAAGCAAGCCGTTGTGCGTGTAGATGCCTTTCAACAGGTATTGGATGCCGAAACGCTTGCAGCCGATATGCTTCACCTCGCGCTTGTTCTGTTTGTGGATGGACTTCATGATAAGGCGCACCAGCATCGGTGCAAGTGTCGCAGTGTATTCCTTCTTGGGAATACATCTCTTTCAGCATCAGAAGTAATACCTCATCATTGTCAATGGCGACAACATCATGGAATTTATTGTTATGATAAACAGGTGTATTGCTTGTATATCCAAGCTGTTCTTCAGCTTCCTGCATAGAAATTTCAACTGTGAAACGACTGCCTTTCCCTTTCTTGCTGTCTAAACGGATTGTTCCGCCAAGCATCGACACAATATTACGCATTATGGCAAGCCCAAGCCCGAAACCCTCCTTTGCGGCGGCATTTGATAGACGTTCAAACGCACCGAACGCTTGTTTCTGTTCCTCTTCTGTCATGCCTGTACCTGTATCTTCAACGACCAGTGTCAGAACTCCATTATCATATTCAGTAATCAAAGAAACACCGCCTTCTTCTGTGAACTTGACAGCGTTTGACAGCAGGTTATTCCCGATTTGTATTATTCGCTCTTTGTCGGTCAATACAATGGCATCGTGTCCAGTCTTCACGGACAAGGACAGCCCTTTGTTCACGGCAACAGGCATGAACTCCGTTTCAAGTGTGTGCGTGATTGCTGAAATCCGGCAGGGTGACAGACGGGGCTGTTCCTTGCCGTTGTCCAGGCGGAAGAAGTCAAGCAAAGTGTTAAGCATATCCCGCATACGGTCGGAGGATTGCAGTATGTTTTGGATATACTGCCCGGACTTATCCTCACACTGTTCTTTCCGTATCAGTCCGGCATAGCCTGTTATTGCTGTCAGCGGTGTGCGCAGTTCATGGGTGATAGTATGTACCGCCTTCTTCCTTGACGTTATCAGTGCCTCGTTCCGTTGTACGGATTGTTCCAGTTGCCTTATCAAATCAGTTGTCTTGTGCTTGTATTGTTTAATGCTTTTTGCATCACGATGTATGATGATGTAGGAAATTAACAACAATAGAAGAACGAATCCCATTAAACCGCCTACTTGCATAAATGACTTTTCACGCATGGCAACTATTTCGTTTTCCCGGCTTTGCAGTTCGGTTTGTACCTTTTCTTCTATTTGGCAAATCAATTCTTGCAGTTGTCTGTTAAGTTCTGCATTACGAGCTGCAAGGCTGTCGGCTTGTTCCGACAATTGGCGATCCTGCACTTTCTGTTCGCTGATTACGTTTCTATTGACCGAATGAAGGATAGTGGTTGATACTGCTGGAGTTACTTCCTCTTTTTTGCCGAAGATGCTCAAGAAACCTTTTCGTTTTGGCTTTTTGGACTGTTCCTGCACACTTTTCTGCACAATAACCGGAATTTGATTGGCTATCTTCTTGTTAATAGATTGTTGTTCATCCATTAACCGGACTATCTGGAACATCTGTCGTTCCTTATCCTCTAAAAGACTGCGCACACTATCGATGCGCTCTGCTGGATAGGTGGCCTTGAAACGGCAGAGCATACTGTCCATTGCCATACGCCGTGCATGGTAATGCTCGATATCTTTATCGTTCCATTCCAGTATTGTTTCACCCAATAGAGAAAATTTTATCATTTGAATATTGATATTGTTTATTTCTTTTCGGAGCTCGTCTATTTTTTTATTGCCAAGTTCTAATGCTTCTATCTCCTGCCATTCATAGAGGCTATTATATGCCATACATCCGATAAGAATGGAGATAAGTATATATCCCAACCGTATTGCCTTATAGAAATTTCCTGACCGCTCCATTATTTTGATGACATTGATTTTTGGAACATGAATAAAAGTTTATCTTTTTCGTTCATGCGGATATTATCAGAATAACCGTCTTTTGTTATTTGATACCCACATGGCTTAACCATAAAAATGCCTAAGCCCTTAGTGTACGAACTTACTTCTGAGGCATAGTCTTTACTTGTATTTAATGGAACTTTCCCTTTAATATGACACCACTCATTATTACAACTGATGTCTTCAATCTCAGACATCATTTTTTGCAAATCTGTAATAGCTTTGGAACTCGCTACTTGGGGTATCTGCAACTCAAAATAGAGCATCGGTTCGAGGATGTCCACACCTGACTGTTGCAAGGCCAGCCTGAAGACATAAGGGGTCAGCTGTCTGAAATCAGCAGGTGTACTTACCGGGCTATAATACTCGGCTTGAGTAAAAGTTACTTTCAGATCAGTCACTTCCCATCCATGTAAACCAGATTGGCAAGACATACGAATCCCTTCAAAAACGGCATTTTGAAAAGAATGGTTCAGATAACCATAGGAGATGTCACTTTCGATTTGCAACCCTGTCCCTAACGGTAAGGGTTCAATAGTCAGCCCTATTGTGGCCCAATAAGGGTTGGGCGGCACTTCGATCTGAATAATCTTATTCACCTTTTTTATAGGTCGTTCTTTGTAGATAGTCTTGATCTCATCAAAATGGACCTTGACGGAAAATCGTTCTTCCAGCAATGTCTGTATGATTTCCTTTTGTGTCAAACCATATAACGAGATTTCCAATTCATCACTATATGAGTTTATGGAAAAGGACAAAGACGGGTCTTCAATCCACAATGTATTCAGAGCGGATATCACCTTGCTTCTCTCTTCGGGCCTGTCTGGCCGGACGGAGGATTTGAGAGCGGGATGCTGACGAGATAACCCTTGAATCAAACAAGGTTTAGCACCTAAATAATCTCCGATTCGAAAATCTTCCATATCTTCTACAATCGCGATATCATTGGCCCCCACTTCATCAACATTTATCTCTCTGCCCTGATAAATAGTCTTTAGATTTTTAATCTTGATGAATTTTTCCGAATCGTTGATTCTTACAATGTCTCGAAGTCTCAGACTTCCGTCAATTATTTTTAGAAAACTTCTTTTATGTCCTTTGGGGTCATGCTCTATCTTATAGAGATAAGCTGAAAGTCTGTTTGAGACTGATTCTGGAGGAAGTATAAAAGAAGAGATGGCGTCCAACAACTCATTGATACCGATATTGAACATTGCTGATCCATGTAGCACCGGATAGACTTTGGCTTTTGCCACAAGAGCGATTATCGTATTCCAATAATCAGCCGGTGAAATTTCGCTATCCGCCAAATATCGTTCTAATATATCGTCGTCATGGTTGCATACAAATTCTTTGTATTCTTCCTTTATATATGTTTGGGAGCAAACCGGATAAACCGATCCATCGACAACAGTTTGCATAAACAGGACATCTTGCGACAGATTTGTTTTTATATCCATATACAAACGCTCCAAATTCACACCGGCACGGTCAATCTTATTGATAAATATAATTGTCGGGATTTGCAGCTTTTGTAAAGTACTGAACAGCAACTTTGTTTGCGCTTGTATGCCTTCCTTTGCGGATAAGATGAGGACTGCTCCATCAAGCATTTTGAATGTCCGCTCCACTTCCGCAATAAAATCCATGTGTCCCGGAGTGTCAATGATATTGCATTTCACTCCATTCCAGATAATAGATGTCGTAGAAGCCCGGACAGTAATTCCTCTACGTTTCTCTATATCCATAGAGTCCGTTATGGTGTCACCATTATCCACACGGCCGCACTTTTCCGTTGCTCCACTGGCAAACAGCAGATTCTCGGTTACGGAAGTTTTTCCTGCATCAATGTGAGCAAGAATTCCTAAATTTATAATATTCATTTGGATTAAGCAATAATATACTACAATAGATGCATTGTCGAAATGCACCTTTTAATACCTCCTCGTAGCATGTGAGAACTACAGGATTACTAACTCGTATTAATATGTATATTATTACTGCCGCATAACGATTACAAAATTACACAAAAAAATATATCTAACAAAAGTGGGAGGATTTTTTAACTTTTTACCATAGACATTTTATTAGGGAAGCGTAGGTTCAACTGGCAAGTACAAATAAGTAGAAATGTTTGAACAACACCGTTTTAGGAAGTTGAAAAATCAAGTTTCTCTCTCGGTATAACGTTTATTTTGGCCAATATCTTCTTTAGTTTGGCATTTGAGTATTTCCCATTCGTGTTCTATTTAGCTCCTTATTATGAGTATGTAGCAAGTTGCTTATCAAATTCAGCCTCTTTGAGGGTCAAATATGGTTTTGCAAATGGTGACTGACAAGACATAAACAAGGTCAGCAGGATTTTTTACATAAATGAACATGAATGTATATAACCTAAAATAAGAATAAATTTTAATAAGGGCTGCCCAAAAAGAAAAAAATGCAGTTGCCATCCTACAGATACTTGCAGAAAGGATAAAATTTACTTTTAGACCTTTTGGGATAGCCCTTATTAATACTTCAGATAAAATTCCTTAGGTTATATTTTCAATCCTTTGGACCGGGTTTCCTCCTTGGCATACAGTCCCGGACGCCCGATTATGACATGGTTGGCAACGATACTATCCGCCGGACTGCGTATCTGCGGCGGTGCATTTTCGGGATATTGCGCCTGCCTGTTCCTCACATCTTCCGCTTCCGGCTTGAGCTGTTGCCCTTCATTCTCCTTTTCTGCGACTTCGGGCGTGGGTGGCGCAAGCTCCAGCTGAATTTTTCGGTCAAGGGCGGCAAGTTCGGACTTCAACTGCTTCAGCTCGTCCTCCTTCTTCCACACCTTACCCGCTATCTCCTGTAACTGCGGTATCTCCATCTCCAGCACCTCGTTCTTCGCCTTGTACTGGTCGATGATGGAGGGTATCCTCTCCATCGCGTTGAGGAAGTTGCGGGCGGCGGCCAACGGGTCAGCCATCGCCAGATGCCCGTTGTTGTAGGTGTACTTGTAGTTCCCCTCGACCACGAAGCGGTTGTCGGTGAACTCCAATCCCTCTTTGAGTATCCTTTCGCTCACCACCTTTATCGGAAAACCGTAAAGTTCACCGACCTGCGTGTACAACCCTCCGGTCGTGGCATTCTTGGCTATCTCCTGCAAACGCTTTCCGATGACCTTCTCATCGGCGGAATCCACTCCGTCCACCTTTATTATATTAAGGCGGTTGCCCTCCTTGTCGGTCTGCACCACCGACAGGAAGCGGTTCCAGTCCTCCGTCATGGCATCTATGAAAGCCGTGTTGTTGCGCAACTCGCCGGTCTTTGACTCCAGCTTGAACTCCGAATCACGCTTGCCCTTGTTGAACGACTTGCGTTCCCCTTCGAGCGATGCGATCCGCTTCTCCAGTTTCGCCTTATCCAAAAGGTCGGTGTTGCCGGATAACAACGCCATGTATTCCGAGAAGTTCATGCCCGATTTCTCGTCCATTGCCCCCTCGTCGATGGTACGCGCACCCATCGCACCGCTTTTGAGCTGCGAGATGAAAGTTTGCTTGCAGTGCAGGAGGTTGAACTTGTAGCTGTCCAGTGACTTCTCCACCGCGTAGATGATTACATCCACGTTGTTCCCGGCGAAATGCTTGGCAATCTCATTTCCTGCCCTAACTCCGCGTCCGTCACGCTGTTGCAAGTCGGATGGCCGCCACGGTGTGTCCAAATGATGGATTGCCACACACCTTTTCTGCGCATTCACACCCGTTCCGAGCATGGAGGTGGAGCCGAACAGCACACGCACCGTTCCGGCGTTCATGGCGTCTATCACCGCCTTCCGCGCCTTGTCGGTCTTGCACTCCTGAATGAAGCGCACCTCGCTTGGCGGTATACCGTAGTCCTCCGTCAGTTTGCGCTTGATTTCCGAATAGACGTTCCACCCGTCGCCCGGCTGGTATGTCCCCAAATCAGAGAAAACGAACTGCGTGCCTTTCTGGGCGTCGTATTTTTGATAATACTCCGCGATCATCTTGGCACAGTGACTCGCTTTGTTGTCGGGATGATCTTCGTAATTCGGGTCTATCATGCGCATGTCGAGTGCCATTTTCCGGGCATAGTCCGTGGCGATGAGCATCTTCGCCTTTTCTTCCGTTTCCGAAAGCGGCAGCCTGCCCAACAAGGTGGCATCGCCCGTCTTGGCGAACTGCATCAGTTTCTGTATGAAGTCCTCCTGTTCCGGCGTGGGCGGTATATGGTGCAGTATCTCGTTCTTGGCAGGACGGTCAACGCCCACATCCTCCGCCGTGCGGTAGTCCGTGATTTCATTATAGAAGGCGGCAAGCTCCGGCACTTTGATGAAGTAGCGGAAACGCTCCTTCTGGACCACATTGTTCGTCACGTTAAATTCAAAATCCGTCGTCTTCTTGGCAAATATCGCCGCCCAAGCGTCGAAACACCTTATGTCCTGCCGTTCCAGCTCCTTCGGGCGCAGGTACTTGAACAGCAGGTACAATTCAGTCAGTGAGTTGCTGATAGTCGTGCCGGAGAGGAAGGTCGCACCCAAGTCTTTTCCTGTGCGCTCCTGTATGGTGCGTATGGCAAAGAGCATGTTAAGTGCCTTCTGGCTTCCCTCGCTGTTTCCCAATCCCGCCACACGGTCGTGGCGCGTGTTGAAAGTCAGATTCTTGAACTGGTGGCTCTCATCTATGAAGATGTGGTCGATGCCCATCTGCTTGAAATCCACCACGTCGTCCGTGCGTGACTTTATGGCGTGTTCCACCTTCTCCAGCTTCGCTTCAAGGTTGTGCTTGCGCTTCTCCAATCCTTTCAGCATCGCCCGCGACACGTTCTTTCCCTGCTGCCGTAGCACTTCGAGGTTTTCCTCCACCGTGTCAAGCTCTGCTTGCAGGATGCGCTGCTGCAATTCCGGCGACTGCGGTATCTTGCCGAACTGGTCGTGCGACATGATGACGCAATCGTAGTCGTTGTTCTTTATATTATTGAAGAAGCGCACACGGTTGGCGGTCGAAAAGTCCTTCTCCGAAGCGTACAGAATACGTGCGTTGGGATATGCCGCCTGATAGGTGGCTGCAATCTCCGCAACGTTGGCTTTCAGCCCGATAATCATCGGCTTGTGTGCCAAATTCAGACGCTTCATCTCATGCGCGGCGATGCACATTATCAGCGTCTTACCGGTTCCCACCTCGTGGTCGCAAATTCCGCCGCCGTTCTGTTTCAACATCCAGACGCAATCCATCTGTGAGGGATAGACGCTCTTGATACCCCGGCTTGCCAGCCCTTTCAGGTTGAGGTCGGGAAAGGTCTGATGGGAGCCGTCGTAGCGCGGGCGCACGAAACAGTTGAACTTGCGGTTATACATCGTCACAAGCCGCTCCTTGAACTGCGGCGACTGCTCTTCGAGCCATTCGGAGAAGCCGTTTCGTATCTCGTCAATCTTGGCGTTGGCGAGTTGTATTCCCTCGCTGTCGCGCATCTTGATGTCGTTGCCATGCTCGTCCTTGCCGATGGACTTCATCATGTCAGGGCAGGTGTTGTGCAGGGCGTGTTTTAGGAGGTGCATACCGTCATAGTTCCGGTAATACCCCTTCACCAGAAACTCGTCCGTGATTTTCATGGTGCGGTAGCCGCACACCACCGAAAACTCGTCCATGCTTGCGGAATAGGCGATTTTCACCTCCGTGTCGAACAGCCGGCTCATGTAGGCGGCATAGACACCCGTCGGAATCCAGCGTTCCCCGAAATTGAAGTCCAGATCCTCGAAGGCGATGCGCTGCGGCTCGGCATCTTTCAGAGCCTCCAACGCCTGCTTCACCTCCGGCATACGCTCATTTTCGGGATTGTCACCCATCCATGCCTCTATGCGTTCCGCTTTCTCTATGACATTTCCGGCGATGAAACGGTCTTTGATTTCGTAACCGGTCACGAGCGGATTGTAGTAGATGCGCCCTTGCAGGGCAGTGAGCAAATCCTCCGCCGTGCTGTCGGTTATCTCCCGCATATAGTCGAGATTGACCGTACCATATTTGTTGAGCGACGCAGACAGGGCTTCTTCGGGAGAGCCTACGTTGGCATGGCTCTCCACCGCGAAGGAAACAGGATGCTCGAAGATGTCCGCCTTGACGAACTTTCCGTTTTCCATCCGTTCCAGCGAAAGGATGTCGCGCCCGCCCGCATCCATCATCACTAACTTCACGTTCTGCTTGGCGTTGAGGTTGCCGTAGCGCATGACAAACTCATCGTAACAGGTATTCAGATGCTCTCGCCACGGAACATTTGCCTCGCGCCGGAGCGATTCATAACGGTACAGACGCTCGTAGGCGTCACGCAGCGACACATACAACAACGCCTTTTCCTTCTGGTATCCTTTCAGGTCGAGCGGCTGGAATGTCGCCCCGTATGGCGTGATGTCTTTCAGGTAGCCGATGTTATGACGCCCCCGGTCAGCCACCAGCGACCCTTCGCGCAGGTGCATCTCCGGCGTGCGGTGGTAGGCACGCGGAGAAAGGTCCACGACTTCCTCCTTCGGCTTTTCCGCTTCGATGTCGGGGAAAAGGAAAGTCCCCACCGCTTCCGATGGGGTATCTGTAACGGCAGGTGCGGCGACTGCCTCCGGCTGTGTTTCCTCCTGTCGTGGCTGCTCACGGGAAGTTTCCGGCACGGCTTTCACTTCCGTCTTTTCCGCCACTTGTTTCTCGTTATGCTGCCTTGCCAGTTCCCGAAGTTCTTTCCTACGCTCCGGCGTCAAACCCATCATCATTTCATAGAAACCGTTGATGGGAGGATTGGTATCCCAGTCCAGTGTGGCATAGATGTCGTCCGGGTCGGCAGGCTTGGCGGTGTTCTCCGCTTTCACCTCCTTATTCTCCATTGCGGGTTTTGCAGTTGGAGCTGTCGGTGTAACCGTGACTTTCGGTTTGGGCGGAGTGGACTTTGCCGTAACTGCCTTTTTCACCGTCTTTTTCTTTTTGGAGGTTTTCGGTTGGCTGACCTCTTCCGTCATCCCCCAGAGGTCAAGCAGGGTGAGCTGCACGCCTGCGGAATATTGCGGGCGCGGTTCTATCTCCGGCTTTTCATCTGCGGGTTGCGGCTTTTCTGTCGGAGTTTCCACCGTCTGCGCCGAGGATACTGTTTCCAATTTTATGGCAGGACGCTCTACTTTATTTTGAACGGCAACTTTTTCTTCCGTTCCTGCCTGCCGGATTGAACCCGAATACAAGCGCATGGCAAGCCTGTAATGGAAATCCTCGTCGAGCATACGGCGCAAATCCCCGGCGATGCCTGCTGCCTTGCCCTCGTGCAGATAAACCATAGCGGGCTTCCCGTAGGGGTCTGTGTCAAGTTTCGCCATCGTATGCACGATGCGTTCCGGGTGGTGGATGAAATAGGCGTTGTCGGTCAGGGCGGTTTTCGTGTCCGTCTGTATCACGGTCATCAGCCGCTCGTCCTGCGACATTTCCTTCTTGCTGAGGTTCTTTTGCAGGACAATCAGGTCACTGCCCACCTCCGTGCCCGCGTTGTCCGTGAACAGGTTGTTGGGCAGGCGTATCGCGGATACCAGATTGGCCTGACTGAACAGCTCGTTACGCACGGAGGTCTTGGTGCTATTCAATACCCCTTGCGAGGTGATGAACGCCACGATACCGCCGTCACGCACGGCATCCAGTCCTTTGAGAAAGAAATAGTTGTGGATGGTTTTCTGGGCGGAGCGTCTGCCGAAAGAGTCGCTCCGCTGAAACTCCGCGTCGAACACGGCAATGTCACCGAACGGAATGTTGGACACCGCCAAGTCGAAATAATTGTTGAACGGTCTTTCGATTTTCTCAAAACCGCAGGTGCGCATTTTCTGGTCTGGATATAGATGCCGCAGGATTGTCCCCGTGAGCAGATCCTTCTCGAAAGCCATCACATCCGCATTGGGGCTGTGCCGCAGCACGGAATCCACGAACACGCCGACACCTGCCGACGGTTCGAGCATACGGGCGGGGCGGACGCTGTAATCTGCCAGCACGTCCGCGATGGTGTCGGTTATCTCTTTGGGGGTGTAGAAAGCGGTCAGCACGGACGCTTTCAGCGAATCCACAAACCGCTTGTACTCTGTTTCGTCCTTGCTGTTCTCACGGATAAGCCTGTGCAGCTCCACCGTCGGGGCGAACAGTTCGAGGTCGGATTTCGCCCACCGGACGGCATCCGTCAGTTCCTTTGCAGGGTTGAGGATACATTTCAGACCGCCGAAACCGCAGTACCTTTGAAGTATGGCACGCTCTTCGGTTGTCGCTGTCCTATTTTCCCTGTCAAGGATGAATGCCGTCCGTATCGCCTCGATGTTGTCCCGCAGTTTCTGTTTGCGGTTAAACGCCATATTCGTCTAAGTAAAGGACGGTTGCTCCCGTCAGCTCCGTGTAGAGCAGGTCGTAATCGGAAGACAGGGCGAAATTGTCATCCGAGAGGTCATAGACGGAGAACACGTTGCCGACAAGCGGCAGCAGTTTCAGGACAAAGGCTTCACGCTTCTCTTCCGGCACTTCATCGGCAAACTCGTTTTCCACGACTTCGCGGAGGATGGCGTAACGGGAATAATGCAGCCCGCGCAGCAGCGTGTCCATCGCCAGTTCCTGCGCACCATCGGCGGGATAGCCTTCAAGCCGTGCCCTCTCATACGTTTCGGCGGCACGGTCGGCCCGTTCCCGTATGAAAGCGGTGTCGTCAGCCTGTTCAAACTTGTTCGTGCGGAGATAGTCCAGCAGGTACAGACCGTAATAGGAAAAGTCGGTCTGACCCTCGTTTTTCTTCTTGTTGTTCATTACTTTGGATTTAGCGGATTGATAATTAACGGGATAATCGGTTGGAAAAAGGAAGAAAAAGGCACTCGGTATCCCTCCGAGTGCCACCACTAAATCCAAAGTATGAGTGTAATCCGGTATCGAAGAACAATTCATTACTCTGAACAAGTGGCAAAGTTAATACTATTTCTTCCGTCCTGAAAATTTCTTGTCCTTTTTAGCCTCCGGGAACACAAAAGTCGTGTTATATTCCCCGTCAAAGGCGACAACAGCATCGAAACTCTTGCCCTGTTTGCTCTTGAACCCTTTGAGCAGCTTGGTATGCCCTTCGGTGAGCAGGTCTTTGATTTCATCGTCGGACAGGGTGCGTCCCGCTTTCAGCCGGAACACGGGCAGTCCGCACTCCGTGTTGTCGCAGCGTACCACCTTGCCGTAGAACCGCATCCTGCCCGTGCCACACTTGGGACACGCGCAGCCGGAGTCACGGCTGCCGAAGAGCTTGTCGCACGAGATCAGTTCGGAGGTTATCTCACGTGTGTACGCCTCTATCTCCTTGCGGAAGGTGTCGTCGGACAGTTCCCCGCGCTCGATACGCGCCAGCTCCTTTTCCCATTCGCCCGTCATGGCAACATCGGCGATGCGCATCGTCTTGACGACGGAATTGAGGGCAAGTCCTTTTTCGGTGGGAACAAGCGACTTCTTGCAGCGTTCCATGTAACCGCGCTTGAAAAGCGTTTCGATGATGGAGGCGCGTGTGGCGGGAGTACCGATGCCACAGTCCTTCATCGCCTGCCGCAGTGCGTCGTCCTCAATTTCCTTGCCCGCCGTTTCCATTGCCGAGAGCAGGGTGGCTTCGGTATGCAGCGGCTTGGGTTTGGTCTTTCCTTCGGTAATGGACGAGCCTTTCGGTGTCAGCGTGTCGCCTTCCTGCCAGCCGGGGATGGTAATTTCCTCTTTTTCCTCGCCATAGACGGCACGCCATCCGGTTTGCTTCACGACGCTGCCTTTTACGGTAAACTCCACTCCGGCACATTCCGCCGTGACAGTGGTCACATCCTTGACGCATTTCTCAGAGAATGCCTCGACCATGCGCCCGGCAATCATCTGATAGATGGTATTGTCCTCTTTGGAGAGGAAGAGCGGTTTCTCACCCGTGACGAGCAGGGCATGGTGGTCTGTCACCTTGCCGTCGTCCACGCTGCGGCGTGTCGGGGCGGCTTTTGCCCGCACCTTGTCTTTCCATTCGGGCTGTGTGCCGATGAAAGCGAGCAGTTTGGGAATTTCGGCAAACACGTCTTCGGGGATGTAGCGGCTTCCCGTTCTCGGATAGGTTATCAACTTCTTTTCGTAGAGTTTCTGCGCGATTTCAAGCGTCTGTTCCGCCGTGAAGCCGTGCTTGGCGTTGGCTTCTTTCTGGAGCGTGGTCAGGTCGTAGAGCAAGGGAGTTTCCTCCGTCTTCTCCTTGCGCTCGGCTTTCGTGACAGTGGCGCAACCTGCCGCCTTTACCTTATTATATAGTTCCATCGCCGGTTCTTTCTCTTTCCATTTCTCGGAGGATGAGAATTTCACGACTTCGCCGTCGCAACCGTCCGTTGCGATATGGAGCTGCCAGAATGCTTCGGACGTAAAGCGGCGGTTCTCCCAGTAGCGTTCACATACCATAGCCAACGTTGGTGTCTGCACCCGCCCCACGGAATACGTGCCGTGTCCGGCGGCGATGGATAACGCCTGTGTGCCGTTGATGCCCACGAGCCAGTCGGATTCGCTCCGCGCTTTGGCGGCGAGGTAGAGGTTGTCGTATTTGCTGCCGTCTTCGAGTTTCCGCAGTCCCTCGCGGATAGCTTTGTCGGTGAGAGAGCTGATCCACAGGCGCACGAAAGGAGTGGTGCAACCCGTATAGTGGTAGAGGTAGCGGAAGATAAGCTCTCCCTCGCGTCCGGCATCGGTCGCCACGATGATATGTTCGCTTGTGTCGAACAGTCTTTTGATGACTTTTATCTGCGACACCACGCCGCTGTCGGGCTTGTAACCTTTCTCCGTCCTGACCTGACGGGGGACGAGCGTGAATGTGTCGGGAATAATCGGGAGGTTGTCACGGACAAATCCGCGCACGCCGTAGCCGTCGGGCATGGCAAGCTGAACGAGGTGTCCGAATGCCCATGTCACGGCATAACCGCCTCCCTCGAAATATCCTTCCTCTCTCTTTGTCGCGCCCACGATGCGGGCGATTTCACGTGCCACGGAGGGCTTTTCTGCAATGATTGTCTTCATGTCTTCTTCTTTTTTGTTGATACTTTGGATTTTATTTTGGATTCAGTGGCGGACACGGGATTACATTTTCATGCCCTTGCCCGTTTTCTTCTGCGGCTTCTCCTGCTGCTGTTGCTGGCGGGCGTCCTTCGGGTTGGTCTGACCTTTCTGCAACGGCTCTCTCAGATTCTTTGTAGCCTCGTTGGTCTTGCCATCGTTGTTCACCGCCACCTGCGTGCGGCTCTCGTTGGACGGAGCAACCTGCTGTGCATTGTCAGGGTTCGTGTCGTAGCGGTACGGGCGTCCCTTCTCCGGGTTGAACTTGATATACATCGTGGCATGGAAGCCCTGCTTGTCGGTCACGTTCTCCAGCTTCACGGCTTTACCCGCCACATAGTCGGCTTTCTGCTGGTCGGTGAAGCTCACGCCGCTCCATTTGCTGATGGGGCGGATGCTGCCGTCCTCGTTCGTCCACGTGTTGCGGCGTTGCTCCTTCTTGGTCTGTGCGGCATTTTCCCCGCCCTGCGCCTGACTTTTCGATGTGTCGCCTTTGGTTTCCTGTGTCTGTGCGGTACGGGGCGACTTGCCGGTTCCCGGCACGAACTCCACGCCGCGCTGCTCCACGTTCACTTGCAGGGTGGTGACGAACTTTCTGCCGTCGTTGCGCTCGATGAGCTTGTCGCGTACGGGCAGTCCGGCGCGGAGCATGTCCCGCTCCTGCGTGGTGATTTCCGTCTTGCCGATGCGCTCCGGGATGCGCACCCTGCTTGCCGGAATGTCCGTGATTTCATTCGTCTTGCGGTCGATGCTGATGTAGGAGGGGATGATCTCGCCCGTTTCCCTGTCCACAATGTCCACGACCCTACCGAGATTGCCCGTTTCGCGGAGGTTCTTCCGGTCATTGTCGGAGAATTTGTGTTCCTTGTACTCATCCAGCTTCTGCTCCTTGCGGATGAAGTGCGGCACGAGGCTGATGTTTCCCTCACCGTCCTTCTTGAAGGAGAGGCGGGCGTCCAGCTCGAATGATTCGCCGCCGAAGGTCGGTTTGACCTTTACCAAGTCGGACTTGCCATAGTTGAGCATCTTCGTAAGGTCGCCGGACTTTTCAAGGTTGTCCCGCTTTACGCCCCATCTGTCCTCCAGCTCCTGCCAGTTGATTTTACTCTCGTCGATGGGCTGGTAGCCACGTTTGCCCTGCATCTGTTCGGATTTGTCCTGTTGCTGTTCTTTCCGTTGTTCCATGTTCTCCTGTTTTTGAGGTTCTTGTTTCTCTGTCTGTTGTGCTGCCATCTCTTCCTGCACCTTCTTCTCATAGTCGGAGGTGTCCACCTTGTGAGGGGCGAGCAGCTCCTTGTTCGCTTCGGGGTCTTTCAGCAGTTGCTTCATCACCTCTAAGAGATTTTCAGCTTGGTCTGCCGCAATGCGGTAGAAACCGAAGCGGCTGGGTTCCTTGCACTGCCGGAAGAAGTTCTTGAAGAAGTTGTCCAGCACGTCGCCATGTCGGTCGAATTGCAGGAAACTCTGCGCGTTCTCCGCTTTTGCGGGGGTGCGCTTGGGTGTGCCGTCCGCGTTCAGCCCGGCTACCACGCTGATCTCGCCTGTCTTCTCGTCACGGACTACCAGCACGTCCTTTTCGTCTTTTTTCTTTGCCATCTGAAAAATGTTTTAATGGGTTATTTATGAAAGAAATTATGGATACGAGCCTTGTAGAAGGCTATATCTTCCTTTTTGAAGTCCTTGATATGGTTGGAAAGGAATGTCAGCACGTCCTCCTCGCTGTAATAGGTCTTCTTGCCCAGCGTCTTGTAGGGCAATGCGCCTACGCTGCGGTAGCGTTGGAGGGTGCGTTTGCTTATCTGGAGCAACATGCACAAATCCTGATTGTCGAAAAGGCGGATGCTTTCCGTGATAGTGGGCTGTTTCCCCTCAGCCTTCATCGCCAGCAGCAGTTCGTCCTGACGGTCGAGCCGTTCCATCAGCTTCTGCATCCAGCCCTCGAAGTTGTTTCGTGTGAGCAGTTCCATGACCTATGTCCTCCTTCCTTTTGGTTTGCCGCCCGTGCGCAGCGTGTGGTTGTGGAACAGGGTGTCTATTGTCCCTTCCTCGTTCCTTACTGTGTTGTCCTCCAATAGCCGCAGTATCTCGGAAAGGCGGTAGCGGCAGCTTCCGCGTACCACCACATACTCGATACGGTGGTCGGTGCGCATACGCTGCATGGTGCGCTTGCTCACGTTGAGCATCTTCGCCGCCTGTGCCGTGTCAAGCAGCTTGTCTTCGGTTTCCCGCTTCCGTTTCTTCTCGTCCCTTGCCTCGCGGATGTACCCTGCGATGTTCGCAATCTGCGCCATCATCTCCTTGTAGGCGGAACTTTCCATTGTTATCACTTTCATGTTCAGTCCTTTCTTTTTGTTTCTGCGACAAAATTCGGCAATAAACAAAAGGGGCTTTAACAACTCACTACGTGACTCACGTAAGATTTTTGCGGAAGATGGCTCCGTAACCCGGTCAAACGGCGCAACAGGCAGCCTTTCAGCGGAAAACGATACGTCTTGTATGCCGTTTCGTTACCTTTGCGGCAAACTCTAAATGACATGAATATGGAAATAGTATCTATCGAGAAAAAGACTTTCGAGATGATGGTGGCGGCATTCGGCGCACTCTCGGAGAAGGTCGCCGCCCTGAGGCGCAAAAGCGACACGGGGCGCATGGAAAGATGGCTCACGGGCGAGGAGGTCTGCGGGCAGTTGAGAATAAGCCCGCGCACGTTGCAGACGCTGCGTGACAGGCGGCTTATCGGCTACTCGCAGATAAACCGCAGGTTCTATTACAAGCCAGAGGAGGTGAAGCGGCTGATACCGCTTGTCGGCACGCTCTATCCGCACGGCAGATGATTTGATTTATTCACCCACTGAATCCGAAGTTATGATGAACGAGAACAACGATGTTTTTACGATGGAAGACGAGCCGATAGCCTCTGTGGTGCAGGATATGCGCAAAGGCTCGAAATGGCTGTCCGCATTTCTGGAAAGCTACCGTCCTCCGCTGGACGGGGAACGTTACCTGACGGACGGCGAGGTGTCGGAACTGCTCCGTGTGAGCCGGCGCACCTTGCAGGAATACCGCAACAACCGCGTGTTGCCCTTCATACTTTTGGGAGGGAAGGTGCTTTACCCGGAAACGGGGCTGCGCGGGGTACTGGAAGCGAACTACCGCAAGCCGCTGGAGTGAGGCGGTTTCATGAAAAAGTAAACGGGTGACACCTTTTGTGGTGCTACCCGTTTACTTGTCTTATGGGGTATGTGCAATCAGCAATACCCGGCTTTTCCGTTCTGTATGAACATCACGTATGTCTGCCGTTTCTCTTGTGAGAGTGCCTTTCCCACCAGCCATGTGCGGAACAGGTGGGTGTTGTAGGTATTCACCCTGAAAGCGACCGGGATGATGATTTCAAGGGCGTACACGTCCGCGTGCAGCCCGTTTTCAAGCTGCATGTAGCGGCACACCTCGTAGTCGTTCAGCACGTCCGACTTGCGGACGGCTCTGATGGCGGCGTTCACTGCCGGGACGGTCGTATGGAACAATCCGGCTATTTCGGTGGCGGTCATCCACACGTCGTTACCGGTTACGCTGACTGCCTTGTCCTCGATGATGATTGTGTCACGTTTCATGGCTTTTCTTTTTAGATGGTGCAACCTGCAAATTCCTCGACGCCGTTCAATCTTGCGGCAAGGTTCTCCATGTCCTGATTGAGCTTCTCTTTGGTTATCTTTGCGTAAATCTGCGTCGTCTTTATGCTCTTGTGTCCGAGCATGGAGCTGACCGTTTCGATGGGAACACCGTTGGAGAGGAATATCGTCGTGGCTGCCGTGTGGCGGCTCTGATGCCACGTGATATGCTTGGTGATGCCGCAACGCTTGGCGACGGCACGGATACCGGCAAGGCACGTGTTATAATGCGGAACGGGAAATATCCTGCCGTCCCCGCACAGTCCCCGGTATTTGCCGATTATGCGGTTGGCGATGTCGAGCAGGCGGATGTTGGACACCACGCCCGTTTTCTGGCGGTTGATGTTTATCCACTCGTGTTCGTCGAAGTAGGTGCGGATATTCTCTTCCGTAAGGTTGCGCATATCCGCGAACGACAGCCCCGTGAAGGCGCAGAACAGGTAGAGGTCGCGGTACAATTCCTGTTTGGCGTTTTTCAGTTTCCCCTCCATCAGCAGGCGGATCTCATCTTTGGTCAGGAAACTGCGTGTTGTTTCCTCCTTCTTGATTTCATACTCGCGGAACGGGTCGCGCGTCAGCCACTCGTTGTTGATGGCGATGAATACCATCGTCCGTAACGGGCAGACGTACAGCCACACGGTATTGGTGCAGCAGTGCTTGTCCGTGCGCAGGAACATCTCGAAGTCGGAGATGAAAGCCGGGGTAAGCTCTTTTAGGGCGATGTCCTTCACATGGTAGCGGATGTCGAGGAACTCTTGCATGTGCTTGTAAACGGTGCGGTACTTCAGCAGCGTGCCTTTGGCTTTCATGCCTGCCTCCACCTGCTTCTCGTAGTCCTCGTTGTGCTGGCGGAACACCTGCATCAGCGTGTGGTAGCGGTGTTCCAGTCCGAGAAAGGCGTTCTTCACCTTCTCCGCCGTGACGAAGTTGTCACGCTCCATGATTTCCTGATAATGCCTGTTGATGCGTACCCGCATCTTGTCAAGCATACGGTTCGTTTCGAGTGCCGCCGTGCTTCTGCCCGTGACACGTCCACCTTTGGTGTCCCACAGTTTCGGATCGACAGTCAGTTTGCAGCTGAACTGTGTCTGGCTGCCGTCCACCGTGATGCGTCCCATGACGGGAACTGTCCCGTCCTTTTTCACTACCTGACGCTTGAGGTAGTAGATTACTGAAAATGTACTCTTCATTGTCCTTAATTTTTGGGTTTCAAAATTAGTTGGTGAAGAGTCCGGTGTTGGTACGCAAAACGGGGAGGAACGGCGCAATCTTTTTCCGTAACCTGATTTTTCGCATGAGTTATGGATAACTCACTATTCCTTAGAGCCTTGTTTCGCTATTCGTACCCGTTTGTCGCATTTTCGGGCATGGTTACGAACAAGTAACGTAGCGGCGTCAGGATTTGGCTTCGGCAGGGATTGTAATGGCTTCACGGATTATCGCCACTTCAACCAAAACCCTTGTAACTCAATTCTATCACTATATCTTTCCGCATTTCACTTTTTTGTAGTAACTTTGCGTCTGTATAATAGAAAATATTCATCGATGGGAAAGACATTGCATAGCTTGAAGGAACTTAAGGGGCTGATTCCCAAGGAGGAGCCGGTAAAGAAGGCTTCGGCTCCGGTCAAAAGACTCGAAAGGCAGACCGCACCTGTAAAGGTGAACGAAGACCCTAAGGTCGGGGACAGGGTGGTGCTGATGGAGTCCGATGAGCACGGAAAAATACAAAGAGTTGACGGAAAAGCATATTCCATTAAATTGGACAACGGACTTGTGGTGAATCTCGGCAAATGGGATTTCGCCGTGACGGACGACAAGGAGGAGGAAAGGCTTCGCAATTCCATTTTTGCGAGACGAAAGTCTGCCCAACAGGATGAACCGTCTCGGTCACGCTACACGGACTATGGAGAGATCACGGTCGATCTTCATCTTGAGGCTTTGGCCGGAGGACGTTCGGTTCAACCAGGGCAAGCTCTTCAGTTCCAGATGGATGCCTTCAAGTCGGAGCTCAAGAAATGCCTTCCGCACCGGGGAATGCGTGTCCGCTTCATCACCGGTGTCGGTGACTATGTCCTGACCAACGCCATACGTAAGGAGCTGGACGAGGTTTACTCCCTTCGCTGCACCTACACCGTCGGTACACCGGGTGTGACCGTTGTCACAGTCCGATGACGCAAGGAATTTTTGACTTTCAACACTTTGAACAAACACTTTTATAATCAATGAATATGTCAATGAAGCACATCCTTTTTTCAATCGCGGTCATATTCGCGGCTCTGCCACTGAGTGCTCAGAACGCAGACTGGGCAAGATTCGGAACTTATGCGGAGGCTAACTCCTCTGTGACCGTCAAGCCGAAAGCCGTGCTGCTCGGCGATTCCATCACTGAAGGCTGGGCCAGGCAGGATCCGGACTTTTTCACCAAAAACAACTTTCTCGGCCGCGGAATCAGCGGCCAGACCACGTCTCAGATTCTGGTGAGAATGAGGCCGGATGTCGTCAATCTTCATCCGAAATATGTCGTCATCCTGTGTGGAATCAATGATATAGCTCTCAATGATGGACACGCTGTCGATGTGGAGGCGGCTGTCGGGAGCATTAAGTCGATGTGCGACATCGCACGTGCCAACAAGATAAAGCCGATTCTTTGCTCCCTCCTTCCGTCTTATAAGTTTCATTGGAGACCATCCGTGACTGACTGCTACGAAAAGGTTCTACAGTTCAACGAACTACTGAAGTCTTATGCGAAAGAACAGCATCTGAAGTACGTTGATTACTTCACCCTTCTGTCAGGAGAGGATGGTAAGATACGTCCTGAATATTCAAAAGATACCGTCCATCCTACCCTTGAAGGATTCAAGGCTATGGAGGGGTATCTTCTCGAATTCTTGAAGTAGGCTTATAAGTTGTTTTGTTTGACGATTTTTCATCAAACAAAACAACTTCTTACTTTGTGCGTCCGACAAGGCGGTCCGCGAAATCGCGAAGCATCTCAAGCCTTTCGCCGTCGCAGATGCCTCGGACGCAGTCCAAAGCCTTTTCGGTCAGTTCGATGATGGCCTTCTTGGCATCCTCGCCGACATTGAGGGCGTTGTAGATGTCTTTGACACGGCTGATCTTCACCGCTTTATCCTCCTCGCTCTCAACTTTCATTGACATCGCCTTCAGAAGCTCAGCCTTGACTTTCTCATCGGCCTTCTCGAAAGCCCTGACGGTCAGCCAGCTCTTCTTCTCGTTGAGGATGTCCCCACCGATAGGTTTTCCGAAGACCTTCACGTCACCGTAGGCGTCCAGATAGTCATCGGCGACCTGGAAAGCCAGCCCGAGGTTGTAGCCATAGTCGTAGAGACAGTCGCGATCCTTTTCCGGAGCTCCAGCGATGATGGCTCCCATCTTGGCCGCGCAGGCGATGAGCACGCTCGTCTTGAGACCGATCATATTCATATAATCTTTCATCGGGACGGTCTGCAGACGCTCGAAGTCCATATCGTACTGCTGTCCCTCGCACACCTCCGCCGAGGTTTTTGAGAATAGCTCCATTACATCGGTGACGACCGCGTGCGGAGCCTTGGCGATGCGGGCGTAGCTGTCGATGCACATCACGTCGCCCGACAGGATGGCCGTGTCGGAGTCCCACTTCTTCCAGACAGTGTCCACACCTCTGCGCAGCGGCGAGCGGTCCATAATGTCATCGTGGATGAGCGTGAAGCTGTGGAATACCTCGATTCCCGCCGCAGGCTCCAGAATCTCTGGAGTCAGTTCATCCTTGTACAATGAATATGCGATCAAACATAGCGTCGGGCGGATCCGTTTTCCCCCGATCGAGATCATATACCTGAGCGGATCGTAAAGCCCCGAAGGCTCCTCCGTGAACTTGATTTCCCTGAAAAGATTCTTGACGGCAGCGTCAATGGTTTCCTGATTAAGCATTGTTCGTTATTTTAGGGTTGTAAAGATAAGAATTTTCCATAGAATATCATATTTGTCATTTCCGTTTTCCTTTGTATCTTTGCACCCGCAAAAGGGTCCGGCCCTCTGACAAAGGGAAGGTCCTGTGTTCTTGAAACCACGTTAAAAACAAGAAGTAAAATGTCAAATTCAGTTAATCAACAGCGTGAGACGCTGTCTGTTACCTACGTTTGGATGTCAGTGACATTCTGCGTTTGTCTGGTTGTTTCCAACATCTTCATTCCACGGCTCTGGCAGGTCGGCCCGCTACCTGTCCAGCTCACCGGCGCTGTGCTTCTGTTTCCGATCTCCTACATCCTTAACGATTGCCTTACAGAGGTTTACGGCTACAAGAAAGCCCGTCTGACCATCTGGATCGGATTCGCGATGTGCCTCTTTGTGTCGATCGCATCGTTCATCGTCACGAAGCTGCCTAAGCCGATGTTCGAGGACAGTTACGCCGCCGCTGAGAGCTTCAACTCCCTGTTCGGGCTTGTCCCGAGGTCGATGATCGGCTCGCTTCTGGCGTTCATCGCCGGCTCGACGGTCAACGCCTGGATTATGTCCAAGATGAAGGTGGCGACGAAAGGCAAGGGCTTCGGCTGGAGGGCCATCATCTCCACAATCGGAGGAGAGGCTACGGATTCCCTGATCTTCTTCCCGATCGCGTTCGGCGGAATGCTGCCTTTTGGAGCGGTCATCAATCTGATGTTCACGCAGGTTGTGGCGAAAACCCTTTACGAGATCATCATCCTGCCTGTAACCTCTTGGGTGGTCAGGAAAGTCAAGGCATATGAGGGCATCGACACCTACGACAACAACATATCGTATAATCCGTTTAAAGTTAATGAAATATAATCTCGCTGCCCGCTCCTTGGATATTATCCTGTAATATTCAGGGAGCAAGGCCGGGCGAGTCTTGGTAAATATTCATTTATGGCAGAAGGAAGAGAATTGGAGGGGTTGCAGTCCCTCGGCAAGAAGACTGAATATAAAAGTGACTACGCTCCGGAGGTTCTGGAGACGTTTGTCAACAAGCATCAGGACAACGACTACTGGGTAAGGTTCAACTGTCCGGAGTTCACAAGCCTGTGTCCGATCACGGGGCAGCCGGACTTCGCGGAGATCAGGATCAGCTATATTCCAGACGTGAGGATGGTTGAGAGCAAGAGCTTGAAACTGTATCTGTTCAGTTTCCGCAACCACGGTGATTTCCACGAGGACTGCGTCAACAAGATAATGAAGGATCTCATCAAGTTAATGGATCCCAAGTACATAGAGGTCACCGGCCTCTTCACCCCACGCGGAGGCATCTCCATCTACCCTTACGCCAACTACGGCCGCCCCGGCACCAAGTACGAGGCCCTCGCACAGCAGCGCTTCGCCACGCACGAATAGTGTGAATATTCAAAGTAATGACTATCTTTGCCGCTGAATATGAAAGGACAAGCGACAGTGGTCAAAAACGCGGGAAGCCATTTCCTGCTTTCAAGGTTGCCGGAGTGGCAGCCTTTCCCGGCGGTGCTCAAAGGCAAGGTGCGTCTGAAAGGCAGCGAGGCGACCAACCCCGTGGCCGTCGGCGACAAGGTGACTTATGAATATTCAGAAGAGCCTTCCGCCACTCATCCGGCCTCGATCGTCGAGGTGCTGGACCGCAGGAACTATGTGATCCGCCGCTCCACGAACCTTTCTAGGCAGTCGCACGTGATCGCCGCCAATCTGGACAGGGCGTTCATTGTGGTGACGTTGTTCTTTCCTGAAATCAAGCTTCCGTTTTTGGACAGGCTTCTGGTGACCTGCGAGGTGTACGGCATCCCCGCCACCATAGTCCTGAACAAGGTTGACATATTCAGAAAAGAATTTCCTGAGCAGCTCGCTGATTTTCATCGCATCTATGAGAGCGCAGGCTATTCCATCGTCGAGACTTCCGCGCTGACGGGTGAGGGCATTGATGAGTTGAAGGCAGCGATAGGCTCGCCGGAGGAAGGCCACATCTGTCTTTTCTCCGGAGAGTCTGGAGTAGGAAAATCGTCCATTATCAAGGCCTTGGATCCGTCTCTCAACCCGAAGGTCGGCAACATTTCGTTAGCCCATCTTCAGGGACGCCACACAACATCCCTGTACGAGATGTACCCGTTAAGTTCTGGAGGTTTCATCATTGATTCCCCTGGTCTTAGAGGTTTCGGTCTTGTCCATCTTGAGAAAGAGGAGATAGCCCTCTACTTCCCCGAGATGCTAAAGTTCTCCCACGACTGCCGTTTCACCCCCTGTACCCACACCCACGAGCCCGGCTGCGCCGTAAAGCAAGCCGTGGATGCCGGCCAAATCTCCGCCGAGCGCTACAACTCCTACCTTGGAATGCTCGAAGAGGACAAGAAGTTCCGATGATTATCCGCGTCACCTAATTATGTTTTGTATGAAAACTAACCTTGCGAAATTTGTTGCTCTCCTCGGCTTTGTCGTTCTTTTTCACGGCTGTTCAAAGGATTTGGACAGCATCTATCTTGATGATGACAGGGCGTCTGAACGGTGGGATGGAAACGGAATCCCATCTTGGCTTGCGGATCGTTACTTTGAGGATTTCTGGCTTGAATCAGAATTGATGTATTCTCATTTTGTTCCGGATGAACTTGTCAGGGTCTATAAATTTGAGCATAAAGGACAGACTATGCTCGCTTTACTATATGATCTTTATTATCGTGATGATCTCTATTATCGCGACAAGGAGGATTATAAACATTTGTCGGGTACACTTTGCTACTCCGATGACGGGCGCAGGGTCGATTTCGCAAAAGTACGTAAGTCATTCGGCAGAAATTCAACATTGATTTCAACGAATTCTTGGGATGGGGACAATGTGCCTAAACTTTCTGATTTTAAATTTAAGGATACTCAAGGTCTGGAGTGGTTGCAGAATACCATCGATAATATGTGCAGGAATATTCAGGAACCAGAGCGATTCTTGTGTCAGATGGAATGTGGCTATGCAAAGAAGGAAGCGGAACTGTATATTTATTTAAATTATTCGTATTATGATATTTGCGAGGTCGGGAAGACGCGTAAAGGAGCTTGGGGATGTTCTTACAAATTAAATGGTGAAAGAATAGATAACATCCTTATGTCGTACGACTACGTTTCGTGGAATATTCTGTATGTTGAAAAAGGGCTGGCATTCTTGCGTAAGAAATAATCTGCTTTTTTATCCTTATTGCTTATGAGATCCCTCTTTTCATACATTCTTGCTTTTTGTGGAGTTCTTGTTCTTTTCAGCGGTTGCTCAAAGAATTTGGATGATATCTATCTTGATGATAACAAGGTGATGCAGAGATGGGATGGAGGCGAAATTCCATTTTGGCTTGCCAATCGATATTATTACGGTTTCTGGCTCAAATCAGGTCTGGAGGATTCCAGTTGCGAAGTCAATGAGTTTATACGAGTCTATAAGTTTGAACATAAAGAACTTACGTTGCTCGCCTTGTCGTATGATATTTTTAATGGGAATGAATGCCAGTCCGGGACGCTTTGCTACTCAGATGACGGCCGTGAGGTGGATTTTGAGAAAGTGAAGGGATCTTTTAGAAAAGGCTCTACATTGCTGGAGACAAATGTCTGGGGAGAAGGCAATATTCCGACACTTCAGGATTTTAAGTTTTCGGATGTTGACGGACTGGAATGGCTGCGGAAGACAATCGAAAATTTATGCAGGTCCAAGCGTTTTCTCTGTTCTGTGAATTGTGGCTATGCGAAGTACAAAGCGGAAGATCTCATATGTTTGGAATATGAATATTTTGAACCCGATCTGGAATATACCTATTATGAAACGGATGATTCCAAATGGGTGAAGAAATATGACTATTGTGTATATAAGATTGATGGTGAGCGAGTACCCTATTTCCGGTATGTCTTGGATAGTCGTTCTGATAATTGGATATCTATAAAGAGCGGCCTTGAGTTTTTCCGTATGAATTAGCCTTTGAAAAGGCTGTTGGATTGTGACCGGTATGGACCCCAGTCGCTTCGCCTTGGATGACGGTCAAATCTCCGCCGAGCGCTACAACTCCTACCTTGGAATGCTCGAAGAGGACAAGAAGTTCAGGTAGTGATAACTATGTGTTATCAGACGAATTGATCTGCAAATAGTCAACCTATAGGATGTTTGACTAAAAAACGTTAGTTTTGCATTACGAAAAAAGTCGTAACGAAAAAATACGTGCAAAATTTGGAATTTTCTTTTTTTTCTGACCCCTGATTTACGAATAGATTTCCGAATAGTATTTCCGAATCGCCTAGAGTTATTTTGAAGTTTTTCGTCTTTTTGTATTACCTTTGCAAAAGAGTAAAAGGTCTTACTATAAGATATGGTACTGGAAAAGCAGATACTGATGTTTCTTAACATCGCGCACAACAGCGTGAAGCAGTGTATGTCGGAGGTGTTCCAGAAGGGCGGGTTCAACCTGACTCCGGAGCAGTTTCTGGTGATGGACACGCTTTGGGACGAGGGGGTGCTGACACAACAACAGATCGCCGACATCACGATGAGGGACAAGAATTCCATCGTCAAACTGATTGATGGTCTGGAGAATAGAAAACTCGTCCGTCGTGTGAGCAACCCTAAGGACAGGAGGCAGAACCTCATCGAGGTGACCCCATATTCCCGGAAAATCAAGGACAAGGTGACGGAACTCTCGCTTGAGGCGGTCGCCACGATTGTGGGAGACATCTCGCGCGAGGATCTGGAATCTTTCGTCAAGACATTGGCGAGGATGGAAAGGAATATGAATCCGAAGTCCGACCTTGAGGCTTTGGCGAAGAAATATCCGACTAAAAAGAAAGGCGATGGGACGACTGTATGACCTCCTGATGAAGGACTACCGCCTGAAGGAAGGGCTTAACGCCTGCATCAACTGCGGCACCTGCACGGCCATCTGCCCGGCGGCGGAGTTCTACCGCTATGACCCGAGAAGGATCGTGGACATCGTCCAGAGCAATGACGAGGAAGAGATCGAAAAGTTGCTGAAAAGTGACACGATCTGGTACTGCGGAGAGTGTATGAGCTGCGTGACGAGGTGTCCTCGGAAGAACGCTCCGGGGTTGATAATTATGGCTTTGCGGAGCCTGTCCATAGATCTGGGCTATTTCATTGAATCAGAGAAAGGCCGTCAGCAGTATCTCTTGTCCAAAGACTTGTGCGCCAACGTGTTGGACTATGGCTACTGCGTCTATCCGCGCCGCTTCGACTATGCCGGACATCCTGAGGCCGGGAAGGTCTGGGAATGGGAGGAGAAGCACCTGGATGATGTGTTCGAAAGACTGGGAGCCAATCTGGACGGGAAAGGTCCGGGAGCGATGCGCCGCATCCCGCAGGAGGATCTTGACCAGCTCAAGAGGATCTTCGACGAGACCGGTGCCACCGAAAGGATGGAGAAAGTCCGGGCAGTCGGCTTGAAGAAGGCCGCCGAGATGGGCCTCACCGAGGACGAGTTCATAGCGAAAATCTACACGGACAGCGATCCGAAACACTTAAACCAATAGCCCTCAATGATATACGAAGGCAAACAGAAAATCTGGTCAGACTACCAGAAAGAGATTCCGGACGATCACTATTTCTACGTCCGCAGCTGCATCAGACAGAGTTTCTTCCCGGCATCGGAAGCGACTTTCCTAAGGATAACAAGGCAGGAACTGGGCAAGGACATATTCGAGACAGAGCATCACACGACTTGCGGCGGCATCGCCTACCACTCGGACACTATTCCTCAGGAGACGGTGATGACCATAATAGCGCGCCAGTTCGCCCTTATGACGAAGCACGGCTACGAGAACTACGTCTGCTCCTGCATCACCTCCTTCGGCCTCTACTGCGAGACGATGGAGACGTGGCGCGAGTTCCCCGAACTGGAGGCGAAGGTGCGCGAGAACCTTTGGAAGACCTGCGGTCTGGAGTTCTCCAAGCCGAAATTCCTCGTGCACGCCAGCGACCTCATCTACAAGTACCGCAACCTCATCGCGGCCCAGGCGAAACACAAGCTCGTGAATATTCACACCGGCCGCCCGCTCCGGGTGGTGGAGCACATCGGCTGCCACTATTCGAAGATGTTCCCTTCAAAGGGAGTCGGGGGCGCTGAATATCCTTATGTCCTCGTCGGTATGATCGAGGCGTGGGGCGGCGAGATCGTGGACTACCCGGAGAGGCGACACTGCTGCGGCTTCGGATTCCGGCAATATCTCGTCAAAGGCAACCGTGGATATTCCTTGTCCAACACCCACAAGAAGTTCGAGAGTATGGAGCCGTTCCACCCGGATATGATCATCACCAACTGCCCTGGATGCCCGTATTTCCTTGACAGATGGCAATATGTGATCGCCGAGTCAACGGGCAAGACCTACGGGGAGGAGGGGCACGGAATCCCGGTCTTCACCTACGAGGAAGTGGCCGGACTTGTCCTTGGCTATGACCCTTGGGACCTCGGGCTTCAGACCCACCAGGTCAGCGTCGAGCCGCTTCTGGACAAGATGGGCATTGAATATGACCCTTCCCGCAAGTTCCTCGGCAAGAACGGCAAAGACATCGGCCGCCCTGGCTGCTGCACCTGTTTGAAATAGTTAATGAATACCCCAAAGCATACCGTTTGAGCCACGAAGTGGCGAAGGTAAGTCCCTCCCCCGAGGGGAGGGATTTAGGGAAGGGGTAACGTAAATTGATAGATGGGTAGTCATCTTAGAACGTGAGATAATTTTTTTCAGTTGGTAATTACCTGCCGGCGAGAGATGAAGTTATGAAAAATAATATACTTATTATAGGTGGTGGCCCTGCGGGCCTTGAGGCGGCTTCCGGACTCCAGAGGCTCGGCTACAATGTCATTCTTATCGAAAGGACTTCTATGCTGGGCGGACATCTGGCCTCGTGGGACAGGTTGTTTCCGGACGGTGCCTCGGCATCGGCCGCCCTTGACGGACTACTCGGGAAGATGGACGGTGTCAAGTGCTTCACTGACACCGAGGTACAGTCTATCAACAGGTTGGACAAGTCATATAACGTGATCCTCTCCAACGGCATCACAGTACTGGCTGACGCCGTGCTGGTGGCCAGCGGCTTCGACCTGTTCAAAGCTGAAAAGAAAGAGGAATATGGTTACGGGATCTATGACCACGTGATCACCAACGCTGATCTGGAGGCGTGGTTCGCCTCCGGATCCGACATCAGGATCGACAATCCTAAGAAGATCGGTTTCGTGCACTGTGTCGGCTCCCGTGACGAGAAGTCAGGCTGCCGCTCCTGCTCGAAAGTCTGCTGCGCCACAGCCGTTAAGCAGGCCTGCGAGATGAAACAGGCTTTCCCTGACGCTCAGATCTACTGCTTCTATATGGATCTGCGAATGTTCGGCCGCCATTACGAGGATCTTTACCTTAGCGCGCAGAAGGAATATGGTGTGCGGTTCATCCGTGGACGTGTCGCCGAAGTGTCTGAGAATGTGGACGGAAGCCTTATGGTGAAGGCCGAGGACACCGTGGCCGGCAAGCCGTTGAAAGTAACCCTTGACCTTCTCGTGCTGATGGCCGGAATGAGGCCTTCGGCTTCCGGAAAGAGAGTCGGGGAGTTGTTGGAGACGCCTGTGGAGGAGGACGGATTCTTCGCGGTCCGTGACGGAATCCTGTCCGGACAAAAAAGCCAGCTTCCTGGACTGTTCCTTGCCGGGGCCGCGACCGGCCCGAAGACGTTGCCGGAGACTCTGGCTGATGCCCGTGGTGCTGTCGTGGAGATTGACCGGTATCTGTCCGACATATTCCCGAATGTTAAGAATTACAAGACTTTGGTTCGCGAGAGATGGTAGATTTCGGTTTCGGTCTGGTTCCAAGTTCCAGAATAAATCTTGACCTGTTCGACAGGGAAAAGTTCGAAGAGTTGGCCGCGATCGAGCCGGATGTGCGCAAGTGCATGGCCTGCGGAAGCTGCACCGCCGTCTGCACCGCCGGTCAGTTCATTCAGACAAGCCTCCGCGCCGCCATCGAGGAACTCCACAATGGCCATCCGGACAAGGCTCTCGGCCTTCTGAAGTCCTGCCAGCTTTGCGGAAAGTGTTCGATGGTCTGTCCACGTGGCATCAACACACGACATCTGATCCTCTCCATCTCCAAGGTTTACGCCAAAGAATAGTCGTCGTTTTGACGCTCGCTAAATTTTATTGCACGAAATGAACCCTCTATTATATTCATTGCCCCTTCAGGCGGCTCCCGAGGTCATCGACAGGATTCCGTCGGGCTACAGCAACTTCGTGATTCCGTTCGTGGTCGGCATCAGCTTTATGCTTATCTGGCTGACTGTCGGACTGATAAGGCTTCTGGCCAAGATTCCGGCGAATGACAGGCGCAGGTTCTGGAAGTCGCTGGTCACTCCGAAGATCGCCCTGAAGAACATCAAGGACCTGTTCTGTGACTGCCTTTTCCACACGAAGATCTGGAAGCGCAAGCCATTGCTCGGCTATATGCATTCCTCCATCGCTTTCGGATGGTTCATGCTGATTGTCCTCGGGCACATAGAGGTCGCCTTGTTCGTGCCAAAGCATCTGGCCTGGACGGACGGAGGCCTTTTTTACCCGATTTTCTATCGGTTCTTTGTCTGGATCAATCCCGGTCACGTGACGCTCAGGGGCTGGTTCTTCTTTTTCCTGATGGACTTCTTCCTTCTCTATGTGCTTACCGGAGTCGGAATGGCCATATTCAAAAGGTTCAGATCCATTGTGTTGGGAATGCGCCACACCACGAAGCCGTCGCTGGCGGACCGTGTGGCTCTCTACAGCCTTTGGATGATTTTTCCGCTGAGGCTTCTGGCCGAGAGCTTCACCGCCGACTTGAGCGGTGGAAGTTTCCTGACGGTTCCTGTCAACCATCTGTGGCATTGGATATTCGGAGACAAGCTGTTCTTTATGCCGGTCTGGTGGGCATATTCAATATGTCTGGGGCTGTTTTTCGCCGCGATGCCGTTCAGCCGGTATATGCACATCCTGACTGAGGTTCTTTGGATTCTGCTGCGCAACGCCGGGCTCCAGCCGAGTCATCCTCGCAAAGGTGTCGCCGAGGCGGAAATCTACGCTTGCTCCAGCTGCGGACTTTGTCTGGACGCTTGTCCGATGAACGTGCAGAAGAAGAATCTGAAATATTCATCGGTCTATTTCATTCGTTTTTTACGTCGGCATAACGAGAAGAAAATCAATGATATTGCCGAGAAGTGCCTGATGTGCGACAAGTGTCACGCGCTTTGTCCGGTGGGGGTTGACGCTCCGGCGCTCCGCCGCGCGCAGAGGGCAACGGTTAACAATTCGTTGGGGTACGATTACTCTTATTTGAAGAGTTATCCGGTAGGTTCAGTCGCTTCGACAGGCTCAGCGACCGCTCATACCTCGGTCCCTGAGCCTGTCGAAGGGCCGATCAAACCGAAGAATGCCCCAGAAGTAATGTACTTCGCCGGCTGTATGACCCACCTGACCCCAAGGATCATAAAGTCCGTGGAAAAAGTCTTCAAAGCCGCCGGAGTGGACTACATTTTCGCTGACCGTGACGGCGGAATATGCTGTGGCCGCCCTCTGATGCTTGCCGGCAAGACCAACGCCGCCTACGAGACCATTTCCGCCAACCGGAAGATGATCCTCTCGTCTGGCTGCCGCACCCTTGTCCTCTCCTGCCCGATCTGCTACAAGATTTTCAAGGATGAATATGCCCTCGATGGCGTTGAGGTGCTGCATTACACTCAGTTCATCAAACGTCTGGCCGATGAAGGAAAACTGAAACTGACCGCCGGGGACGAGCGTATAGTCTATCACGATCCGTGCGAGTTGGGCCGTGGATGCGGAGTTTACAAAGAGCCTCGTGAGGTTCTTTGTCAGGTCGGCACACTGGTGAAAGCCGCCAAGGAAGGTGACGAAAGTATCTGCTGCGGAGGCAGCCTCGGCAGCCTTACATTAGATGCCCGTGACCGCGCCAAGATCACGGAGTCGTCAGTCGGCAACCTTATGGTCAACAACCCTCAGACCATAGTTACCGCCTGTCCGCTCTGTCTCAAGACATTCTCCGAATCCGTTCCCGAGTCCGTCAACGTGCAAGACTTCGCGGAACTCATCTCTCACCGCCTATAGCCTGCTCTCTTCGGCGACATTTTTGCCCATATTCGTCGCCCGAGACCTCCGCGCGCCCCTCTTCGGCGACACTTAGGCCCATATTCGTTGCCCACGGTACCCGAACGTCCCTCTCAGACAACGTTTGGGGGCATATTTGTCGCCGAGACCTTAACTGCACTCAAATCCCTATCGCCTCTCTTTTGAGAGTATGCCCAGACAAGGAACGTAGCAGATCCCGAGCAGCAGCGCGACTCCCGAAGATGACACCTCAAGCCAAGTGAAGCTATCCGCAAGCATCGTGACGCCCCAGACCACTCTTCCGAAGAATAGAACCAGCATAGTGATGATGGCCGCCTTCCGAAGCGGTAGCCTACGGATGCGTCCGAGAACCGAAAGTCCGTAGCACCCGGCGAGAAAGAACGCAGCTGCAATGCCGATTGTGATCAAATATGGCAGCGCGGCCCCGTGCGCCGCTATCTCATCCATAATCCCGTTTATCCCATAGATGCCGAACACCGCCTCAAGGCAAAACAGGCACGCCAGATGCCCCACTCCGATCACAAAATGCAGAATCACTCCCAATAAAACCAATTTTCTCATACAACAGATTTTTTATGAATATAACAATGTCTCCTTTTATGAATATACCCATATCCCCAACCAACTCACATTTGGAAATCAAACGCAAATTTACACTGAAACCTCATTCGCCCCTCTTATCACGTATGGACAAAGTGCTTTTCTTAACCTCTTGATTTTTAGAATATTCAATGTAAAAGACGTGGACATCCTACATTCCTTTCTCCGTTTTGTCCCTATAATCTTTCCAGTTGTCAATATCGCCGTTGTCAATATCGCTCATATTCATTTGATTTTTACTAAATTTGTGTTGTATATTCATTTGATTTTTACGTGAGGATTCTTATGATGAGGAAACGGTTGATGCTTATGGTGGCTGGGATTGCCGCCGTGGTGCTTTTGTCGGATGGGATGAAGGCGAGTGGGATGAGTCTGTCGGAAGGAACGGTGGCATATTCACAGACACCGGAGGAAAGTGATTCGACCGTCGCGGTCATCGCGTGGTTCGACAAGAGGGACACGATGACGTACTGGATCAACGAGGGCACTTGGAGCGTCAAGGACGGGGACACGACCAAGACCTCAGGGGTTTCAACGAAAGTGATGCTCACGGTGACGGATTCCACGAAGAAAGGTTATAGGCTGGAGTATAAATTTCTTGAGTTTCAGAATGATACTGTGGCGGATCCGATGCTTGGCAATTTCCAGAACAGACTCGTCGGCCGACTGTCGGACAAGATTGTCGGAACCACGATCCGGTTCAGGACTGATGAATATGGGCATATCACCAAGTACGAGAACCTGAAGGAGATCAAGAAACAGGCGAAGGAGTTGTTCGGCGCCGCTTGTGAGGAAATGATGAGGCTGCCTGTGATGGACAGTCTCAAGTCGGTCGGAGTCGATCTTGACGCTCTTCTCAAAGGTGTTGATAGTGACGCGATTGTGGATGGATACACCGAAGAGATAGAACTGCTTTTCAACTGCCACGGCAAAGAATACGAAGTGGGTGACACTGATGAGCATTATGATGAGACTGATGATCAATATGCGTCAGACTGCCAGATGAGCGTCGGCTTCAATCCGGAGACGATGGAATATGAGATCTCGTCAAATGTGGACACGAGAATCCCGGCGAAGGATCTTAAGGATATGATGGGAGCGATAGTGGGAATGTTCTCGGACAAGTCTTTGCAGGAGGATTTTGACAAGGAATATGACAGCCAGGTCAAGGAGGATGCCGTTGTAGGGACGTGGCATTATTGGCAGTATTTCGCTGACGGATGGCCTACCGAAGTGATAAGCCAGTCCACCTTCCGGCTGATGGGACAAGGCAAGTTGAAGCAGACGCAGATAATCTGGGACTACCGTTCCGTGGGTAATTCACGGTAGTCCTGTCCTATGCGCCTGATGCCGCCCGTCGGTCAACCTCTGAATATGACTTCCAAGCCGTCATATGCGGCGCGGAGTGGCGAAGGAAGGCTGGCGTCAAGTTGGGCCTGCGTGCCGTTGAGAGTCCTTGCCAAATGGGTAAGGTACACCGGTTGGCCTTGGGGCGCGTTGAGCCGTCCTGTTTTCTGAAGGACGTGTGCCGTGCGGAGGACAGTGCCCACGCTCGAATGTGTGTAGATTCTGAAGTCCTCGTCGTGGTCGATTCCCATAGTGGCTTCCATAATGAGCCCGGTTATCGGTTTCCCGTCAGCTATGTGCGCGTCTATCCCGACAAGTCTGGCGGCCCTGACAGGGATCCCACCTGTGTCGGTTGCGTACAGGACACGCACAGAGCCTTTCTCGATCAGGTAAATGAGCGTCTGCTCATTGTCATCTTTTGTCGCGTGGTTGCCGGGAAGAGCCGTGATCGTGATGTCTCCGCACCGCGTCTTCTGGCCGATCGCAAGGCCGATGACTTCCGGCGCCGGTTTCCCGAGTCCGGAGGCCGCGGCGGCAAAATCAGCCTTGGCCCTTTCAACCCAAGAGTCTCCGACATAAACCACCCCCGAGTTCAGGGTCTCAATCGCAGCTCTGGCGTTGTAATGGTCTGAATGTGAGTGGGTATAAAACACCGCGTCCGGCTTTTTGAATCCCCTAGGCAGCATATCAGCATCAGACGGCGTGAAGTCAATCAGAATGCGTTTATCAATGAATATGCTCGAAAGCCGCCTTAGTCCCCCTCTCTCGTCAACGCCATCCCAGTCCGCGGCCCCGGTCCCCAGAAACCTGACGACCAGATCCCCTTCACCGGCCTCTCCCGATTCCGATGAATAAGTTGTCTTTGAATATCCCGCCTCGATGCCACCGGAAGCCTTGCGCCCGGCGGAAATCTCAGCCGCACGCATAACCATAGACCCGGACATCGCCCCTGCCGCGACCGCCCCGGCGCCTATCTTTATGAATTTTCTTCTGTCCATATTCCTACCGAATTTCCATTATGTCAGCCATCTGATTTTACCTTGCTTCTGTTCGTAAAAATCCGTCCCCCCTTCTCCTCAAGCAAGCGTATCTCCTCAAGCAAGCGTACGACTTCCGTCAATATTCAAATAATATTCGAAGCGCATCTCCTTTTTGCGCCGCAATATACGACAAATTTTCGGATGAATATGAATATAATCCGCTGCGGAGAGGAGTTCGTCGCCTCCGTCCACCGTCCTCGTCATCAACCCCCGCACCGCCGACCGCATCATCCGCCGCTGGTGCGACACCGGTCAGTTGGAGAATGTCTCGCACGGGAAGTATCGGAAGAAATAGAATAAAAACGTACCTTTGCATAAGGCAATGACACTTATGGGTATGACACTTGACAAAATATTGAACGTAGAATGCTCGACCTACGATTTTAAAGAATCTGTAGAAAAGAAGAAAACAAAGAGTTGGCTGAAAAGCATCTCCGCCTTTGCTAACACTAAGGGTGGCAGTCTCTTTTTCGGTGTAGATGATTCGGGAGATATCATAGGTTTGGAATGCGCTCAGGCCGATGCCGAGTTCATAAGTCAAGAGATCAAAGCTCACCTTGATCCAATCCCGGATTTTGAGCTTACACCCCATAAATCCGAAAACAAGGTGGTTCTTGAGGTTAAAGTGTCAGAAGGCCGGCAAACACCATATTACTACTATTTGGATGGAAACCGTTCCGCTTTCATTCGAATAGGAAACGAAAGTGTTCAAGCCGCCCAACATCAGCTGCTTACTTTAGTGCTTAAGGGAACGAACTCAACGTTTGACGCACAGAAAACCTCGGCAAAACGCTCTGATAACTCTTTTACGATTTTGGCAAATACATTTTCCGGTAGAGTCGGACAACCATTTGATGAGAAAATGCTAGAGTCTATGGGGATTGTCACATCAGACGGGTTCTTGACACAGGCAGGAGTGCTATTCTCTGACAATTGCAATGCATACAACTCAAAACTTGTAGGAACACGCTGGGCCGGGCTGACCAAGACAGATGCAATCAATGACCACGAGTATCAAGGCAACCTGCTCCTTCTGCTACGTGCAGGTGTGGATTTCGTGAACTCGAACACCAACAGTGGGTGGGTGAAACTCCCGGATGGACGTAAGAATATCCCGGACTATGCCGAAAGAGCCGTGTTGGAAGCCATTGTCAATCATCTGATTCACCGTGACTACACCATTATTGGAGGCGAAGTTCATATTGACATATTCGATGATCGCATAGAGTTCAATAGCCCCGGAGGTATGTTTGATGGCACATTAATCCAGAACAGGGACATATCCAAAGTACCGTCAGTGCGCCGGAATCCGATACTCGCGGATGTGTTTACCCATCTGGAATATATGGAGAAGCGTGGTTCAGGCCTGAGGAAGATTTGTGACTTGTCAGCCCGTCTTGACGGATACAAGGAAGAGTTGCATCCAGAATTCACATCGGAAGCCAATGTATTCTACACCACCATCAAGAATGTGAACTACCCACATAAGGACGGAAAGTGGGTAGTTAAGGTGGGTAGCTCTAATGCGAAGGTGGGTAGTTCCACCGACAAAGTGGACAGCTCATACCCAGAGAATCATCATCCGGTAGATATTTATGGGACATCAAAAAGATTATCCAGGAAAGTGCTATCCGAGAATATAATGCGGTTCTGTTCTGAATGGCGGACACCGGATGATATTTCCGTATATACAGGAAAAGATTTGCGCTATATTAAAGAGAAATTCCTTTCCTCATTGGTCAAATCCGGACTCCTTGAACGGCTATACCCCGATACTCCAAATCACCCGAAGCAGAAATATCGGTCTAAACGGTAATGACAAGCAGTGAAAATACGCAATAAAGACAAAACTGACAGACTGCGTTTTGCGTATTCTGCCAGTTTTGTCATTATTCTAATAGGGGATGATTGCCGAAGATGATTTTTTGTAGGATGACAATACTATACGGCATATAATCAATGTTTTATAATTTATCCCCAAGTTGGGGATAAATTGGAGACAGCCATATTCTCAATTCCTTGGGGACACCTTGGCCAAAATCCGCAACTACAGATTCAAGATCTATCCGAACAACACATTGATTCCCACTGAAGTATGGAAATATGATGAAAAGATTAGAAAAATATATACAAGTTGACTGCCTTCCTCCGTATCGTGCCGACATTCAAGCGATTGCGGGCATACACAAACTCTGTTTGTTAATGGTATATAGCGCCTTCAATTCCAACCAGACATAATATTGGGCGGATCTAATGCTCAGCATACCATAATATACCATAACGCTTAGGTGTGCGAATATATTTACACCCAGAGCATCAACTCATTGGTTATCAGGTGAATGCTGTTTCGGGTGCGGATAGTTTCTCGTACCTGGAAGTCCGAACACCAATAGAACGCCCTGTACCGGGGGCGATGACTCTTAGGTGTGCGAATATATTCATACCTGAAACACCAACTCGTTAGTTATCAAGCGAATGCTGTTTTAGGTGCGCATAACTTTTCATACCTGGAAGAACGGTCTCTTATTGTTCCATAGGGCAGAGAATGTACGTGAGAGGAGGCCTTTGTATGCACCGAATATACTGGGGCACACCATTGGTACAGGAAGCGTACCTCTGGTGTACCAAATGGACTAAGAGATGCCGTTGGTACAGGAAACGTATTTCTAGTGTACCAACAATGACAAGACGTCTGGTTTTGGTTAGAGGAAGAAAACCGTGGCCGAACAGTGGGCGACATTCCTGATTCACATTCATCAACTTTGGCGCGTGGCATTGTCGGTTCAGATTCAAGTAACTATTGAAAAAGGAGTGGTTGGACACCCGGAGAGACATCCCTGATTGGAGTCGGGTGTGGAAAGCCACTTTTTTCACCCGATGCATATGTCTGGGATCTTCCGCCACACCTTGTCTTATTATATGACTACGATGAAGATTAGATCCTTTACATACAGATTCTTGCGCAGGAATATCAATGGATTACAATTGTTTAAATATCAGTGCTATAAGAGGAAAGTTAGTCGACTCCTATATAGTACCCAAATTATAACATCGCAGATCTTGCTAATATGTTTTACGATGCCCCCGATTTGACTTTAAATCAATATGGTTATGGAATGGTGAAGATTATAGGTCTTATAACATAAAGGAAAGAACAGTATATTAACCGACTCAGGCTTACCCTTCATTTCGTTGTTGCGTCACTTCCTCTGACTTGTTCAGATGAATAGATCAGATTCGGAAGTGTACCATGCGGCGTTCTGAACTGCCGTGTTCCGACTGTTCCCCTGTCTTTGATAGTTTGCGATTCTTTCTACTGCGTGTGAACGTACTCCAAAGCACTATTAGCGAAACGGCCGGATCTTTAGTTCGCTCCGCTCGATAATACAATAGCAGTGTCGTGACTTCAGTCTTTCTCAGAAAGCCGAAAGCTGATGGGGTGAGGGGGGCATCAACTCAATCTGCCAAGATCTGACATCGGCGCTACCTGGTGTCAAAGGTTTGTCGCCAACCAGTTCTGGGTATGCGAAAAAAAATACTCTCTTTATTCTCAATTAGATACCTTTTGCCCACATCTTGTATGAACAGCTTAAATCCATAATATTCCGCATCCCGTGGGGATATCAGAGTTATCTCATAGCTAAATTCTATAACAGCCTGAAAAGGCGGTAAAAGCCTTGATGTACATCATTTACTCTGCCGTTTTACTGTGTCAAGGTTGGCAGAGTAAATCTATACTAAATTTGTGCAAGCGGCAGAAATGAATAAAGGCAGGTCATCGTTGTAGTTGATGCCTGCCTTTTTCAGACGCTTGCGGTCATAGACTTTTTTTGACTTGTGGGTGATTGTCCTCATCAGGATCTGTTTTCCGTACTTCTCGATTTCTTCTGCTCTCGAAGCCCTGCGGTTGGCCAGAAGAAAGTCCTTTTCTGTAATCCGCAGTTTCTTGTTCTTCATACATCAAACTCATTTTCGATTGCAAAGTTAATACAAATCATTAAACATCAGTATAATGAAACTCAAAATCATATTGTTGTCCGCATTGGCAACGATCTCCTGCTGTCCGAAATTCTATCCGCATAGAACGGAGAACATCGAGCATACCATCACAGTTACCGAGACCATAAGAGACACTATCATTCAAGTCCAACCGGATTCCTCCATCGTTCAGGCTTTAGTCCGATGCGATTCAACAGGCCGTGCGAGGCTGGAGGAAATCCGGACTCTCAAAGAATCTGCAAGGATTCATCAACACCTGTCTCTTATGGAACTTGGCCACGATTCTTTGGCCTATGCTCAACACAATTCGTCCGGCATACGACACAAAGCTCCTATATCTGTTCTGACAATCACCTCAAAAGTGGATTCGCTTGGCATCTATCTCCAATATAAAGAGCGTCACAAAGAAGAGCAGCACGTCCAGACCATAGAGACAGTCATCGAGAAGGAAGTCTATGTCCTCAAATGGTGGCAGAAATCACTTATGGCTCTCGGTCTGCTTTTCAGTATAGGGATTGGCGGAAAGTTTCTTCTGAAACTGATGAAAACAGTATGTTAAAAACTGGTGCAAACTAATGAGGTTTTACAAACAAGAACGAACAAAATGTGTTTGTAAATCTGTTTGTAAAACCTCTAAATCATTGATATTTAATCAATATTGTGGAGATGGGCGGAGTCGAACCGCCGTCCAAACAACGCGCCAAGAGGCTTTCTACACGTTTAGTCGTCCTTTGGTTGTCGGCCGCGGCCTGCCGGAAGACGGGCTAACCGAAGCTTATCCTTTGAGGCTTGGCCGGATTTAAAGGAGTCCTCCGGTGCGTCCTTCTTGAATGATACCCCGAACTCGGAACAGAGAAGGCGTAAAGTCCGCGGGATACTCGTCGGAACCGCATCCTAGGCGGCTCGGATTAAGCTAATGCGACTTGGTCGATTAGGCAGCGAGTGCGTAGTTGTTATCAGCAACTAAATTTTTGGAGATCCAGTTTGGCGGGCCGGCCCTCCAGGAGCCCGACGTGCTTACCGCCCGGAATCATTGCTGTCAAAACCAGAACATCCCCAAGCGATTTGTGACAAAGATACGATGAATATTCCAGATTTGTTTCAAATCATAAAGAAATTTTGATGTGGAGATTAACTCTTTGATAATATGAGGAATAAGCTGTTGTCTTTGGTGGAATCAAACCGAAGGTTGTTGGCTATGTCTTTACTAATCAGGGTGTTGTGTGTCACTGGCTGATTATGAGTTGGTGGCGCATAATGTAGTCATAATCAAATAATATCGCTATTACCTATAGTGGAAAACGACTGAAGGATAATGGCTTATGTGCTGAGTTGTAAAAGATTATCCTCCACGGCTCCCGATAGCGATGACGGGCGGCACTCCAAATAACCTATCCCGACATTTGAAAGTGGACTCATTGTTAAAAAATGATAGGCAAAGCTTTAAGAATATTCCTTAAGGATTGTTAACTTTGCAGACTATGGCAAAAAACACGATAGAGAAAGCGATATATAATAGGACGGAACTGCTTCTGGGCGATGATGTTATGGAGGCGCTGGCGGCTGTCAGGGTGATCATATTCGGAGTCGGGGGAGTCGGTAGTTGGTGTGCTGAGGGGCTGGTGCGCAGCGGGATCACGAAACTGACGATCGTGGACTCGGACAGGATCTGCATCACTAATGTGAACCGACAGCTGATGGCGACGACTAAAACAGTCGGGCAGGTGAAGGTGGACGCGCTCAAAGCTCATCTTCTGGAGATCAACCCTAAGGCTGAGATCACGGCGGTCCAGCAGATCTACTGCGAGGAAACGGCAGGGCAGTTCAATCTTGATGAATATGATTACGTCATCGATGCGGTTGATTCTCTGAAGGATAAGGTACATCTGATCCTGAATGCCACGTCAAGCAAGGCGAAGTTCTTCTGCTCGTTGGGGGCGGCGCTGAAGGTGGATCCGCTGAAGATAAAGGTGGCGGAGTTCTGGAATGTGAGGGGATGTCCGTTGGGTGCGGCGCTGAGGAAGAAGATGAAAAGAGCCAAAACGCTGACGGCCAAGAAGTTCCTCTGCGTGTATGACGATGAGGTGTTGCCGAACAGGGGGCATTGCCAGAGCTGCGGCACGGAGAAATGTATGTGCCCTAAGGCTCAGGACGGGCCTGGAAATCCGGACCTTCTAAACCACGAGTGGTGCTCCTCGAAGGCGCAGATCAATGGTACGACGGTTCACGTCACGGCCATATTCGGAATGACTATTTCCGGGCTTGTGATAGACGACATCTATAGGCGTGTGCTGAAGGCTTCGGCTGAGGTGAAAGTAGAGAGAACACATCCGGAATCGCTTCATAAAGATGTGAATATGGTTGGCTATATGACTGATAATGAGCCTGGTGCGAAAAGCGGTCAAATAGAAGGCGTGAAGGACGCTGGCTCTTCAGAAAAACAATAGACCTGACGAAAATATTCAGACATATTCACGAATAAAAATTGACATATTCATAAAAAATGGAGCAGCAGAAGGTTTGGGATCCGTTGAGAAAGAAGGCGGTGGCGCTGACGCCGGAGGAGAAGGTGCGGCAGTGGTTCATCGGGGTGCTGAAGGAGCGGATGAAGGTGCCTGAATATATGATGATGAGCGAGGTGGCGATGAAGTTCGGAGGAAAGGATTTCAGGGCGGATATCCTCGTCTACGGCAGGGACACGGCTCCTATGATGGTTGTGGAGTGCAAGCGGGAGGATGTGCCGATGAGCAGGGAAGTGCTGGAGCAGGCGCTGCGGTACAATCTGGTGCTGAACGTGAAATATGTGGTGATAACCAACGGGTTGAAGACTTTTGGCTTCGTCCGTGACGGAGAGACATACTCTCAGATGAAACAATTCCCGGATTGGGAGACAATGCAGAAATAGGAATATGGGTGCGACAATAACACAGGGATATCTTGACAAACCGATTTTCGGAATCGTGTCCGCGGCGGCGGAGGAACTTGGCGTAAGGGCCTTCGTGATCGGAGGTTACGTGCGTGACTGCTTCCTCGGCAGACCGAACGATGACATCGACATCGTCGTGGAGGGGAGTGGGATCCGGCTTGCCGAGGCTGTGGCCGCGAAGATCGAGGAAAAGGAACATCGGCATTGCAACGTGTCCATATTCAAGACTTTCGGTACTGCGATGCTGAAGTGGCGCGGGGCGGAGATTGAGTTTGTGGGCGCGCGCAAGGAGTCATATCAACACGATTCGCGCAAGCCGATTGTCGAGGACGGCACGCTTGAGGAGGATCAGGAGCGCAGGGACTTCACTATCAACGCGATGGCGTTCAGCCTGCAAAAGGAGGACTACGGTGCGCTCGTCGATCCGTTCGGAGGCATCCGCGACCTTGCGGCCGGCATAATCCGCACCCCTCTGGAACCAGAGCAGACCTACAGCGACGACCCTCTCAGGATGCTCCGCGCGATCCGTTTCGCCACTAAACTCAGCACCCCGGAGCAAAAATTCACCATTGTCCCGGAATCTTTGCGGTCAATGAGGAATATGCGCGATCGGATGACCATCCTTTCCAAAGAGCGCATCGTCGAGGAACTCAACAAAATCCTCATCACGCCTCACCCTTCGATGGGCTTCAAACTAATGGACGAGACGGGGCTGCTTGAATATATTCTCCCTGATCTCCTGAAACTCAAAGGCGTGGAATCCGTTGACGGAAAGGGACATAAGGAAATATTCTCCCACACTCTCCAGGTCGTTGACAATGTGGCGGCCTCTGAGGTCGAGGGCATCGCTGCCGGTACTTTGAAGGACTTCACGCCAGACGAAGGAGGGGACAGTTTCGTGGAGTCGGTGAGGACCCAGCCGAATGTATGGCTGAGATGGGCGGCTCTGCTGCACGACATCGGCAAACCTACTGCCAAGCGTTTTGATCCGTCGGTGGGATGGACCTTCCACGGGCACGAGGTCATCGGCGCGAAGATGGTTCCGAGAATATTCAAGGCTCTCAAGATGCCTCTGAACGAGAAAATGAAGTATGTGCAGAAGCTGGTAGGTCTCCATCACCGCCCAATTGCCCTTGTGGATGAGGTGGTTACAGACTCCGCCGTGCGCCGTCTCCTGTTTGACGCCGGCAATGAGATCGATGACCTGATGCTCCTCTGCAACGCCGACATCACCTCCAAGAACCCGGTCAAGGTGGCCAAGATCCGGCAGAATTTCGAGCTCGTCAAGCGTAAGCTCGTCGAGGTCGAGGCCAAGGACGCCATCCGCAACTTCAAGAACCCGATCACCGGCGAATATGTGATGGAAGTCTATGGGCTAAGCCCGTGCCGCGAAATCGGTGTTCTGAAGGAATATGTAAAAGAGGCCATCCTGGACGGCCAGATCGGCAATAACTTCGAGGAAGCCGATGCCTTTATGCGTGTCAAGGCCGCCGAGATGGGACTTGTGACGGTTGTCAAATAGCCTTTGTCCGGCTGAAGGCCGTTTGGTCGGAGAAACCCTTCATTTCCTTTCTTTTGTCCGAGAAAATGCGGTTATGCCGGATAAAAACTATTGTACTTTCACTAATATATTTGAATATGACCGAGTACGAGAAATGCCTGGCGGGACTGCCGTTCAACGGCGGGGAGAAACCGATGACTGATATGGCGGCCAATGCTCGCCGACTGATGAGAGCGTTCAACGCAGTGTCTTATGAGGATGCTGCAGGAAAGTATGCCATACTCAAAGATATGCTTGGAGGATTGGGTAAGAATGTCTGGGTTGATGTTGACTTTCACTGTGAGTATGGCAAGCATATTTTTGTCGGTGACAACACTATCATAAATCAGAACTGTACGTTCATAGACAATAACCGCATCACCATCGGCCGGAATGTCCTGATCGCCTCTAATGTGCAGATCTACACGGCAACTCATTCCGTCGTTCCGGAAGAACGCCGCTCGAAAGGGGATGGTGATTCCTGCATAACCATCGCACGTCCCGTCACTATAAAGGACAATGCTTGGATCGGAGGCGGAGCGATCATCCTGCCGGGTGTAACCATCGGGGAGGGGGCGACAGTCGGTGCCGGAAGTGTTGTCACACGTGACATTCCTGACCGTTGTGTAGCTGTCGGCAGCCCTTGCCGGGTGATCAGAACCCTTTGAGCGTCACTTGCAAAAGATCTTGGCTCCTGCCGTTTGTCCGATGAAATACGGTTTCTCAAGACAAAGTGGTCTAAAACGGCTCTTTGTCTGGTGATGTGGCGTTTGGTTGGAGAAGAATCATTCTTTATCGCTGTTGAGCGCTCCGGGTCCAATGAACTTCCGGGGTACACTTCGCTTTGGTGAAAATACCTACTAATTAGGATTTCCGCTTACCGATATAAAGGCTAACTTTGGGATCGGTTTCTTAAAAACACTTGAATATGAAGAATATCGTTGCTAATTTGGTCTTTTTTTGCGCCATTGTTCTTTCTACGTCTTGTGGTACCGGTAAAGCTCCAGAAACGGGCACGTCTGAGGCGGCCGCACAACTACAGAAAGATCTCAAAGGCACTTACGAGGAACTCTTCAGCGAAAAGACTTTGCTGAACCCGAAATGGGATGCCTTCTGGCTTTCCGAATGTGAAAAGGCTGTTGGAAAGGATGCCGCACAAGCGACAGTCGATGCGCTGAAATCCTCTATGACAGGTACATTGACAGGAGAGACCGCCACTGGGCGTTTTGGTGACGGCACCGACGGATGGCAGAACGGATTCCAGTTCAACTGCGATTTCAAGCAGGGCGTGAGCCGTTTCGTCTTTGACGGCAAAGGCGGCATAAAGGGACTTGACGCATCGGACGATGAGATCTTCTCTCACAAATATGTTTTCGATAGCTATAACGCTGACTATGACTTCTATTTCTTCAAGTCCAAGGACGGCAATGAGGACGAGTTCAGTTGTTTCGCTATGCGTTCCGACACCCCGGCAAGCACACACCACCTCGAGTTCCGCTATGGGACGGACGTGAAGTCCCTGTCTGAATTCTGTACCAGCAAGTATGCCTACTGGATGGCGGCCGGAGTGCTTGTGGAATCTGATTCGGAACAGCAGGAATCAATACGCCTGTTTGTGGAGGAGAACACGGCCGGTAACTGAATTTGATTTGCCATGAATCGCGCCTGCTATGGAATGACCATGGCGGATCCAGGTCGCGATGGCGGTAAGGCCGGTCAGCAGTGTGGCTATGAAGATCCAGAACAAGACACGGTTTGGGATTTTTGATGAATTCAAACGCTTGAGCCATAATTGAATATTCTCGAAATGGGCTTTGATGTGCAGTCCGCATAGGATTGCGAGAGCCAAGGAGACGGCGATGTGGATGTCCACGACGAAGGCATTCCGGATGCCGGCCAGATTCTGTTCGCCTTGATATTCAAGGAATATGAAGGTGAACGTTACGGGTGGCGGCAGTATGGAGAGTGGAATGTTGATTGTCCGTAGTTGAGTCTTTTTCATTGCGGCGATTTTTTGATGACTAGGCAAAGTTGTTGTCTTCAAGCCTGGAGGACGATAACATTTGTTAAGAATCAGTTGGATTCTTGGCAAATGGCCTTTGACAAGTATGGATATTTTACAAACCACGGCCGATGAATATGCCTCGGAGGCTGTTCAGTGGCATAATGCTATGGCTGACCCTACAATAAATGCAGGGTTGGCCATGTGTGGTGTCATCCTGTGGCCGTGTACTGCCTATTGCCCGGCCGTGGTTTGTAAAAACCGGCTTGTAGTGTAGATGGCCAGGTCTTATGCTTTACGGAATGTTTTTCCGAAAGGCATTATGGACAGCAGGGCCATTTTGAAATGCTGGAGGCCGAACGGGATTCCGACGATCGTGATGCAGCAGATGAGCCCGAAGACAAGGTGCGTCGTCGCTATCTCCCACCATCCAAGCAGGATCCAAATCACATTCATAAATATGCTGAGACAGCCTCCGGCGTTGTTCCCGTCCACCACGTCCGTCCCGAACGGCCATAGAGAAAACACCCCGAACTTCCACAATTGGTACCCGAATGGAATGCCTATGATGGTCACGCAATAAAGCAGTCCTGCGATGAAGTAGCCGAGGGAGACAAGCAGGCCTCCCAGAATCAGCCATAGAATATTCCCGATGAATCTCATAGATATTCGTGCATATTTCTTGACCGCAATATACGACAAATTTTTGAAGATGTGAATATAATCAGAAAGTGGATCGACCTTGGACGATGTGGCATCCTTAAACGATAAATACCAACTTTTCGCCACAATCCCTGAACGGAAACCGTGCAGAATACCGAAAAATTGCGATTGCCGGACTTTCCGTGTCGCTGTACTTTTGCCGTGTCAAATTGAAAAGGTAAAGATGAGACAAAAGATTTTACTTCTGGTAATACTGATTGCGGTAGGCTGTGCTGCTCACGCTCAGAGACTTTCGATAGGCGGTTACGGCGAGGCAATGATGACCCGCAACTTCTACAGCGACGCTTGGCAGAGGTACAACCATCCGGAACAGTACAAGGACGACAAGAGTCACGGACGGTTCGACATCCCGCATTTTGTCATCAATCTTGGGTACGACTTCGGAAAAGGATGGACGCTCGGCACGGAGATCGAGTTCGAGCACGGAGGCACCGAAAGCGCCGTAGAACTGGAAGCTGACGAGGCCGGTGAATATGAGAGTGAGATTGAGCGTGGAGGCGAGGTGGCTTTGGAACAGTTCTGGATCCAGAAAGCTTTCAGTGACGCGTTCAAGGTCAGGACCGGAATGATCATCATCCCTGTGGGACTGACAAACGGACACCACCTTCCGACCGAGTTCTTCACGGCCTACAGGATGGAAGGGGAGAACACCGTGTTTCCTTGCACTTGGCACGAGCCGGGAATCGAGATTCTGGGCAATCTCGGCAAATGGTCTTATGAACTGATGTTCCTTCCGGGACTTGACTCCGACCGGTTCAGTACGGAGAACTTCATCCAAGGTGGAGCCGGATCCCCTTACGAGTTCAAGATCGCGAACTCCTACGCCGGAGCGTTCAGGATTGACAACCACTCTGTCAAAGGACTCAGGATGGGCCTTAGCGGTTACTTCGGATCAAGCTTCAACAATTCCCTGACGAAAAATTCCAAGTACAAGGACTGCAAGGGTGAGGTGATGATCGGCTCGGCGGACTTCACCTACTCGGGACACAACCTGATCGCCAGAGGATGCTTTGACTATGCGCATCTGAATGATTCACAGCAGATAACGGCGTTCAACAAGAACAATATGTCCAACGCTTCGCCTTCCCCTCACAACGCTGTGGGATCCGATGCGATCGTCGGCAGCATAGAGGTGGGCTATGATATTCTTTCACTCTTCAAGAAGGAGAGCAGGTGCTACGCTTTCGCCCACTACGAGTACTATGATTCGATGTTCAAGGTGGCTGATGGTGTGTTGGACTACAAATGGTGCGGGAAGCATCGCATCGCCGCCGGCATCAACTGGTACCCGATCAAGGACATCGTAGTTAAGGCGGAATATTCAAAGCGCTTCTATGTCGCTCCGTTCAACAACGAACCTTCGATCACTCTCGGAATCGCTTTCAGCGGCTGGTTTTTGAGGTGATGAATATATTTGAGTACCGACATTGATTCAGAATCGGTGGTCACGAGATTGCGGCCATCATCCGATAAATGAATATATTGATGAAATGATTGATAGATAATTAAATATTCAAAAATACAACAACTATGAGACAAGGTTTTAAATTCGCGGCTGTGCTGATGGCTTCAGCTCTCGCCGTTGTGGCCTGCGACAAAAATCCCACAGACCCGACCTCCGCTAAGGAGGAAACGCTTCAGAAGGTCAACGAGACTTTCGTGGACAACACTGTGATCCCGACGTACAAGAATCTCGCAGACAAGTCGCTTGAGCTTCAGGCGGCGATCGAGAAACTTCAGACGGCTCCGACCGACGCCAATGTGAAGGTTGCCTGTGATCTTTGGAAATCCGCCCGTCAGTATTGGGAGTGGAGCGAGGCTTTCCTTTTCGGAGCCGCGTCCAAGTACAGCATCGACCCTCACATCGACACCTGGCCGCTTGACAAGGTCGCTCTTGAGAACCTTCTCGACAGCGAGAAGATGATGTCTGACATCGAGAACACTGTCGCCAACCTCAACAATGGACTTGTAGGATTCCACGGCATTGAATATATCTTGTTCCGTGACGGTAAGGAGCGTGCCGCCTCCGCCATCCCTGAGAAGGAACTTCTTTACGCAGCCGCTGTCGCCAAGGATCTGTCCCTGAGCGCCGCGAGACTCGAGGCCGCCTGGGCCGGACTTGACAACGTCAGCTATGCCAAGAAGGCTTTGATCGAGGAGGCCGAGATGGAGCCTGAGGATGATTTCGGCGAGCAGATGAAACTTTGCGGCCAGGCCGGAAGCGTCTGGAAGTCAGTCACTGCCGGAAGCGAGCAGATCATCGAGGGCTGCAAGGACATCGTGGACGAGGTCGGCACTCAGAAAATCGGAAAGCCGTACACCGGAGAGGATGTGAACTACATCGAGTCCCCTCATTCCTGGAATTCCATCGAGGACTTCTACGACAACATCGTCAGCGTCCGCAGCGCCTATTTCGGAGCTCTCGGTGCGACAACCGCTCAGACATATTCAGTGAGCGCCTACCTTGCAAGTGTTGATCAGGCCGCCAATGAGGGTGTCATCTCCGCGATCGAGAAATGCCTTGAGAAGATCGGTGCTATGCCTAGGCCGTTCGTGAAGAACTACAAGGATGCCAAGGTCAAGGAGGCCATCGACGCCTGCAATGACCTTAATGACGCTCTCGAGGTCGCGCGCCAGGCTTTGATCAATGACTAAAGTGAATGTTCTTTGAGGAGGAAAGACTTTGTCCCATATTGGTGGAAACCTTTGAAACTGAAGCTTTTCACCCTCGGGACTTTAAATGAATATCCAAGGATTGGCCGGTAAAGCCGGCTGATCCTTTAACCAATATAAAATTGAAAGATTATGAATAAATCACTGCTGATACTTTCAGCCACCCTTTTTGCCTTCACCGCCTGCAACGGCAATGGCGGAACGGACGAACCTGAGACTCCGACCGAGCTGAGTGATGAATGGTATGCCGGCGGAAAACTCGGAACGGCTTTCAATTCAAGCGCTTCAGCCTACGAGCAGCCGACTCCGGTGATCGAGAACTCCGGAATGATCCAAGCCTTCAAGAACGGAGAGATGTTCTTTGAAAGGGATTTCAACGAGAACAAGGACGGGGCTTTCAGCGGCCTCGGCCCGTTGATGGTCCGTCGCGGATGCCTCTACTGCCACCCGAACTACAGTCACGGCAAGCGTCAGACCGAGTACAAGGCTGACAAGAACGGCAACGGCTACCTTTTGGTAATCACCGACGACACAGACACTTACCTCAGTTCGGTCACCGGAATGCCGCAGACTCTTGCGGTGGCTCCTTTCAAGGCTCCTATCGATGAAAGCAACATCAAGATAAACTGGCTTGAATATACCGACGAATGGGGCAACCAGTTCCCTGACGGAGAGCCTTACAGTCTTATCTATCCGGAGGTCATCGTCCCTGAGGATTCGTTCTATGTGCCGCTTGAGGTGACGAAGAACGGCGAGACCACCACGGTGCCATATTCAAACGTGCGTTTCAGGGTTGAGTCCACGATCGGCGTTTATGGAGTCGGGCTTCTGGACGCGATTGATGACGATGATCTCAAGGCGCAGTACGCCAAGGAGGAGGCGGCTGGTGCCAAACTGAATCCGGCCATATTCGCAAATGGCGAGTGGACAAGCCTTTACGGCAAGACTACCCATCCTAAGCGTTTCACTTACGCGTTGAGCCGTGGCCCGTTGCAGGACGCCGCCGGAGCGAACGCCATCTGGAACATCACCAACGTGACCCGAAGCGACAGGCGTTACCACTATATGACGGCGACCTACGCCAAGGTGGCTTCGCAGGATCCGGATGTCCAGAAGGATTTCTACAAATATTTCCCTGACCAGAACAAGACGGGGAATGTTCAGGAGGATATTTATAATTATTTGATGGCCAAGGATCTCAAGCCGGAGATGACGGATGAGGAATATGCCGACTTTATGATCTGGCACAGAGGGTTGGCTGTTCCTGCGGCCAGGGATCTGGACAATCCTGAGGTCATCAAAGGCAAGGAACTTTTCACTAAGATCGGTTGCGCCACGTGCCACCGTCCAAGCTGGGTTACCGGAGAGGACAATGTCACGGATCCGAACGGTTTCTTCAGGGACAACGATCCGAGGCTTCCTCGTTATCCTCACCAGACTATCTGGCCGTACACCGATATGGTCCAGCATCGTCTCTTTATGAAGAACGACATCCGTACCGGTTGGTGCAGGACGACTCCACTTTGGGGACGTGGCCTGAGCGAGCTGGTCGCAGGTGGTGTTGACAGGCTTCACGACTGCCGCGCCAGGACTGTTGTGGAGGCGATTATGTGGCACGGAAGTGCCCAGAGCGATGCCCGCAAGTCTGTTGAGAACTTCCGCGCCCTCTCCAAGTCCGAAAGGGATGCGGTGGTTAAGTTTATCGATTCGATATAATTTTAATACATATCCTCCAAAGTCTTGACTGATTGACTTTGGAGGTCTGCTTTGATTATGACAAGACTTTTTGCAGGGCGGCCGGCGGCCCTGGTGCTGCACCTTTCGCTGGCTCTGATTCTGGCGGGAGCGCTTGTGACATCCTTTTCCGCTAGGAAGGGGATGCTTCACGTGCGTGAAGGGGAATCAGTGGAGACTTTCGAGACCAAGGACGGAAAGGTTCTCGAACTGCCTTTCAGTGTGGAACTTGAGGGCTTCGAGGTGCTTTACCATTCCGGAACGGACGCCGCTGCGGACTACTGTTCACGGCTGCGCTTCACAAAGAACGGATCGGTTCTCCGCGAGGGCGAGGTGAGGATGAACCGCATCCTGTCCTGCAAAGGTTATCGTTTCTATCAGACTGACTATGACAGCGATGAGGCCGGTGTGACATTCACCGTGAGCCACGATCCGGTCGGCATCGCTGTCATTTACACCGGTTATGCGTTGCTGCTTCTCGGGCTTCTGGCGTTTTTCTTCACGGACAAGAGGTTCAAGAAGTTCTTCGGGAACGCGTTGAGATATTCATCGGTCATTGCGATAGTCTTGAGCTTTGGGGCAACCGCCTCGGCGACAGATGATTCCGTAGTCGCGCTTTCTCAAACGCAAAATGCTTCCGTCGAAGGAAATCAGGTGAAACGTGGCCCGGCCTCTCCGAAAGTCCTGCCGAAAAACATCGCCGCCGAGTTCGGAAGACTCTACGTTCTGTACCACGGACGAATATGCCCGCTCCAGACCCTCGCTTCTGATTTCAGCGCAAAGCTCTACGGAACATCCGGTGTGAAGGGACTGACTGATGAGCAGGTACTTACAGGCTGGATGTTCTACGGCACCAGCTGGAGGAATATTCCTATGCACAACCGGAAAAAGGCGATTGACGCGATGGATAAGGAGGCGACTGTCAAGGCTTTATATTCAGGAGACCTGCTGAAGATCTATCCTTTGCGGGACAGTACAGGACGGCTCGGATGGTACTCACAGAGCGATCGGCTGCCGGAAGGAATCGCCGACGAGGAATGGCTTTTCGTCCGCAAGTCGATGGACTACATCTTCGAGCTGGTGATGAACCGTGAATATTCAAAATTGGAAGAGTCGCTCGGGAAGCTGCGCCGCTTTCAGGAGAGCAAGATGGGGGAGAGCCTGCCGCCGGCGTACCGCATCAAGGCCGAGAGGGCGTACAACGCTCTGCCACCGCTGTTTCCGATCGCCGGAACGTTCCTGATCCTCGGGTTGGTGATGCTCGCGGTGGCGATGCGCCGGATGGTTAGAGATGAGAATAATGGGGCAATCTCATCCTTTGTTGATAAGGAGCGAGTGACAAGCGAAGAGTCGAGAAAGGGGCCTACAAACTTGGTGGATGATGGGCGCACAGTTACAAAGCGATGGCGTTTATCTGGAATATTCAAGATCGTTGGAGTCGCTGCCTCTTTCGTATTTTTTCTTGCGCTGACCATCGTGCTGGGGCTGCTTTGGGTGGCGAGCGGGCATATTCCTTTTTCCAACGGTGCGGAGACGATGCTGACGATCGCTTGGACGGCGATGCTGGCATCTGTGCTGAGTTTCAGAAAGTTTCCGATTATGCTTCCGTTCGGGATCATAGTCGCCTCGCTTGCCTCTCTGGTTTCCGCTATGGGGAACGCCAATCCTGCCGTCACCCAACTGATGCCGGTACTGTCCTCCCCGTTGCTGAGCATCCACGTCTCCCTGATGATGCTCTCGTACACCGTTCTCGCCATCATTATGGTCAACGGAATTTGTGGACTGGTTGCATCGCTGCGCCATACTTCGGTCTCTGAGCCTATCGAAGGGACTGTTTTTGATCATCGTTCACAGGTTCCTCGACAAGCTCAGGGAGCGAGTTCGGCATCCGCGAAAATGGCCCGGATGTCGGAAGCGTTGATGTACCCGGCCCTGTTCTTATTAGGTTCCGGCATAATAGCCGGCTCCATCTGGGCCAACGTCTCCTGGGGCTGCTACTGGAACTGGGATCCGAAAGAAACCTGGGCACTGATCACCTTCCTGATTGCCTCGCTTGGCGTCCATCGCACCCGCCTCCCGTTCCTGAGGACTCCTCGTGCCTACCACATCTACACCCTCATCCTCTCCGCCTCCGTCCTCTTCACCTACTTCGGAGTCAACTACCTCCTCGGCGGAATGCACAGCTACGCCTAAATCGCATCCCGTCCCGTGTTCGGAGCCCTTCCAGTTGACGCACGGTGTGTAACTGTTTGTACCATTGGTGCGTGGCACCGCCTTGTTGACGCACGAAGGGGCATTGCTGGCATCATCGGTGCGTGGAAATGCTGTCCTGACGCACGGGCGTTGACCGCTCGTTGGGTATTTCGGGAATATTCGTAAATTTGTACAATGGAGGGAAAGGCGCGGGGATGCTCCTGAACCAGATGCCTCCGGTGTGATTATATGACAGTATTTCAGATAATATCATTGGCATTGATGGCTGCGTTCTACGGAGTCTATCTGGCTAAACAGTTCAGTCAGAGGAGCCAGGGAATCCGGACCAATCAGATGGGGCGCGGGAATAAGGAGCGGCGGACTTTGGCGGTTGAGCGGTTGCTGGCGGCCTTTTCCGTCCTGATTGTCGTGGTGGAGGTGTGGAGCGTTGTCCGGGGATATTCATTCCTTCCGCAGTGGTGCGGTTGGATCGGACTTGTCTTGACGGCTCTCGGAGTGGTGTTCTTCACTGCCGCTGTGCTTCAGATGCGGGACAGTTGGAGGGCGGGAATATCGTCGGACGAGAAGACGGGGCTGGTCACTTCCGGCATCTACAGCGTCAGCCGAAATCCGGCTTTCGTTGGCTTTGACCTGACCTACATCGGGCTGCTGCTCTGTTTCGCCAACTGGCTTCATTTGATTGTCGTACTTTGTACGGTGACGATTTTCCACCTCCAGATCCTACAGGAAGAGCGGTTCCTGCTTTCAAGGAAAGACATAGACTACAAAAACTACTACAACCGTGTCCGCAGGTATTTATGAATATGCAGTGGCGGATAACGTGCTGTTACCCAGCTGTTTGCTGTGGTCTCCTCCTGCCAGTTCCGGAGGGGAGGATATGTGTTTAAATTGTTGATGTTGAGGGAGAAGTCCGCCACGCCGGAAGGCAATGACAGGAATGGTTTATCGGAATATTCAGGAAACAAAAGAAATATTCGGGAGATATATGGAAATATTCAAGAGATATGTGATGCTGTGCGTCGGACTGCTGATTGTGGCGTTCGGGGTGGCTTTTTCGATTCTGGCGGATTTGGGAACTTCGCCGATCTCGTGTCCGCCTTATGTGGCGAGTATGTTGTGCCCGCTGACGGTGGGGGAGGCCACGATCGTGATGCACTGCATATTCATTCTGATTCAGATGGCGCTTCTGCGCAAGGATTATGATTGGGTGCAGCTGATGCAGCTGCCGGTGGCGTTCGCGTTCGGGTATATGACGGATTTCGCCTGCTGGTGCATCGCGGACGTGCCTTGCCCTAACTATCTTATGCAGGTCGTTTGGTGCCTTGTGGGTATAGTGCTTGTGGGCATCGGAGTCGCTTTCGAGGTGGTCGCCGGAGTGGTGACCCTTGCCGGAGAGGGGCTTGTGCTGGCGATCTGCAAGGCCTTCAAGACACGCTTCGACATTACGAAAGTAGCTGTGGATGTGTCGCTTGTGGCCCTGGCCTGCGTCGCCTCGCTTCTCTGGCTCGACGGAATCCACGGTGTCCGTGAAGGAACCCTCGCCGCCGCCCTGCTCGTCGGAGTCATCGCCCAATGGTGCAACAAACCTGTCGAGAAACTGGCCAAAGCGTTTGGGATAAACATCTGATAGCGATCGTTTTTGAGAAAAATCTCCTCTTCCGGCAGGCTGGTACAGGATGTTTGGACAGAATTCCATTCTGTAACATAGGCACTTTTGAATGAATACAAGAATATGGGGCTGATTGAAGATTACCTATCTTACATCAAGGACATCCGGAGATATTCCGCAAGGACGCAGGCTATATATTCGGATGCGCTTCGGGTCTTTGTGGAGGACTGCGGGGCGGAGACGGATGAGGAGTTGCTGGAGTCGCTCACACCGCAGATCATCCGCTCGCACGAGGTGTATCTTCTTGAAAAGAGGAAAGATAGCCCGAGGACGGTAAGGCTGCATCTGTCTGTGCTGTCAGGGTTCTGCCGCTACCTGATGAAAGAGAAAAAACTGACGGCCAATCCGGTGCGGACGGTGGCGAAACCCAAGGCGGAGAAAAGGCTGCCGGCGTTCTACAGGGAAGAGTCGATGAATGAATATTTCGCCGTGACGGACTGTGATGCCTCAGAGGAGAATCTGGCGCTGATCACGGGAGGTGACAAAGCCTCCGAGGCGGCATATTCAAGAAGATTGGAGAGGCTCATCGTGTCGGTGCTTTACAGTACCGGGATACGCCGGGCTGAATTGATCGGACTGAGGATAGGGGATGTGGATTTTTCCAGGCGCACTATGACTGTGAGGGGAAAAGGCGACAAAGTGAGAGAAATTCCGCTTGTTTCTTCGCTTTGTAAGGAAATTTCATTATATTTACAAGCAGTTGAAACGATGGTTGGTCGCGAAAGATCGGCAAGCGAGCCACTGGCGGTCACCGGCAAGGGCCTGAAACTCTATCCGGTTTTCATTGACAGGGCGATAAAAAGAGCGCTTGGGCGGGTCGGAAGCATCACCGGGAGAAAGTCTCCACACGTGTTGAGGCATTCCCTGGCCACGGAACTTCTGGACGAGGGGGCTGATCTCAACTCAATCAAGGAGCTTCTGGGCCACTCTTCGCTTGCGGCGACGCAGGTCTATACGCACAACACCATCGAGAAACTGAAAAAAGTTTATGTTAACGCCCATCCAAGGGCAAAAAGCGGAGGTAAAAATGGAGATTAGAGTAAAATCCCTGAAGTTCGACGCGGATCAGAAGCTGCTCGACTATGTAGAGAAGAAGGTCTCGAAACTTTCCAGATTCAGCGACCATCTTGACGGAATGGAGGTGACTTTATCTTTGCTCAAGGAGCCGGACAACAAGAATGTCAGGATCCAGACAAGGGCCTATGGCCAGGATCTTGTCATCGAGAGGAACTCGACCTCATTCGAGGATGCCGTCAGCGCGGCTGTCGATCTGATGAAGGAGAAGATCGTGAGGACAAAAGAAAAGAAATTTGACGCATAGGATGAAAAACAAACTGATTCTTAGTCTGATAGCCGTGGCTGGGATAGCCGCTGCGTGTGGTCAGCAAAGAGGTGTTGGAAGACAGGCCGCAGGAAATGGCGGGCCTGTCTTTCTTGATGAGACACGAACTGTTGACGAGAGGGTGGAGGACGCTCTCTCAAGGATGACAACCGAGGAGAAAGTGGCTGTGCTGCACGCCCAGTCCAAGTTCAGCTCGGCGGGTGTTCCGCGCTTAGGCATCCCTGAGATCTGGACCAGCGACGGCCCGCACGGCATCCGGCCGGAAGTGCTTTGGGACAAATGGAACCAGGCCGGCTGGACCAACGACTCCTGCACGGCTTTCCCTGCGTTGACCGCGCTCGCCGCCACTTGGAACACCGAGATGTCGGCTCTCTACGGCAAAAGCATCGGAGAAGAGGCCCGTTACCGCAAGAAGGATGTCCTCCTCGGACCAGGCGTGAACATCTGCAGAACCCCGCTCAATGGGCGTAGTTTTGAATATATGGGCGAAGACCCTTACCTTTCGGGCCGTATGGTCGTTCCGTACGTGAAGGGTGTGCAGAGCAACGGAGTGGCTGCCTGCGTGAAGCATTTCGCTCTCAACAGTCAGGAACTCAACAGGTTCACGACCAATGTGACAGTGGATGACAGGACTCTCTACGAGATCTATCTTCCAGCCTTCAAGGCCGCTGTCACCGAGGGAAAGGCCTGGGCGATAATGGGTTCCTACAACCTTTACAAGAACCAGTGGTGCTGCCATAACCAGTACACCCTTAACGACATCCTGAAAGGGGAGTGGGGCTTCGATGGAGTGGTGATCAGCGACTGGGGCGGAACACACGACACGGAACAGGCTGTGAACAATGGGCTGGATATGGAGTTCGGAACCTACACTAACGGTCTTAGTTGGTCAATGTCTAACGCTTATGACAACTATTACCTTGCCAGTCCGTTCCTGAAAGGAGTGAACGAAGGTAAGTATAGTATGGAAGTCCTTGACAATAAGGTTCGCAGGGTCCTGAGGCTGATGTTCCGCACGGTTATGGACAAGAACCGTCCTTTCGGCTCATTCGTGAGCCCTGAGCACATTGCGGCCGCGAGAAAGATCGGTGCCGAGTCCATTGTGCTTCTCAAGAACGAAGGTGGAATACTTCCGATCAAGAGCGCGAAGAAAATTCTTGTTGTCGGTGAGAACGCTGTCAAGATGATGACAGTAGGCGGAGGAAGCTCATCTCTGAAAGTCAAGAAAGAGGTCTCTCCTTTGGAGGGGATCCAGGAGCGGTTCTCCGATGTTGAGGTTGTCTATGAACGCGGCTATGTGGGAGACACGGGTGGACAGTATAACGGTGTGACCACAGGTCAGGATCTTAGCGAGAGCCGTTCGGCGGAAAAACTGATTTCCGATGCGGTGGCGGCTGCCAAGGATGCTGACTATGTGATATTCATTGGTGGCCTGAACAAGAGTGACCATCAGGATGCGGAAGGCAACGACAGGGAAAGCTACGAGCTGCCATATTCACAGGACGCTGTGATCGAGGCTCTTGCCGCCGCCAACCCTAAGCTTGTGGTTGTGAATATCTCAGGAAACGCGGTGGCTATGCCGTGGGTTGACAAGGTTCCGGGAATAGTTCAGGACTGGTATCTTGGAAGCGAGGCTGGTCACTCTTTGGCCGATGTGCTTTCGGGTGATGTCACTCCTTCCGGAAAACTGCCGTTCACGATCGGCGCCACGCTTGCCGACTATCCTGTGCAGAGTGAGATCCAGTACCCGGGAATACCTCGCAAGGAGACCGTCAAGATGGGCATCCAGGACAAGACGATTTACGACGAGACCTACACGGAAGGAATATTTGTGGGCTACCGCTGGTTCGAGCACAGTGCGATCAAGCCGACCTTCCCGTTCGGCTACGGACTCAGCTACACCACTTTTGAATATGGGGAGCCAAAGACTTCGGGCTCAATCGAAAAGGGCTTGACTGTCACCGTTCCAGTGAAGAACACCGGCTCAGTCGCCGGCGCGGAGATCGTGCAGATCTACGTCAGCGCGCCGGAGAGTTTGGTTGAGCGTCCGGTCAAGGAACTCAAGGGCTTCGGCAAGATATTCCTTGAACCTGGCAAGTCAGGTGACGTGACTGTCACTTTGGACAAGGCGGCCATCAGCTATTTCGATGCTCAGAAGCACGATTGGGTGGCTGAGAAGGGTAACTACAAGATTCTTGTCGGCGCCTCGTCCGAGGATATTCGTAAGTCAATTGATTTCAAGTACTAACGACTCCTTTTAATGGCAAAAGGAACAGTTGATGTCGGCAAACAGTGCCGCGAGATAGTCTCTGCCGTCAAGTCAGGACAGTTCGCCCCCGTCTATCTTTTGATGGGGGACGAGCCGTATTATACGGATATGGTCTGCGACGCGGTTGTCGAGAACGCCCTTGACGAGGCTTCGAGGGATTTCAACGAGACGATCTGCTACGGGGCTGATGTCGATGCGGACACTGTGATCACAGCGGCGCGCAGGTTTCCGATGATGGCCGAAAGGCAGTTGGTTGTCGTGAAGGATGCCCAGGTGATGAGGGATCTGGAGAAACTCTCGGTCTATTGCGAGAAGCCTTTGGATTCCACGGTGTTAGTGCTTCTGATGCGCGGGGCTTCCGCTGACAAGCGGAAGGCGTTGTACAAACAGGCCTCCAAGAACGGAATCGTGGTCGAGTCCAATGCGCTGAGGGACTATGAGATGCCTTCGTGGATCGCACAGTATTTTTCCGGCAGGGGACTGACCATCGATCCAGAGGCTTCGGCCTTGCTGGCCGAGTCCGCCGGCACGAATCTGGGCCGCATAGCCGTCGAGACCGACAAGATGCTGAAGAACCTCCCGGAGGGAACGAAGCAGATAACTGTCTCGGACATTGAGCGGAATGTCGGCATCAGCCGGGAGTTCAGCGTCTTTGAACTCACGAAGGAACTTTCGGCGAGGAACGGTGCGAAGGCTTTGCGCATCGCAGCCCGGATCGGTGAGGCGGCGAAATTCGCTATGCCGATGGCCGTCAGCGCCCTCTACACCCATTTCGCCAGGATCTTGAAATATGGAGCATTGAAGGAAAAGAGCCGCTATCCGGACAGAACCGCTGTCGCCGCCGCGCTTCAGGGCGTTAACCCTTATTTTTGGAAGGAATATGACACCGCGGTGGCCAACTACCCGGTCCGCAAGGCGATGGAAGTGATCTCCCTGCTTTGTGAATATGACTACAAAGGCAAAGGCGGAGAGGCAGGGGAAGCAACTCCGGGCGAACTGCTTGTCGAATTGACCAGTAAGATTTTATCAATATGAGTGAAAACATTATTGAGTGCAGGAATGTCTGCAAGAACTTCGGGGAGAAGGTCGCGCTTGACAACGTCAGCGTGAGCGTCCCGAAAGGCGGAATATTCGGTCTGCTCGGCCCTAACGGAGCCGGAAAGACCACGCTGATCCGCATCATTAACCGAATAACTATTCCTAATGGTGGAGAAGTTTTGTTCGACGGCCGTCCGATAACCCAGTCGGATGTCGAAAAGATAGGCTATTTGCCTGAGGAACGCGGGCTTTACCGCAAGATGGAGGTCGGGGATCAGGCTATGTATTTGGCCCAGTTGAAGGGTATGAGCGCCGCCGAGGCCCGCAAGGCCTTGAAGGAGTGGTTCGTACGTTTCGGAATCCAGGACTGGTGGAAGAAGAAGGTCGAGGAACTGTCCAAGGGTATGGCCCAGAAGGTTCAGTTCATCACGACAGTTGTTCACAGGCCGTCCCTGATGATTCTGGACGAGCCGTTTTCCGGATTCGATCCGGTGAACGCCGAACTGATCCGCAAGGAGATCCTTCGTTTGAAGGACGAGGGTGCGACGATCATCCTCTCGACACACAATATGGAGTCCGTCGAGGAGCTTTGCGACAACATTGCCCTCATCAACAAGTCTCATCTGGTCATCACCGGCGGGGTCAACGAGATCCGTCACAAGTACGGCAACAACAACATCGAGCTGGTTTACACCGGCGAGGACAAGGTTAAGGATGCCGATGGAATATTCAAGGTCCTTTCTGACGAGGACAACGCCGGTCGTCACACCGCAGTGCTGACGCTTGGGGAGAACGTCTCTTCCAATGACGCGCTTTCGGCCTTGCTGGCACAAGACATCGTCGTCAACTCATTCAAGGAACTGATCCCGAGGATGAATGACATATTCATAAAACTTGTAACAGAGGAGGCATAACTATGAATTTCAGAATAATAAAGACTGTCATTGCGAGGGAATATCTCACCCGCGTCAAGAAAAAGTCCTTCATTGTCACCACGATACTTGTGCCGCTGATCTTCGCGGCGACCATGATAATTGTCGGACTGATCATGGCCGGGACGAAGGAAAGGAAGCAGGATGTCGCCGTGGTTGACCGCTCCGGCATCGTGATGAGCCACCTGCAGGACACAGACCGGCTTACGTTCACGGACTATTCCTCCGAGAATCCCGATTCTGTCAAGGCCCGTCTGGACGAGTACGGAAAGGATGTCCTGGTAGTAGTGTCTCCGCTGGATTCCGTCAAGAAGACGGTCTCCGTCCAGACATATTCAAAGGACCCGCTCGGAGTGGAGTTCACCTCGGGGCTTACCGCGAAGGCCAATGACGCGGTAGAGGAGTACCGTGTGCAGCAGTACGGCATCGACAACCTGTCCAAGATTATGGATGAGGTGAAGGCGGATGTCAAGGTGACTGAGTACACAATGGATGACAATGGTAATGAATCTGTCTCTGAATCAGGAATATATATGATTATCTCGATGCTTCTTGGCATCATAATTTGGATGTTTATTATGATGTTCGGAGGACAGGTGATGTCCAGTGTCATCGAGGAGAAGACCAGCAGGGTGGTCGAGGTCCTGATCTCGTCCGTCAAGGCCATCGACTTGATGTTCGGTAAGATCATCGGTGTGGCCCTTGTGGCTCTGACGCAGTTCTTCCTGTGGATTGTCCTGACCGGAGTTCTTGTCTCTGTCGCCACGGCCTTTGTCGGAAAGGATATGTTTGCCGAGATGTCTGGCAACCCTGAGATGATGGCTCAGACGATGGGTGTTTCAGCCGATCAGATGCAGGCACTCGGGAACGCCACGGCAGGTTTGACCGCTGCCACGGATTCTTCCGAGGTTGTCGCCGGCGAGCCTGATGATATGAGCGTGATCATCGGCACACTCGTGAATATTCCGTGGGTGAAACTGATTGTTTCATTCCTTATCTACTTCATTCTGGGATATTTGCTCTATGCCTCAATGTTCGCGGCCGTTGGCTCGGCAGTCGAGAACGAAGGTGATTCCCAACAGCTCCAGATGCCGCTGACCATCCCGCTGATGATCGCTTATTTCATCATCCTTGTGGCGTTCCAGAATCCAGACAGTGGAGTCGTGGTTTGGGGATCGATGATTCCGTTCACCTCGCCGATCGTGATGCTGGCCAGGATACCGTACGGCGTTCCGATGTGGCAGCTGGTTGTCTCAATAGCTTTGCTGCTTGTCACGTTCTTTGGCTGCGCCTGGCTTTCCGCCAAGATTTACAAGGTCGGGATCCTGATGTTCGGCAAGAAGTCCACGTTCAAAGATCTGTGGAAGTGGTTGAGGATGAAATAATTTAAAGATTTTATCGGAGGTCATTGCGGGCAACCGTGTTGGCCTCCATTTTTATATTGGTTCATAATGAGAAATCGATTGATAATCACTTTATTCCTGACGGGAGGCCTGTGCCTCTCCGCCCAGGAGCGGACAATCACCTGGACAACTGATCCGGTTGACGGCCATCGTACCGGAGTCGTGGCATCCAACGCGACGAATGTGACTGAGGCGATGGGGGCGGTCAAAGGTTGTACATACTATGCCCCTAACGGACGTAAGTTCCGTAAGGGCACAGTTAAGGATGTCGCTAAGATAATGCTTGGCGCGCAGCCGGCGATGGCCAAGGTTAAGACCGTAATCGGGCATTCGACAAAGGCGATGGTACGGACATATCCCGAGTGTGAGATCTATGACTGGTACATCGATGAGCTGATGCGTGCGACCGCCGACAGCACCGGCAAGCGGGTTGACATCGGTTTCGCGAACCGTGGAGGAGTCCGGATAGATATGCCGGCCGGGGAGGTCCTCTACGATGACATAATGTCGATGTTCCCGTTCCGCAACTATCTCTGCTACGTGGCGTTGCGCGGACGTGATGTGCGTGCGCTGCTCAATCAGATGGCCTCCACAACCTTACAAATAGTTGGTGGCGTGAAGGTTACCGTGAAGAACGGCAAGATTGTCTCCGCCACTGTTGGCGGTGAGCCTCTTGATGATGACAAGATCTACGGAGTCGCCACCCTGAACTTCCTTCTGGATGGCGGAGACGGTTATAAGGTTGCCAACAACGCGGTTGAAATCATAAAGTGCAACGGCTACCTCTACGACACGATGCTCGCCTATGTCCAAAGCCTTACGGCTGCCGGCAAGCCAATCGAATACGAGAACCAGCATTGGATCACAGTCTTAAAGGAGGATGACAAATGAAAAAAATAATTTTAGGAATATGCTTGCTCGCGGCGTTTGTGAATATTGACGCTGCGGCCCAGAGACGGCTCACCATCCTTCACGTGAACGACACCCACAGCCATCTTGAGCCTGAGCGTGCCGGTGGGCGGAAAGGTCTTGGCGGAGTGATTGAGCGCGCGGCTTACCGTGACAGTGTCGTGAAAGCCGACGGAAAACGTAATGTACTCCTTCTCCACGCCGGTGACTTCAGTCAGGGCACGTCCTATTTCTCCGTGCTCGGAGGTGACATCGAGATCGACCTCATCAACGCGATGAAGTACGATTGTGTCACCCTCGGCAACCACGAGTTCGACAACGGAGTCGATGAGCTTGCCCGCCGCCTGGCCAACATCAAGTGCCCGGTTGTCTGTGCAAACTATGACTTCTCGAACATCGCTCTTGCCAAGTACGTGAAGCCTTACACCATCGTGAAGAAAGCTGGGATGAAGATCGGAATCATCGGTCTTATGCCTGACATCACCACCCTTGTCTCCAAGGAAGTCTCCGACAAGATTCCAGCCTTTGAGAACTCCGAGGTAGTCAACAAATGGGCCGAGTACCTCAAGACCGAGAAGAAGTGCGATATGGTCATCGCCCTGACGCACATAGGTTTCACTGGCGAGCCTTATGTTGACCCAACTCTCGTGAAGCGTACCCGCAACATCGATCTCGTTGTCGGCGGCCATTCCCACACCTACCTCAAAGAACCATATTACGAAAGCAACCTTGACGGCATCCTCACCCCCATCGTCCAGGACGGCGAATGGGGCCTCAACATCGGCAACCTCAAGATTTCTAAATAATCCTAAAAGTCTGCCAGTCTCTTCCTGAGAATCCGCAGACTTTTATTGTAATTGCTTCAGACATTATACGAGTTCATATCGATGATTTTTTGAAAGTAAAGAAATATGGCAATCTTTTCAAAAGAATTATGGGGAATGCTTAAAGGTGCCCCTAACGTTCAGGAGGCTGTTAAGGTCTTTACTGTTGATGATAATTTCAACATTGACAACCTAGTAGATTATCTTTCGAAATTCAATGCGCAATCTGATCCTGCTGTGTTGTACACCCGCATTGAAGCAATCGATCTTAGTGCACAGAAGGATCAGATTCCTATGGGTGAATCCTTTGCTTTTGAATCATTTGCGAACTCGTTGAAAATTTACGATTATATATATGACAAAAGACGGGTTGTTCTTGATGATAATGATATCCCTGTCCTTTCAGATAATATCGTATTGAAGTCTGATGACTTCAGGAGCAAAGCTGGAATGATTGATGCTATTTCTACGTATCTTTATATTACCGTAGGTTACTTTAAACCTGTTGTACCCTCTCAAGATTTCAATTTCTTTTATCGTAATTGTGATATTCTTGGAATAGAGCTTCCTTGTCCACCTCATACTAAGGACTATGCTGAGTATCTGAAATATTATGCTGATATATGTGAAGTTATACAGCAGTGGCAGGATAAATATGAACTTACGGAGGCGGAGGCTTGCGCTTGTATCTATGAGGTGGCTCCGATCATTGCGGGGAATGATGCAGAAACGAATCTTCCTAAACCAACAAATGTTTGGCTTACAGGGGCAAGCAAGGCAGATGTGAGGCTATTGGAAGAGAAGGGAATGGACATCAAGACTGTATGGGCTTGTAATGAGTGTACAAGAAAGGGGGATATCGTTGTTCTTTATGCTGTGTCACCGCATAGTTGCATTCATTCGATTTGGAGGGCGAAGACAGATGGCTTTTTCAATCCATTTGATTACTATCACAACAGGACTGTCGTTTCTCACGGGGTTAAAGTCCCGCGAATCAGCCAGAAGGAACTTGAGGCGGATCCTGTGTTTGGCGCTCTGCCAATGATGAGAAATAAAATGCAAGGTCTTAATGGACGAGAGTTGCCTTCTGCCGCGTATACCGCATTATTGAATATGATCGCACGCAAGGGTATGGATATTTCTGAACTTCCTGTTCTCTATGAATCCAAGGAGTGGAATCCTGGCGAAATCAAATTGGAAAAAGATGTGGAGGAAAAGATTCTTATCCCTGTCTTGCGTGACCTTGGCTACGATGATTCCGATTGGACAAGGCAACTTGAACTTCAGGCAGGACGTGGCCTCAAGGCCATTCCGGATTTTGTGTTCTTTCCAACGGGAGATAAGCATCACGAAGTCGCGCCTTTTGTGATTGAGGCTAAAAAGAAAATGATGTCAAATCTTCAAAGGCGAAAAGATTTCAATCAGGGAGTCTCGTACGCAAAGATGCTTATGGCCGCCATTTTAGGTATATGCGATGAGAATCGTTTAGTCCTTTATAAGAGGACAAAAGACGACAAGTTCAACTATGATGAACCAATTTTTGAACACCATTGGGGTGAAATCAGTACGGATGTTGAAGTGTTTGCCGAACTAAAGAAACTCATCAGCCCGAGTGTGATAAAGTCGTATATTCGGTAAGGTTGATTATATGCAAGTTGACTACGATAGCATATAAACCTAATGTGGCGACCAAGGGCGCATAAATAGGTATTTTTGCTCCAGTTAATGGTAAAATAGCGTACGACGGCAGCATTATCTTCGAATAATGCTCCCGTCGTAATGCCAGAATGTTTTCTGACGATATTTTACGTTGACTCTGTTACCGCAGAGTGTCAAGATTCCAGATATGTGACTTAAATAGAGATAATAAAGTTTCTTGTGCGGGAAACTTTTTTGTATATTTGCAAAAAAGGAGGAATTATGCCTGCGACAATTATTATAGATGGGAAAAGGACGAGTGCTTCGGGAAGTGTAATCCGTCAATATCGGAAGATGAGAGGGTTGACACAGGATGAATTGGGGGCAAGGCTTAGGGTCAAGAAGTCAAGGATTTCCAAGATCGAGAATGATGACGATCTTGATATCAACGTGCTGATCAATGTGTTAAAGCATCTTGACGTTGATGCTCAAGTGATGGTTAATTCCAAAAATCAAGTCGAAATGAAGGAATGCTATTCTTTCATCGTGTCTTGTGTGGATGCGTTTGCGAATGCAAAGGGATTGACGAGAAGGGCTGCGTTCAATTATCTGAATCTTTATAATGGAATTAAACTTCTGATATCTTGTTACGATGTGGAAATAACTCTTCCGCTTGATGAGATATTAAATGATCTTACACTTGTGTGCCAACGTAATGGTGGGGGAATCGGATGATTAAGCTATTTCACGGCACGAATGTTGAGTTCGCGGAACTTGATCCGTCAAGAAGCCGTGAAGGATTGGATTTTGGGACTGGCTCATACCTTACGACTGACATAGAACAAGCTTGGGGAATGGCTCGACGTAAGCAGATTGTGCTTGGTGGCAGAAGACTGGTGATGGAGTTTGATTTCGATGATTCTTGTTTGACAGATACCGCTTCCGGATGCATCAAATTTGATGGATATAATGAAGATTGGACAGCTTTCGTCTTGAAAAACAGGAATAAGGCTTGGGGTTTCAATCACGATTATCCTGTTGTCTCTGGTCCAGTTGCGGATGGTATAATGCCAACGGTGATAGAAGATTACCTGCGTTTATATCCTAATGTGGATGAAGCCTTGAAAAGGGAAAATCTTTCAAAACTTACTACGCAATTAGTATTCAAGAGACAAGGCTCTTGGCAAGTGTGTTTCCATACTATGGATTCCGTAAGGAAATATTTGAAATTCATTAAATTATATGAACAATAAAAACTCAATTGTCGAACTTGATTTTGTTAGGCAGGCGGCACTTTTCATCGCGGAATCCAAATCCTTGACTATTGAGGATGCTTTGTCATTTGTATATAACTCGGAAACGTTCCGCTTGCTTGATGAGAACGAACTCGAAGGCAAAAGCCTAGAGCAATTGCTTGACATATTCAAAAAGGAAATGACTTCGGGTAAGATTCAATAATGGTACTATATAGGATTTGACTAACTTTTGTTTTATAGTCCTGAAGTTTAAATAATTGCAGCCTGCCGACATTAGCTGTGCAACGATTAGTATGTCAGGGGATTAATTTCCATCTTGGCAATATAATAACATAACAGACAAGGTATGGCAGAAGATTTCGGGCTTATGCATCGGGGAAAAGTGGTTTTTGAGAGACAATACTTATTCCGTACATTTCCTGTCTTGCAAAACAATGGGAGACCATTCTTCCAGATATGAAAAACTATGCGCACCTGAAATATTATCAATCTGATTACTAACGGCTTGACGTTTTAGGTGCGAGTATATTCGCACACCTGAGAGTCGATGCCCGCGGTACGGGGCGTTCTATTGGTGTTCCGAACTTCCAGGTGCGAGAAACCACGCGCACATGAAACACCATCAGCTTGACAAACAATATGTTACTCTTCCAGGTGCGAATATGTTCGCACACCTGAGTGTTATTGGCATATTATGGAATAGGCTGCGAATCCTTGGAATCGAAAATTCCCGTATTCTCTACACGCCAACTTCTATGGGCTGCCCGACGGCTATTCCTTGGCCACAGGCAGAAGGTTTACTGTCTGGTAGAAGGCCTGGGCCTCCTTCACCAGAGCCTCGTCAGAGGTTTCCCTTGCGGTCTCGGTGTGGCTCCACGGCTCGGCCTCGGTCACGTCGAACTGCTGGACTCTGCGGACAGGGGATAGGACCGTCAACACATTGTCGCTGAAGTAGCCGAGATCCTGATAAGTGGCCATAAACGCCCTTTGGTTATATTCAGAATCAAGGATGTTCTGGCCGTAGAACTTCGAGTCGTAGGAGAAATGCAGCAGGGAGAATACGGTCGGCATCAGGTCGATCTGCGAGCAGAGTTTCTCCACTCTTTGAGGGCGGATGAAGCCCGGGGAATATACGATCGCCGGGATGTGGTACTTGTCAACCGGGATGCTGGTCTTGCCGGCGCTGGAGGCGCAGTGGTCGGCCACGATGACAAACACGGTGTTGCCGAACCACGGCTTGCGCGATGCCTCGGCAAGGAACTGGCCGATGGCGAAGTCGGTGTACTTCACGGCGGCGGAGCGGGATTTCATCTCACCATCGTAGGTGATCTTTCCTTCCGGGAATGTGTACGGACGGTGGTTGCTGATTGTGAATATGATGGCGTGGAACGGTGTCCCGCTATCGGCCTTTCTGTCGAACTCTTTCAGCGCCACCCTGTACGAATCCTCATCGCAGGTGCCCCAGATGTTGCTGAACGTGATGTCCTCCTTCGGGTAGCTGGACTTGTCGAGGATCTCGAAGCCGTTGCCGGAGAAATAGGTCTGCATATTGTCGAAATAGCTGTCGCCGCCGTAGATGAAGGTGGTAGTGTAGCCGTTGGCTCTCAGCACGGTGCCGGTCGAGAACAGACTCGCGTTGTCCGGGCGTTTGATGACGCTTTCGCCGGCACTTGGAGGCAGGCATAGAGTCAGGGCCTCAAGGCCGCGGACGGAACGGTTGCCTGCGGCGTAGAGGTTGTCGAAGACGAGGCTCTTCTCGATCAGGGTGTCCAGGTTCGGGGTCAATCCGTCCTTGTTGCCGTAGGCTGCGAGGAAATCGGCGCTGAGGCTTTCGACGGCGATCAGGACGATGTTCTTTTTGATGGCCGGAACCGTGTCTCGGATCATTTGAACACCGTTAATGTTTGCAGAGGTCACTTCGGCGGGCTCTGTGACCGATGTGCTTCCGGTCGCTGAACCTGTGGTTCGACTTGGCTCGCCAACCATCGAAGCGACCTGATGACAAAGCGCAAGCTTAAGCCCCGCCGCCTCATCGTCAGGAAGCATCTGATAGAACCGGTCATATTCAAGAGTGCTGCTGCTGTACGCTTCAAGGAAGTTCCAGCATCCGTTGCACTGCAATTCGGTTGCGTAGTTGTTGTCGCTCTGGAGGTTACGGTAGCTGAACCGCAGCCAGAAGAAACTTCCGGCGAACAGGATTGAATATATGACGAACGTCGCCAGAAACGGAACCGCACCACCGTTGCCGGCCACGCTGAAATTCCGTCGGCGGAACATCACCCAACTTAAAAGCACCGCGACCAGCAGCACCCCGAGGAACATCGGAACGATCGGATACGACTCCATAATATTACCGATCACCTCGTTCGTATAGACCAGATAATCAACCGCTATGAAGTTGTACCGCACGCCGAACTCATTCCAGAAGACGCACTCCGAGGCGACATTTACAATCATCAGGAACACATACAGTCCCATTGTGAACAGCAGCCCTGCCTTGCACCAGCCTTCCCTGATGTTCGGAATGAACAGCCTGAGGCAGAAGCCGCCGAGCAGCAGGAGCGAAAGCACGCGGGCGATTGTCGGCACCACGGAGCCATATTCAACGAATATGTTGGAAGGGAGGAATGAATATACCGCGAAGGCGAGCAGCACGGCTTCGATGATGGTGCTGAGCGGCTTTTTGTACTTCGCGTCGTTCAGCGTGGCGTGAAGCAGCATCGCCGGTGCCAGCGCCAACACTGAGAACGCGATGTCGTTGACGAGGCCTAAAAGAAAGATTTTCAGCCATTCTGTTGCGGTGAATCCGATCACTGTAGGTGGAATGAACAGCAAAAGAAGTCTGGTCAGTAAATCGAGCGCGGCTGAAAATATGATGAAAACCGGAGCGAAGTACCTGAACCAGTCGTGAACCTTCCCCGTCTTTTCATCGTTTCTTAAGCAATTCTTATCCATAGGATGAAATGATTAATGATTGTGGGTGCGAAGTTAAGAAATTCCGATGATTATTGCTAACTTTGTCTAATTATGCATAAATCATTCATCTTGATGAAAAGACATTTTCTTTGCGCCGTGGTCGCGGCGATTCTGTTTTCAGTCCTCCCTGTGGGGGCTCAGATCCGTGGTTTCCGTCAGGAACCGTTGAAGGAATGGGAGTTCAGCAAAGACGGCTCTTCTTGGGAGTCTGTGTCCGTGCCGCACTCCTACAACGCCGAGGACGGACATTCTCCGTACTATTACCGTGGCAAGGCGACTTATCGCTGCGATTTGAGGATCAATGACTTGAAGAAGAATTACTATGTTCTTTTCGAGGGGGCGGCGCAGGCTGCCGTCGTGATGGTCAACGGTGAGCAGGTGGCCGCGCATAAGGGAGGGTACACTCCGTTCACGGTGAACATCACCGAGGCTGTGAGGAAAGGTGTCAACCGGCTTGAGGTAGTCTGTGACAACACTGAGGATGTCGAGATGGCTCCTGTCACATCCGACTTCAACAAGAATGGTGGTTTGCATAATCCTGTGTGGCTGCTTGTGATGGACGACATCTATTTCTCGCCTGAGGATTTCGGCCAGTACAGGCTCCGCTGCGAGACCCCTGAAGTCTCCAGAAAGAAAGTTGTCACCAATGTCAAGGCAAAGCTCGTCAACACCAGCAACAGGGATGCGAGCATCCTCGTGCGTGTCCAACTGCTTGAGTCTAACGGCGCTCTCGGCTATCAGGCTGACCGAGAAGTGCCTGTAAGGGCTTTCTCTGAATATGACTTCGATCACGAGTTCATCCTTTCAGGCCTGCATCTCTGGGACGGAATGAAGGACCCTTACCTCTACACTCTCAGGGTTGAGCTTTTCAAGGGAAAGAGAATGATGGACATAGCCGAGACCAAGATCGGCTACCGGTCCATAGAGATGGATCCGGAAAGGGGTTTCATCCTCAACGGCCGCCCTTATCCTCTGCGAGGCGTGGCGATGCATCAGGACACAGACGGCAAGGCTTCCGCTTTGACCCAGGCCGATTACCGTCGTGACTACCGCATTGTCAAGGAGTTGGGAGCCAATTTCTTGAGACTTGCCCATTATCCGCACAACGATTTTGCATTCCAGCTCTGTGATTCCCTCGGAATAATCGTGCAGACAGAGGTCCCTTGGGTGAATGTTTGCGGAACTGATGCCAAGCAGAATTATTTCAACAACATCCACCATCAGATGAAAGAGATGGTGAACAACCTCTACAATCACCCGTCCATCGCTTTCTGGGGGATGTGGAACGAACTTGACACCTGGGGCAACAACAATAATCTCCAGGGGGCTTTTGATGCCGAGGCTGTGGCGAGGGAGACCGAAAGGCTTTACAATTACACAAAGAAACTTGATCCGGACCGTTTCGTCGGATTCACGGACTGCTCGAACCTTGCCCGTGACGGTTACCCGAGCCTCAAAGGCGATTTCTGCTCCCAGAACCTTTACTACGGTTGGTACAGAACCCCTAACGAGTTCACCGGATTCTCGGCTGCCTTGAAAAAAGTCCGCGGACTGAGACCTGACTCGCCGATCAATGTCGCTGAATATGGTGTCGGCGTAAACCCTTACTGCCACGTCTGGAACCAGTCAGAGGCGGTCCGCGACAAGGAGGACGACACGAAGCACTATGAGGAATATGGCAACCGTTTCCACGAGTCGCACGTCCGCCAGATCAAGGCGATGCCTTGGCTGAACTTCACTTCAATCTGGGTTTTGTTCGATTTCCCGGTGGCCAACCGTCAGGAAGGCTTTATGGATTCCGACGACGGTGTCAGATTTGTCAGGAACAACGATCGTAAGTATATGAACGACAAGGGGCTTGTCACCCGTGACCGTCAGACGAAGAAAGATGCTTTCTATCTTTACAAGTCTCTATGGAACAAAGACGAGACGACCGTTTACATCACTTCGCGCCGACTCAAGTATTTCCCTGCCGGACAGGATCTTCGCATCAAGGTGTACAGCAACGCCAAGTACCTGACCCTCTACCAGAACGACCGTATGGTCACCAGAATGACCTCCTCCGAGGAATCCAGCGGAGTGGTCTGGACCTTCCCGGCCGTCCGTATGAAGACTGATGAGGACACATTCAAGGTTGTCGCCAACAATGGAGTCACCGATGAGATAATCCTTAAGAAAGCTAAATAGGGATCCCCGCTGGTGTCTCTTTCTTCCCGGGGATTATTTTAACTTGAATACTACCGGAAATGTGAAGAATGTTTTGTAAGGCTTGCCTTGAAACATTGCGGGTTGCCATCGAGGGGACATATAAACTACCCTTTGGGCTTCCCTGCCAAAATCTTCATAATAGCTTTCCTTGAATTTGACATCCTTAGGGAATCCATCGATGTCAATGATGAATGTAAGATGTACTTTACCCTGGATCTTGTCCCGTCGGGCGGGTTCAGGGTATATTAATTTGGAATTCACCCACTTGGCGAAGCTGTCTTTCTCCTCTCCGTTGAACTTTGGCTCGGAATCGGCCCAGGAGAACGGCAGAATATATTCTTTCATAACCTCATAGTCGCGCGTGATGTTGCCGAGTGAGTCGATCAGTCCCAACTCTCCGTCTTTCTTTACGAACGCGTGTCCCTCGTTGAAGTTTGAAACATCGTCATATTCAAAGGGGATCACGGTCTTGCCGGACTTGTCGATATAGCCCCAGACCTCGCCTGTTCTGACCATCGCCAGTCCATCTTCGAAAGGACGTACCTCATCATATTCATAAGGAATCACCAGTTTTTTTGCCTTGTTGATGAATCCCCATTTGCCGTCTCTCTCAACCGCTTTCATTCCTTCGCTGAACGTGATTTTCTTCTTCTTGCCGCTGTTGTCGTTTGTCTCCTTTGTGAAAACGGATTCCGTGTTCACTCCCTTGGCGGTGTGAATCGGTGTCAAAGCCAGAATGCTTATGGCAATCATAGGTAATATTGTGGTTCTCATAAACAATGTTTATTTATTGATTCTTCAAATATGCGCGGCTCGCGCAATATATGAATTATTCTGAATATCCGGAAATATCCGCGGCGGAATTTTCCCGGAATTTTGTGACAGACGGAGATTTCTCACGTGTGACCACATCTTTTTTTTCTTGCAAGAATCTACTTTTAATGTGAATAAGTGATTGATAATTAATGCTGTTATGAAAATTTTTCTACTTCTGCCGTTTATGGTTTCACTTTCGGCCAAACTGATGCACTCGTAAAAGTAGACACGGAGAGGTAGAAAAAGATTGAATGAGT
>ERZ1026860.2-NODE-2-length-186015-cov-12.757356_pt1 | contig 186015 bp, 145 predicted proteins | sample MGYA00380160_ERZ1026860 | MGnify/ENA primary metagenome ERZ1026860 (study PRJEB33269, sample SAMEA4719796) | human gut metagenome | biome: human-associated habitat; feature: organic feature; material: feces | place: Cameroon | collected 2013-10 ... | reverse complement strand
AGAAGACTCTTTACGAAAAGGATATGATCACGGAACTTGACATGGTGCTGCGCAATGATTATGCGCGCAAGGAAGGCGAGGCAAGAGGCAAAGCCGAAGAACAATCCGCCATCGCCAGGCGGATGCTGGAGGACAATGTCCCGGTGGAGGCCATCGCCAAGTATTCCGGCCTGTCGGAAGACGAGGTCCGGAAGCTGATGTAGCGTGCACCCAGTCCCTACTTTAGGCCAGAGCCGTCCGTCACATACAAAAAAGGCACATCCTGCCAAAAATCAATTACTTGGTCACCTGTCGTCTGGCGACTGGTATCTCCGTACCACAAGCATCATCTTGAAACGGACAAGGGCTCGCTCTTGAGATATGATTGATGTGAGTCAGTTGAGAGTCTCTTCGGCATTCTGTGGTTGAAGAGACTCTCAATGTGTTACTGCTGAATGATTTCAACGTGACGCTATTCCCCGGATGCGACGCTTGTAATTGTCGAAAAAATATTTATTTTTACGGCTGCAATAGTAATCATACCGTGAAAAAGCCGCAAGTTTTCTCATAGGCAATATGGGCTGGATAGGAAGCTTGGACGGTTGTCAGGTATGGTGATGAGACGGAAATAAGGCCCGGCCGGTGTCCCGAAGGGCAATATTTATAAACTTTAAATCAAACGCTTATGAAAAAAGCAATTATCGCGGCGTCGGCCGCAATCATTCTGGCTGTGGGCGCGGCGCTTCTTTCTGTATCCTGCAAAGGGCCATCCGTGCGCTCTGTACCTGAAATAAAGTCTGAGACGGTGTGTGACCTTGACGAGAATCTGCTGATGCTTGACGCTCCCAAGTCCCTTGGCATCATTGAAGGTGATGGTTCTGTGGTGGCTGCCGGCGATAATGTCGTGGTATATGATTTCGACGGGCGGCAAATCAGTTCGTTCAACAAGAAAGGCCGCGGGCGCCATGAGTATCAGATGCTCTCTTATGTGCGTGGCGATGGTGACAGGATTTATGTCTGGGATTCAGGCCGGACGAAATTCATCGCATATAGCCGTGACGGCGAAGGTTTGGCCGAGTATAAATATGGCAGCGCTATCAAGGACTTCTTGCCTGTCGGGAACCGCATATACATCTATGCGGCCGGCAGAAGAGCCGACCATGTCATAGATGTTTTTGATATGGGCAGCGGGGCGGTCGTGGATTCGCTTGTCGCGACCGGGCCGGAACATCGCCTGCTTCTGTCCAACGAGGCGGCTGCTCCGATGTCGGTTTATGACGGGTATCTGTATTTTATGTCCAAGGATGCGCTCGATGTCTACAGGTGGCCATTGGATGGCGGAGATGTCGAGAATGTGGGCCGGATTGCCTCCGGGACATTCAAGGTTGACAAGATGGGTGATGACGGGATTATCGGGCGCGACTTCATGAAAGCGGCGCGTTACCTGTTCTCAAATTCGTACACGCTCGCCCTGTCTGCCGGGAGCCGAGGCTTTATGGCGCTTGTGAATGAGGGGAGCGCTGAATTGGACAAGCAGCTGAAAGTTGTCGAGGACAATCTGACAATGAGCCTGTATCGGACGGACTCGAGGTTCAGGCGCACTGAAGAGTCGTCCGCAAAGCGTTCTGTGGATGTCCGGACGCTGTGCTCATCCGGAGGACGGATATACTTCTTGAGACACAGCGTTGATAATGACGATGACCGATATGCTCTGGAGATTATTAAGGATTAGCATTTCGCTGGCTATTTTTGTGTTGGCTGTTTCCTGGACGGTGTCCTTGGCGCTCCTTGTTGCCGGGTGTCGTCCGGGGCGGGATGTCAAGGTGACAGACCTTGTTTCTGAACCGATACATTTTGCAGGGGAGGATTCGTTGCTTTTCCGTTTCCCCTCTAAAATCAGGATATTCGACACCCTTGCTATAGTCCAGACGCGGAATGATGAGATGCTTCAGATATTCAGATATCCTGAATTCGAGTATCAGGCATCTGTAGGCAGAAGGGGGCGTGGAGCTGGTGAGATTCTTGGAATCTCGGCGTTTGAAGTTGTTGGAGACACCCTTTCCCTCATGGAAATGGCTTCAAAATCCATTTACGGCTATAGCCTGCGGGATGTCTTTGATTCAAAAAAGGAGCCATCGTCCATAAGGGCGTACAAGGGGCTTCGAGACCCGCTTCTGTCCTGTGACTTTGGCGAGTCTGATATCGTTTCGGTATATGCCTCATCTGACTCCCGTCTTTCGGTCATGTCAAGAGATGGTTCCGGGTTGAGGAATTCTTCTTATGGCATGTTGGAAGACAAGACAGGAGTGTCGGAGAAGATTCCGCCTGAATATCTGCCGACTCTGTGGCAGTCTGTGCTGGCATACGATGCCGGTGCAGGTGTGGCGGCATCTGCCACTATGCTCGGGGATGTTATTGAGATTTTTGATGTCTCTGACATGAGCAGAAAAGCGGTTGTCGGCCCGGGAGGTTTCCCGAATGTGTATAAGGACGGGGCGTCCGTGTCTGTGGGAAGAATCGACGGCTACTTTGACATTGTCATTGACGATGCCAGAATCTATGCCCTGTATTCAGGTGCGGACAGAAAAGAACAGTCCCGTCTCAACCGTGGAGGGGAGGACGTCCCTTATGGAGGAGATATTGTCAGAGTCTATGATTTTGGCGGTACTTTGCTTGAAGAATACCATCTAGACCGGCATGTGTGCAGCATCTGCATAGATTCTCCATTGTCGAGGATTGTGGCGATAGATTCTAATTCTGAAAATATTTTTTGTTCTTTCAAATTCTGAATAAACGCAATGAAAAAGAGATTTTTGATGATTTTAGGCGTATTGTATTGTCCTCTTACTCACACCAATGAGTTTCGCGAGATACGGATTTATCAGTAACTTTGCATGGATGTCGGTTGAGCGACATATTGAAAAAGGCAGATTGTGATGAATGTCAAGGTGTTTGTGGCTTGTTCCGTGATTGTTTCTCTGGCGCTTTCCTGTCAGCGTGGCAGAGTGCTTGACAATGAACGGAAACCAGTTACAGAGGAACTGTCGGGTGAAGTCCTGCATTTTGATGACGTTCAAGTTCCATCTCCGGTATTGTTGTCTTCATATGGCGAACTGCTGCTTGTAGAGACGGCGGACAACAACGCGAAGATTGCGTTGTGCAGAATGGATGACAATGGGATGAGCGTGATAGACCGTGGCGTCAAGAAGGGGCGCGGGCCAAATGAGTTCATCTACGCCAACTATTGCGTGGGCGGTGACAGCCTGTTTGTCTTGGATTCAAGCCCGATGGGTTTCACGGCATTATACGGGATTCCGCTGAGAGAGGCCGGGGCGCTGTCTGATTATTCTTGCTGGAAGCGCTATCCTTGCGACGGCTTCCCGCAGATGATAACAGCCGGCTATTTTGCTCGGATTGGCCCTGGGCGTTTTGTGGTCAATGCCGGCGAGCCTGGAGCGCGGCAGATATTTACCGTCTTGGACTTCAATGATGTGTCGGTGACACCATTGGATTTCTGGCCGGATGACGGCAATGAATGCGGGACTGAGGTAAAACAGATGGCGTATATGAATAATATGGTGTTCGGCCTTGATGGTGGACGGTTTGTTTATGGAACACGCCCGGGCCGTTATCTTGCCGTGATGATGGCCGTCGATGATGTGGTTGAGGTTCTATGCCGATTGTACGATGTCTTTCCGCGATTTTTCGAAAAGAATCACAACATCAGGTATTTGCCGGACCAATATAAGGGAATGAAGATTAAAGTCAGTCAGAACAGGTTGTATGTCTCGGTCTATCCTGACAGAAAAGCCGAAGAAAAAGACTACAAAGGTTACCCTTCATATTGTTTCGATGAGATCGAGATTTACGATTGGGATGGCCGCTTCATAAAGTGCATCCGCACGGACAGGCCATACAGCACATTCTGCCCGTCGTCTGACGACAGGTATCTCTATACCACGAGCATCGACCTTGAAACAGGAGAGGATATGCTCTTAAGATATGAATTGAAATGGTGAAAAGAACAATTATCGCGGCATCGGCCGCAATCATCCTGGCCGCAGCTCTGATGTCCTGCTCCGGCGGCGATTTGTATTCCGCACTGAAGTTCAAAGCCGAGGAAAAAATCAGGTTTGAACTCTTGTCGGATGAATTGATGTTCACTCCTTGGGGGATAAAGCAGCGGGACACCTTGCTCGTCGTTCCTGGCTTCTCGACAGAGTCTCAGAACACCCTTTTCGTATTCGACAAGAATACTGGAGAGCTTGTGCGCGAAGGCGTGCGTTATGGCCGCGGCCCAGGCGAGACTGTTGACGGGTATTATAATGTGACTTTGGACGGAGACACGGTGCGCTATCACGAGCGCAGCGGAATGGGGAATATGAGTTTCTCGTTGCGGGAGTTTGTCGAGAGTGGTTCCTCCATGTCCTGCACCAAAGAAAGCCGGATGCTTCCTAAATGGTGTATGTACTATCGTGAACTCCCGGAAGACCGGCTTCTCACAATACAGAGCAAGGGCTATCAGTCCAAGGATACAATATCTGTGCGCTCTGTCTCGGTTGAAAAACCAGACGGTTCGACGGCAAGGTATGACGGTTCGCCAGTCAAAGATCCGGCAGAGTCTTTCGTTGCCTATATGCAGCCGCATGTAACGGTATCTCCGAGTGGGACGCGTCTTGCAGTGGCTGCAGGGTGTGGTGCTATACTTGAGACTTTTGACATTTCCGATGGGATTGAAAACACTTCCGTATCGTATTACATAAAACCGGGGATTGTCGTTTCTAATGGGACGAATTCTCGTTCTGATGATTCCGTTTTTGGCATTGGTGGCATGTGCTCAACGGATGACCGGATTCTCTGCTCTTATGATGGGGAGATCAGGTATGGGGATTTCAGGAAACTGCCACGTGAGGAGCGTCCCCTGATATATCGGAATATTGCGGCTTTTGACTGGCTGGGCCGTCCGCAGATCCTGTACCGTAGCGAATACAGAGTGATGTACCTGTGCGCGGACGAGAACGATGGTTCTCGGATATATGCGATTCTTTCAGATAATGAAGGCAGGTATTATATCGGGGCGGCGGGATTTTGATGACTCTTAAAGTCTTGCGGTTGTCAGAAAAAGTATTTATTTTTACGCCTACAGTAGTAATCAGACCATGAAAAAGCCGCCACTGATAATAGCATTGCTTTTGCTCGCTGTGTCATGCACCCGTTATCCGTCCGCTGTCGAACGCACCTTGCGCTTCGCAGGTGAGAACCGTGTTGAACTGTCTGCGTTCTATGATCGTCCGGATGTGGATGTCAGGTCTTTATATGCATTTGAAGACTCTCTTTTCAAGACTCTGGATTTCTCGAATCTTGACATGTACTACGACGCGCGGAATATCAGTGCTTCGTATCTGGAGGCGCTGCTGGACCAGGAGATCATCGTCGGGGATCTCTGTATGGTCTGGCCTCATTCTGCTAGCACGACACTTGGCGAAGTTTTGAAGGAACACTATAAGGCATGATGTTCAGACAGAAAAAGATTATTGCTGCTGCCGTCATCTTGCTGGCGGCAGTGGTTTCCTGCACTTCTCCGTATGCGGATGATCCGTATCTGCGTGGTTTGAAGATTAGGGAACAGACTCTTTCGCCAGTGGACTCATCGGATCTGGATGTGTATGGTTATTGGCAGCCGAGGAAAGCGGTTGAGGCAGGAGATGGCTGGTTTGTAATATCGTCATCGGATAACGATTACCATCTGCTTTTTGTCAACCCGGGGGGCGGAGAGCACTTCTATGCTATACGCCGTGGCCGGGGGCCTGGAGAGATTGTCTCTGGGGCGGACCTGCATAAATCAGGGAATGCCATCCGTTATTATGATTTCACGCGGACAAGGTGCATAGAACTGGATGTCCGGAAGTCAATTGCCGCCCGTGCGGCCGTGTGTGATACGGTTGGGGATTTCAGCAAAGGCAGCAGGCTCGTGTATCTTACATCATGCGGAAGGGAGAAATTCGTCTCCGGATGCCTCACTGATGAGAATTACTGGTATGCGCTCTATGACCGGAAGGGGAAATTCCTGTCTGGTGTTGAGGCCATCGCTGGATTGTCCAAGGACAGGGACAGGGCCTTGTCGGCTATGCTGAGTACGCAATATGTGGCTTCTCCGGATGGACGGTATCTCTGCGTGACTAATTCGGCCACTCCGACCATCTCATTCGCATCTGTTTCCGGAGATGAGGTGCATGAGTTTAAAAGGATACAGGCATCATTCGATGCTGAAAAACAGGCACATGGCAGGACTGCGAAAGGCTATTTTTTGGGAGGATGCGCCGATGCTGAGCGTGTCTATATCTTGTATTCCGGACGCAGAATAACTGATCGAGAGATGCCACCCCACGAGTGCAGTCATGTCCTTGTCTATGACTGGGAGGGAAATATCAAGCACCATTATGTCCTGTCCCGCCCTGTCTGCTCGATCAGCCTGACAGGCGACGGCTTCTATGCTGTCTCCACCTGGCCTACGGGAAAACTGCTGCATTTTGTGCTCCCCGATAGGTGAACATAAAAGTAACCAAGCCCGACGGGCGTTCCGGAAGGCAATATTTATAAAATTCAAAACGTTCTGCTTATGAAAAAAGCAATTATCGCGGCATCTGCCGCAATCATTCTGGCCGCAGGGGCGGCCACCTGCTGGACAATGTACAGCGGAAGCGAAGATGAGTTCTTCAACGAAAACCTGGAGGCACTGATGGACAGTGAAATCATCGTTGGGGATCTATGCATGGTTTGTAAAGATTCTGCCTGCACGACACTTGGAGAGGTCTTGTTTGAGCATATCCGGCCGTGATGAAACCAGTGGAATTTTTTACTGCTGCCGCCATATTGTTGGCGGCAGCGGTTTCCTGCACATTGAGATATGCGGATGATCCGTATCTGCGAGATTTGAAGATAGGAGAGCAGACGCTTTCGCCGTCGGATTCATCGGATCTGGACATGTACGCATATTGGCAGCCGAGGAATGTCGTGGACACTCACGGAGGCTGGTTTGTGATTTCATCTGTTGAAGGGGATTATCATCTGCTTTTTGTGAATCCTGAAAGCGGCGAGCATTTCTATGCGATTCGCCGTGGCAGAGGGCCGGGGGAGATAGTCTCCGGCGGTAGTCTGCACAAGTTCGGAGATGCAGTCCGGTATTACGATTTCACAAGAACAAAGTGTATAGAACTGGACATCGAGAAGTCGATTGCCGCACGGGCGGCTGTGTGCGATACGGTAGGGGATTTCAGTAAGGGTAACAGGCTTGTCTACCTGACATCCTGCGGTAAGGACAAGTTCGTGTCGGGAAGTCTCGCTGATGAGAACTGGTGGTATGCGCTTTATGACAGGCAAGGTAAGTTCCTGTCAGGTGTTGAGGCAATTGCTGGACTGTCCAAGGACCGGGACAGGGCTTTGTCGGTTATGCTGAGCACGCATTATGCTTCTTCTCCGGACGGGAAGCATCTGTGTTCTGCCAATGTGAATGTGCCTGTGGTTTCATTTGCTTCAGTAACAGGAGATGAATTACAAGAGAGAAAGAGGATACAGGCTTCGTTTGATGGCGAGAAGAAGAAGCGTTTAGAGACTATAAAAAGTTATTTCTATGGCGGATGCGCCGATGAAGAGTACGTCTATATTTTGTACTCCGGACGCAGGATAGCAGACCGCGAAGTGCCGTCCAATGAGTGCAGTCATATCCTTGTCTATGACTGGGAGGGTAATATCAAGCACCATTATGTCCTGTCCCGCCCTGTCTGCTCGATCAGCCTGACAGACGACGGCTTCTATGCCGTCTCCACCTGGCCTTCGGGAAAACTGCTGCATTTTGAAACCGATGAGAATTAATTAATTAATCTCCATTAATGCTTGGACATGTTTAAAAATTGCTATATTGGCGGTGGAAATATGTCGATATTTAATTAAATTAATATCCGAGTGAAAAATATACCACTGATAATAACCCTATTGGTCCTATCTGTATCCTGTTCCCGTTATCCATCGGATGTCGAGCGGACATTGCGTTTCGCAGGAGACAATCGTGCCGAACTTGAGCGCGTGTTGGAGCGTTACCGGGAGTCCGGAGAAGAGGAGAAGTATCGTGCCGCATGCTTCCTCATCGGCAACATGGGCAGGCATGGGAGTAAGGACGGCCCGGCGCTGCGCAAGTACTATCGCGAACTGTCGGCGTTCTATGATCGCCCGGATGTGGACATGTGGTCGCTCTACGCATTTGAGGACTCCCTTTTCAACACCTTGGACTTCTCTCGTCTTGATACATATTACGACGCGCAGAATATCAGCGCTTCGTATCTGGAGAAGCGCATAGAAGATGCGTTTTCCGTCCGCGGTTCCAAGTGGGCGGAAGTCCTGAGTTTCGGTGAGTTCTGCGAATATGTGCTCCCTTACCGTGTCGGAGATGAACTGCTCGAGGACTGGACAGATGACTACAGGAACACATTCGGCCCTGCCCTGGATTCCCTTGCGCTGGACGACTCCGTGACATTGGAAGATTTCTGCGGTGCCGTCACCTCGCTTTTTCCGGAGCCTCACCGCAACTATACGAACTATCCTGCCGGAAAGCCGTCACCAGCGCCGTCGTCTCTGAAGCGGATAGCCGGCGGAACATGTGAAGACTATCTCGGGCTTTTTACATATCTAGGAAGGAGTTATGGAGTTCCGGTCGCGACGGATTACACTCCGCAGTGGGCCAATCACTCTAAAAACCATTCATGGTGTGGGATACTGAGTTGTGACAGTACATTCCATTATTCAGTTGGCGAGCCTCTTTTTCTTGCGAGGGAAAAGCCGTTCTCTTTTAAACTTGCCAAGGTCTACCGGAGGATGAACACAATACAAAAAGAATCCCTCGGAGCGCAAGTCAGTCCGGAGAACCTGCCTCCGACCCTGCAGAGCCCACGGATAAAAGATGTGAGCGCAGAGTACATGCCGGTGACAGCCGTGTCTATTTCCGGCCTTTTCCGTGCAGGCCGTTCGAAGCACGTATTCCTGTGCTGCTTTGACGACAAGGATTGGGTGGCAGTGGCAGGCGGTAGGCGCCGTGGCTCGAAAGCGGTGATTTCTGACATGGGCTATCCGGCGGTGTATCTTCCCGCTTACTATGCGGACGGTGCTCTGGTCCCGGCTCAATATCCGGTGCTGGTGGACAGTTCTGCTGTGCAACATGTCCTTAGACCGGACACGGACCGGCTGCGGACGGTTCACCTGAAGCGCAAATTCATGGATTTACGTGCCCGGCAGTTCGCCGACATGATGAAGGGCGGCCGCTTCGAGCTGGCCGACAACGCGGGTTTCAAGAACGCGAAGGTGATGGAACTTCCGGATAGCGTAGGGTATAATTTCCAGACGCTTGAGGTTGGGGGAGGCCGCTACCGTTATGTCCGTTATGTGCCGAAGCCTGGCACGACTGGGGATATCTCCGAGATTGAGGTCTACGGTTCGGATGAGCCATGTTCAAAACTGGAGGGGAAAACCATCGGCAACTATCGCTGCGCGGACACGCAGCATCCGATGTCCAATGCTGCGGACGGTGATGCTCTGACCTATGCCACCTGCATGAAGACTCAGACGGACGCGTGGACAGGTGTCGACCTCGGCAAGCCGGTGGCCATTGACAAGGTCTGTTTTCTTCCCCGTTCGGACGACAACTTCATCAGGGGCGGCGAGGAGTATGAACTCTGCTACTGGGACGGCCGCTGGGTGTCATTGGGCTGTCAGACCGGAGACAGGTGGAGCCAGGAGCTGATATTCGACAATGTGCCGGACAATGCCCTCCTGCTTCTTCATAATCTGACGCGCGGCAAGGAAGAACGAATCTTTACCTACGAAGAAGGCCGGCAAATCTGGTGGTGAGACGGAAATGAAGCCCGACGGGCGTTCCGGAGGGCAGTGTTTATAAACTTTAAATCAAATGCTTATGAAAAAAGCAATTATCGCGGCATCTGCCGCAATCATTCTGGCCGCAGGAGCGGCTACCTGCTGGACGGTGTTCGGGGGAAACGAAGACGAGTTCTTCAACGAGAATCTGGAGGCGCTGCTCAATTCTGAATCGGAGCACCGTGGACATTGTGAGGAATTGGAGAACGATTGCGTTACGGAATGCCCTATTTGTGGCGAACTTGTTGATGCAGGTGTCGGACATAAAGGGCCGGCGTATGGGATTTATCATGTATGCGACTGATGGCTAGGAGTTCAGCAGCGTTACTGCATCTTTTTGTTTTGATGTGGCTGGCGTCTTGCTCCGGCGGCGATTTGTATTCCCCTCCGGAATTCAAGCATGAATACGATCTCAGTTTCGAGTTGGTCGGGAACGAATTGATGTATTACCCCTATCAGATTGCGGTTAGCGGAAACTGGCTGCTTGTCTTTGGGAGGACTGCCGATGACAACACTGTTACTGTTTATGATAAGGGTACGGGCGAGGAACATAAGTCCGGCATTAAGTACGGGCGCGGCCCGCTTGAATCCATAAGTGGATTTCGCCGTGTCAGTGTTGTGGAAGACACCGTTCACTATCATGAATTGTCCGGCAATGGCGGTCTGAGTTTTTCTGTAGATGATTTTATGACACGAGGAGAATCGGCTTGCCGTCAGGACAGTCTTGCCTGTCCGCAATGGTGCAGTTATTATACTGAATTGCCAGGAGGCAAGACTCTGTTTCTTGTGAATTACTCTTATCTGTTGCCGGACGCCCCGGCTGTGAGGCGTCTGTCCATATGTGATTTATCTGGTCGGGAAGTGCATTATGACGGGTCTCCCGTTGCTGACAGGGAGAAGTCGTTTTGCCTCTATCAACAGCCGAAGGTGGCATTCTCTCCGGATGGTTCCAAGGTAGCCGTTTCGACGGCGAGCGGAGCCCTGCTGGAGTTGTTCGACATATCATCCGGCATTAGACTTATCTCCGAATGCAGATTCCTGGAACCTAAAATCACATGTAAGAACGGAGGCTATGTGTATCAGGATGACTATGTTTTCGGATTTGACAGGATGTGTGCATCGGATGATCGGATATATGCTGTTTATGACGGCCAATCGACCAGCGCGGAGCAGAAGAGGGCCTCTGTAGACGCCCGTCCGCTACTGTTCAAGAATATCGCCGTGTTCGACTGGCGCGGCAACCCGATATCCATATATCGCTCGAATTATAGAATAGACAGTATTTGTCCTGATCCGGATGTGCCGGACATTCTCTATGCTATTTTGAGTGATGCCGATGGTCGGAAGTATATTGGGCGGACGACTCTATGATGCAACCTGTCGTGCTCATCTTGGCCGCCACCGCATTCGGCTGTAAATTAAAACTGACAATCTTGGGGAAATAAGGCCCGGCCGGTGTCCCGAAGGGCAGTGTTTATAAACTTTAAATCAAATGCTTATGAAAAAAGCAATCATCGCGGCAACGGCCGCAGTCATCCTGGCCGCAGGGGCGGCCGCTTCCTGGACGGTGTTCGGGGGAAACGAAGACGAGTTCTTCAACGAAAATCTGGAGGCGTTGATGGACCAGGAGATTCCGCAGGAGGAGAAAGATGCTTGTGAGAGTGATCCGAATGGGATTTGTGTGTATCATATGCCCGGAAAATGGGTAAGTGTGGAGATGCATAGGAACAAATGAGGCTTCTTTCTATTCTTCTATCTTTTTCGCTTCTTCTTCCGTTGACATTTTCCTGTCAACGGAAGAATCAAGTGATGAATGAGCGGAAACCAGTTACAGAGGAACTGTCGGGTGAAGTCCTGCATTTTGATGACGTTCAAGTTCCATCTCCGGTTTTGTTGTCGTCGTGTGGCGAGCTGTTGCTTGTAAAGACGACAGACAACAATGCGAAGATTGCGTTGTGCCGGGTTGATGGTGACAGTGTCAAGGTGCAGGACCGTGGTGTCAAGAAAGGCCGTGGCCCGTATGAGTTTATCTACGCCAACTATTGCGTGGGCGGTGACAGCCTGTTCGTGATGGATTCAAACCCGATGGGCTTCACGGCATTATACGGGATACCGCTGAAAAAGGCCGGGGCGTTGTCTGATTATACTGGTTGGAGGCGTTATATCGAATCTGACTTCCCGCAGATGCGTACTGTCGGTTATTTTTTCCGCAACTCCCCTGGCTGCTTTGTGGCCTGTGCGGGAGAACCTGGGGGCGAACAGATTTTTTCTTTGCTTGATTTCAACAATTCTGTGGTGGCGCCGTTGGCCTTTTGGCCGGATGATGGCAATGAATGCGAGGCGGAGGTGAAGCAGATGGTGTATATGAATTCATCTATAGGGCCAGGTCCAGATGGACTTTTTGCTTATGCGGCAAATAGGGGCCGATATCTGGCTATAATGAGGATTGATGGGAACGGTATCGCCGTGAAGAATCTGATATATGATGTCTTGCCAAAATTCACTTCGCAGAATCATAATGTGCGTTATGATAAAGCTCAACATGCCGGGATTATAGTCAAGTGCACGGATGAGCGGATATATGCCAAACTGTACCGAGATGATTTTAGTGAGTCTGAAGACTATAAGGGATACCCTTCATATTGTTTCGATGAGATTGAAATTTACGATTGGGATGGCCGCTTCATAAAGTGCATCCGCACGGACAGGCCATACAGCACATTCTGCCCGTCGTCTGACGACAGGTATCTCTATACCACGAGCATCGACCTTGAAACTGGAGGGGACATGCTCTTGAGATATGAATTGAAGTGAGTCGGCTGAGAGTTTCAGGCCGAAATAGCATTGACATGAAAGTATGGTTCGATTGAAATTTGTATTGTTATGCTCAGCATTTGCTCTGCTGCTGTCTTGCTCGGGCGGCGGCAGAGCGGAGCTGTCCTATTCCGAAGACTCTTTCAAAGAGGGGCGTCTGGAGAAACTGCGGACTTATGATTGCGAGCCACTCGGAGTCCTGAATCCGGCTGTCGTGAAACATCATCCGTCAGGCGCGATCCTTTTGCTTGAACGAGGCGTCAAATCCCAATTGAAGGTGCTCGATTCCGTTGACGGATCGGTGGAAAGCTTGTTGCCGACCGGCCGTGGCCCGGGAGAGGCTGTGACTCCTTGGGATTTGTCTGTGGATGCGGCCGGGACTTTGTGGGTGTCAGATTTGGCGACACGGAAACTCATCTCTTTCGCCATTGGCAGTGATGGCTCTTTTCGCTTTGACGGGGAGCGGAAACTACAGAGCCAGTTCATGAGAGCGATACCATTCCGGGATGAAGAGACTCTGATTTTGGCGTCATCCTCTTCCGGCAACAGGATGTGTGTCCTGGATGCGGCCGGTGCTGCAGTGGATACGGTGGGCTCATTCCCGTATTCAGACTTGCTGGACAAATCCGTTTTGCGCAATTCTGTGTTCCAGTCTGATCTCGCGGTGGCGCATGACGGAGGGGTCATAGTGTGCTGCAAGAGTTTCAATGTCATAGATGTCTGCGCCCCTGACCTGTCGGAATGCCGCAGGCTTGTCGGTCCAGAACCGATTGATGTCGGTGTTGTGGCCCGCGAGACTCCGATGGGCATGATATGTATGCCCAGAAGCCGTTCGTCAAGGTTTTTGACGGGGTGGCGGCCGGAACCGGAGAATTCATGGTGGGTTATGTCGGGGCTTATACGGAAGGCTCTGTGGCAGCTTCCGAGGGAGCCGTTGAACTCCTGCTGTTCGATCGCAAGGGCCGTCCATCCAAAGTCTTTGAGACTCCAGGCCCTTTCAGGTCTTTCGATGTGGACTGGCAGAATAGAAATGTATATATCCTTACCTCTGACGAAGCGGCACGGGTTGAGGTATATGGTTTTAATTGACAATGTGGCGCGTCTTTCAGCCGGAGTGCAGAATCTGATGGCTGATACTGACAATGGATTGTTGTATATGTACAATTCGAATGACCATAGTCTTTGGAAATGTAGGTTGTCAGATCTGAATGGACGATAATAATATTGATAAAAAATGAAAGCATTTAGAGAAGTTGTCTCTTTGCTGTTGACTCTGCTCCTCGCGTCCTGCGCGGGGAGCGGGTCAATGGTCTTCAGTAATGTAGAGAAGGCCGGGGCATTCCCGGAACAGCATGATCTTAAACTTGACGAATCGGAGCTTGTGGCGATTGATGTGCCGGGCATGAGGAGTATGATAAGTGTTGATTCAGTCCTTATGGCATTGTCTTCTAGGAATGATCCCGCTGTTGCGCTGTTTGATTATAGGACATTGGAGTCTCGAGGGAAGTACTTGCGTCACGGCAATGGTCCTGCGGAATTGCTTCCGTTTACCGGGCCGTCCAGGTCAAACAGTCTGCTTCGCTATTCCGGGGATTCGCTGTATATGGATGTGCTCGGTGTGAATAAGGATGTCCTGCGGTGGAATGTTTCGGCCGCATTCTCGGACGGCCGCGAAGAAATTGAAGCCGTCCCGGGGTTCAAGGATCTGAAGGGTGTGCCGTTCAAATGGATGCTCAATGATTCCACTGTGTTATGCAAGAAACTTGAAGACAACAGCCGCAGGCAAGTCCGGGAACTGTATGTTTCGGGAAAACTGCAGCCTATGCCAAATGCGGCGGAGCTTGATGCCGTCAGCATTGAGACACCGAATGACGGCTTTCTGTTCAATGTGCTGTCTACCATGCCTGCGTACAATCCGGAACGGGACATTATTGCGGAGGCGTCTCTTTTCCTGAATGTTGTCAACATATATTCTTTACATTCTGATTTCCGTAAGTCGGTTGTTCTTGGAAAGTCAGTGCCGGTACGAAAGGTCGAGAAGGATTTCAAGGCGACAGGCAGAATGAGCCAGAGCATCTGGGCCTGCATCCCTTGTGGTGATTGCTTTGTCCTCCTTTATGGCGAGGAGGGGACGGAAGAACGTGAACTCCTGGTCTTCGACTGGGAGGGCAATCCGGTCTGCAAATACCTCTTGCATGAGGGTGTTGATGCCATAGACATCAATGGTGGCACATTGCTTACATTTGATTCGGAGACTGAGACCCTCAGGAGATACAAGCTTTGACATGGTGATATCCAAGAGCCTTCCGGTCATAATGGCCGCATTCATTCTTGTCCCCTCTTGCGCCCGTATGGAGCTCAAGAGGGAGATGAAGCGTTTTATGGCTTCGGAGATAGTGCTTCCTGCTGAGATGGAGAAATCGCAGGGCGGGGCGATCGTGCCCGTCCATCGGGAGGAACTCTCCGGGCCGAAGATGGTTGTCTTCATCGACTCCACGGAATGTACTTCGTGCCGCCTTTCCAAGCTCATGGTCTATGATAGTGTGGAGAGGCTGTCAGAAGAGAGCGGGAACTTCCGGCTCGTGGTGTTGATTTCCGCCAAGAAGGGCGAAGAGACGAAAGTCCGTGATCTCCTCTCCCATTCGGAGATTCCATTCCCGGTGTATCTGGATTCGGGGTGGGAGTTTCGCGGACATAACCCCTCTATCCCTGACGACAGCCGTTTCCACAGTTTCTTCCTTGACGGTTCCGGCCGCCCGATATTGATTGGAGACCCGTCAGGGAGCGCCAGTATGATGTCATTGCTGAAGAAGAGGGCGTCAGTGGAAGTGTCTGAGACAACGGAAGTGTCTGAGACAACGGAAATGTCGGCCGATGGAGTCTTTGCCTTGAGAAAATATTGTCTGGATGCAGCCCGGATCGGTGTGCCGGAGGTGGGAGAGGCTTTGGAGCGTGCCGGCGTTGGAGCAGTGCCATCTGGCCTTGGCGTTTTTGTGCCTCCGGCTGTTTGTGGGGAATGCCTGTCGCAGGAGGTGGAGATATTGAAGTCTTTGGAGCCGGCGAGCCTTTTTGTCGTGGCGCCGGAGTCTCGGGCTGATGCTCTGCGTCAGGAGTTCGCCGAGATGTCGGGAGTTGAAGTTCTGCCCTATCCGGAGGCTTCGGTGGCCGGATTTGATGCCGCCTCATATGATGGCGTGATATATTTTCGTGGCTCTGACTCACAAGTGAACGGTGTGTACCTGTCAAGCCGTGAGGCTCCGGAAGCATCTGAGGTGTTTGTTGCGCGGTGCAAGGGGTAGGAGTATGTTTGTGAAAATGCAGCCCGACGGGCGTTCCGGAAGGCAGTGTTTATAAACTTTAAATCAAATGCTTATGAAAAAAGCAATTATCGCGGCATCTGCCGCAATCATTCTGGCCGCAGGAGCGGCTACCTGCTGGACGGTGTTCGGGGGAAACGAAGACGAGTTCTTCAACGAAAATCTGGAGGCGCTGATGGACCAGGAGATCATCGTCGGGGATCTCTGTATGGTATGCCCTCATTCTGCTTGCACGACACTGGGAGAAGTTTTGGAGGGACACCATAAGGCATGATATTCAGACAGAAAAAGATTATTGCTGCTGCCGTCATTTTGCTGGCGGCAGTGGTTTCCTGCACTTCTCCGTATGCGGATGATCCATATCTGCGTAGCTTGAAGATCGGGGAGCAGGTTATATCCCCTGTGGATTCGTCAGATTTGGACATGTACGGGTATTGGCAGCCGATGGATGTCGTGAATACCTATGATGGCTGGTTTGTAATATCGTCATCGGATAACGATTACCATCTGCTTTTTGTCAACCCGGGGGGCGGAGAGCACTTCTATGCTATACGCCGTGGCCGGGGGCCTGGAGAGATTGTCTCTGGGGCGGACCTGCATAAATCAGGGAATGCCATCCGTTATTATGATTTCACGCGGACAAGGTGCATAGAGTTGGATGTCCGGAAGTCAATTGCCGCCCGTGCGGCTGTGTGCGATACGGTAGGGGATTTCAGTAAGGGTAACAGGCTTGTCTACCTGACATCCTGCGGTAAGGACAAGTTCGTGTCGGGAAGTCTCGCTGATGAGAACTGGTGGTATGCGCTTTATGACAGGCAAGGTAAGTTCCTGTCAGGTGTTGAGGCAATTGCTGGACTGTCCAAGGACCGGGATAGGGCTTTGTCGGCTATGCTGAGTACGCGGTATGCTTCTTCCCCGGACGGGAAGCATCTGTGTGCTGCCAATGTGAACGTGCCTGTTGTTTCATTCGCTTCTGTATCTGGAGATATGCTGCTGGAGTCAAAAAGATTACAAGCTCAGTTCGATGGTGAAAAGGAATCTCATGGGCGGACGGCGAAAAGCTATTTCAATGGGGTAATTGCCGATAGTAAGTGTGTCTATATCCTGTACTCCGGCCGCAGGATAACAGACCGTGAAATGCCCTCCCACGAGTGCAGTCATATCCTTGTCTATGACTGGCAGGGAAATATCAAGCACCATTATTTTCTGTCCCGCCCTGTCTGCTCAATCAGTCTTACTGATGACGGCTTCTATGCCGTCTCCACCTGGCCTTCGGGGAAACTGCTGCATTTTGTAACCGACGAGGTCTGATTTTAGAAAAACCAGTGAAATGAAAAAATATTGTTCTCTTTTACCTTTATGCCTACTTGCGGGCCTGTATTCCTGTGGCGGCGACAAGTCTGGCGACGTGCTGACTCTTGACCTTGCCGAAGCTGTCCGCCCTTGTGGTGATGCGGCCGCTGTTGGGAGGAATTTCGATGTTGTATCTTTCAATGATGTGAAGGCACCTTCAAGCATTGTGCTTCAGGATATGGGACAGTCGGTATTCAGCATTGACGGCTCGCATTTCGGGCTGGTAGAGCATCAGCTTCAGGGCGCGACGCGCATCTTCCGCGTAGATGAGTCTGACGGGCGGGCCGAACTCGTGATTGACCGTACCGGCCGTGGGCCGGGGGAGTATCTGTCGGTGGGCGGCATTGAGTACCGTGGTGGCAAGTTCACTTTTGCGGATGAGATGTCTGGGAAGTTCCTGACATACGATGCGGAAGGGAATTTCGTCAGCGAAAAGTCTATGGAGCGTGGCAAGAACATCTGCTATATGGATGATGGCAATATATGTGTGGGCAATATGTATGGCTCTGACACTGATTTGGATATCTTCGCCTCTGACGGGATGCTTCTCAAGAGCTACAAGCTCAGCCCTGATGGAGTCAAATCAAGGATGCTTAGGCCTCAGGGCGTCAAGAATTGGAATGGTGCCTACATCTTCCAGCCGGCGTTGTCCGATACTTTGTACAGAATTACCGTTGATGCGGCCGTTCCATATGTGGTACTTCAGCCTGGCAAATATAAGATGCCGGAGAGCCTGTATTCTACTCTTGACTATGCTGCGATGTCCAAGTATATTGACAATGTAGACTGCCGGGTCTATGGGGACTATGCGTTTTGCAGTTTTAATCATTCTGAGAAACTGTACAGGACGGTCTGGTCTCTGAAGGACGCTTCGCTGCTCTTTTCCACGGCCATTTCCGGGCCGGATGATGTTCTTGGGCCTCAGGTTGAAATCAATGGGGAGCAGGTGTGTGTATGGCCGGATGGTGGTAACGGAGATGATTTTTATTCTGTGCTTCTTCCTCCTGATGCTGAGCGTCTTTTCCCGGACAGAGGTTCGGATGCCGGTCCTGTGGTCGTGCATGTCAAGGTGATATAGATGTTCTATCTGCTGCTGTTCATAGCTATGTGCCTGGCGTTTCGGGCAGGGCGCGTCCCGATGAGGGTCGCGGCCTTTGCCGCAGTATGCCTGTGGGGTGCGTATGAGTCGTTCTATGGGCTGCTGCAGATTATTGGTCTGGAGCCGTCTTTCAATCCGGCCTTTGTGCTGACCGGGCATTTTGAGAATCCTGGACCTTTCGGCGGCTTCATCGCCATGACGATGGCCGTGTCGGGAGGGTATCTTCTGCGTTTCTGGAGGCGTCGCCGTGGCTTTTATCGCGCTGCGCTGTTCGGTGTCGCCGCGCTGAACTTCACCTTGGGGCTTCTGGTACTTCCGGCTTCGATGAGCCGCGCTGCCTGGTTCGCCCTTGCCGCCGCCTTGCTGTCAGTCCTGCTCATGGACGGGAAGTCGCGGGAGTGGATCCGCCGTCATCGTGCGTTGTGCTTCTCTGTGGCTGGTCTTGCTCTTGTTGCCCTTGGTGGTGCTTTCATGATGAAGCGCGATTCCGCCCTGGGGCGCTTGCACATCTGGCGGATTGAGGCCATGGCCATAGCGCAGCACCCTCTCGGTACCGGGCATGGAACGGCTCTCGGTACATACGGCAAGGTGCAGGAACAGTTTTTCCGGGAACATCTCCACGATGTGCCGGAGTCTGTCGTGCGTGTGGCCGGTTGTCCGGAATTCCCGTTCAATGAATATCTTGGCATCGGGATGGAGGCTGGTGTGCTGGGGATGGTTCTATCTTTGGCCGTGATGTTTGGGGCGATCTTCATGCTTGTCAGACGCAGGGATCTGATGGCCCCGGGCCTGATTGCATGGGCGGTTTTCGCTCTGGCTTCATACCCGTTGAGCGTCCCGCAGACATCAGTCCTGCTGCTTGTTTTTCTGGCTTCGGCGGTCCCGTCCCGAGATCTCGCTATTTCCGGCAATAAAAGTCTCGGCCTGCGCGCTCTTGCGGTTGCCGGGGCGGCTGTTGTCGTTTTCGTCCTCTCGCGCCCGTCTAGGCTTGAAGGAGGCCTGGTGGACAGGAGCGCATACCGGGAGATGTACAGCAGGGGATACCTTCTCTACCAGTCGGGACAGCATGAGGAGAGCAATGAAATCCTTGCCGAAGGCGCCGGAATCTCCTCCGATCCTATGTTCCATGTCATCATGGGGCGCAATTCAGAAGCCATCGGCGATGCGGGGGCAGCTGAGGCCGAATACCTTACGGCCTGGTATATGGTTCCCTGCCGCATCTATCCTCTCGTGCGTCTGATGCGGCTCAAAATACGCTGCGGTGACAACGCTGCGGCCATCAGTATCGGAGAGAAGATAATCTCTATGCCTGTCCGTGACGGGCATCGCAACATGCTGAGGCTCAAGGAAGAGACCGCTGTATCACTGGATTCGCTGAGAAATGGGAATCACAGATAGTTTTTCTTATAACTCATTAATTTTGTCTTGAAAGAACGGATAAAACCTTATTGACAGGTGAAAAGAACAATCTACATTTTTGCTGCAGTTCTGCTCGCCGCCGGTTGTGGCAGGCAGGCTGACACGTCCTGGCCGGAGTCCAGTCAGTCAAGCGCGGACATTCAGTATGCCGATCTTAAGCTTGAGCGCATACAACTGGATTCCGTGTATACTTCAGGAGACGGCTATTCCGGGGTGTACCGAGATGACGGCTTGTACTTCTATGACAAGTACTTCGGCTACCTCTTCGTATTCAATGCGGACGGTCATCTTAAGTCAAGAGCATTAGGCATGGGCAACGGGCCCAAGGAAGTCAAGATAAAAGAAGGCATAGCCTGCGCTGTTTCTGTCTCGGGAGACCTCTGCATTGCCGGATCAACGCTTGATTTCCAAGTATATGACGCCTCGAAAGACAGGACGGCCTATACTATGATGGCTTTCAAGCCTGACATGGGACGTTCTCCTGAGAATTTCTGCAACTATTCATATCCCGAAGAGGATATCCAGTCATCATACGATGGTCGATATTTCTACATCAATCTCGACTCCCAGCATCCGGAGTTCAATTATTTCAATCATACTGGGGATTATCTGGAAAACTCTTTCCACATAGCGAAAATCGACATCAAAAGCCAGGGTGTCACTCTTCTCTGCAAAGGATATCCGCGAGTGTATGTCTCGGAGCCGTATAAATATGCCAGTTTCAATCTTGTGAATTTTACACCGTCGGACGGTGGGTTCTATGTCAATTTCGAGGCGGACTCCGCAATTTATCGCTGTGACATGGATTTCCATGCTCTTGAGGCATTCGGCCGTGCTGGAAAGGAAATGGACTCGGACTATCTTCCTGTCCGTTCCTACGAAGATGCGGACAAGTACATAAAGAATCGTCAGGAAAAAGGGTCATACGGGAAGATCGCAGTCGCGGGCGACTATGTTTTCAGAAGCTACGCCCGTGGGGCTGCTTCGTCTGTCGACGGGCTCCAGATTTACAGTGACGGGGTACTCATCGGCGATGTTGACGTCCCTAAAGGTTTCCGCGTGGCCGGAAAAATCGGGAACAGGTTCTTCTCGGAGATATTCTCCGACCCTGACAACGGACAATTGAGCTGCTTTGCCTTCTCGCTATGATGGACAAGTACATGCGATCTTCTGTCACACACCGTCCAGCCCGGTAGCCTCGCCGACAAAGCCTGCCGCCGCCAACCCCCACTGCCAATGAAGAAAAGAACCGAAAATATCATCAAGATAGTGAGCATAGTCTGTATCGTACTCTGCTCGCTGGTGCTGCTGCATTATGCCCGGCGGGCATTGATCTGCGACCGTTTCATCATCAAGGGCCATTCGATGGAGCCGACCCTCTATGGCGGCCGGGCCGTATATGTCAACAAACTCATCGCCGGCCCGAGGGTGTTCACTGACTTTGATTTCAGCAAGCCGCAGCTGCACTGCGTCAGGCTTCCCGGGCTGCGCGATGTCAGAGTGGGGGACTTTGTGGTCTACAACAGCCCGGGCGGCAAGGGCCACGGCAAGATTGGATTCAAGGTCAACTATGTCTACGCCAAACGCTGCGCCGCCTGCCCCGGGGACACTCTCAGCATCATCGATTCACGCTATGTCAATTCCCGGACCGGAAGCATAGGCGTGCCGCCACAGAACGAGGAGCGTCTCAAGCAAATGCCGGATTCTCTCCTGCTACGCCTCAAGTGTCTGCGCGCCGGGCAGTTCGCGCGGATGCAGGACGAGTGGACCGTCAAGGATTTCGGCCCCGTGGCCGTGCCGCGCAAGGGGATGAGCGTCACGCTCTCTCCGGAAGCTGCAAACATATACTCCCGGGTGATAGAATACGAGACCGGCCGCCCCGCGTCTGAACTTGCCGGGCAGGTCTACACCTTCGTCAAGGACTACTATTTCTTCGTCGGGGACAATGTCTGCGACTCCCGCGACAGCCGCTACGACGGATTCGTCCCTGAAGATTTCATCATCGGTGTGTTCAAACCATAATTTTTATTATATTTGTGAGTGACTATTCGTTGCCTATGGTTCATCGAGTAAACTTTTTGTTCGGATTCTTCCTTGCGCTGCTTCCTCTGCACGCTCAGGACATGACCCTTGATGAGGTGATATCCGAGGCCCGCGTCCGCTCGGTCGCGGCTCTTTCCGCCAAGTCCTCCTTCGTCTCGGATTATTGGGCGTGGCGGGCCTATCAGGCCAGCCGCCTGCCGTCCCTGCATCTGTACGGGGAACTCGGCTCGTTTGACCGCTCCCTTCGCCTGCTCCAGAACTATGAGACGGGCGAGATGCTCTATACCAAGAACTACAACATGCAGAACAGCGTGGGCCTCCAGCTCCGTCAGAACATACCGTTCACCGGAGGCACCCTCTACCTCTACTCGGATCTGCGCCGCATCGACCAGTTCGGCTCGTCTTCGGAGAACACCTGGTACGCCCAGCCCGTGACGGTATCCTACCGTCAGCCGCTCTTCGCCTACAACCAGTTCAAGTGGGACAAGCTGATCTCCCCTAAAGAATACGAGAAGGCGAAGCGGACATACCTCGAGTCGATGGAATCCGTGACGGTGAGGGCCGTGGACATGTTCTACCGGGTGATGACGGCCCGGCAGGTCTACGAATCCTCGCGCACCAACTACGAGAACACTTCCCGTATGCTGAGGGTAGCCGCCGACCGCATGGCGATCGGTTCCGTGACCCGCTCCGACTATCTCCAGCTCGAACTCCGCATGCTCAACGACAGCATATCCATCAACGAGAATCTGGTCAAGCTCAACGAGGCCCGCATGTCCCTTAATTCGCTGCTCGGCTTCGACGAGTCCCGCAAGGTGAACCCGGTGCTCGAAGAGACGCTGCCGGACATAGAGATGGACTATGCCATGGTGCTGGACAAATCATCCTCCAACTCTTCGTTCAACCTCGGCAACGCCATCGACATGCTCAACGCGGAGGCGGCCGTGGCGCGGGCCAAGGCCAGCCGCGGCATCACGATGGAGCTCAACGCCCGCTTCGGCCTCTCCAACTCTGCCTCCGCGCTGCCCGACACATACCGCAACCTTCTCGACCAGGAGGTCGTCGGGCTCACATTCTCCATCCCGATATTCGACTGGGGAGAGGGCAAGGGCAAGGTGATGAAGGCCGAGGCGGCGGCCGATGTGGTCAAGGCGCAGGTGGAGCAGGCCGAGAACGACAAGCGCATCAGTCTCTACACGGCCGTGGGGCAGTTCAACGACCAGCGCCGCCTGTGCGACGTGTCCCGCCGCGCGAGGGCGATAGCCGCCGAGCGCTACGAGCTCGTGATGGAGAGGTTCCGCAGCGGCAAGGCCACGGTGACGGATCTCAACACGGCGCGCACGGAGAGCGACTCCGCGGAGAGCAAATACATCCAGGATATATGCAACTTCTGGAATTATTACTACACATTGCGTAAACTCACCCTCTATGACTTCATAGCCGGGGAAGATATAAAAGTGAACTACGATGAGATGCTTGATTGATATTGGTGCCGGGGCGTTGGCTGTGGTCCTGGCGCTGCTCCCCGCCTCTTGCGGGAGGAATGTGGCCGAGAGGCAGGATGAGTCGAAACTCCAATATTCACCTGAGGTCAACGAGGTGGATGTCGTGACCCTGCGCAGGCAGGATTTCCCGATGCAGCTGCTTTCCAACGGCAAGCTTTCCGCGAGCCGCAAGAGTGTGCTGTATTTCTCCGAGTCGGGGGTGATAACCAAGATAAATGTCCGCAACGGCTCGCCCGTCAAGGCCGGGGACGTGCTGGCGGAGCTTGATTCCCGGGTGCAGGAGCTCGCGCTTGAGAGCGCGCAGCTCGAACTTGACAAGGCTCGCCTCGAATACCTGGATGTGCTGGCCGGCATGGGCTATTCTTCCGCCGACACGGCATCCGCTCCGGAAAATGTGCTGAAGCTCGCCCGGATACGCTCCGGCTACGAGAACGCCCGCATCAATTTCAGCCGGGCGAGCCGCTCGATGGACGGGACCGTGCTCCGGGCCCCTTTCGGGGGCAAGGTGGCGGATCTCAAGCTCAAGGAGTGGGACCGGACCGGTTCCGATCCTTTCTGCTCCGTCATCGGGGACTCTTCCTTCGATGTCAATTTCCCGGCTCTCGAATCCGAGTATTCCTTCCTCTCGCCCGGGCAGACGGTCAGGGTGACTCCTTTCGGCGATGCGGAAGGGGAAGTGAGGGGGCGGATAATCGCAATCAATCCTACCATCGACAAGAACGGGCAGATAGCCGTCACGGCGCAGGTCGGCGGAGGAGCCGGGCTCGTGGACGGGATGAATGTCCGGGTGGTGGTGGAGCGCACGCTCCATGCGCAGCTCGTGGTGCCCAAGAGCGCCGTGGTGATTCGCGACGGGCTTGAGGTGCTGTTCCGCTATCGCGGCGGCAAGGCTGAGTGGGTATATGTCAACACTCTCAGAGCCAATTCCGAAAGCTATGTGATCAAGGCCAACGAAGACCGCGGGGCTTCTCTCTCGGAGGGGGACTCCATCATAGTGTCGGGCAATCTCAATCTTGCCGACGGCTCGGTCGTCAGCGTCAGACAAAAGTAGCCGCCTATGCTCAACAGACTCCTCGACCGTCCGGTTTCCGTCTCGATGATTGCGCTGGTCTTCGTTGTGCTCGGCATCATCGGCATCCGCAGCCTTCCGGTATCGCTGATACCGGATGTGGACATCCCGTATGTGACCGTACAGGTCACGGCTCCGGACAAGTCCGCGCGGGAACTTGACGATGCCGTCATCAAGCCCATGAGGCAGTCGCTGGTGCAGATCAGTCATCTGAAAGACATACGTTCCGAGTCCAAGGACGGCAGCGCCACCATGACGCTGACCTTCGAGGAGGGGCAGGACATAGATTATTTCTACATCGAGGTCAACGAGAAGATAGACCGCGCGATGTCTTCTCTCCCCAAGATGGAGCGCCCGAAGGTGTTCAAGGCGAGCGCCACGGACATCCCCGCCTTTTATATCAATGTGACCATGCGCGACTCCGGCGACGGGGACTTCCTGGGGATGAGCGAGTTCGTCGAGGATGTTGTCAGCCGGCGGATCGAGCAGCTGCCTCAGGTGGCGATGGTGGATATCAGCGGCCAGGCGGACAGGGAGATCCTTGTCGTGCCGGACGGGCAGGCGCTGACGAGGCTGGGGTTGACGCTCCCGGAGTTCGAGCGTTTCATATCTTCCGCCAATGTCTCGCTCTCCAACCTCACGATACGGGACGGGGAGTATCACTATAATGTCAAGTTCCGGTCTTTCGCCGCTTCGAGGGAGGATATCGAGAATGTCTATTTCAAGGCGGGGGAGCGCCTGCTCCAGATCAAGGATGTCGCCAGGGTGGAGGAGCGTTCCGCGCCGGTGACCGGGCTTGACATCTCCGACGGCAAGCCGGCCGTGGTGATGGCGGTGATCAAGCAGAGCGAGGCGCGCATGGCTGACCTCAAGCGGAGCATAGACGGACAGCTGGAGGCGTTCGGCCAGGATTATCCGGAGCTTGAATTCACCCTCACCCGCGACCAGACGGAGCTTCTCCAGTATTCCATCAGCAATCTGCTTCTCAACATAGTGGTGGCGCTTGTCCTGGTGTGTCTGGTTATATTCCTGTTCATGAAGAATTTCCGCTCTCCGCTGCTGGTGTCCCTGACGATTCCGCTCTCGCTGCTGGTGTCGTTCTTCATATTCTACCTTATCGGCCTGTCCATCAACATTATCTCCCTTGCCGGGCTGCTGCTGGGTGTGGGAATGATGGTCGACAACACCATAATCCTCACCGACAATATCACCGGCAGGTGGCAGCGAGGGGATGACCTGCGTACCGCCGTTGTCGCCGGCACCGGGGAAGTGGCCGGGGCTATGCTCAGTTCCGTCCTGACCACCTGCGCCGTGTTCATCCCGCTCGTGTTTCTCAACGGCCTTGCCGGAGAACTCTTCTATGACCAGGCCATATCGCTTTCCGTAGTCCTGCTTACTTCATGGTTTGTGACCGTCACGGTGATTCCTGTCTATTATTGGGTCCTGTATCGCTCTCTTCCGGCGTTCCGGCCCAGCCCTTTCCTTGCCAGGATACGCTTCCGTGGCGGGATGAGGGCCTATGATGCCGGGGTCAACTGGTTCTTGGCGCACAAATACCTCCTGAGCTGGGCGCTGCCGCTCGCCTGCGCCGTCATCACCGCCGTCTGTCTCTTGTATATGCCCAAGCAGAAGATTCCTGATATCACATACACTGACGCGATACTCAACATAGACTGGAACGAGCACATTTCCGTGGAGCAGAACCGCTCCCGCGTCATCGGGCTGGAGAACGCCGTGCTCGGGGAGTGTGTCCAGACTTCGGCCATGGTCGGGGTGCAGCAGTTCGTGCTCAGCCACAGCGGAGACCAGTCCATGAGCGAGGCATCCGTCTACTTCAAATGTGACGATGCCGCCTCTCTGGAACGGGTCAAGTCGAGGGCGGAGGAGTACTTGCGCGACCGTTATCCCGCCGCCATCAGCCACTGCTCCGCCTCGGGCAATATCTTCGACCTTGTGTTCGCCGAGCGCGAACCGCAGCTTCTGGTGCGTCTGCGTCCTGCCGGGGACGCCGGGCTTCAGGTCGGGTCCTTGCGGGAGATGCTCTCCGGGATAAGGACGGCCCTGCCGGGAGTGGACATCCCTCAGATTCCCCTCAAGGAGGATGTTCTCTACATATCGGATCCGGAGATGATGCGCCTGTATGACGTCAGCTTCGGCGATCTTGTGGAAGCGCTTCGCAATTCCCTCAACGGCAATACTGTATTTGAGATCATCAAGGGCAACCGCTCCGTCCCCGTGGTGCTCGGCACCGATGTCCTGGGGATGACGGACCTGCTTTCAGAGACCGTGGTGACCCGCGGCGGGGTGGAGGTGCCGCTGAGCGCCCTGATGAGGCAGACTTTCGAGCAGACGTTCAAGACCCTGATTTCCGGGGATGAGGGCAATTATTATCCTCTTGAACTCGACATCCCTTCTTCTGAGGTGCGTCCGGCCATGGCGGCGATAACTTCCCTGACCCGCAGGGACGCCGGCTTCGACGCTTCTTTCGGAGGGGCATATTTCACGAACCGCGAGATGATACGGCAGATGGCCCTGGTCATGTTCGTGGCTCTTGCCCTCCTCTTCCTGATTCTGGCGTCCCAGTTCGAGTCCCTTGTCCAGCCGCTGATCATACTCTCCGAGATAGTGATCGACATCGCCTTCTCCCTGCTTTTCCTATGGCTTGCCGGAGTCAGCATCAACATCATGTCGCTCATCGGCCTTGTCGTCATCACAGGTATAGTGATCAACGATTCGATTCTCAAGGTGGACACGATCAACCGGCTTGTCCGTGGAGGCATGGATGTGGATGCGGCTGTGCATGAAGCCGGCCACAGGCGCATAAAGGCCATAATCATGACGTCCATCACCACAGTGTTCTCCGTCTTGCCGTTCCTCTCCAGGGGCAATATGGGCTCTGATCTCCAATATCCGATGGCTATAGTGATAGTGGTCGGGATGACTGTGGGGACTGCAATCAGCCTCTTCTTCCTCCCGGCCCTGTATTCGGCAGTCTACGCCCGCAGAAAACGATGAACGTGAAGGGCAGGAGGGGCATATCGTCTTTTTCGGTGCTGCTGATGATGGCTGTTGTCGCGGTGGTGGGCGTGGCCTGCCTCTCGATGCTCAAGGTGCAGTACACCCCGTCGGCGCCCGGCTCTTCCATCACGGTCCGCTACAGCTATCCCGGCGCGTCTTCGCGCATAGTGGAGTCGGAGGTGACTTCCCGTCTTGAGGGGGTGCTGTCAGGCATACGCTCTTGTACCGGTGTCCAGTCCCTGTCCTCAGACGGCAGCGGCCGTGTCACCTTGTCTTTCGGCAAGAAGGCCGACATGGAGGCTGTGCGTTTCGAAGTGGCGTCGCGGATACGCAATGTTTATTCTTCTCTTCCGGAGCGCTGCTCTTATCCTTCCATATCCCTCAATGCCCGGGGAGAGAAGTCGCAGACGGCGATTGTCTTCAATGTGCGCAGTTCTCTGCCTTCCAAGGAGATAGCCGCCTTCGTGGAGGAGCGGCTGCTGCATCCCCTGTCCGTTGTGGAGGGTGTGAGCGGGGTGAGCTTCTATGGGCAGACCCCGTTTGAGCGGGTCGTGACCTTCGATGCCGACCTGTGCCGGGACCTCGGGATTTCGGCGTCCGACATAAGGCTCGCCTTCGCTGATTATTATGCTGACGAGCTTGTGGGTCTGGCGAAGGAGGAAGGGATGACATACGGGGTGCGGCTGCGCAGCGGCTCCTCATCCGACATGGGCTCCATCCCGGTGGCCAGCCGGGCCGGGAGGATCGTGCATCTGGGCGACATCGCGACTTTCCGCTATCAGGAGGCCCTGCCGTCCTCGTATTATAGAATCAACGGCCTGAATGTGCTGAACCTGACAGTGGAAGTGTCTCCTGACGCCAACCTGATCAGCTGCGTGGAGGCTGTCAAGTCGAGGCTCGATCAGCTGCGCCCTTCCATACCGGCGGAGATCGGCATCTCCGTTAGCTATGACTATTCGGAGTATATCTCGGGAGAGCTGGACAAGATATTCTTCCGTACCCTGCTCTGCCTGCTGATCCTGCTTCTCTTCGCCTTCGCCGTCAACCGGTCATGGCGCTATATGGTGGTCATCGCCATCACCATGGCGGTCAATCTGCTGATTTCGGTGGCCCTGTATTTCTTCCTGGGGCTTCACATACATATCTACACCCTTGCCGGCATCACGGTCTCGCTCGGAATCATCATCGACAACAGCATCCTGATGATTGACCACTATTCGCGCCGGCGGGACAGGGGAGTGTTCCCGGAGTTGCTCTGCGCCGTCGCGACGACTGTCGCGACCTTGCTCGTGGTCCTGCTTCTCCCGGATTCCGAAAGGGCGAATCTGACGGATTTCACCCTCGTGATTGTCATCAATCTGGCCGTTTCCCTTGCCGTGTCGAGCCTCTTCGTGCCGGCGCTGCTGGATTATTTCCCGGTGCGCACGGCCACCGTCTCCGGCCGCAGGCGCGCTCTTCGCCGTGCCGCGAGGTGGAACCGCGTGTATTCCAAGTATATCGTATGGGCGCAGTCTCACCGCTGGGTGCTCATCCTCGTGCTGGTGCTCGCGTTCGGGATCCCGACCTGCCTGCTGCCGTCCAAGTTCGGAGACGAGCGCCGCGCCCCGCTCAAGCCTTATGAGAAGGTGCTCAACAAGATAGTGGGCTGGCGGCCGTATGCCGACAACAAGGCGGCTGTGGACAAGGTGCTCGGTACTTCGTTCGGGCTTTTCCACGAGGCTATGGCCCGTTCGGATTTCTATCGTGAGCCGGCGCGACCTTCGCTTACCATCAGCGCCGGGATGCCGGAGGGGTGCAGCGTGCAGCAGCTCAATGAGGTGATGCGCAGCATGGAGAACTATCTCGCCCATTTCGATGAGATTGAGGTGTTCGAGACGCGCGTGACTTCCTACAGCAGCGGTGTGATTACGGTCAATTTCAAGCCGGAGTATGAGGGCACCTGGCTGCCGTCGCGCATCAAGGCGGACATAATCTCCATGGCGGCCAATTTCGGAGGGGCCAACTGGTCCGTGTCCGGCATCGACGACAGCTACTTCAACAACAACATCGTCACGGACTACAAGTCCTACTCCATAAGGCTCACGGGCTACAACTACGACCGTCTCCTCCAGTACGGGGAGACCCTCCTCGCGCGGCTCTCCGACAACCGCCGCGTCACCTCGCCGGAGATATGGGGCAGCGGCTACCGTGACCGCCCCAAGACGGAGTTCAACCTCAAGTATGATTTCGAGGCGCTCAACGCGTTGGGCATCAGTCCGTACGAGTATTATTCCGCGTTGTATTCCCCTCTGTTCGACGCCACGATAGCAAGGCTCCCCCAGGCCGGGGAATATGTCAATGTCCGCCTCGTGTCCTCCACGGGCGAGTCTTTCGACATCTGGCATGTGGACAATATGCCTGTGGATGTGGGCGCCGGCGGCCGGATGAAGCTCTCCGAAGTCGGGAGCATAGTCAAGGAAAAGTCCGGGCTGCCTATACGCAAGGAAAACCAGGCGTATGCCATATCAGTCTGCTTCAACTTCATCGGCTCTTATCAGCTTGCGCGGCGGGCCATCGAGGCGGCGGTGGATTATATGAATGCCGAGGTGCTTCCAGTGGGTTTCAAGGCATCCGACGAGAGGGGAGGGGGAATGTTCTACGACAATCAGGAGAAATACGCCGGCCTCATCCTGCTGGTCATCCTCATCATCTTCACGCTCTGCGCGATACATTTCAACTCGCTGCGCTACCCGTTTGCGATAATCTTCCTGATTCCTGTGTCGTTCATCGGACTGTTCCTGGCTTTCGGCCTGTCTGATTTCACCTTCGACAAGGGCGGATTCGCCGCGTTCGTGATGCTCAGCGGCATCACTGTCAATGCCGGAATCTATCTCGTGTCCTCCTGGTTGCGTGACGGCGCCCACAAGAGCGTCAGGGCGTATGTCCGTGCGTTTGACAGGAAAATCTGGCCCATCAGCCTGACCATCATTTCGACGATTCTCGGCCTGGTGCCTTTCCTTTTCGACGGGCCGTCGGAGGTGTTCTGGTTCGCGTTCGCCGTGGGGACCATCTCCGGGTTGCTGTTCTCTGTCATCGCCCTGCTCCTCTTCCTTCCGGCATTCCTGTGGCGGACGCCGCGCAGGACAAAGAAAAGGCGGCCTTGAGAGCCGCCTTGCAGAGTGGGAGTTATTTCCAGAGGAGCGGTGCCAGCTGATAGAGGCTGCGCCTCCAGGTGAGGAATTCGTGCGCCGTGCCTTCTGAGACATATCCCACGGCGTTGAATCCGGCGTTTTTCATCTCTTCGGCCGCCTTGCGTACACCGTCAGGGTTCTCCTTGCTGCCGCAGCTCATGAATATCAGGTCCACCTGGCCCTTGTCCTTGATGTCGGAAGGGGAGTATGTGCCGCCGCTGAGAAGGGCGTAGCGGGAGAACATCTCAGGGCGTGCGAGGGTGATGACCTTCGTCTCCATGCCACCCATCGAGAGGCCTGCCATCGCCCTGTGTGCCTTGTCGGCCTTGGTGCGGAAATGTGAGTCCACATAAGGGACGAGCTCATCCACGAGCACGGTCTGGAATCTGGTGAAGTCGAATTTGTGGATTTGCCCGAACACGGCGTCGTTGGTCATGCCGTATGTCATCACGATGATGAAAGGCTTGATTTTGCCTTCTGCGATGAGGTTGTCCATTATGAGGTTGGCATGGCCCTGGTTCGACCAGGCCGTCTCGTCCTCGCCCCATCCGTGCTGGAGGTAGAGTACCGGGTAGTCCTCCTTGCCCTGCTCATAGCATGGTGGGGTATAAACGAATGCGCGGCGTACGCTGTCGGTGCTCTTGGAGTAGAAGAGAATCTGCTGTACATTGCCGTGAGGGACATTTTTGAGTGCATAGAAATCGCGGTCTGCCGCCGGAATCTCGATTCCGCTTTCCCAACGGGTGGAGCCGTAGAAGTTGAGTGTCCCCGGGTCGTTGAAGACGCCTCCGTCAATCGTGAGGTGATAGTAGTGGAATCCCTCGTCCATCGGTCCTGCGGTGGTGCCTGTCCAGAATCCGTCTTCGCCCTTTGTCAGCACGGTGCCGCCCTGGCCTCCCAGGCCGAGGCTGACCACCACGGACTGCGCCTGCGGAGCCTTGACCCTGAAGCGTGCGTAGCCTTGGGAGTTGACCATAGGGTATTCCTGTCCGGGCTGGTTGAGTTCTGAAGGCTTGAAATCCTCCTTGATCTGTGCGGTTGCGCATACGGACAGCAGTCCGATGGATGCGAGAGTCAGCAGTGTTCGTTTCATTTTGAGTGTTGTTAGTGATTTCCGCAAATCTATACATTCCCCGCGACTGTAGATGCGTGCCCGTGTTACATATATTTTTTGCCGCTTGACTTTTTATTGCTAAATTGGCCCGATGAACACAATGACCCGTATCAAGGTGCTGCTGGCCGTCGCCTGCGCCGCAGCCTTTTCCGCGTGCTCCCAAGGTGGAGGCGCATCTCAGGCAAAGCCGGAGACAGGTGAACTTTCCTGGCCGGAAATAACCCGACAGAACAAACCGTGGACGCGCTGGTGGTGGCCTGCAAGCGCTGTCGGCGAAGCGGATATCGACACGATGATGGTCCAGTATTCCAAGGCCGGGCTCGGAGGCATGGAGGTTACGACCATCTATGGTGCCAAGGGTTATGAGGACCGTTACCGTGACTATCTGTCCGCGGACTGGATGGACCTCTTTTCTTATACTCTCAAGGCTGCCGAGGCACACGACCTCGGGATAGATCTCGCCAACGCGTCCGGCTGGCCTTTCGGCGGACCTTGGGTGACGCCGGACTACGCCTGCCGCTATCTTGCTTCGAAGTCCCTTAAGATTAATGGCGGGGAGCGCCTGCAGGAGAAGGTGGAATATATCGAGAAGCCTATGGTCAGGACTATCGGCACCAAGGTTGACATCAAGGACATGAAGTATCCTGTAGCTGCCAACGACAGCTTGCAGCAGCGTGCCTTCGAGCAGGTGCGTTATCCTCTTTCCCTCCCGATTGTCGCAGTGACCGCCAACTGCTCGGACGGCCGTTATGAGGATCTGACCTCCAAGGTCGCTGCGGACGGCAGTATTGACTGGACTGCACCTGAAGGCGGGGAGTGGACAGTGTGTGAGCTCTTCCTCGGATGGCACGGCAAGATGGTGGAGCGTGCCGGCCCTGGAGGGGAGGGCGATGTGATAGACCATTTCTCCGCTGAGGCCATAGACCGTTACCTCAAGAAGTTCGACGAGGCTTTCAAGGGCTATGATGTCAGCGGCATACGCTATTATTTCAATGATTCATACGAGGTCGATGATGCTGTCGGCAACTCCGACTGGACGGCTGACTTCTTCCGGGAGTTCAAGTCCCGCCGTGGCTATGACCTCAAGCGGCACATGCCTGAACTCCTCGGCCTGAGTTCCGACAAGGACGCGGGGGACCGCGTTGTATTCGATTACCGCAGGACCATAGGGGAGCTTCTGATCGAGACATACTCAATGCGCTGGCAGCATTGGGCCGCGGCCCAGGGCAAGGGCATACGCAACCAGGCCCACGGCTCTCCGGCCAACATCCTTGACGTCTATGCCGTCAGCGATGTCCCTGAGACCGAGGGACGCAGCATCATCGGCATGAAGACCGCATCGTCCGCGGCCCATGTCACCGACAAGCCGTTGACCTCTTCGGAGTCTGCCACTTGGCTCAACGACCATTTCCGCTCGACCCTGGGTGATGTGAAGACTTCCGTGGACACCTATCTGCTGTCAGGGGTCAACCACATCTTCTATCACGGCACATGCCTCTCTCCGAATGACGCTCCGTGGCCGGGCTGGCTGTTCTATGCCGCCGTGCATTTCCAGCCGACCAACAGTTTCTGGGCGGATTTCGGCGCGTTCAACAAGTATGTCGCCCGTTGCCAGTCGTTCCTGCAGGCAGGCCGCCCGGACAACGATGTCCTTCTCTTCTTCGACGCCACCGATCTCCAGTCGGAACGCGGCCGTGAGCCGATGCTCTATCACATGAATCAGAACACTCCGGCCCAGAGCGCGATCGGCGCATCCGCCACTGCTCTGTACGACAAGGGCTATACTTGGGATTACATCACCGACAAGATGCTGCTTGACAATGTCTCCGTCTCCGGCGGGAAGATTCTGACCAGGGGCGGCAGCAGTTATCAGACCATCGTGATTCCGAAGTGCGACAAGATGCTTCTCGAGACCTTCGAGAGGCTGCTCGCGCTTTCCCGCAAGGGCGCTACGGTGATTGTCGAGGAAGCCCTTCCGGGTGATGTGCCGGGACTCTATAAGCTTGATAAGCGCAGGGCGCGTCTTGAGAAGCTCAAGGCCGGGCTCGAATTCCGTAAGGACGGGGATGTCAGCGTAGCGAGCTGCGGCAAGGGTCGTATCCTTCTCTCTTCCGACCTGTCAGCTATGCTGGACATGGCGGGAGTCTCGCGCGAGACCATGTATGACCTTGGGCTCCAGTGCATCAGCCGTGTCAAGGATGACGGCGGCAAGTATTATTTCGTCAAGAACCCTACATCCGTGACCGTTGAGGCGTGGGTTCCGCTCGATGCCGTCTGCGGTACGGTCGGAATCTACAACCCTATGACGGACAAGTTCGGTTATGGACGTATCAGGAATGCTGACGGCGGGCGCAAGGAGGTGCTGATGAGGATTCTCCCTGACGAGTCGTACCTTCTTGAGACCTTCAGCGGCAGCTATCAGGGGCGTGAGTATGAGTTCTACGCTCCGGACGGCGAGTCACGGACCGTGGCGGGACCTTGGCATGTCCGCTTTACTCTTGGAGGGCCGGAACTCCCTGTCTCACGGACAGTAAGCACTCTCGGCTCATGGACCAAATACGGCAAGGCCTATGAGATTTTCTCCGGAAGCGCGGAGTACAGGACGACTCTTCCTTTCCATCCGGGCGCGTCGGCTGCCGCGGCATGGGCGCTTGATCTCGGGGATGTCCGCGAGAGCGCTGCCGTGTGGCTTGACGGGAAGTATGTGGGGACTGTGTTCGAGAAACCTTATTCTCTGGTTTTGACTCCGGCTCAGGTGACTCAGGGCGGTGAACTTGTGGTGAGAGTGTCCAACTCTTGTGAGAACCGCATATCCTATATGGACCGTTCCGGCATCAAGTGGAAGATTTTCTATAATGCCAACATTTCTCCGCGTGCCGGCAGCCGGGGGCCTGACGGCTTCTTCTCCGCTGCGAAGTGGCCTGTCGAGGATTCCGGACTTCTGGGTCCTGTGACATTGACGCCGCTGAAGCCCGTAGGTGATATGGCGGAGTGACCTTATTTTTTAACGATTACTTAACGATTAATAAATGGGCGGCCTGTTAGGGCCGCCCATTTTGCATGTCAGATGTTTCCGTGGTTATTTTGTCATGTCAACATTGATACGGTAGACATTGCCGGCCTCCAGAGTGAGATCAGATGTGAGGGTCTTCGTTCTTGCGATCTTCGTCGTGTTGTAATCTACGGTCAGGGTCAGGTCTGTCCCGGTCGGAATAGAAAACTGGAGATTGCCATGTCCGACCATCCATGCCGTCAATGTCCCGTCACTTGCCGGGGCGAAGTCTTGGAGATCCGTATAAATATAAGTACGCTCCCATGCTTCTGTGCCGCCATACACGAACATGAAGTTGTATGGATAGGTCCAACCAAATGTATTGAGCGTTTTGTTGGATGTTGCTAGTTCTATGCGCTTAACCGTTGTTATAGTGGACGGCAGTTTGACGGTGGCCTTGATGACATAGCAGGTGTTCTTCATGGTGGCGCTGACCTTGCCTGCGGTAAGTGCGGAGAGGTCGGTTATCACACAGTTCATGGCTATCACATCCTTGAGTCCGGACGGATCGGCATTGGCCTTTTGGATATTTTTAGAGTTGGTGTAATGAATGAGAGCATTACCCTTTTTACATCCAAAGAGGAAATCATTGCTGGTGTGCCAAGGATCCGCTTCTGAGCCGTCCCCTTTTGTTAGGGCAGGGTAGATGACGGACACCTTAGCGGCATCTGCGGGTTTGGAATATGTGCCGCTGAACTTCGCGGAGGCTCCAGCTTCCGTTGCCGTGAAGATGTCGTTGGAGAGGATATTACCTCCTCGGTCGGTGGCTATAAGAGAAATCTTGTCGTCCTTTTCCCACGCGAGCTTGAGGGCGTTGGCGTCTTCAGCGATGCCGACCTTAGTGTCCGCGCCTTCGATTGCGGCGGAGAGTACTATGTCCACAGGGTTGTACCGGGTCTCCGGCGCTGCCGGGGCGGTGTCGCTTTTCTGGCATGATGCTGCGGCGAGCAGCGCCGCGGCGGTGATGATGAGATAAGATTTTTTCATTGCTTTCTTGGGTTTTCTGCGCGGGGTTTCCGTAGGGGTCCCTCGCCGGTTTCCGCGTTTGGGTTTCTCGCTGATTTTCGCGATTGGGTTTTTCGCTGATTCCTGCGTTTGGGGGTCTCGTGGGTTTCCGCGCTGATTTTTCGTTTCTTGCTTTCTTGGGTTTTAAGATTACCAGATTTCTCCTCCGTCGCCGAAGTCGCTTGGGGTGAAACTCGACTGGAGCACCGTGCTGTCGAGGTTGATCCCGACCTCCTCGCAGGTCGGCGTGATGTAGTTGCTGTTGTTGTACATAATCATGATTGTTGTTTATTATGGTGTTAATCTTCTTTCGTCTTGTGCTGTCTTTCAATCTCTCTCTTCCTCTCTTCATTTTCCCATCCCGCCTGCATCCTCTTCCGGCCTTTCAATCTCGCCGCGTTCCACCTCCTCTTCTTTTTCCCTTCCTCGTCCTCTGCCGGCCTCACTGCCTCTCAATCTCGCCCTCTGCCTTGCTTCAGCCGGCCTCTATGCCCTCTGCCTATGCCCCGATCTTCATCCCCCTTCGCTGCCTCTCGCCCTTCGATTAATCTCTTCCGGCCTCTTCCCTTCCCGTCTCCATCTCCCTCCTCCTTCGTTTCCCCCATCCCGTCTGCATCCTCTTCCGGTCTCGCTGCCTCTCAATCTCGCCCTCCGCCCCCATCTCCATCTCCATTTCCATCTCCATCTCCATCCTCCTTCGTTTTCCCTTCCTCTTCCGGCTTCGCTACCTCTCAATCTTGCCCTCTGCCTTGCTTCAGCCGGCCTCTATGCCCTCAGCCACGATCTTCATTCCCCTTCGCTGCCTCTCGCTATCTTTCTGCATCTTGAATTGTCCTTATCCTGCCTCTTTTCCGTTTCTCGCCCTTCGGTCAATCTTGCCAGGACCCCCTCTTTATCTTATCTTTCATTTTCTTCCGGCCTCTCAATCTCGCCCGGCCTCGCCTCGCCCCTCCTTCTCCTTCTCCTTCTCCTTCTCCTTCTCCTCAGGGCTATACTTCTGTGCTCCAGATATTCTGCCCGTCGCAAATATAGTCTTTTTGCCCCCCCCTTGATATGGCTAAAGAGGCAATTTGTGCTCTTTTAGCCATATTGGAGCACTTTTTTGAGGCTTTTTCGCCCCTTGACCTCTTTTTTGCCCCCGCGTCCTTTCGGCCTGTCCCTCGGCCTTTCCCTGCTTCCCTCCATCCCGGTTGTCTTCATCTTCCGGCCTCTGCCCATCCAGTTTCTTCATCGATTCCAACCTATTCCATCTCCCGCCCGTCCGCTCAAGTCAACATCATCCCGGCCTGGTTCCCATCCCTCTCGGAGACATCCGCCCGTGCTGTCCTCATCTTCCGAGCTTCTGTCGCTCTTCGGGGCCGCCTGCCGTCACCTCATCGCCTGTCTTTGCGACGGCTCGTTGCCATTGCCCGCGCCACCACGCCAAGCGCATCTCCCCAAGCCATCATGTCCGCGCCTGCGCCCGTCAGCCCCCGTCGGTCATCCCGTCCTCGGCCAGAACGCTGTCCGGCAGGGGTGTCCCTGACCGAGCCTGACGGAATTCGCGTCGGCAGTCCCGACCCGGCCAGAGATCGGCCCGTGGTTCGGTGAGAATTGGGGAGGGCTTTAGCGATAAGGCACAGCGGAGATGCCCTGATGGGCGGCGCATCGGGAGCGGGCGGCCTCCTGCTCAACACAAAAGCATCGCAGGAGGCTGCCTGTTCCCGTGCGCCCGCTACCATAGTGCCGGGCCAAGAGCCTGCACGCGACGCAGGTGTGAGCCGATTCGGCGGAAACGGCTCACACCTGGCGGTGGCGGATGCCGCAGATGGCCACGCGGGGCGGATGGCGTTCCGGCGAGAGCAGACAAGAGCGGGGGTTCGTCGGTAAGGTAAGGCGTGGCGCGCGCGGAGTTTTCCGTCGGCCTCGGTCATTGCGGGAGGCCCTGCAGGGCCCTCTACGCAGTATGCGCGTGACCGACCCTCCCTGCCAGACCCCGTCGGTCATGCCAACCACGGCCAGAACGCCGTCTGGCGCTGGGCTCCTTGACCGAGCATGACGGAATTCGCGGCGGCAGTCCCGACCAGAGATAGCAGGCCGTGGTTCGGCGAGGGTTGGAGGGGGCGTTAGCGATAAGGCGCACCGGAGATGTTCTGATGGGCGGTGCATCGGGAATGGGCAGCCTCCTGCTCAACACAAAAGCATCGCAGGAGGCGGCCTGTTTCCGGGCGCCCGCTGCCATAGTGCCGGGCCAGGGGCCTGCACGCGACGCAGGTGTGAGCCGATTCGGCGAAAACGGCTCACACCTGGCAGGGGCGGATGCCGCGGAGAGCTATGCGAGGCAGGTGGGCGGTCCAGGTGGCAGCGGAAATGCCGAAAACGGCTCACACCCGGCGGAGGTGGATGCCGCAGAGGAACATGCCGGGCATGTGGACGGTCCAGGTCGCAGCGGGAACGCCGGAAAATGGCTCACACCTGGCAGGGACGGACTTCAGCAATGAGCCCTGTGCGGTACTGTGGTGGCCTCCGCCGCGCCGTACAGAATCAGGCCTTCTGTCGTACGGGACGGCCTCGCCGGATAGTTCGGTACAGAAAACGGCCCTGTGGCGTACGCGAGTCCTTTCTTAGCACCGGTGGCCGCACGAGCTCAAGAAGGTCCTGCAGGAATGCGTGGACGCCGAGGACAAGCGCAAACCGCTTACCGACGAGCAGCTTGTCGTCGAGATGGGCAAGCACGGCTACAAGGTGGCCCGCCGGACCATCGCCAAATACCGCGGTCAGCTCGGCATCCCGCTGGCCCGCTGGCGCAAGGAGCTGTAGCAGTTCCCCGCATATACCGCAAACGCCTCAGACTCCTCAGTCTCCCGCCCTGCCCATTTGGTACGGGAAACGGCTCTTTGCCGAACCAAAGGCCTCACGGAAGCACATCGGTTCGGGAAAGGCTGGGGCTGCCGTACAAAATCCTTATTAGTACGTATCTGGCCGCCGAAACCCGGCTCTGGCCGGATGTGAGCTGACAGACGACTTTCTCCACCGAAACGGCCTTCTGCCGGACACACGGGCTGTCCCCTGAAATCGTTGCCGCTTACTTGCGGGACATGGCGGCCTTGACGAAAGCGGTAAAAATAGGCTGCGGATGCTCCGGGGTGCTCTTGAACTCCGGATGGAACTGCACTCCGATGAAGAACGGGTGCTTCGGTATCTCTACGACTTCCACGAGCCCGGTCTGCGGGTTGCGTCCCGTGGCCATCAGGCCGGCGTTCTCGAAGGCCTCAAGATACTCGGAATTGAACTCGTAGCGGTGGCGGTGTCTTTCCGAGATCATCTCTGTTCCGTAGATTTTCTCCACGAGCGAGCCTTTCTTGAGCTGGCAGTCGTAGGCGCCGAGCCTCATGGTGCCGCCCTTGATGGTCGTGGATTTCTGGTCTTCCATCAGGTCGATCACCGGGTGGGTGGACTTGGGGTTGACTTCCGCCGACGCCGCGTCCTTGTAGCCGAGCACGTCGCGGGCGAACTCTACCACGCACATCTGCATGCCTAGGCAGATTCCGAAGAACGGCACGTTGTGCTCGCGGGCGTATCGCACTGCCACGATCTTCCCCTCCAGTCCGCGCTCTCCGAATCCCGGGGCCACGAGGATCCCGTCCATCTTTCCGAGAATCTCCCCGGCGTTGTTCTCGTCGAGGTGTTCGCTGTGCACGGTATGTACCTTGACCCTGCATTCGTTGGCGGCACCTGCGTGTACGAAGGATTCCAGAATTGACTTGTACGCGTCCTGAAGTTCCACATATTTGCCCACGAGGGCGACATCTATCTCTGATTTCGGGTTCTTGAGCCTGGAGAGGAAAGCGCTCCATTCCTTCATGTCCGGCTGAGCGAAATTCTCGACCTGGAGGTGGCGTACCACGAGCTCGTCAAGGTGCTCTTCGTGCATGTTGAGCGGAACCTGGTATATGCTCCAGGCGTCTATGGACTGGATGACATGTCCCGGCTTGACATTGCAGAACAGGGCCACTTTCTTGCGGAGTTCCGGTGTGAGCGGGTGCTCGGTGCGGCACACTATCACGTCCGGCTGCACCCCGGCCTGCTGGAGCATCTGCACCGAGTGCTGGGTCGGCTTGGTCTTGAGCTCCTTGGCCGCGCTCAGGTAAGGCACAAGGGTGAGGTGGATTGACATGCAGTCCTCCTCCGGAAGCTCCCACTGGAGCTGGCGGACGGCCTCGACGAACGGCTGTGACTCCATGTCGCCTACCGTCCCTCCGATCTCTGTGATGATGATGTCGTATTTGCCTGTGTTGCCGAGCAGCAGCATGCGGCGTTTGATCTCATCCGTGATGTGCGGGACGATCTGTACTGTCTTGCCGAGGTACGCGCCCTCGCGTTCCTTGGTTATCACGGTGTTGTATATCTTGCCTGTGGTGACGTTGTTGGCCTTGGACGTGTGGACCCCGAGGAAGCGCTCGTAGTGCCCGAGGTCGAGGTCCGTTTCTGCCCCGTCTTCGGTGACGTAGCATTCGCCGTGCTCGTACGGGTTGAGCGTGCCCGGATCGATATTAATATAGGGGTCAAACTTCTGGATGGTGACTCTTAGACCTCTGGCCTGAAGGAGTTTTGCGAGTGATGCGGCGATGATGCCTTTGCCGAGTGAAGAGGCCACTCCGCCCGTGACAAATATATACTTTGTATTCATAACGGGACACAAATATACAATTAGTTTGTAAATTCGCGGATATGAAGTGCAAGTTAATTTCAATTTTTTCGCTCGCAGCGCTGCTGTGCTCCGTGTGCGCCGGCTGCCAGGCGAGAGTCGCGCAATATAAGGTAAAGGTAATCAAGGAGTACGACCATGACGCGGCCGCCTACACCCAGGGGCTTTTCTATGAGGGAGGCCAGATGTACGAGAGCACGGGGCAGTACGGGAAGTCTTCGTTTCGCGTGGTGGATTACGAGACGGGGAAGGTGAACCGCAGGCTGGATTTCGCGCGCAAATATTTCGGCGAGGGCTCGGTGATGCTGGGCGGGAACCTCTACATCCTGACCTGGACCAACAAGGTCGCGTTCGTCTACGACGCCGAGACTCTTAAATATAAGAAGACTTACTCATATCCGCGTGAGGGATGGGGCCTCACCACCGACGGCGAATCCCTTGTCGCGTCCGACGGTTCGTCCCGCATATATTTCCTGTCTCCGGAGTTGAAGCTTCTCAAGACGCTGGATGTCAGGCTCGACGGCAGGCCGGTAAGGTATCTGAACGAGTTGGAGTGGGTAGACGGGAAAATCTGGGCGAACGTCTACATGACGGACATGATTGTCATCATCAATCCGTCGGACGGCAGGGTGGAGGCTACCGTGGACTGCACCGGCCTGCTTCCCGACAAGTTGCGTACCCGCAACACAGATGTGCTCAACGGCATCGCGTACGACAAGGCGGGCGGGAGAATCTGGCTGACGGGCAAGAACTGGCCGCGCCTCTATGAAGTGAGTCTCGTCCCGGTGAAGTAGCCGGACTGATCCCGGGCGTCACCTGGGCCGCGCACGGCATACGCGCCGCTCATCCTGAGTCCCGTCCCGGTGAAGTAGCCGGACGGATCCCGGGTGCCACCTGGGCCACGCACGGCACATGAGCCGCCCGTCCAGCGTCTCGCTCCTGGAATCATACCGGCCTGTCCGCCAATACGACAAAACCCCGCTTCGCAGCGGGGTTTTACGGTTAGTTAGTAGTGTATTACCTTATAGAAGGTTAATTATCGTTGGTTAGATGCCGCGGCCGAAGCCGACGGCTGAGTTGTTTCATTTCCGAAAGCAAAGGTACGCATCTTTTTTGGATATGCAATACTTTTTCAAATTTTTTTCGAAAAAAATTCAAGAGATATTAAAATTATTTATTAAGCAGCTCCGGACGCAGCCTCCGGGTCCTCTCCAGGGCCTGTTCGTCCTGCCACTCGCGTATCAGTTTCGGGTTGCCGCTGAGCAGCACATCGGGCACTTTCCAGCCGTTGAATTCCGCCGGGCGCGTGTATACGGGAGGGGAGAGCAGTTCGTCCTGGAAGCAGTCCGACAGGGCGGAGGTCTCGTCAGTGAGCACGCCCGGAATCAGTCTGACTATGGCGTCGGTGAGCAGCGCCGCCGGGATTTCCCCGCCGCTGACGACATAGTCCCCGACGGAAATCTCGCGCGTGATGAGGTGTTCGCGTATCCTGTGGTCTATGCCCTTGTAGTGTCCGCACAGAATCATGAGATTCCCCTTGAGGGAGAGTTCGTTGGCTATCCCCTGGCTGAGAGTCTCGCCGTCCGGGGACATGTAGATTATCTCGTCATAGTCCCGTTCCGCCTTGAGCTCTTCCATCATCCGGAACACCGGCTCTATGGTCATCACCATCCCCGCGTCGCCTCCGTAGCTGTAGTCGTCCACGTTCTTGCGCGGTCCCAGGCCGTATTTGCGGAGATCGTGGATGAAAATCTCCGCGAGGCCCTTCTTCCGCGCGCGTCCTACAATAGAGTGGGACAACGGACTGTCCAGCAGTTCCGGGACCACCGTCAATATGTCTATTCTCATATATCTGTCTGATTTTCCTGCAAATTTAGTCAATCTTGGCGGATTACTTGGCCGCGTATTATTTTTAATTTGTATATTTGTTGGGTTATAACAAATACTCTAAATTGATTATGAGCGAAAACAACTTTCCTGAGAAGATCCAAGAGGTCGTTTCAGAGGTAGCGGATAAGGTCGCAGACAAGGTTGAGGCTCTTTCGGACAAGGCCGGCGAGCTTGTTGACCGCGCTGCTGTGTCCGAGAAGGCTGAGGCTGTCGGGGACAAGCTGGAGGATCTCTCCGGCAAGTCTCTTGCGGAACTTTCGGACCTTTTTGTCAAATTGAAGACCGGGGCGGACAGCATGATGCGCTCCAAGGAGGCCGAGGCCATCAAGTCGGCATTCTATAAACTGCTTTTGAGGCTCAAGGGCGACGACGCTTCCACGGGAAGCCTGGACAACCCTTTCGAGGCCGTGGAGCAGAACTTCAAGGCGATGTATGCCGACTACAAGAAGGAACGCGCGGAGTTCAACCGCAGGCAGGACGAGCAGCGCGAGGCCAACCTCGCCAAGAAGCAGGCTGTCATCGATGAACTCAAGGCCCTCGTGGAAGGTCAGGACGATGTGAGCGCCCGTTTCCCGGTGTTCCGCGAGCTCCAGAACCGCTGGCGCGAAGCGGGTCCGGTACCGGCGAGCGCCTACAGGAACATAAACGATACATACCAGTACTATGTCGAGAAGTTCTATGACATGGTCAAGATCAACCGTGATCTCCGCGACCTGGACTTCCGCAAGAATCTCGAGGCCAAAGAGGCGTTCTGCGAGGCGGCAGAGAAGCTGGCCGAGAACGAAAATGTCGTAAGCGCGTTCCACGAGCTGCAGAAACTTCACGAGCAGTGGAAGGAGTACGGCCCTGTCGCCAAGGAGAAACGCGAGGACATCTGGAACCGTTTCAAGGCGGCGACGGCCGTCATCAACAAGAAATACCAGGCCCATTTCGAAGGCCTTAAGGGACAGCAGGAGGAGAACCTCGCCAAGAAGAGGGAACTTTGCGAAAAGCTCGAGGAGATCGCCGCGGCTGACGTGAAGAGCTCCGCCGAGTGGACGGCCCTCACCAAGGAGATCGAGTCCATACAGGCCGAGTGGCGCAAGATCGGTTTCGCCACCAAGAAGGAGAATCAGAAGATATATGACCGTTTCCGTGCGGCCTGTGACGCATTCTTCGCGAAGAAGAGGGCCTATTTCTCCGATATAAAGGACAACCTCAACGCCAATCTTGAGAAGAAGCAGGCCCTGATAGAGCAGGCTGAGGCTCTCAAGGACAGCACCGACTGGAAGAAGACCACCGACCAGTACGTTGCCCTGCAGAAGCAGTGGAAGGAGATCGGGTCAGTGCCTCGCAAGAAGTCAGAGCAGCTCTGGAAGAGATTCCGCGCTGCATGTGACGAGTTCTTCGAGAAGCGCGACGCCAACGCCTCCCCGGATAATGATTTCTACTCCAACCTCAAGGCGAAGAAGAAGCTCATAGAGGAAGTTCTCGCCTATACGCCTGGCGATGACGAGACAGCCAACGCCGAGAAGATGCGTTCGTTCAACGAGCGCTGGCAGGCGATAGGTCACGTGCCATACAAGGAGAAGGACAATGTCAATGATGCTTTCCGCGATGCCATGAAGAAGGCGTTCCCTCTCTTCTCGCCGAGCGCAAGGGGAGCCCGTCCGGGCAGGGGCCAGTTCCCGCAGAGCCCTAAGGATGCTCTTGTCAGCAAGTACCGCACCCTTCAGCAGAACATCATCACTTACGAGAACAACATAGGATTTTTCTCTGCTTCAAAGAACAGCGAACCGCTTATAAGGCAGATGCAGGAGAAGATAGACAAGGCGAAGGAGGAGCTCAAAGACCTTGAGGCACAGATTCGTAAAGCAGAGGAGGAAAGCAGATAATGGATAAAAATTCGGTAATCGGATTTATTCTCATCGCCCTTATTTTCATAGGGTTCACATTCTTTCAGTCAGGCAGGGCCCGCAAGGCCGCCGAGCTTCAGGCTCAGCAGGACTCGATAGCTCTCGCGCAGATGCCTCCGCAGCGGATGGCGTCGGAAGCCGTGCTCGAGTCCGCCGCCCCTGAGGGGGAGTCCGGTGCGTCTGTGGCCATCTATAAGGATTCTCTTCTCGAGAACGCCTCCAAGGCCCAGGAGAGCATCGTGACGCTTGAGAACGATGTCCTCGAGATGAAGCTCTCCACGCGCGGCGCCAAGCCTTATTCTGTAAGGCTCAAGAAGTTCCGTAACTACGACAGCACGGACCTCTATATATTCCGTCCCGGGGATGCCGAGTATTCCATCAGCCTCTATACGGGGGAGTATATCCAGACAAAGGACTTCAACTTCACCCTCGCCGGGCAGACCGACAGTTCGGTGGTGATGCGCCTGCCTTTTGAGGGAGGCGGCTACATCGAGCAGAAGTACACGCTTCTCGGCGACAGCTACCGCGTGGACAACCAGCTCTCATTCGTGGGGATGCAGGGCGTGATACCGCGCAATGTCAGCTCGTATGACATTGACTTCGAGGTGACTATGCCGCGCATGGAGAAGGGATACAAGAACGAGACCCAGTACTCCAAGCTCGACTACTATTTCGACGGTGACAAGAAGCCTGTGGAGATAGGCCGTGGCCGCAGCGCGTCCAAGCGCGTGGAGTCCCGCCTGAGCTGGTTCGCGTTCCAGCAGCAGTTCTTCTCCACCATCGTCCGCGCCCCGCAGCAGTTCTCTTCAGGAGAACTCGGCATAGGGTTCTTCCAGCAGGATGATCCTGAGCGCAACCTCATGGCCTGCAGCGCTAAGATGCGCGCCGAACTGGGCCAGGGCGACAAAGTGACCGTGCCGCTCGAATTCTATTTCGGTCCTAACGACTACAAGGTCCTCAAGAGCTACGGCCAGAAGTACGAGAAGATAATCCCGCTCGGAGGCTGGCTCGTGGGCTGGTTCACCAAGTATGCGATCATCCCGATGTTCGACTTCTTCAGCCGTTTCATCAGCAACTTCGGCCTCATCATCCTTCTGATGACCTTGGTGATCAAGATTGTGGTGTTCCCGTTGACTTACAAGTCCTATGCGTCATCGGCCAAGATGTCGGCCCTCAAGCCGGAGCTTGACAAGATCAACGCCAAATACCCGCACAACGACAACCAGCAGGAGATGCTCAAGAAGCAGCAGGCCACCATGGCCCTCTACAAGCGGGCCGGGGTAAGCCCTATGGGCGGATGCCTCCCGATGCTTCTGACTTTCCCTATCCTCTGGGCCATGTTCCGCTTCTTCCCGGCATCCATCGAGCTGCGCCAGCAGTCCTTCCTGTGGTGCCACGACCTTTCCGCCTATGACTCGATCATAGACTACGGGGTGCGGATACCTATTCTTGGAGACCACCTGTCGCTTTTCGCCCTCCTCATGGCTGTGACGATGTGGGTCTACTCCAAGCTGACGATGTCATCGCAGCCTAGCGCCAACGACCCGAGCGCGGCTTCGATGCGCTTCATGAGCCTGTGGATGATGCCTATAATGATGTTCTTCATCTGTAACAGCCTCTCTGCGGCCCTCAGCTACTATTACCTTCTCTCACAGCTGATTTCAATCCTTCAGACCTGGCTGATACGCAAGTCCATCAACAAGGACGCGATTCTTGAGAAGGTTCGCGCATCCGAAGGCAAGCCTCTGCCGAAGAGCAAATGGCAGCAGAAGCTGGAGGAAGTCCAGAGGATGCAGGAGCAGCAGCTCAAACAGCAGCAGAAGCGCCGTTAGCGAGATGATCAAGGAAAACATAGACAAGATTTTAAAGGAACTGCCGCCGGAAGTCAAACTGGTGGCAGTTTCCAAATTCCACCCGGTCGAGACCATAATGGAGGCCTACAGTGCCGGGCAGCACCGCTTCGGAGAGAACAGGCCCCAGGAGTTCGCTGGGAAGATAAAGGCCATCCACGAAGAGCTCGGCGTGCCGCGTGGCGAGTTCGAGTGGCATTTCATCGGCCACCTCCAGACCAACAAGCTCAAGCTGGTCCTTCCTTATGCCGACATGGTCGAATCCATAGACAGTCTGCACCTGCTTGGCGATGTGGACGATTGGGGAAAGAAGAACGGCAAGGTGATCCCTGTCCTGCTGGAACTCCACATCGGAGCCGAGCAGACAAAGCAGGGCTTTGTCGAGGAGGAAATCCTGGATATTCTTTTCCGTGCCGGGAGCTACGGCAACATCCGTTTCTGCGGGCTTATGGGGATGGCTACCCACACCGACAATGAAGATGATATCAGGGCCGATTTCGGGCGTATAAGCCACTTCATGTCCTATCTCAAGGACCTCTTCCCGGAGCTTACGGACTTCAGGGAGCTGTCCATCGGCATGTCCGGGGACTGGCGCATAGCCATAGAATACGGTGCCACCATAGTCCGTATCGGCACCGCCATATTCGGCGAGAGGCAGTATTGACCCCGTCGCCCCGGCCCAGAGCTCATCAGTCGAAGGCGAGGCCGGAGAATCTTCTGATATAGAATTCGTCTATCGTGCCCTTGCCCTTGCGGGTGAGGATGAAGCGCACGATCTCCGCAATCTCTTCCGGCTGGATGAGTTCGTCCGCCTTGATGTCAGGCCTCATCTGCTTGACCATCTCTGTAGCGACTCCGCCCGGCGAGATCAGGTGCACCCTGATTCCGAAAGGCTGAACTTCCTTGGCGAAGACCTGCGTGAACCCGGCCAGGGCATGCTTGGATGAGGCGTAGACGGACTGGTTGGCGTATCCCTTGAATCCTACTACCGAGGAGATGTTGATGACCGTGGGCTTCTCGGATTTCTTGAGATAGGGGAGGGCGGCCTGCGACAGGAAGAACGGGGCTTTCGCGTTGACCGCGAACACCTTGTCCCAGAGCTCCGGGCTCGCTTCCGTGAAACTCCCGGCGGCCGAGAGGCCCGCGCAGTTGACCAGCAGGTCGATGCCTCCGAATGCCGCAGCGGCGCGTTCCACTATCATCGGGCATGTGGTGCTGTCGGCGAGGTCCGCTTCGATGCACAGCGTCCTTACGCCACGCTTCTCCGCCTCCTCCGCGGTCTTCCCGAGCTGGGCGAGGTCTCTTCCTGGCATCGCGAGATCGTATCCGAGCGATGCGAGTTCCAGGGCGATCGCTTTCCCTATGCCTCTTGAGGCTCCTGTTATGAGTGCTGTCATTGTGTCTTGAGTTCTTTTATCATTGCCGCCGCCACCTTGCGGGAAGCGCCTGATCCTCCGAGGGATTCCCTGATCTGCGCGTATCCTTGCAGCATTTCTTCGCGGTACTGCCCGTCTTCCAGGATTCTTCTGATTTCTTTCTCTATGCTTTCAGGCGTGAAGTCGTCCTGGATGTATTCCTTGAAAACCTGCCTGTCGAGGCACAGGTTGCCGAGGGAGATGTACTTGATGTGGTCCTGCACCTTCAATATGTGCCTTGCCGCGAACCATGTCAGGGGAGAGGTGTTCCACCCGACCACCTGGGGCGTGCCGATGAGGGCCGCTTCGAGCGACGCCGTGCCGGAGTTGATCACGGCCGCCTCGGCATACTTGAGTATGTCGTAAGTCCTGTCGAATATGAGGCGGACGTTCTTCCTCCCGCCTATATACTTGGTGTAGTCGCTTTCGCCGCGTGCCGGCGCCCCCGCGATTATGAACTTCCAGTCGCGGTATTCCGCAGCCCCGGCGAGCCTGTCCGCCATCTGCATGAGCACGGGCATCATCCTGGAAATCTCCGCCTTCCTCGAACCGGCGAGCAGGGCGATGTACTTGTCCGTTTCCGGCCGGGAGTAGTTGTGCGAGTCAACGGCGTCTACGAGAGGGTTGCCCTCGTATGTGAACGGAATCCCGCGGGCGGTGAAGTACGGCACCTCGAACGGGAACACTATGAAGAGCCTGTCCACCAGTTCCTTGAGCTGCCTGTTGCGCCCTTCCCGGGAGGCCCAGGTCTTCGGGGCTATATAGTAGAACACTTTCTGGCCTCTCGCGTGGCAGAACTTCGCCACTTTCATGTTGAAGCCCGGGTAGTCTATGAGTATCACGACATCAGGCTTCCACTCCATGATGTCCTTCTCGCAGCCGTGCAGGTTCTCTAGGAGCCTGAAACCTTTGGAGAGCACTTCCGCCAGACCCATCACCGCTCCGTCGCGGTAGTGGTGCACCAGGGTGAAAGGGGCGTCATGCTCCTCTGCGGCCTCGCGCATCAGGTCGCCTCCCCAGAACCTGAATTCCGCCTGCGGGTCCTCTGTCGCGAGGCCCCTTATCAGATTGCTTCCGTGCAGGTCGCCGGAGGCTTCTCCGGCTATAAGGTAGTATCGCATAGTCTGCGGAGTTCTTGTCTGTCTGTGTTGTCGATGTTGTGCGGGGTGATGGTGACATAGCCATTTTCCAGGACCTGATGGTCTGCCGGATAGACATTGTCGCCGTTGTCTGTGAAGTCACCCGCCATCACGAATACGCTCTCGCCGTCTTCCAGATGGTCAAGATACCTCTTGGCGGCCTCGTCGGGGCATTTGCCGCTCTCGGCGAGAAACTCCGCATACGGGCGGTATTCGCGCTCCCAGTGGCCCCTGCCCATGTGGCAGAAGCGTATGCCTTTGATCTTGTCGTAGGGGAGTGAGGGGAAGTTGACATTGTAGAACTGTCCGAAGCGGCGCTCCGAGCCGGCGAGAATCCTCTCGATTATGGACGGGAGCATACGCTCTATGGCGGAGAAGTCCGCGTCCGGGTCGTAGTTGTCGAGGCTCACTCCTATCGATGGAACCCCGTTGACCGCCCCTTCCATCGCGGCCCCGATGGTGCCGGAGTATATGGCTGCCGTGGCAGCGTTGTTGCCGTGATTGATTCCGCTCACGACGAGGTCGGCGTTCTGCGGCCAGAGTATGTTGTCAAGGGCGAATTTCACGCAGCTTGCGGGCGTGCCGTCCAGATACCAGCGCTCGAGTCCCGGCTCTTCGGAGAGCTTTCTGGCGGCGATGGGCCTGTGCCCCATCGACACGGCCATCGACATCCCGCTCTGGGGGGCCTTCGGGGCCACCACGGTCAGATCTCCAAAGGGGCGCATGATGCCCGTGAGGGCCTGCAGACCCTTGGCTTCGTAGCCGTCGTCGTTGGTGATGATTATCTTCATTGCGAATTTTTATACAAATATAATTGATTTTCAATAGAAAAATTGATAAATTTGCACCGCCTTTTACGGTTAGGAGATTGGTAAATAATTTTATAACAACTTATTATTACAAAAATGGTAAAACTTGGTATTAACGGATTCGGCCGTATCGGACGTATGGTCTTCCGTGCAGCAGTTGAGAATTTCTCAAGCGACATCGAAGTTGTAGGTATCAATGACCTTCTTGATCCTGAGTATCTCGCCTATATGCTTAAGTACGATTCAGTACACGGCATCTTCAAGGGCGAGATTTCTGTTGAAGGTGGTGCTCTTGTCGTAAATGGCAAGAAGATCCGCATCACGGCTGAGATGGACCCTGCAAACCTCAAGTGGAACGAGGTCGGCGCCGATGTTGTGGTTGAGTCTACCGGATTCTTCCTCACCGACGAGACCGCCCGCAAGCACATCACCGCAGGCGCGAAGAAGGTGATCATGTCAGCTCCTTCCAAGGATGCCACCCCAATGTTCGTTTACGGTGTTAACCACGAGACCTATGCAGGCCAGGACATCATCTCCAACGCTTCCTGCACCACCAACTGTCTCGCCCCTATCTCCAAGGTCCTCAATGACACCTTCGGAATCAAGAGGGGTCTCATGACCACCGTTCACGCAGCCACCGCTACCCAGAAGACCGTTGACGGCCCTTCAAAGAAGGACTGGAGAGGCGGCCGCGGTATCCTCGAGAACATCATCCCTTCATCTACCGGCGCCGCCAAGGCTGTAGGCAAGGTTCTCCCTGTCCTCAACGGCAAGCTCACCGGCATGTCACTCCGTGTCCCTACTTCTGACGTCAGCTTCGTTGACCTCACCGCAGAGCTTGAGAAGCCTTGCACCTACGAGGAGATCTGCGCTGCCATGAAGAAGGCATCTGAGGGCGAGCTCAAGGGTATTCTCGGATACACCGACGAGGCTGTCGTTTCCACCGACTTCCGCAACGACTCTCACACCTCCATCTTTGATGTGAAGGCCGGCATCCAGCTCGATCCTACCTTCGTGAAGGTTTGCGCATGGTACGACAACGAGTGGGGTTACTCAAACAAGGTTCTTGAGATGGCCAAGGTCATCATGAAGTAATTTCCCTTCTTACGCAAAAATAATCCCGGCCCCAAACGGCCGGGATTATTTTTTTGCTATGAACACGCCCCCTATTGCGTGTCAGCCTCGCAGCCGAAGATGTAACGGAACGGCTTGGCCGGGAGGCCGGCGCCGTTTTCGAGGTTGGTCACCGCCGCCTCGTCCCAGGCGTAACGTATCTCTTTGATGTTGAACCCTTCCGGCAGTGTCATCGTGATTTCGTTCCCGCTGACCGCGGCCTCCGGAGAGATTGTCTTGCCATAGTCGGGATATACCTTGAGCCACCTTACGGCCTTGCCGTCTGAGGTCTTGAGCCCGTCCGCATGCGAGAAGCTGAGTGTGAGCGTGTTGCCGCTGAGCGACACTGATTGGAGTTCCGGTCCGCGGCACTCTATGCCGCTGCGCCCGTATTCGTCGCGCATGGCCCAAAGCGCGAGCCTGTGCGCCACGATATGCTTGTATGGCGGGTGGATGTCGCTGACTTCATCTACCAGGTCCGTGGTCGCGGCCATCCCGCAGTGTGGAACGTCCATGAGCCTGTATTGCAGTTCCCAGAATTCGGGCAGCATGTCGCGTGAGACATCGTAGGCGCTTTCCCTTTGCGAGTATGCGCATGGAGCGATCTGGACATAGTAGAACGGCAGAGTGTCGTCTCCCCAGGCCCTGCGCCATGATTCCACAAGCAGTTTCTGCTTGTCATAGTAGGACTTGAACCTGTCCGGATGGTTCTGGAAGTTGCTCTCTCCCTGATACCACAGGAAGCCTCTCAAGGTATATGGAGCCATCGGGGCTATCATATTGGCGAATTTGCTCCCGAACTCGGAAGTGCGTACCCGCAGATTCTGCGATCCAGGATGTGATGTCGTGTATGCCATGATGTCTTCACGCGGGGTCCAGACCTCTATCGAACTTCCTCCCCAGGAACTGCTCATCACCCCGACCGGGACGTTGAGGCTGTCGGCGAGTTCGATGGCGAAAAGGTATGCCGGGGCTGAAATCGGGGCGATGTTCTCCTTGCTTGACTTCTTCCAGCCGTCGCTGGGCAGGGTGTCCGTGCCGTTGCGCTTCTCTACATAGAGTACCCTCACGCGCGGGTCGCCTCCTTTTTCGAAGACTTCTTTCTGTACATCCTCGCCATGCTTCTGGAGGACATAGTTCTTGGGCCTGTCCATCCTGTACTCCATGTTGGACTGTCCGGATGCGAGCCATACTTCTCCGACGAGGATGTCGTTGAGCTTAACCTTGCTGCGCCCGTCGGATATCGTCATCTGCCGAGGTTCGAAACTGGCCTGCATCGGCGCGAGGCTGACGGACCATTTCCCGTCGGGGGCGACCGTGGCCTTGGCGCTCTGTCCGGCGAATCTGACAGTGACCTTTTTGCCCGGGACGCCCTCGCCCCAGATCGCGACGCTCTTGCCCTGCTGGAGGACCATGTTGTCCCCGATGACTTTCGGCAGGCTTATCTGCGCCTGTGCTGCTGTGCCGCAGATGGCCAGGGCCGCGATGAGTGAAATTGTGCTTTTAAGTGTCATATTGATGGTATTATGGTTGTTTCGTGCTAAATGCAAAGATATGGCAAAATGCGGGGATATAGAAAATAAATAATTATATTTGTCCTTGCGCCTCGCCGCGCCAGTCAATGACAATTTAATGTTAGGTATATGAAGAAGTTTATCATTCCGGTCGCCATCTTGTGCGCCAGCATCTGTGCCACCGCGCAGGTGAAATCCCCAGTCGCCGATCTTGACTACACTTTCACCACGGTCAAGGCCAATCCTATCACTTCCGTCAAGAACCAGGCTTCCAGCGGTACCTGCTGGGCCTATTCCACAATCGGTTTCTTCGAGTCGGAGGCGATCCGTCTGGGCAACATCAAGGATACCCTCAAATATCCTGATTTCTCGGTATTCTACGTGGTTTCCCATTCTTATATGGACAGGGCGGTGAAGTATGTCCGTCTCGACGGCAATCTTACATTCGGCGCCGGCTCCGAGGCTGATGACGTGCTCCATGTGATCGAGGACTACGGTATCGTGCCGCTTGAGGCCATGACCGGCATGAACTACGGAACCGAGCTGCCGAGGCAGGCAGAGCTTGACGCGGTGCTTGCGGGCTACATCTCCGCAGTCGCGAAGAACCCGAACAGGACCCTTACCACAGCATGGAGGCCGGGATTCCAGGCCGTGCTTGACGCATATCTCGGCCCTTGCCCGGAGAAGTTTACGGTTGACGGGAAGGAATACACCCCTGCCGAGTACCGCGATGCGATGAAGATAGTCCCTGAGGATTATGTGACCCTCTCATCTTTCACCCATCATCCGTTCTACAGCTGGTTCCCGCTCGAGGTCTGCGACAACTGGCGCTGGGATGAGGTCTACAATGTCCCTATCGACGAGTTCATGTCAGTCCTTGACGATGCCATCATGAAGGGTTACACCGTAGCATGGGGCGCAGACGTGAGCCACGCTGGCTTCACCCGCAACGGACTCGGCATTCTCGTGGACGTGAAGGCCAGCTCTGCCGGTTCCGACCAGGAGCATTGGGTAGGCAAGGAGGAGGGCAAGCCTGCTCCGGTGTCCATCGTGGAGAGCGTTCCTACGCAGGAGTCCCGTCAGGTCGAGTTCGAGAACAAGACCATCACCGACGACCACGGCATGCAGATTTTCGGCATCGCCAAGGACCAGGACGGCAAGAAATACTACATGGTCAAGAATTCCTGGGGCGAGACCGGCAAATACAAGGGCATCTGGTATGTCACCGAGGCTTTCGTCAAGAACCAGAGCATGGACTACATGATCCACAAGTCAGCTCTTCCTAAAGATCTGAGGAAGAAACTGTCCAAGTAATGTCGATAAAGAAATACATCCCTGATTTCATCACCTCGATGAATGTCGTCTGCGGCATCATCGGGGTGGTGTTCGCGTTCAAGGGTCGGTTTGAGTACGCCTTCTATCTTATGTTGGCGGCCGCTGTCTTCGACTTCCTTGACGGGTTTTTCGCGAGACTGCTGGGGGCATATTCGGATCTGGGCAAGGAACTGGACTCGCTCTGCGACGTTGTGAGCTTCGGGGTTCTCCCTTCCGTGATGCTGTACAAGCTCATGTGCACGCAGATGTTCGCCGAGAGCGTCTATTGCTGGATACCGCTGGTCATGACGGTGTTCAGCGCGCTGCGCCTCGCCAAGTTCAATGTGGACAAAAGGCAGTCAGATTCGTTCCTCGGGCTTCCCGTCCCGGCCTCGGCGCTGCTGTGCGGTTCGCTGTGCTACTATATCTGCCATACTCCGGCCAGCTTCCTTTCTGACTGGGCGGCAGGGCCTGTGTTCCTCCCGCTGCTGTCCGTTGTGCTCAGTGTGTTGATGGTGAGTGAGATACCTATGTTTTCGCTCAAATTCCACAAGGAGGATTCCCGTGTCGTCAAGATCAAGAGACTGGCTTTTGCCGCTCTTGCCGTCCTCTCGGCGGTCATCTGCCTGCTGTGCTCTCTGAACTGGTCGATGGCGCTGGTGATGACCCTTGCCTGCTATATTCTCAAGAATATTATCTACGCAATTGTCAAGATATGAGGTTGCGTGATTTTCTCCTGCCTTCAGCGGCTGTACTGATTGTCTTGTTGCCGTCTTGCCGCCGCAGTGTCGTGGAGAAGCGGCCCACGATTCCTTATGTCCGCTCTGTCCTCGCTGACAGGGCCGGGCAGGAGATGTCTGTCCTTAAGCGTTCCGCTCAGCCGTCCGTAGAGGCGGCCATCAGTTTCATCGGCCCTTCCGCCGCCGCCGACCGCTTTGCGGAGCTTTTCCGTGAGTATGATTGCCGGGACAATGTGGACGGGTCGCGCAGACCGGACGGTCTGCCGGATTTTGCCGGAGAGACCCTCGCCTGCATTGCGGATGAAGATCTCGCGAAATCATCTCCTGACAGCGCGGAGATCGCCTTTCTCCGTGAGCGTGTCGTGCGGGATGCTCTGTGCGCGCTGGACACTGCCTTGCACATAAGTCCTTATGATATTGACGGGCTTGGAGAGAAGCTCTCGTCCAAGCTTATCATACTTGGAACTCCGTCCGTGACGCGGCATGGGGGGTTCGACGTTGACACGCTTTTCCGCAGCAGCGGCTGCGGAATCCCGCTCATTTCCCCTATCGCCATTTCATTTGACGAGGTGCTCGGACGCGGAGGGCGCCGTCTCATGAATGTCGGTGTGATCTACGATCCACGCCTGTCTTCGCCTGAAGTCTATCAGGAGCTCTTTGCGGAAGCCTGCAGAACCCATTCTCATGACGGTTCACTGTGCTTCCCCATGCCTTCCGGTGACAGGGACAGTCTTGTCTACAGACTGCTGGATGAGTATGTGCGCTCCGGGCACGGCGGCGTGCTGGATGCCGTCATCATTGATGATATGAATGTGAATCCGGAGGAGATCAAGAACGAGTTGGCCAGGACGGTGTCAGTAATGAACGAAAGTTCAATGACATACGGCCGGCTTATCGCAAGGGATTTCGAGGTGGAGAGTTCTTTTGAGCTGACCGCCGGAGCGATTTTTAACTATTTGCGCGAGAAGAATTTATTTACACACAATATTGCCAAACCGCAGCTGCAGTCGTTCAGGCCGGTTCCGAAGCCTGAAGCCGAAGATGCATCTGTCATCCTGATACCAGGTTCGTATGTTCAAAATTAGTATCCTCCCTGAGGAGATAGAGAAACTGCCGTCGGGAGCATTCCCGGGAGAAATCCATATTATTGAAAAGCCGGGGCTTGAATATGCCAAGGCCATAGCATATCTGATGTCCCAGAAGGTGATAGGTTTCGATACGGAGACGCGTCCGGTGTTCGCCGCGAACATGCCTCATCACGATGTCGCGCTCCTGCAGCTTTCCGGCCCGGACAAGGCCTACCTTTTCCGTGTCAACAAGCTCGGAATGCGCAAGCTCATGTGCTCCGTCCTTTCGAATCCGGATATCATCAAGGTGGGCGCCGCCGTGCACGACGACGTGCGCGGGCTGCAGCACTACCGCCGGTTCGAGGCACGCAATTTCGTCGATCTGCAGAAGATCGCTTCAGAATGGGGCGTACGTGACAAGAGCGTGAAGAAGATGTCTGCCATCATCCTCGGCTGCCGTATCTCCAAGACCCAGCAGCTTTCCAACTGGGAGGCGGAGGAGCTCTCCCGGTCACAGCAGCTCTATGCCGCGACTGATGCGTGGATATGCCGTGAGATGTACCTCAAGCTTCTCTCTTCGGAGAAGCATCCGCTCAGCCCGGAAGAACTGAATCCTCCAACACAAAACAAGCAGTGCAATGATCAAAGTCATTCTTAAAAAGGGCCGCGACTCTTCGCTGCGCCGCTTTCACCCGTGGGTGTTCAGCGGGGCGGTCGCCACAATCCAGGGGACACCTGCGGAAGGTGACATAGTCGCTGTCTACAGCGCCGAAGGCCAGTATCTTGCCGCCGGGCATTATCAGGTCGGCTCAATCGCGGTGAGGATTCTCTCGTTTGACGGCGATCCGCAGGATCCGGGGTTCTGGAGGGTTTCCATAGCCAGGGCGGTCGCCATGCGGCAGGCCGTAGGACTCGACTGCTTCAATCCTTCCTCTACCGACTGTTTCCGTCTCATCCATGGAGAGGGTGACGGCCTGCCGGGCCTTATCGTGGACTGGTATGACGGGGTATGTGTGCTTCAAGCGCATTCTGTCGGTATGTTCAGGTCGAAGGGGCGGATCTGCGAGGCTCTCAAGGATGTCCTCGGTGATGATCTCAAGGCAGTGTATGACAAGAGTTCCGGCACCGCGCCGTTCAAGGCCGGACTCGAACTTGTCGACGGTTATCTGTACCGGCGGGATGATTTCCGGCAGTCGGAGACTTCCGTGCGCGAGAACGGCCGCCGTTTCCTCGTCAACTGGGAGGAGGGGCAGAAGACCGGCTTCTTCCTTGACCAGAGGGACAATCGCGCCCTTGTCGGCAAGTATGCTGCCGGCAGGAGGGTGCTCAATCTTTTCTGCTATACAGGAGGGTTCAGCGTCTATGCGCTGACCGGCGGGGCGCAGTCCGTGGATTCAGTGGACTCTTCGGCCAAGGCCATAGCCCTTGCCGACCGCAATCTCGCCCTCAATGCTCCTCAGGACGGGTGCTGGAAGAACATCTGCGCTGATGCCATAGAGTATCTGGGCGCCTGCGAGGAGGGGAAGTATGATCTCATCATCGTTGATCCTCCGGCATTCGCCAAGCACAGGGATGCGCTGAAGAATGCCCTGCGGGCTTATCAGCGCCTGAACGCCGCGGCAATCGCCAAGGTGGCTCCGGGAGGTCTTGTGTTCACATTCAGCTGCTCGCAGGTGGTGGACAAGATTTCATTCGCCAACACCGTCTTCTCCGCCGCCGCCCAGACTGGGCGCAGGGTCAGGATCATTGACCGCTTCTGCCAGGGCGCAGATCACCCTGTCAGCATCTATCATCCGGAAGGGGAGTACCTGAAGGGCCTTCTGCTCTATGTGGAGTGACACTCTCCGATAAGCTCCAGGAGCTTGTCGATGGCCTCTTTGTCGGGAATGTGCCTCAGGACCGGCTGGCCGTTGTGGTAGATGGACACTTTGCCGCCTCCTTCGCCGACATATCCCCAGTCGGCGTCGGCCATTTCGCCGGGACCGTTGACGATGCAGCCCATCACGGCTATCACCATCCCTTTGAGGTGCGCTGTGCGTCTCTTGACTTCTTCGAATGTGCCCTGCAGGTCATACATCGTGCGGCCGCATCCCGGGCAGGCGATATATTCCGGCTTGTAGAAGCGGCGTCTTGCCGCCTGCATAATCTCGTCCTTCAGGTACTCTGACAGTCCTGCTTCGGCGGGGATGTCGTCTATTTCCCTTTTGAGCAGCCTCGGCCCCCATTGGACGGCGGCCCTGAGCATTTCGTCGCCCTCCGCCTGGCCTGCAAGGAAACGGGCGACCGGAAGTTCGTCGACAGGAGGTTCTGTCAGTGAGACCCTCAGGGTGTCGCCTATGCCCTCCTGCAGCAGGGTGGCGATGCCGACGCAGGACTTTATCCGTCCGCTGTCCCCGTTGCCGGCTTCCGTCACGCCGAGGTGCAGCGGGAAGACGGTGCCGTCCTCCTGCATCATCCTGACGAGTTCCCTGTAGGCTTCCGTCATCACTACGGTGTTGCTCGCTTTCAGTGATACGACGACATTCAGGAAGTCAGCGGCTTTGCACATCTGCAGCCATTCCATCGCGGCGCGGGCCATGGCTTCCGGGGTGTTGCCGTAGAGGTCTGTGATGTAGCTGCCCAGCGAACCGTGGTTGAGTCCGACCCTGATGGCTGTGCCGTGCTCCTTGCACACTTCCAGCAGGCGGGCGAATTCGCTGCGGGCCGTCTCGTGGTCAGGGTGGAAGTTGCCGGGATTGATCCTGACCTTCTCCACTATCTGTGCGGCGGCTATGGCTGTCCGGGACGAGAAGTGGATGTCGGCCACGAGCGGGGTGTCGCAGCCTTGTGAGCGCAGGCGCTCTTTGATGGCCTTCAACTGCGGGATGTCCTGCATCCCGGGCACGGTTATGCGTATCAGCTGCGCTCCGGCCGCGGCGAGTTCAAGGCATTGCGCGACGGTGGCGTCCACATCTGATGTGTGCGTGTTGCACATGGTCTGCACCACTATCGGGGCCTCGCCTCCGATGATGAGGTCTTTACCTATCCTGACCGGTATCGTCCTGAGTCTGTCCATATACTATATTGTAAGCTTCCTGTTTTATCTCTTTCCTTGTCTTGCCCCTGCGCTTCGAGAGCTGGAAGTGCAGGCCCACCGTGGCCATGATGTCCAGCGGGTATGCGTAGTTGTTGTAATACTTGCTTTTGTAGTCCGGCTCATAGAGATTGGACCAGGACCAGCGAAGCAGGCAGTTGAAGTGTATCTCCACCGGGTCGAATATCAGGGCGAAGCCCGCACCGCCCTGGAATCCGTAGTCGAAACGCTGCTCGTAACTGCGGAACTTGTCTGTCCACTCCGGCTCCAGGGCAGGGCCGGAGCGTGTGACGCTCCTCCGCCACCCGCCGTAGACTCCGGCGTTCGCCATCACCTTCGCGGGCTCGAAATCATAGTGGAACTGCATCATGGCCGGGAATTCAATCACCTGCATCGAGCAGCGCGTGGCTCCGTCCACATCTGCGGAGACTCCTGTCTCCTTGTCGGCCTTGAATGCGTAGCCCTCGTTGCCCATCGCGGCCCCGAGCACCAGGGCGAAGTACGGCATACGGTCAAACAGCTTGCTGAACTTCGTATATGTGACTGAGACATAGTTCGTCGTGAAGACGTATTCGCTGTTGTGCTTGGCCGGGCTGAACCAGGTGTTGGCGAAAGTGACGCCGTAGTTGACCCCGATCAGGGAGTAGTCGTTTATCAGGCGCGGCTTTTTTGCGACGGCCGTGCTGTCCTGCGCCCCCAGGCTGAGAGGCAGGAAAAGCAGAATAAGCGGTATTATCTTTGAAATCGGCTTCATTTGAATATCTCTGACAGATTTATCTTCTGTGATACTTCGGCGCCTGCCGGAATCCTGATGAATTTGCCGCCGTCCACCTCGTAGAACTTGACCTTCTCCGGCTGCCGGTGCTCCAGGATGGAGCCTGAGTCCACAATGGAGTTGCGGTTCCGGTCTTCCGTGATCCGGATGCAGTAGCTGCCTTCGGACAGGTACGGGAACGTGAGGGTGGCGTCGGAGTCTATGATGTAACTTCTCAACACCTTGTCTCTCTTCTCGCTGAGGAGGTCCACTATGTATTTGCGGTCAACCCCGCTCATCACTGCCTCAAGCGTGCTGAGCTTGTCGTCGTCCGGGAGGCGGCACTTGACCTCCAGGCTGTCGGACCAGAATCCGTTGATGTCCCGGAACGCCCTGTGCGGCACTTTGAGTATGTACTCGTAGCCGCGCTGCAGTTTCTCTTTCGGGGTGAGGATGTATCTTCGCAGGTTGAGGCTGTCCCTCTCCACGCTGAAGTTCATTTTCTGTTCGGTCTGCCGCGGAGTGATGGCCGTGAACCGGATGGAGTCGAAGCTCTCGCGGATGATGGGGTAGCGGAAGAGCATCTCGAAGCCCTTCTGCTCCACGGTCTTGGAGTCGGCAGTCAGATTCAGCACGCAGGTCGTGTCCTCCTGCTTGAGATTCTTGCGCGGGCGTTTGGAGTAGGTTCTCCTGTCGTTCCGCATGGCAAGTTTTATCTGTTCCGTGGCGGGGACGAGGACGCCGAGCGAGTCGGTCTTGAGGTAGGTGACGGCTATCTTCATCGTGTCCGGGGCGGCTCTGCGGCTGTTGATCCACAGCTCGAGACTGTCCCTGGTGAGGTTGAACTGGCTGACTATCTGGCTCTGCCTGTAATCTCCTATGGTGATGGAGTCGATCACGGCGTCCGGGGCCATGAATGTGATGTATGCCGCCCTTTCGGCGGTGCGCTCCTTGTTGACTATGTATTGCTTGGACGGCTTCTCGCGGAAGAGGTTGAGCTCGTACTCGCTTCGCCTCGCGAGGCAGGCCACCGTGTCTTTCATGTCATAGCGGAGGATTTCGCGGACGGTGTCGCTGGCCGTCAGGACCGGCCTTATCACGGAGTCCACGAACGCCACGATCTCTGTCTCCGGGTTGAACATGTTGTCGTTGTCCGAGTCCTTTATGGCGTAGAGCCGGTAGAGGGTGTCCTTGATGAACGGCAGGGCGAAGAATCCCCAGTCGTCCGTCTTGACGGCAGCGTACGGCCTTGTCTTGTAGACGGCCGAGTCCGACAGATCCGTGTGCAGGAGTACGGTCGCGCCCTTGACGGGGTAGAGGGTGTTGCAGTCCTGCACGGTGCCGGTGATCATCATCGAATCGATCCGCTCTCCGGTGGAGAACACATAGGTGTAGCCCGCGAACATGTTGCCTTCGTTGGCGTCGGCTATGGCGTCCGTGAAGTTGATGGTGTAGGTGGTATTCTCCAGAAGCGGATCTTCGAAGCTGACTATCAGATTCTTGCCTCGAAGTCTCGCTTTCGGGGGCTTCTGCTGCGGAGGGGAGAGGAAGATGTTGGTGGCCTGCTTGATGGTGACGAACTCATTGAAGCAGAAGACGAACTTGGCGCCCTGCACCGGCACTCCGACAGCCCCCGGAAGAGGGCGTATGTCGATTATGTATGGAGGGATGGTGTCTTTGGCGCCCCCGGTCGGAGCCTCGGTGGTGTTGGCGCACGAGTGCGTGAACATCATCGGGATGAACACTGCCGATACTGTCAGTATGAGAGGGATAAACCGTTTCATCTTCTTGTCAAATGTCTGTCCTGACGACATCCTGGATGCCGTCTATTTTCTTGAGTCCTTCGACCATGCTCTCGAGTATCCTCTTGTCCTTGACAAGAAGCTCGATATTGCCCTCGAACAGGCCGCCGTCGGCGGAGAGCTGGAGCTTGCGGATGTTGATGCCCAGGGTCTTGGAGATGAAGCTGGATATCTCGCTGAGCAGGCCGATCTTGTCCAGCCCTTTGAGGGAGATCTTGATGGGGTACTCATGCTGCTCGCTGGCGGTCCACTGCGGCATGACTATCCTGTTGCCGAAGCGGCTGGCGAGTCTCTCCGCGACCTCGCAGGACTTCTTGTGGACGATGACCGTGTTGTCGTCGGTGATGAATCCGACCACCGGATCGCCCGGTATCGGGTTGCAGCACCCGGCCATCTTGTACTTTATGTTGCTGCCCTCACCTTTGATGACAAGTTTCTTCTTCTCTCCGGAGGTGAGGCTCTCCTCGTCGATGATGGACTTGAACTGCTCCGGACCGAGCAGGCCCAGCCCGACTCTGAAGTAGAGTTCTTCCGCGTCGCGTATCTGGTTGAACGCCATGAATTTCTTGAGCAGGGAGGGGGTGTTCTTGAGTCCCATCTGCTTGATGCGCTCGTCGTAAATCTTCTTGCCGTCGACGGCGATGTTCCCCCGGTCTGCACGGAAGTACTCGATAACCTTGCTTCTTGCGTATCTGGTCTGCAGGAACTGGAGCCACTCCATCTTCGGCACGGCGTTGGCCGCCGTGATGATCTCGACCTGGTCTCCGGACTTGAGCGGCTGCGAGAGCGGCACGAGCTTCATGTTGACCTTGGCCGCTATGGCCGCATTGCCTATGTGGGTGTGTATCATATAGGCGAAGTCGAGGGCCGTGGCGCCGTTGATGATCGATTTCTGGTCCCCCTTGGGGGTGAAGACCACTATCTCGGAACTGACGAGGTCCTTGTGGATGATGTCGAGCAGTTCCAGGGCGCTGACGTCGTTGCTCAGCAGGATGTCGTGCACCTGGGCCAGCCACTTGTCCATCTCGGAGTCGTTCTCGGAGATGTAGCCGTCCTTCTTGTAGGCCCAGTGGGCGGCGATGCCCTTCTCCGCTATGTCGTCCATCCTGCGGGAGCGGATCTGGACTTCCACCCACACGCCGGCGTGGCTCATCAGGGTGCAGTGCAGGGCTTCGTAGCCGTTGTTCTTTGGCTGTGCTATCCAGTCTCTGCGGCGGCTCACGTTCTCCCTGTATAGATTTGTTATCGTGGAGAATATGAGATATGCCTGGTCGCGCTCGTTCTGGGGCCCGTCAAGTTTCGGGGTGAAGACGATGCGCACGGCGTAGAGGTCGAAGATCTGCTCGAAGGGCACGTGCTTGTTGTGCATCTTGTACCATATCGAATATGGGGTCTTGATCCTCTTGCGTATGGTGAAACTGTAGCCGGCCGCCTTGAGCGCCTCGTCTATCGGCTTGATGAACTCGTCGATGTCCTCTTCCCGCTCGGCTATGTTGCGGTTGATCTTCTCGGTGATTTCCTTGTATTCCTCCGGTTCCTTGTATTTGAGCCAGATGTTCTCCATCTCCGATTTGACGCCGTAGAGGCCTAGCCTGTGGGCGAGGGGGATGAATATGAACATCGTCTCCGAGAGGATCTTGTCTCTCTTGTGCTCGGGCATGTACTCGATGGTGCGGCAGTTGTGCAGGCGGTCCGCCAGCTTGATCAGCGCCACGCGGACATCATCGTTGAGTGTCAGGAGGATGCGCTTGAAGTTCTCGGCCTGGAGACTCTCCGTGCTCATCGTCACGCCTTTGCGATCCTCGTTGTCCAGCACGGTCTTGATCTTGGTAAGGCCGTCCACCAGCGAGGCTATCTTGTCGCCGAACAGGCTTCGTATGTCCTCCACCGTGTATCCGGTGTCCTCCACCACATCGTGGAGCAGCGCCGCGCAGATTGACTTGCACCCGAGGCCTATGTCGGAGACGACTATCTTCGCCACTTCAATCGGGTGTATGATGTACGGCTCGCCGGAGCGCCTGCGGACGTTCTTGTGGGCCTGGTTGGCGAATTCAAATGCTTTCCGGACCATCTGGACCTGCTCCTCATTGCGCAGCCTCGGGCGCGCCGCCTCCATCAGGGACGCGTATCCCTTGTCTATCATCCGGTAGTCGTCCTTTGTGAATTCTGAAAAACTCATTATCTGTTCTCGCTGTCCCATTCAGGGACTTTATACTTGTCAACATTCTGGAACCCGTAAGTGAGCTCCGCACCGTATATTATTATCTGCCAGCTGTAGTTGAGCCATATCAGGAAGAGCGGGATGGCCGCGATCACACCGTATGCCCGGCTGAGCTTGCCGATGAACATCTGCGTCTCCAGGTAGAGGTATTGGAAAACCACGAACACCAAAGCCGTCAGCGCGGCAGCCTGTAGGCCGTAGCGGTACTTGACCTTGGTCGCGGGGATGTAGGTGAACATGGCCGAGAATGTCAACGTGGAGACGGTGTAGAAACCCAGGTATCCCAGCATCTTGGTGATTGAACGGATGTTGGAGAGGTCAAGTCCGAAAAGGTTGGTGATGTTGGTGTAGAAGGCAATCCCGGCGCTGAACACAAACACCAGCAGGGGAGACAGGACGAGCACTATGATATAGAAGCCGAACCTTTTGTAGAGTTTGCGCGGAATCTTCCGTATGCCCCACACGTTGTTGAATACCGTCTCGACCTGGAACATCATCCAGACTATGGCCCACAGGAAAATCAGGAACGAAATCAGTCCCGGACCGCCGCCCTTGGCGGTGTCGAGGAGTCCGTTGGCCTTCTCCATCATCGTGCTGACGAATTCCGGGTTGGCGGGGAATATCATGTAGAGCACTTCGGATATCCGGTCCGAAAGCCCCAAGCCTCCTGTCAGGGCGAAGAGCAGGGCGACGAACGGCACCAGGGCCATCATCACAAAGTAGCTCAGCGCTATGCACTGGTAGCCCATCTTGTTCTGGGTGAATGTGTTGACGGTTATGAGCACCAGTTTGAGCAGGTGTACGAGCGACGCGTACGCCTTTGAGCACCCTGAGGTGTCCAGAGACCATATCCTGTCCGTGAAGAGGACCGTTATTTTATCCGATATCTTCATCCGAAGAGTGTTGGCTGGTTTGGTGTGTCCTCTTCCGGAACCATCCCGGGAATCAGGGCGTATAAGTCCTCTTCGGACTTGACCGGAATCCCGAGCTCCGCGCATTTTTTGATTTTCTCCGGCCCGGGCTTTGAGCCTGCCAGGAGGAACGTCGTCTTGCCGCTTACGGACGAGGCGGCCTTGCCCCCGTTGGCGCTTATGATTTCCTTTATCCTGTCACGGCTGACGCTGAAGTTGCCGGACACGACTATGGTCATCCCCTTGAGGGCGTCGGAGGCGGCCGCCTCCGACGGGGCGGAAGCGAACTTCAGGCCTGCCTGACGAAGCCTTGAGACCTCTTCTGTCTGGGCGGGGTCATGGAAATAGTCAAATACGCTGCCCGCTATCACATCTCCGACATCCTCCACGTCACGGAGCTCATCGAGGCTTGCGGAGGTCAGCTTGTCGATGTCTCCGAAGTGCTTCGCGAGGCTTTTTGCCGTGCTCTGTCCGACATAGCGTATGCCGAGCGCGAAAAGAACCCTGCCGAACGGTACGTCTCTGGACGCCGCGATGCTGTCCATGAAGTTCTTGGCGGACTTCTCTTTCCACCCTTCAAGGCCGAGCAGCTGCAGGGAGTTGAGCCTGTAGAGGTCTGAAGGTCTGGTGACGAGCCGGCAGTCGTAGAGCTGCTCCACGGTGGATTCTCCGGCCAGTATGTCCATGGCTTTCCGTGACACGAAGTGCAGTATCCTGCCTTTGATCTGCATAGGGCAGCCTGCCGAGTCCGGGCAGAACCATTTGGCTCCGTCATCCTCTTTGACGAGCGGAGTCCCGCAGTCAGGGCAGACTTCCGGGAATACCGGCACCACGACATCCTCGCCCCGCTTTGACAGGTCTACGCCGGTGATTTTCGGGATTATCTCGCCGCCCTTCTCCACGAAGACATAGTCTCCTATGCGTATGTCCATCTCCGCCATCATCCCGGCATTGTTGAGGGTGGCACGCTTGACCACGGTGCCGCTCAGCTGGACCGGCTCGAGATTGGCGACAGGCGTGACCGCGCCGGTGCGTCCGACCTGGTAGTCGATGCTGAGCAGTTTTGTGCAGGCCTGCTCTGCCTTGAACTTGTAGGCTACCGCCCATCTCGGGCTCTTGGCCGTGTAGCCGAGGGCGCGCTGGGCGGCGAGTTCGTTGATTTTTATGACTATGCCGTCGGTGGCGAACGGGAGGAACTTCCTCTCCTTGTCCCAATAGGCTATGTATTCTTCTATCTCATGTATGTCGTGGCAGATGCGTCTCTTGTCCGATATGGGCAGTCCCCAGCTTGCCGCCGCGTCAAGCGCCTCAGAGTGCGAGGCGAATGTGATTGACTCCGCCGGGATGTGGTACAAGGTGCAGATGAGCCCCCTTCTGGCGACTTCGTCGGGGTCTGCCAGTTTAAGCGATCCTGACGCCGCGTTGCGTGGGTTTGCGAACGGGGCTTCTTCGTTCTCCTCCCTTTCTTGGTTGAGGGCGTCGAAGGCCTTGTAGGGCATCAGCACTTCGCCGCGGATCTCGAATTCGTGGGGGAAACCGCCATGGAGCCTCTCCGGAATGTTGCTTATGCGCAGGGCGTTGGCCGTCACATCGTCTCCGACCACCCCGTCGCCTCTGGTCAGGGCCGTCACCAGGCGTCCGTCCCTGTAGGTCAGGCAGATGGCCGTCCCGTCAAACTTGAGCTCGCAGCAATAACTGAAATCCGTCTGTCCCAGCGCCCTTTCCGCGCGGTTGACGAAATCCTCCACTTCGGATATCGAGTAGGTGTTGGCAAGGGACAGCATGGGATAGCGGTGCGGCCTCTGGACGAAGCCTCCGCGGGGCCCGTCCTCTGCGGCCTGCATGTCCGGCGCGCCAAGGTCGGAGCCGACCCTGTGGGTGGGGGAGTCGGGGCTGTCGAATTCGGGCCAGCCGTGCTCGAGCGCTTCAAGCTCGTGCATGAGCGTGTCGAACTCGAAGTCGCTCATTGTGGGGGCGTTGTCCACATAGTAGCGCCTGCTGTTCTCCCTCAGGATGTGCCTGAGTTCTTCTATCCTTTTATGTGCCGTCGTCTTGTCCATAAATTACAAATTTACAATTTCTTTTCGAATTATCTGCGTTCTGCGCCGCTGAACGGCGTTTGCGCAAAAATTGTCTCCGCGCGCTTGGAAAAAAGCGCGACTGTTTCTAAATTTGCAAGATTTAATTATTGTCAAATGAAAGATTCCGTAATTATCCTCTGCGGCGGCGGGCCAGCTCCCGGAATGAACACTGTGGTGTGTTCGGTCGCCAAGACTTTTTTGAGCAACGGCTTCAGGGTAATCGGCCTCCACGGCGGTTACAGCGGCCTTTTCTCCAAAACTCCCCGCACTGAAGACATCGATTTCCTCAAGGCTGACTACTATTTCAAGCGTGGCGGATCCCATCTCCAGATGAGCCGCTTCAAGCCGACGGACGAGGATTTCGAGAAGAACTTCAATCTTGACCTGTTCAAGGACAACAACATCAAACTTCTTGTGACTGTCGGCGGTGACGACACTGCCTCCACGGCCAACCGTATCGCCATCTTCCTCGAAAAGCACAAGTACCCGATCCGCAATATCCATGTCCCTAAGACTATCGACAACGATCTTCCTCTTCCGGACAATGCCCCTACTTTCGGCTTCAACTCCGCCAAGAACGAAGGCGCGCATATCGCCTCCACGGTCTATGAGGATGCCCGCACTTCAGGCAACTGGCTGCTCATCTCGGCGATGGGCCGTTCGGCCGGCCACCTGGCGCTCGGAATCGGCGAGGCCACGCATTGCCCGATGACCATCATACCGGAGATGTTCAACAAGACTGAGATTTCCATCGACAAGATCATCAAGCTTGCGCTCTCCTCCATCATCAGGCGCAAGGTGCTCGGGCTTGACTACGGCACCGTGGTCGTTGCCGAGGGCGTGTTCCACGACCTTGCGGAGGAGGACATCAAGTCCGCCGGCGTGCACATGACCTACGATGAGCACGGACATCCGGAGCTCGGCAAGATCTCGAAGTCCGTACTTTTCGACGAGCTTCTGGAGAAGGCCATGAAGCAGACCCGTCTCAAGGTGAAGACCCGTCCTGTGGAGATCGGATACGATGTACGCTGTCAGGATCCGGTGGCCTTTGACCTGACATACTGCACGGAGCTTGCCATGGGTGTATATGACCTTTATACCAAGGGCGAGACAGGGTGCATGGTATATGTAGACGCCTACGGGGAAGCCCGTCCTCTCTATCTGCACAGCCTGCAGAACGCTGAGGGCAAGATTCCGCCGCGCCGCGTGGACATCAACTGCGGCACAGCCAAGAACTACTTCAACCACATCTGCCACTTCCTCAGCGAGCAGGACTATGAGGCCGCCAAAGCTTATGTGGATGATCCGGAGTCATACGATTTCAAGAAGATCCTCAACTGGGACTAGTTTCCGGTGTCTTCCGTGAGAGAGTGACCGCGGGGCCTTGTGGCCCTGCGGTTATTTTTTTGCCGGGCGGGATGCAAGGTTTCGGGAACTTGTGCATTTATATGGTAAAAGTTGTAAATTTGAAGGATATGAAAAAGACAATCATTGCGGCGCTTGTGCTTGCCGCGGGACTTCTGGGCCTCTCTTCCTGTCTGAAAGACAACGGAGTGGACTATTCGCTGTTTTACCCTAATGCACTTGTGACCTGCAAGACCAGCGAGGCTGGGGAGTTCTACCTCCAGCTCGATGACAAGACCACCCTCAAACCTCTCAATGTGCAGGCTTCGCCTTTCAAGGGCAAGCAGGTGAGGGCGCTGACCAACTTCACCGACAAGGGTCCCTACACTCCGTCCGGATCGGGGATGAAGTTTGACAGGGCCGTCGAGGTCAACTGGATAGACAGCGTGCGCACCAAGACCACGGTTATGAGCACCGGCGACAGGGTGAGCGATGACAAGGCTTACGGCACCGCGCCGATAGAAATCATCGACAACTGGGTTACAGTCCTTGAGGACGGATACCTCACATTGGCATTCTGCGCGGACTGGGGCAATCCTCACCGTCCGCACGCGGTGAACCTTGTGCAGGGCGCGGACAAGGACGACCCTTATTATCTCGAGTTCCGTCACGATACGCTTGATGACAGGTTCGAGATGGGCGGCCGGACGATGAACGGCATTGTGGCCTTCGACCTGTCCTCTCTTCCTGACACCGGCGGCAAGACGGTCAAGATGACCATCCGCTACCTCTCTTTCAGGGGAGAGCGTAAAGTCACTTTCGACTATCGCAGCGGTGCGGTTTCCGAAAGCGGCAAGTCTGCTCCTCTCGCTTCCATCAGCCGGGGGCTGGCTCTCAACTAGCATCTCGTGGTGGCATCCGGCGGGCGCAGGGTCCCTGCGGACGGACAGGAACTTGTCCGCAGGGCCGCAAAAGGAGATGCTGCATCTGTGAGGGCACTGTATGACTCTCAGGTGCAGTATCTTTCTGCCGTCTGCCGGCGCTACCTCACCGATGAGGATGATGTCAAGGACGTGCTCCAGGAGAGTTTCGTCAAGATATTCTCCTCCTTGCGCAAGTTCAGCTGGAGAGGGGAAGGGTCGCTGCGGGCCTGGATGAAACGTATCGTGGTCAATGAGGCCTTGATGGTCTTGCGCCGCGCTTCCCGTCTGGACACTGTCCCTGTCTCGGATTCGTCTGCGGAGTCCGTGGGGGAAGAAGAACCGCAGACTGACGGCGTACCTATGGCCGTGCTCCAGAAGATGATAAGAGAGCTTCCGGACGGGTACAGGACCGTATTCAACCTGTATGTGCTGGAAGGTATGAGCCACAAGGAGATAGCCTCCCTTCTCGGCATAAGCGAGGGGGCAAGTTATTCGCAGTTCAGCAGGGCCCGTGCCCGTCTGGCCGCAAAAATCAAAGAGTACAGAAATGAAAGATAATTGGCAGGACAGTCTTCGTCGAGGTTTTGACGATTATGTGGAGAGCGCCCCGTCCGGTTTGTGGGAGGGCGTACACAAGTCTGTTGTACGCAGGCGCAGGAGACGGGCGTTTGCCTTTGCGTCCGGATGCTCCGCTTTCGCCGCTCTTGTGGCGGCGGTGCTGCTTGTGCGTCCTGTGGCTTCTCCGGATGATGCTGTCGCTCTCCGCCGCACCGGATGGGCCCTTGTGTCGGAGGCGCCGGCGGCTCTGTCTGCTGCGGCGTTGCCGCAGCCGGCGGCCATATACATGGCCGCACCGCCTGCGGCGCATCAGAGCCGGCCGGTCCCGGATGCTCCGCAATATTCCGGGGAGACTGCCGCAGTGGAGACTCCTGTGGAAATGCCTGATGTTGAGGAGCCCGCCTCTGAAGAGGTTCTGCCGGGCGAGATTCTTGACCGTTTTGAATCCGGGCCCGTCCAGAGTGATGCCCGCTCACGCCGGAAAGCGCCCGTGCTGGGGTTCTCCGCTTCGGGCATGGGTTCCGTCTCCCGTTCCGAACCGGGGTACGGGGCGTTATATGCCTCGGATGTGGTGTCGCTCTTTGCCGTGCATGACCGTGACGGTATCTATCAGACCAGGTCCGCTGCCTTCTCGGAACTCCTCCTGGCCAACAATTCAAGCTTGGTTTCCACCAGCACGCGCCACCGTCAGCCGGTGCGCCTTGAGCTTTCCGCCTCTTATGAATTCGCTCCGCGCTTCTTCTTTTCCGGGGGGCTGAGCTGGTCTTGCCTTGTGTCGGACATGTCCTCAGGAACGTCCGCAAGTCATTACGACACTCGCCAGACCCTTCATTATCTGGGGATTCCGCTTTCTTTGGGCACTCGCTTCCCGCTCTCCGACCATCTGGATTTGGGCCTGTCGGCAGGAGGCATGCTCTCCAAATGCGTCTATGGCACTTCCCGCACCGACTATATAGTAGGCGAGCGCACACGCGCGCACGAGTCAGGACGCATAAGCGTGAATGCTCTGCAATGGTCGCTCAATGTCGCCGCAGGCCTGGGGTGGCGGTTCTCTCCTTCGTTCGGGATATTCGTGAAGCCTGGTCTTGCTTATTATTTTGATGACGGGAGTTTCGTGGAGACTGTCTACAAGGAGCGGCCGCTCAATTTTGACCTTGCTGTCGGACTGAGCTTCTATCTGTGACCCCCTCAGGCGCCGAAGCTGCCCCGTAAACGCAAAAACTCCAGCCTCTATGCTGGGCTGGAGTTTTGAGCCACTCACCAGGCTCGAACTGGCGACCTGCGCGTTACGAATGCGCTGCTCTACCGACTGAGCTAAAGTGGCTTTATTGGACTGCAAAGATAGTAAAAAAGATTGCGCCTGCAAACAGCGGGCGCAATTTTCTACTTCTTGATGTGCCTTTTGCCTGCCGCGTCAGCTATGTTCACCATTATGCTTCCGAATACCCCGGCGCTGACTGAAGCCAGCAGGATGGCGATTTTGCCGGCGTTGCGGAGCTGCATCATCACTTCCGGAGAGTTGCCTCCGAATGAGAGGGTGTCCACGAATATGGACATCGTGAATCCGATTCCTCCGAGACAGGCGGCGGCGAAGAGCTTGCTCCAGTTGGCTCCGGTCGGCATCTCCCCGAGCTTGAGTTTGGTCGCTATCCAGCTGAACAGCGTGATGCCTACAGGCTTGCCTATCAGCAGCCCGAGGAATATCCCCATCGAAACGCTGCCGAGCGCCGGGTCAAACTTGAATATGTTGAAGTATGAGGCGTCGCTGATCACCACACCTGCGTTGGCCAGGGCGAATATCGGCATTATCAGATAGTTCACCCACGGCGAGAGGAAACGCTCCACCCTGTAGCTCATGTCCATGGAGCCGTTGGCCACGGCTTCAAGACGCCTGAGGCAGTCTTTCTGCATCGCGTTCGGGAAGTCTGCCGGGTCCGGATTGTCGTATTTGGCCAGCTTCACGAGGAGCCTGTCCCTCTTGCGGATGTACTGATATTTGCTGTAGCGCGGCTCGGCCGGTATCAGGAAGGCCATCACGACCCCTGACATCGTGGCGTGCACCCCGCTGTAGTAGAAGAGTATCCACACCATCACGGCGCATATCATATATGGCAGGATGCGCTTCTCTCCCACTTTCTTGAGCATCATGGCGGCAAGGATCACGAGCAGCGAGATCCCGAGCAGGCCGAGGTTGATGCTGCCGCCGTAGAAAATCGCGACCACCAGGATCGCTATGAGGTCATCGGCGATGGCCAGGGCCGTCAGGAACACCTTGATGGATACGGGGACTTTGTCTCCCAGCATCGTGAGTATGCATACCACGAATGCGATGTCGGTCGCTGTCGGGATGCCCCAGCCGCTGGCGGCCGCGGTGCCGCTGTTGATGAGGGCGTATATGCATGCCGGCGCCATGACTCCGCCGAATGCCGCGATTACGGGCAGCATCGCCTTCTTGGGGGAGGACAGTTCCCCGTGGGCTATCTCCCGCCTGATTTCCAGCCCCACAGTGAAGAAGAACACGACCATCAGGATGTCGTTGATCAGTTTCTCCACCGTCATGTCCTTAGGGAAGTGGATGTCGGTACCGTTCCCCGTGAGGAAGCGGATCTGGACTTTGGCTTCAAGCAGGTTGTGGTAGAGCTCTTTTGTGAAAGGCAGGTTGGCGAGGAGCATGGCGGCCACGACGCAGCCCATCAGCAGCACTCCTTGGAACCAAGGATATGATGCCGCCCTGCGGAAGTCGTCTCCGAACTTCACTATGCCCTTTTTCCAGGTGAAAGTAGAAATGAATCCCATTATATCAGAATTAGTACATGTCAGAATATTATGTCGAACTTGGCGTCCCCGGCGCATTCTCCTCCCTCGATGCACATCATCGTGCACCTGCCGTCCTCACGGCGGCACAGGGGGCTTCGCGCCTGGAGCTCGACGGCGACGAGGTCTCCAGTCCTCAGGTAGCAGTATCTGCTGACTTCGCTTATCGAGGCCTCAATCTTCCCGGGGCCCGTGCCTTCGTGGCGGAAAATCTCCTCTCCGTCACGGCGCACCGTGAAACCCGCGCTGTCCTGTTTGGGCCGGGTGGTGCCGGGCAGAAATGAGGTATGGTCCAGGCAGCTCGCGCAGGCGAATCCTTCCGGAGAGCCGTCAATCAGGTCTTCGGGATACAGGAGCACCCCGTGGCCTATGCTTTCGAAGTATCTTCCGGCGAAACGTTCTCCTATGCTCCTTCCGGGCCTTGCCATGCGTGCAAACACCACCGGCGTCCAACTCAGTCGGCTCACGAAGTCAGGGACATAGAAATCCTCACCGTCCTTTTCCCAGGTGGTGTCCGGCCGAACCACGACCTTTCCCGATGATGTCAGCGTGACGATGTTCATCAGAACAGCCTTCCGTTGCCGGGGTGCGGGCCGTTCCACTTCTCGGAGAGCTTTTCCATCTTGAACTGCTCCTCGAATCTGGCGAACTGGGCTTTGGTGTCGAGGGTGAAGCTTCCGTTGCGCACCCAGCTGAAGTATGACGGCTCCGTGTCGAACACCTGCCTGATCGTCTTGCCCTTGTGCTTGCCGAAGTTGATGATTACCTGGCCCTTGTCATCGTAGATGAGGTGCCCGGAGAAGTCGACATACTTCTTGCCCACGAATGCGGAGAGCGCCTTGACGTCGTTCTTGAGTTCGGCGTAGCGGTCGAGCTGGGCCTTGAGCACCTCATAGGTGGCCAGGGTGTCAGCCTCCGCCGAGTGGGCGTTGTCGAAGTCTTCGCCTCCGCAGTAGAAGCGGTAGGCGGCACGCAGATTCCTCGGCTCCATCATATGGTAGATGTTCTGCACATCCACCATCAGAGGCTCGTGGAGATTGACTTTCAAGTCCTTGCCTGCGAGTTTGGCCCTCTCGAACTCTTCCGCGAGCATGGGGAGGTCGAATTTCGACGAGTTGAATCCCGCCAAGTCGCTGTCTTTAATCCATCCCGCCACCTCGTCCGCGACATCGAAGAATGTCGGGCAATCTGTCAGCATGTCGTCGGTGATGTGATTGACTTTGGAAGCCTCGGGATTGATCGGGCGCTGGCACCTGTTCTCATAATCCCATGGCTTTATCTTCCAGGTCTTGATCCTCTCTTCCCCTCCCGGGAAGATTTTGACGAAGCTCAATTCTATGATTGAGTCCGCAGGTATGTTGAGGCCTGTGCTCTCAATGTCGAAAAACAGCAGAGGCCTCGAAAGGTTGAGTTCCATTCCAGTCAACAAATATTTATGAAACCATTATCGGCATCAGGATAGCGCAGATCTTGCCGCTCTCCTCGTCTTCCTCTGAAGGCACTATCAGGGCGGCCCTGCGTCCGTCGGCGAATTTCATCACCACGGTCTCGCAGGCCATGTTGCTGAGTATCTCGATGAGGAACGAGGACTTGAATCCGATGCTCACCGGGTCCCCGTTGTAGTCGCATTCGAGTTTCTCGTATGCGGCCAGGGCGAATCCGAGGTCCTGTGCCGTGATCTCGGCCTGACCCTGACGGAGGTCGAGCTTGATGTGGTTTGACGCCTTGTTGGCGCAGACGGCCACGCGGCGGACGGTGGCGAGCAGCTGGTTGCGGTCTATGCGGAGGATGTTGGCGTTGTTCTGAGGTATGACTCTCCTGTATTCAGGGAACTTGCCGACTATCAGCCTGCATACCATCATCGTCTCTCCGAATGTGAACACCACCGTGCTGGAATCGAAAGCCACCTTGACATCGGTGTCATCCCTGTCGAGCACGGACTTGAGCACTGCCGCAGGCTTCTTGTGCAGAATGAAGGATGACTTCCCGCTGACCTTGGCTTCCTTGGTGGTGTAGCAGATGAGCTTGTGCGAATCTGTGGCCACGAGGGTGGCGCTGTCGGTGTCCATATCGAAGAATATTCCGTTCATCGTCGGGCGGATCTCGTCGTCTGCCGTGGCGTAGATGGTGCTGCTTATGCCTTCGGCGAGGACCTTGGACGGGAATGACGCCGTCGTGGCCTCGTCTCCGACACCCTTTATCTCAGGATAGTCCGCAGCCGGGAAGTATGGCAGCGAAGAATTGCCGTTGGTCCAGTCGCAGGCGAAAGTGCCGTCGGAGGTGGTCTTGATGCTGACCGGCCGGTCAGGGAGGGCCTTGAGCAGGTCCATCATCTGTCTCGCCGGGATCGCGATGCTTCCGTCGCTCACTGAACTTTCGACTTCCAGGGCTGTCCTCAGGGTAAGTTCCTGGTCAGATGCTGTTATCTCCAGCCTGCCGTCCTTCAGGACAAGTAGGAAGTTTTCCAGAATCGGCAGTGCGGTCTTGGCAGGGATGGCCTTGGATACATCCAGCAGCCCTTTCAGCAATTCGTTGCTTGAAACGATGAATTCCATATTATATTATCAGTTTGTACAAAAATAGGAATTATTCCTGAAATTGGCATACAATTTGACCTCTGAGAGCCGGAAATTATTTAAAACTTATAATATGAAGAAAGGTTTTATCATCGTGCTCGCCTCCGTGGTCCTCAGCGGAATCACGGCGTGGGGCATAGTCAAGGCGCAGGAGCCTGCACTCGCCGGGACTCAGGCCCAGGCCGGGGCCACGTCTGACGGGCAGCTTGTCAAGACTGTCAATTTGTCACTCTCGGATTATCCTGATTTTACATATGCGGCAGAGAATTCGGTCAAGGCCGTAGTCTATGTGGAGGTGACCTCCAAGGCTCCTCAGCAGGAGTACATCGATCCGTTCTTCCGTTTCTTCTTCGGTGACGGCATGGGAGGCGGCGGCAGCCGTGAGCGCAAGGGCAGCGGGTCCGGAGTCATCATCCGCGAGGACGGATATATCGTGACCAACAACCATGTGGTGGCCAATGCGACCAATGTCACCGTCACTCTCAACAACAACAAGAAGTATACGGCCAAGGTGATAGGCACCGACCAGGCCACCGATGTCGCCCTCATCAAGATTGACGCGACCGGTCTGCCTGTGCTTCAGTTCGCCGACTCCGACAAGCTCCGCCTCGGCGAGTGGGTGCTTGCGATAGGTTCCCCTCTCGGGGAGCAGCTGCGCTCGACCATCACCGCAGGCATCGTCAGCGCCAAGGGCCGCTCGATGTCTTCCGGCGGCGAATTCAAGATTGAGTCGTTCATCCAGACCGATGCTGCCGTCAATCCGGGCAACTCCGGCGGCGCGCTGGTCAACAAGTCCGGTGAACTTGTCGGCATCAACACCGCCATCGTATCGACCACGGGGTCATACAGCGGATATTCATTCGCGATCCCTTCCAACATTGTCCATAAGGTCGTGGCTGACCTCATCGATTTCGGTTCGGTGAAGCGTGCGAAACTCGGAGTTTCAATCACTGCGATAAATGAAGAAATGGCGGAAAAGATGAAACTTTCTTCCCTCGAAGGCGTATATATAGCTGAAGTTGTGAAGGGAGGGTCAGCGGACAAGGCCGGAATCAAGGCGGAGGATATCATCATCGCCATAGATTCGACCAAGACCGCCACCCCGCAGGCGCTTCAGGAGAAGGTGAACGCCTTCCATCCTGGCGACAAGGCTGAGGTCGAACTCATCCGCGGCGGAAAGACCCTGAAACTTCAGGTAGTATTCCAGGATGAGGAGTCCCTCGTGGCGGCGCAGAACGCGGACGGAACAGTCGTATTCTACGGGGCCACGCTCAAGGCTGCCAAGAAGGGAGTCGAGATCGTCTCCGCGGGCAACGGAAAGATTGCCGAAGCGGGCGGCGAGGACGGATTCATCATCATGTATGTCAATGACAAGAAGGTCAGCAAGCCTAAGGATGTCATTGATATAGCCAAGAAGAGCAACGGCGCCGTCTTCATCGAAGGCGTGACCGCTTCCGGCAGACCTGGGTACTTCGGCTTCGGTAAGGACCAGTAGTCGGCACTGCGGCATGCACTCATAGTGTTGTCGCGACCGGATACCAGTCCGGCCGCGACAATATTTTTATATAGTATAATGAGACAACTTAAGATTACAAAATCTATCACCAACCGCGAGAGCGCGTCCCTGGACAAGTATCTCCAGGAGATAGGCCGGGAGGAGCTGGTGTCACCTGAAGAAGAGGTGGAGCTCGCCCAGCGGATCCGCAAAGGCGACCAGGAAGCTCTCGAGAAGCTCACCAGAGCCAATCTCCGGTTTGTGGTTTCAGTGGCGAAACAGTATCAGAATCAGGGTCTCAGCCTTCCGGATCTCATCAACGAGGGGAACCTCGGTCTGATCAAGGCTGCGGAGAAGTTTGACGAGACCCGAGGCTTCAAGTTCATATCTTATGCCGTGTGGTGGATCCGTCAGTCCATCCTGCAGGCATTGGCGGAGCAGAGCCGTATCGTACGGCTTCCGCTCAACCAGGTCGGTTCCCTCAACAAGATCAACAAGGCCCTCGGCAAGTTCGAGCAGGAGAACGAGCGTCAGCCGTCCGCAGACGAGCTGGCCGAGATGATAGACATACCTAAGGACAAGATCAACGACACCCTCCGTGTGTCGGGCCGTCATGTCAGCGTGGACGCTCCGTTCGTGGAAGGCGAGGACAACAGTCTCCTTGATGTCCTTCCCAATGACGACTCTCCGAGCGCCGACCGCGGACTCACCAACGAGTCCCTCAGCACCGAGATCGAGCGTGCCCTCCAGATACTTACCGGCCGCGAGCGCGAGATCATCAAGTCATTCTTCGGCATCGGCTGCCAGGAGATGACCCTTGAGGAGATAGGGGAGAGGCTTGACCTCACCCGCGAGAGAGTGCGCCAGATCAAGGAGAAGGCTATACGCAAACTCAAGAAGCCGGCCGCAAGCAAACTTCTCAAGACATATCTGGGTTGATGAGTGCAGAGAATTTCATAGCCGCGAAGGCCTCAGAGGCCATCAAGGCTGTCTACGGGGCCGATGTGACCCCGGAGACGCTACAGGTCCAGCCGACACGCAAGGAGTTCGAGGGTGACTACACCCTCGTGGTGTTCCCGCTCCTGCGCATCACCCGCCAGTCTCCGGACGCCACGGGCAACGCGCTTGGGGAGTGGCTCAAGGCCAACTGCCCGGAAGTGAGCGCTTTCAATTCGGTCAAGGGTTTCCTCAATCTCAGCCTTTCCAACCTCTATTGGAAGGAGAGCCTCGAGAGTATCGCGGCCAATCCTGATTTCGGACAGCTTCCTTCGACAGGGCGCAGAATCATGGTCGAGTTCTCCTCGCCGAATACCAACAAGCCTCTTCATCTTGGGCATGTGCGCAACAATCTTCTCGGCGCGTCCGTGTCCAACCTCCTGAAGGCGGCCGGCAACGAGGTCATCAAGGCCACCCTCGTCAATGACAGGGGAGTGCATATCTGCAAGTCCATGTATGCCTGGAAGGAGCGTTTCAATGGCGCCACTCCTGAGAGCAGCGGCAAGAAGGGCGACCATCTCGTAGGCGACTGCTACGTGGAGTTCGCCAAGATGGAGAAAGAGGACCCGTCCGTGATGGACAAGGTGCACGAGATGCTGGTCAAGTGGGAAGAGGCCGACCCGGCTGTCCGCGCCCTCTGGCAGATGATGAACGAGTGGGTGTTCGCCGGCTTTGAGCAGACATACAAGGCCCTCGGCATCAGTTTCGACAAGACCGACTATGAGCACGACACCTACCTTCTGGGCAAGGAGCTGGTGCAGAAGGGCCTTGACATGGGCGTGTTCGTCCGCGATCCGGACGGCTCCGTGTGGTGCGACCTGACATCGGACGGGCTTGACCGCAAGCTGCTTCTCCGCTCTGACGGCACTTCCGTCTACATCACCCAGGATCTCGGGACCGCGGAGCGCCGCTTCAGTGAGCACAAGCTTGATTCTCTGATATATGTGGTCGGAGATGAGCAGAACTACCATTTCCAGGTGCTCAAGCTCATCCTCAAGAAGCTCGGATTCAGCTGGGCCGACTGCATCTACCATCTCTCTTACGGCATGGTGGAGCTTCCGGAAGGCAAGATGAAGTCACGGGAGGGCACCGTGGTCGATGCCGATGACCTTATAGAGAAGATGTACCAGGAAGCCAAGGAGACCTCCGAGGAGAGCGGCAAACTCGCCGAAATGCCTGAGGAGGAGAAGGAGCGACTCTACCGCATAATAGGGCTCGGGGCTCTCAAGTACTTCATCCTCAAGGTGGACCCGAAGAAGAAGATGCTCTTCAACCCTAAGGAGTCGATTGATTTCAACGGCAACACGGGGCCTTTTATCCAGTACACCCACGCCCGTATCCAGTCGATTCTCCGCAAGGCGGCGGAAGCGGGCCGCAAGGCCGCAGTGGCGCAGGACGCCGAGCTCAGCCCCAAGGAGATACGCATTGTGCAGCTGCTCTCGTCCTACCCGCAGAAAGTCGCGGAGGCCGCGGCCGCATACTCTCCCGCCCTCATAGCCAACTACTGCTACGAGCTGGCCAAGGAGTTCAACCAGTACTATCACGACACGAGCATACTCCGCGAGCCCGACGGCAAGCTGCTTGAGATGAGGCTCGAACTTATATCTGACACGGCTGCGGTGCTCCGCGCCGGAATGGGAATACTGGGAATTGAACTGCCTGACAGAATGTAATATTCCGACTTCCGTCAAGGAGGTCCGTGCTCTCGGATGGGACTACATAGACGTCATCTTCTTCACGGGTGACGCCTTTGTGGATCATCCGAGTTTCGGTACCGCGTGCATATCGCGATACCTTCAGAAGTTCGGCTACAGGGTGGCCGTCGTCCCCCAGCCAAACTGGCGTGATGACCTGCGTGATTTCCGCAAGCTCGGCGCGCCGCGTCTCTACTTTGCCGTCAACGCCGGGGCGATGGACTCGATGGTCAACCACTACACGGCCGCCAAGCGTCTGCGCCACGATGACGCCTATACCCCGGACGGCAAGGCCGGGCAGCGGCCGGACAGGGCCGTCACCGTCTACACCCGTATCCTGAAGGAACTCTGGCCTGACGTTCCGGTCGTCATCGGGGGAGTGGAGGCTTCGCTCCGCCGCCTGACCCACTATGACTATTGGGATGACCGTCTGATGCGTTCCATCCTGTTGGACAGCGGCGCCGACTGGCTGTGCTACGGCATGGGCGAGCGGCCGATGCTTGAACTGACGCGGGCTATCGAGTCCGGGCGCAATCTCCGGCAGGTGGAGAAAATCCCCCAGCTCGCATTCTTCCGCAAGGGGAAGTGGCGCGTGGACAACCCTCTCGTGCTCCATTCCTACGAGGAGTGCCTGGAGGACGACCGCGCTTTCGCGGAGAATTTCCATCAGATAGAGACCCACGCCAACATGCTCCACCAGCAGGTCATAATCGAGCCTGTCGCCGACGGTTTCGTCCAGATCAACCCTTCTTATCCTCCGGCGACGCAGGAGGAGATGGATTCGTTCTGGGACTTGCCGTTCACCAAACGTCCGCATCCGAGATACAAAGGCAAGCGCATACCGGCGTACGATATGATCAAGGATTCCATCATCACGCACCGGGGATGTTTCGGCGGCTGCAATTTCTGCACGATAGCCGCCCATCAGGGAAAGTTCATCCAGTCCCGCTCGGAGGAGTCAATCCTGTCCGAAGTCCGCAAGCTGGCGGCGATGCCGGAGTTCCACGGCAACATCTCCGACCTCGGAGCCCCTACCGCCAACATGTACGGCATGCACGGAAAGGATCCTGAGAAATGTGCGGTATGCCGCCGCAAATCCTGCCTTTTCCCGGCGCCGTGCCGCAATCTTGACCGGGACCACTCACGTGTGCTGGACCTCTACCACAGGGTGGATGCCGTGCGCGGTGTCAAGCATTCCTATATCGGGAGCGGAGTCCGATACGACCTTTTCCTGGACGAGAACGGCTTCGTGGATGACACCGGCAAGCCGTATCTGAAGGAACTTATGCTGAAGCACACTTCCGGGCGGCTCAAGGTGGCTCCGGAACACACCGAGGACAAGGTGCTGTATTATATGGCCAAGCCGTCGTTCCGTCTGTTCGAGCGGCTCCGGAGGGAGTTTGACAAGGTCAACCGTGAGAACGGCACGCATACGGAGCTCGTTCCGTATTTCATCTCGTCGCATCCCGGGTGCACGCTGCAGGACATGTGGAAACTTGCCGCGAATCCTTGCCTGAAGGGCATCTGGATGGATCAGGTGCAGGACTTCATGCCGACTCCGATGACGACCTCATCGGTGATGTTCAAGACCGGTCTGGACCCGCGGACCATGAAGCCTGTCTTTGTCGAGCGCGATCCTGAAAGAAAAAAAGCGCAAAAAGCTGTTTTTTTTCAGAAAAATCAGAAAAAGTAGTATTATTGCACTCCAATTCAAATACGCAAAGACAAACTTCATTATGGCACAAGATAACAAGAAGCGTCACATCGTGAGTTATGAGAACATGTCCCGTGAACTTGCGGAGGCATTTTTGGAGAAGTACCCGAGGGGATTCAGCGATTATCTCCCCGATCTTGTCAAATATACCAAGCCGGACGGGACTCCGTTCTATGCTGTGATGATCGAGATTCCGGATGCTATCTATCTGGTCAAGATCAAGGTCAAGATCGATGATGCGGACGATATAGAGAGGTGGCTCGAAGGTGAGGAAGATGCGGAGAACGAGCAGGTTGCCGGGACCGCAGGCGAGGGCGGAGACGAAGGCGGAACTCTCCCTGACGAGAACATTTCCCAGTACGGGGGCGAAGATGACCAGTCCGATGCTACTGAATAGGGTTCTCGGAAAAATATCTGAACAGAACAGACTTCTGTATTTAAGTTTTTTGGTCGGCGTGCTCTCTGGGTGCGCCGCCGTTGTCCTTGACTGGGCCATTACCGCCATCAGCGGGCTTATCGACAGCTCGTTCGATGGCAGCAGCCTGGAATGGGGCTTCCTTGTCTTCCCTGGAGTCGGAATGTTCATCTCCATGCTGCTCCTGAAGTATGTCATCCGGGACAATATCGGGCATGGCGTCACCAAGGTTCTGCTTGCCGTGTCCCGCAACGAGTCCAGAATCAAGCCGCATAACATGTGGTCTTCCGTCCTGACATCTTCATTTACCATAGGATTCGGCGGCTCGGTGGGCGCGGAGGCCCCGATAGTCTATACCGGTGCGGCCATAGGCTCCAACCTCGGGCGGGTCTGCGGGCTGTCGTACCGCAGCGTCACCGTGCTTCTCGGCTGCGGCGCCGCCGGTGCCGTGGCCGGCATATTCAAGGCTCCCCTTGCCGGGATGCTCTTCACGCTGGAGATTCTGCTCTTCAATGTGTCGATGAAGACGATGCTGCCGATGCTCATCTCCACGATTTCGGCGACGGTGGTCTCATATGCCTTCCGCGGGCAGACGCCCGTATTCGCCTGCGCCCTGACCCCGTTCTCGATGGGGAATCTGCCTTTCTATGTAGTGCTCGGCCTGTTGGCGGGGCTGTTTTCGCTTTATTTTACCAACGGCACCCTGTGGCTTGAGGACAAGCTGAGCAAGTTTACCAATGTCTACACGCGCTGGCTGCTCTGCGCCGTGGGGCTGGGCCTGCTGATATTCCTGTTCCCGCCGCTCTACGGGCAGGGGTATTCTGACCTTCACAGCCTGCTCAACGGGCAGGAGATACAGGTGGAGAACCATAGCCTGCTGTCTTTCCTGATGGATTACCGCTGGGGTGTGCCGGTGTTTTTCCTGCTCATCCTGTTCTTCAAGATAGTCGCGATGACCCTGACCAATTCGGGCGGCGGCGTCGGCGGGACTTTCGGACCGACGCTTTTCTCCGGGGCCATACTGGGATTTGTCGTGGCGCGCTGCTTCAACCTCGTGGGGATGAGCGTGCCGGAGCAGAACTTCGTCCTCGTGGGCATGGCGGCCCTGATGGCGGCCGTGATGCAGGCGCCGATGACGGCCATCTTCCTCATCGCCGAGATTTCCGGCGGCTACGAACTGCTCATACCGCTCATCCTGACTTCCACGGTGGCGTTCGGCACTGTGCGTATCTTTGAGAAGTATTCCATCTACACCAAGCGCATAGCGCAGAGCGGGGATCTGCTGACGCACGACAACGACCAGGCTGTGCTGACGCTGCTCCAGACCAACGACCTGATCCGCGACAAATACCCTAAGGTCTCGATTGACGCCCCGCTGCGCGATGTGGTGGACATCCTTGCCAATTCCGGCTCGGACGCTTCCGTGATGGCGGTGATTGATTCGAGCGGGCGCTTCCAGGGGATGATTGACCTTGCCGCTGTCCGCAAATACCTTTTCAGTACGGACAAATACGACAGTGTGCATGTCTACAACATCATGGAGACTCCGCCGGACTACATCTACTACGGAGAGAAGATGGATTCGGTGATGCAGAAGTTCGACCGTACCGGCGCATGGAGGCTTCCTGTGATAGACAAGGACCGCAAGTATCTCGGATTCATCTCCAAGTCACGCCTCCTGACGGCCTATCGCTCGGAACTCAGGGAAATCTCACAGGAGGACTAGGAGGCCTTGCCGACCAGTCCCAGGGCGATCCTGTTCCTGTCGAGGTCCACATCCAATACCCTTACAGTCAGATGCTGGTGGAGTTTCACCACCTTTGACGGGTCTGTCCCGCGCGGTCCCATCTTGGACACGTGGATCAGGCCGTTCTCGTGTAGTCCTATGTCCACGAACGCCCCGAAATTGGTGATGTTGGTGACTATGCCCGGAAGTTCCATCCCGGGTTTGAGGTCTTCTATGGAATGGATGTCGTCCGCAAATGCGAACTCGCTCGCCGCCTCCCTCGGGTCCAGGCCCGGTTTTGCGAGTTCCTTGAGTATGTCGTTGATTGTCGGAAGCCCCGCCGCGTCGCTGACGAATTCGTCCGCCCGGATCTTTGAGCAGAGCTGCGCGTTGCCGACAAGTTCCATGGTGCTGACGCCAAGTGACTTGGCCATCATGTCCACTATCCCGTAGGATTCAGGGTGCACGGCGGAGGCGTCGAGGGGGTTTTCCGCTCCTCTGATGCGCAGGAATCCTGCGCACTGCTCGAATGCCTTGGCTCCCAGGCGCGGCACTTTCTTGAGTTCCGTGCGGCTCCTGAAGCCCCCGTTGGCGGCCCGGTATGTGACGATGTTCTCCGCGAGTGCGGGGCCGATGCCTGCCACATATGAGAGGAGGTATGGCGAGGCCGTGTTGAGGTTCACCCCCACGGCGTTGACACAGCTCTCCACGGTGTTGTCCAGCTTCTCTTTCAGGAGCGCCTGGTCCACATCGTGCTGGTATTGGCCGATGCCCAGGTTCTTAGGGTCTATCTTGACCAGCTCGGCGAGCGGATCCATGAGGCGGCGTCCGATGGAGACGGCTCCGCGTACGGTCACGTCTTCATCTGGGAACTCCTTGCGCGCGACTTCCGACGCGCTGTAGATTGACGCTCCGTCCTCGCTCACTGTCCAGACTTTGCAGCCGTCCGGCAGGTGGATGCGTTTCATGAAGTCCTCCGTCTCGCGGGATGCCGTGCCGTTGCCTATGGCCACGGCTTCTATGCTGAATTTCTCCACCATGCCCTGTACGGCAGTTATTGCCTTGACCTTGTCGTTCTGAGGCGGGTGGGGGAAGATGATGGTGTGGTAGAGCAGGCCTCCGTTCTCGTCGAGGCAGGCTATCTTGCATCCGTTGCGGAAGCCGGGGTCTATCGCCATCGTGCGTTTCTGCCCCACAGGGGCGCTGAGCAGCAGCTGTCTGAGGTTCTCCCCGAACACGCGTATGCTCTCGATGTCGGCCTTTTTCTTGGCTTCCTTGAGGACTTCTCCAGAGATTGACGGCTCCAGCAGGCGCTTGTAGGCGTCGGCGACGGCTTCCTTGATCTGGGCTGCGAGCGGCGCTGCCGGGTAGGAGTGCTCCTGGCAGAAGTCGTAGTATATCTTGGCTCCGCATTTCTCCGGGTCCGCGTCTATCCCTATGCTCAGGTAGCCTTCGCCGGAGGCTCTCAGCATCGCGAGCAGGTTGTGTGACGGGATGCGGGAGAGAGGCATCGAGAAGTCGAAGTAGCTGCGGTATTTGGAGCTCTCCGCGGATTCCCTGCCGGCTTTGGTGACGCTTGAGGTGATCCGGCGGTTTCTGAATATGGCTCTGAGGTTCTCCCTTATCACGGCAGTTTCGCTTAGGCGTTCCGCGATGATGTCCCTCGCGCCGGCGAGGGCTTCCTCGCCGCTTCTCACCTTGTCGTTGATGAACTTGGCGGCGTCGGATTGCGGGTCGCGGGTGCGGACGTTCCACATGAGGTCGGCGAGCGGTTCCAGTCCGGCTTCCTTGGCCATGGTCGCCCTTGTCCGGCGTTTAGGCCGGAACGGGAGGTAGAGGTCTTCGAGCTCGGTCGTGCTGATGCAGTTCCCGATCTTCTCCCTGAGCGGGTCCGTGAGCGCCCCGGCTTCGGCTATGGTCTTGAGGATGGTCTCCTTGCGTTTTTCCATCTCGTCGAAGACATCGGCCCAGTGGCGCACTTCCGCCACCTGCGCATCGTCCATGCCTCCGGTCTTCTCTTTGCGGTAGCGGCTGATGAAGGGGATGGTGTCGCCTTCGGCGAACATCTCTATGCAGTTTTCGACCTGCCAGGTCTTGAGCTCCAGCAGAGAGGCTATGTGGTTGAGGTATAAATCTTTCATTGTTTCGGGAGGATTTTCCGGAATCTCAGTGCCAGCACGCCCCAGAAGGCTTCTCCGAAGATGCTTCCAGACATTTTGGAAGTACCTTCCTTGCGGTTCACGAACACTACCGGCACTTCCTCTATGCGGAATCCGAGTTTCCTGGCGGTGTATTTGAGTTCTATCTGGAAGCCGTATCCTTTCATCTTTACGGCGTCGAGGTCGATGGTCTCCAGTACTTTGCGCGAGTAGCAGACGAAGCCTGCCGTGCTGTCATAGATCCTGAATCCGAGGACGGTGCGGACATAGATTGAGGCGCAGTACGAGATGAGGATGCGCGAGATGGGCCAGTTCACGACGTTGATGCCGTCGCAGTAGCGGGAGCCTACGGACATGTCCGCCCTGCCTTCCGCCACCGGTCTGAGCAGTCTCGGGAGATCCTCCGGGTTGTGTGAGAAGTCGGCGTCCATCTCGAAGATGTAGTCGTAGGCGTGCTCCAGGGCCCATTTGAATCCTGTCACATACGCTGTGCCGAGACCGAGCTTGCCGCTCCTTTCGATGAGGTGCAGCCTCTCCGGGTAGATGCTCTGGAGTCTCTTCACCTCCTCTCCGGTGCCGTCCGGCGAGCCGTCGTCAATCACGAGGATGTCGTATCGACCCTCGAAGCCCAGTACCGCCCCGGTGATTTTGGCGATGTTCTCAATCTCGTTGTAGGTCGGGATTATGACAAGTTTCCGTTCCATATTTTAGTGTCCTTATCCTGCAAATTTAGTGCTTTTTATTTACTTTTGCACTTATGACAGTACGCAGATTTGACATTCCTTCCCGGGTGCCTGTTTCAAGGCTCCGTGAAATCGCTTCCCTCAGCGACACGGCATATACTCTCATCTATACCAATCCGATGGAACTCAAGTGGGTGGACCTCGGACTTGAGCGCATGCTCCAGGTTGCATCCTATACCGGTGCGGCCATGTTGTATGCGGATCACTTCCGCTCAGAGGAGGGGGGCGTGTTCCCGCATCCGCTCATCGACCTGCAGGAAGGCGCCTTGCGGGATGACTTTGATTTCGGCGGGGTTCAGCTCTACAGGACGGACGCATTGAGGACTGCGGTTGCCCAGATGGACGAGGACTACGAGTATGCCGGGCTCTATGACCTCAGACTGAAGGTTTCCCGTCTCGGGAAGATAGTGCATATCAACGAGTTCCTTTATTATGAGGTAGAGCTGGACACACGCAAGTCCGGGGAGAAGCTCTTCGACTATGTGGATCCGCGCAACAGGGCTGTCCAGATTGAGATGGAGAAGGCCTGCACCGCTCATCTGAAGGCTGTCGGCGGGTATCTGCGGCCGGAGTTCAAGAGTGTGGACCTCTCCGGGGGAGGGGATTTCGAGTACGAGGCCTCTGTGGTGATTCCTTGCCGCAACCGGGTGCGCACCATAGGTGACGCCATCCGCTCGGCCCTGGGGCAGGAGGCATCTTTCAAGTACAATGTGATTGTGGTTGACGACAATTCTACTGACGGCACCGTGGATGTGATCCGCTCTTTTGACGATCCCCGTCTTGTCTATGTCGCCCAGGACCGGAGCTATCACGCCATCGGGGGCAACTGGAACGCCGCCGTGCACCACCCTTCCTGCGGCCGCTTCGCGCTCCAGCTTGATTCGGACGATGTGTATTCCGGTCCGGACACGGTGCAGAAGTTCGTGGACGCCTTCCGTGAGCAGAACTGCGCGATGGTGATAGGCTCCTACCAGCTTACCGACATCAACTTGAACCCGCTGCCGCCGGGAGTCATCGACCATCGTGAGTGGACTCCGGAGAACGGGCGCAACAATGCTTTGAGAATCAATGGACTGGGTGCACCTCGCGGCTTCTGGACTCCGTTGCTGCGGCAGATCAATTTCCCGGTGACCAAGTATGGTGAGGATTATGCGGTGGCGTTGCGCATAAGCCGGGAGTACCGGATCGGGCGCATCTGGGATGTGCTCTATGATTGCCGCCGTTGGGATGACAATTCGGATGCGGCGCTGGATGTCGAGAAGGTGAACGCCAACAATCTCTACAAGGACCGTATACGTACCTGGGAGCTTCAGGCCCGCATCGCCCTCAACCGTGGCGGGGCTGCTTGTCCGGGGCATGACGAAAAATAAAGTTGGAACTTTAGGCTTTTTATTCGTATATTTGCGCCTGCGCTGAGACCGGTTTCGGTGGCGGCGCGACTGGAAAGATGCTCGAGTGGCTGAAGAGGCACGTCTGGAAAGCGTGTGGTCGTCAAAAACGGCTCCAGGGTTCGAATCCCTGTCTTTCCGCGAATAGGGCTAATGCTCTGATTTTTAATGAATTAGATGCAAAGTTAGACCTGAAACGGGACAAAAGCGGGACAAGCGTTGCCGGCGACGGTGATATTGAGCCGCAGCTCTTCTTCTGTGATTCTCTTGGCCATGATACAAAAATAGCTGCCTTCCGGCAGCCATAAAGGACAGAGGAATCACCAGTCCCGTATCTTCTCAAGCCATATCTGGGCTCTGACATAGGTGTCGTGGTCTACACTTCCGTCCTTGAGCGCGGCGTCAAGCTTTTTCTGTCTTCTCTTCCATGCTTTATACTTGCGTATTTTCCTGTCCTCGGCCATTTCTCCTGAGGAGACATAATAGACCGCTTTTTTTGTTTTCCTGATCACCCATTGAAAAAATGCGACAATGAGGAGTATTATTAAAAATATGCCGCCGTAATCAAACACAAACATAAAGCTGCCCTCCTTTTTTGCAAATATAGCAAAATGTACGACACATCAATCAACTATGCAGAAATAATCACTTGATTTTCTTGACGATTTCTTGTGCTTCATCCCTGTATCCCGCAGCGAGCTTCCCGGCGATGGCGGAGTATACGGCGAAGACGAAGCGGTTGTGGATACGCAGGCGCTTCTTGCGGCGGTTGCGTATGTCCAGGAAGCGCTCATATACCGGATGCGTGAGTGTGAGCCGGTCATCGGTGACGGTGACCCTTCGTCCGCTGAGCAGACGTCCTGTCCTGGATCCGTAGCCTCCGCGTATCGCATCCCCCTGCGTGCGCCACGGTGCTGATGGTCAGGAAGTCTTTGTCTAGCCTGGCGGAGCGGTGTTGAGTGGTTGATTCCTGCGAGGATTGTATTAATTTTTGAAGAGATTATGCAACAAACGATGCCGCCGATTGACTATTTTTGGTGCAAATAAAACACTGTGTCGATGAAAAGGTTATTGTTTGCATTTCTGTCGGTGGCTTTCTTTGCTGCCTGCAGTGGGCGGATTTCTCCAACTGCTTTGATAAAAGTTGAAGGAGGCATGATTCGGGGAACTGTCGCTGAAGACATGCTGGTATTTAAAGGTATTCCTTTCGCCGCTCCTCCTGTCGGAGATCTGAGGTGGAAGGCTCCCCAGCCCGTAGTGCCTTGGGAAGGAATCAGGGATGCAAGCAAATTCGGTCCCAGCCCTATCTCCAGCATGGGTTTCCCGCGAGATATGAGCGAGGATTGCCTGTATCTCAATGTCTGGACGCCAGCAACCAAAATATCTGACAAACTCCCAGTGATGGTGTGGATATACGGTGGCGGATTCTCAATGGGAACTTCGTCTTTCTACGACGGAGAAGCCATCGCAAAGACCGGTGTCGTCTTGGTGACCATCAATTACCGTGTAGGAAAGATCGGTCTCTTCTGTCATCCCGAGTTGAGCGCCGAGAATCAGGAGCATGTGTCCGGCAACTATGGTATTCTTGACCAGATTGCGGCCCTCAAGTGGGTTCAGAAGAGCATTTCCGCTTTCGGCGGCGACCCTCGCAAAGTTACGATATTCGGAGAGTCTGCCGGCGGTATTTCCGTGAGCATGCTCGCCGCATCACCTCTGGCAAAGGGCCTCTTCCGCGGAGCCATTTCGCAGAGTGGAAGCTCGTTCGGCCCCATCCGTCCCGTCTCTTCTCCAGGAGAGAACATGAAGACTCTTGCACAGGCCGAGGCGGAAGGACTTGCATTCGCCGAGTCTCTGGGCGCTTCGTCGATTGCTGAGTTACGGGCTATGGATGCCTCGGTGTTTGCCAGGCAGACGGTTGTGACCGGAGGTGCATGGCCTGTCGTAGACGGCTATGTGATTCCCGATGACCAATATAAGATGTATCAGGCTGGCAACTACAATGATGTCGCGTTGCTCATAGGTTACAACTCCGATGAGGGAGACAGCTTCGAGTTCTTTTCTTGTCCTGAAGATCATATCGCACATGTACGCAGTAGATATGAGGACTACGCCGACAGACTTCTGCAGGCTTATCCCGTGGGCGAGAATGATGTGCCCAAGACCGCAAGAGATTTAGGAAGGGATGCCGCCTTCGGTTGGGGGACATGGAGCTGGGGCCGTCTGCAGAACGAGACGGGGCATCAGCCTGTATATATGTACTATTTCGACCAGCCGCCCGCATATCCTGAGGACTCTCCCAAGTACGGACATCGTTCACCGCACGGACAGGATGTGGATTTTGTGTTCCAGAGCCTCCGGAGCCCTTCTGCTTCCGACAAGAAGCTGGCTGCTTATATGCTTGAGTATTGGACAAATTTTGCAAAGTACTGTGATCCCAACGGAAAGGGCGATGACGCAGAACTGCCTGTTTGGCCGCTCTTTAAGAATACTGATTCTGAGGTGATGGTGCTGACTGGAGAGAAACCTCACCCTTCACCTGTCCCGAGCGAGGATTCAATGTGGGTTCTTGACGAATACTACGCATGGCGCAGGTCACAAGAATAGACTTTATCAACCAACACTAAAACTTTTAATATAATGCGCAGATTTCTTCTGACTACAGTATTGTTGACTGCTGCCTTCTTCTCTTCTGCTCAAAGCAGTCAGACTGTTGCACCGCAGACGGGGACGAGGCCCGTGTTTATGAAACCTCGTGACTGGGGCGGATTCAATCGTTATGCTGCTGCGAATGCAGAAGTGAAGACGGCCCCCAGAGCCATCTTTTTGGGCGATTCTATTACGGATTTCTGGGCGGAGTATCGTCCCGAATTCTTCTCGTCACACAATTATCTGGGGAGGGGAATTGGAGCTCAGACCGTGGAGCAGATGCTGACTCGTTTTCAACGTGATGTCGTAGATCTGCACCCCAAGACTGTTGTTATTCTCGCCGGAATCAACGATATTGCACAGAATAACGGCCCGATGTCCCTCGAGAACATCGCCGGATGCATACAAACGATGTGCGAATCTGCTAAAGCTAATAATATTATCCCCATCGTGTGCTCTCTTTTGCCGTGTGACAAGTTCTACTGGAATCCAGAGGCGCAGCCTGCTTCAGATGTCATTGCGCTTAATGAACTTCTCAAGGCCTATACGCGAAGGGAGCGTATCGACTACGTTGATTATCATACTCAGATGACGCTTCCAGACGGATCGTTGCCTGAAGCGTTTTCAAAAGATGGTTGTCATCCGACCGTCGAGGGTTATGCGAGGATGGAAGAGATCATAGTGCCGGAGGTCGACAGAATAATAGATGCGGCGGAGAAGCGGAAAGCGGCTCAGAATGCTCCGGCGGACTGGGCGGATTTCAAGCGATATGAGCAGGCGAACGCTTCACTCAGCGAGGCACCGTTCCTGGTGTTGATGGGCGATTCCATCACGGACAACTGGTTCAAGGAGGATCCTGCTTTCTTCGAGAAGAACAACTTCGCGGGACGAGGCATATCCGGACAGACGGCAAGCCAGATGCTGGTTCGTTTCGGACGCGATGTCATTAATCTGCGCCCCAAGGCTGTCGCCATAATGGCGGGGACGAATGATATTTGTCAGAGTCTTGCTTCCATGTCATATTATCCCGAAGAGACGATAATAGGCAATATCATTGCCATGTGCGAGCTTGCAGAGAATGCAGGGATCAAGGTGTTGCTCTGCTCTGTGACTCCCTGCGCGCACTATCTGCCAATCCCTACAATCGATGCGGCTGCTCCAATCGTGGCTCTCAACGCAAAGCTCAAGGCCTATGCCGCCTCTCACAAGAATGTCACTTATGTAGACTACTTCTCTGCTCTCGCCAACGATGAGAATGGACTTGACGACAACTGTTCGTACGACGGCATACATCCCACAATCAATGTCTATGATGACATGGAGCGGATTCTTGTCGATGCAGTCATCAAGAATCTCAAACCCGGCAAACGTCAGTTCTATACCATACCGGCGGAAGAAGCCGACAGAATCAAGGCCGAGAATGATGCGAAGAGGAAAGAAATGAATATGCCCATGAATTTCGGGGAATTGGTAAAAATGTTCAATCATGTCCGCTAAATCAGTTGTACTTACAGTCTCATGTCTGCTATGTGCTGTCGTCATGTCGGCACAAAAACCAGGTCAGCCGTCGTGGCTCGACAACGCTGTGTTCTATCAGATTTATCCTTCATCGTTTCAGGATTCGGACGGCAACGGAATCGGAGATCTCAATGGGATAAAATCCAGGCTCGATTATATCAAGTCGCTGGGGGTGACCGCCATCTGGCTCAATCCTATCTATGTCTCAGGATGGACTGATGGCGGCTATGATATCATCGACTACTACAAGGTGGATGAGCGCTTCGGTACCAATAGTGATTTCGTGAAGCTTGTGCAGGAAGCGCATAATCTGGGCATCAAGGTCGTCATGGATCTGGTCGCGGGGCATTCTTCCGATCAGTGTGAATGGTTTATTGAGTCTTCGCAGGCTCCGGACCAGCGATACTCAGATTATTATATCTGGCCAACTTTCAAGCCGGAGGCAACCGATTCCCAGCATGCTGCGCTTATCCGTAAGTTTGTGAGCACAGATGCTCCACGGGCACCTTTCTACATCAAGAATTTCTACGACACCCAGCCCGCGCTGAACTTCGGTTATGCAAATCCGGATCCCGCACATCCATGGGAGCAGCCTGTCGATGCACCAGGCCCAAAGGCTATGAGGCGTGAACTCAAGAACATTATGTCTTTCTGGATGGACAAGGGGGCCGATGGGTTCCGCGTGGATATGGCTGCAAGTCTTGTCAAGAACGATTTTGACAAGGCTGAGACCATCAAACTATGGAAAGAAGATCTGTGCAGATGGTTTGACGACGAGTATCCAGAGGGAGTTTTGATTGCCGAGTGGTTCAACCCTTCGCAGTCTCTGGAAGCTGGTTTCGACATCGACTTCTTCTGCCACGACGGCATGTATAACTACTCAACATTGTTTTTCTTCTCGTCCATGAGGCCGGGGACTCCGCAGCCGCAACCATATTTCTCGCGGAAGGGTGAGGGCTCGTTGGAGACATGGCTCGACTTGTACTGCTACCAGCGGGACATCACCGCCGGGAAAGGCTATGTCTGCATGCCAACGGGCAATCACGACTTCAACCGCCTGTGTACCGAAGGCCGTACCAATCCGGAGGATCTGAAGGTTGCGATGACATTCTTCCTCACCATGCCGGGCGTGCCGTTTATCTACTACGGTGACGAAATTGGCCTCAAGCAGAACCCTGCAGCTCCATCAACTGACGGTTCTGGATTCAGGGCTGGCTGCCGCATTCCCATGCTTTGGAATTCGAGCGCGAATGCCGGGTTCTCTTCGGCTCCTGAAGACAAGATTTACATACCTCAGGATCCCGATCCCGCCCGCATGACCGTGGACAAGTCCGAATCCGATCCTGCATCGCTGCTCAATTATGTGCGTGGCCTCATCGAGCTGAGGAGTCGTGTCAAGGTTTTGGGTGCTGATGCTGCGTGGAAACTTTTGAGTGATCCTCATCAGCCTTATCCAATGGTCTATGAGAGGAGCATGCCCGGACAACGCTGTATCGTCATCTTGAATCCTTCGGGAAAACGCCGTACCGTCACTCTGGCTAGCCAAGGCGGTACTCCGCGCCGAATCGGTGGCAATGCCGCATCCTACACTTACAGGCAGAAGAGACAAGGGGACATCATCACCATCCCCGCAGCCTCCGCCCTGATTCTGGAGTATTAATCTGGTTTTCATTTCCTTATCTATCATGAGACGTCCTGCTTTAATTTTCCTCTTTTGTCTGGCACTGGCTTCGTGCTCTCGTGCCGTAGACAAATACGTCATTGGTATCTCGCAGTGCAGCATAGATATGTGGCGAGAGGTTGCCAATTCAGAAATGATGCAGGAAGCGTCGTTCTACAGCAATATATCGCTCGTAATCAGGTCTGTTCATGATGATTCGGAACAGCAAATCAGGGATATTGAGAGATTCATCGATGATAAAGTAGACCTCTTGGTCATCTCGCCCAATGAAGCCGAGTCTCTGACGCCGGTGGTTGAGAAAGCCTATGATGCCGGCATCCCTGTCATTCTCTATGACAGGAAGATCAACAGCGACAAGTACTCCGCCTTCGTGGGCGGCGACAATCATCAGATCGGCGTTTTCGCGGGCATGTATGTGCTGAGCAGGCTCCAAAATGGCGGCAACATCATCTTGATTCAGGGGACAAAGGGTTCGACCGCTGATACCGAAAGGTATGATGGTTTCGTGGAGGCCACGCGGGAATCGACCTGCATCAATGTGACCGCGCGTGCTTACGCCAATTTCAACAGAAGCGATGCCCGCCGCGTAATGACCGAGCTGCTCGCGACTCTTCCCGATCAGAAGAAACCCGACCTGGTGTTTGCTTTCAATGATGAGATGGCCGCCGGTGTCTATGAGGCCTACGCCCAGGCTGGAATCAAAGACAGACCATACATTCTTGGCATCGATGCCCTTCTTTCTACAGACGATTCGGGAACGATTTCCTATATCCAGAACGGCATCGTGGACGCTTCTTTCATCTATCCGACAGGGGGCAACGAGGTCATTGACCTCGCACGCAGGATTCTGATGAACGCTCAATACAACAAAGAGAACATCCTGAACACGGAACTCGTCAACCGTAGCAATGCCAAGATCTATAGCATGCAGCTCAGCCAGATTGCCCAGAAGCAGAAGAGAGTGGAGGAGTTGAATTCCCGGATCAATGCCAGCCTTGCCAAGTATGAGCGTCAGCAGATTCTATCATATGGTCTGCTTGCTCTGTCTATTGTCCTCGGTGTGATGTTCATAAGTCTTGTGTTCGTGGCGCATGCCCGCAACAAGCTGGTTAATCAACTCAACATCCAAAATGCCCGGATCAAAAAGCAGGTCGATTCTTTGGAGGCGCAGAAGCAGCAGCTCGTGGAGTTGTCTCAGAAGCTCGAAGAGACAACTGCCGCCAAACTGGTGTTCTTCACCAATATTTCGCACGAATTCAAGACTCCGCTATCGCTAATCAGCGGTCCCATCGACGATTTGATTGCCAATAAGGAGATGCCGCAGAGCGCAGCTGTGCCGCTGGATATTCTTAAGCGAAACAGCAGCAAATTGACCAGGCTCATCACAGAGTTGTTGGATTTCCGCACGCTGGAGAGCGGAAAGATGGTTGTCAACTACTCGATAGGGCATATTGATGACTTCATTCGCGAGATTGTCTCCATGTTTACCGATGTGGTCAAGAAAAGAAAGCTTCACTTCTCTTTCGAGGTGGATGATGCCGATTATAATATCCCATTCGATCCCATTAAGATGGAGAAGGTATTCACCAACCTGCTGTCCAATGCGTTCAACCATGTGGACCGCGAGGGAACTATCAGGATCCGCCTCTTCTCGGATACCGCAGACGGCCAGCGAACAGTCAATCTCTCCGTGTTCAACAGCGGTTCGTATATCCCGCCAGAGAATATGGACAAGATCTTCCAGCGCTTCTATTCGCTTGATGCACAGCAGAAAGGCACGGGAATCGGACTCGCGCTCGTCAGCTCAATCGTCGATGCCCTCGGTGCTACGATTGATGTCAAGAGCGAAGAGGCCACAGGTACAGAGTTCACCGTCCAGTTCCCGATCATAAAGGATTTACGTACCGATGCCAGCCTGGACTACAAGACCTATGTGCCGTCTTTCGCCAAACTCAAATTTGCGACCATGGGTGAGGAGGATCTGGATTCCGGCATCCCTGATGAGATGATGTTCGGCCGGGACGGTAGGAAGATTGTGCTCGTCATTGAGGATAATATGGATATGCGCCTTTATATCAAGAATATACTCTCTGCTGATTATCAAGTGTTCCTGGCCAAAGACGGTAATGTGGGACTTGCAAAGGCACTGCGTATTGTACCCGATATCGTCCTCTGCGACATCATGATGCCGGGGCTTGATGGATTCGAGGTCTGCTCTTCGCTTAAGCAAAACGATGTGACGCGCCATATCCCTATAATACTGCTGACCGCCTGCTCGTTTGAGGAGCAGAAGGCGCGCGGCTATGAGAGCGGTGCGGATGCCTTTATGCAAAAGCCATTCAATGTCACGACCCTCAAGGTACGCATGCGGAAGCTGCTTGAGAAGAGCACCCAAATCAATGCTGAGATCAATGGTGACTGGCTCGCTGGCCGAGACACATCCTCGCTCTCGCGAGAATCTGTCTACCTGCTCAACCGCTTCCGTGAATATGTGGAAAGCAATATTCTGGAGGCCCTCACCATTGACGATATAGCCAGGTATCTTGGATGCTCGAAGTCGAAACTTTATCGAGAGCTCAAGGATGTCACAGATTATTCGCCCGTGGATCTCGTTAACCTGGTGCGTCTTCACAAGGCTGTCAACCTCATGCGGTACGAACACCAGAATATCTCTGAGGCTTCGTTCAACACTGGCTTTTCTTCTCCTTCGTACTTCTCGCGCACTTTCTTGAAATACTATCATATGCGCCCAAGGAATATATCCAGAGCAAATCATAAACACTTATCAATAATGAAAAAAGCAATCATTTCAGCCGTGATGCTTATTGGTTTCTGTACCATCGTGTCGGCACAATCTCCTGTCAGACTCTATGACGGGAAAGCTCCAGGAAGTGAAAACTGGACTCAAAAAGAGGCTACGATAGAATATATGTCGCCCTTCTGGAATGAGATCAATACTGTGGTCCTCAATGTGGTGGACCCTGTGGTCATCCCTTATCTCCCTGCTCCAGGCACGGGCAACGGTGCCGCTGTGCTTGTTTGCCCTGGCGGTGGATTCTCGGCTTTGTCATGGAACAATGAAGGTCCTCAGGTTGCCGAGTGGCTGTCTGCACATGGCTTCACTGCGTTCGTCTTGAAATATCGCACGGCCTATGCTGGCAAGAACGAGAAGGAAGTCAACATGGTCGCCCAGTATACCTACGGAGGCAAGCGTCCGGACGACACCTACAAAGCACTTGCGGCAAAGAACAGGGAGGTAAATGACAAACTTGGAAACATTCGTGACTTTGCATATCAGGATGCAATCGCTGCCATGAAGTATATTCGCAGGAATGCCGGAAAATACGACATTGCTTCCGACAAGATTGCGATTGTAGGATTCTCCGCTGGTGCCGCACTTGCACTTGAGGTGCTCTATAACCATGATGAGATGTCCAAGCCCAACATGGTGGGAAGCATCTATGGCGCCATGGCCAAGGCGCAGATGCCTCAGGATCCTTGCCCGCTGTTCATCGCCGCTACCCAGTATGAAATCATGGGGCTCTCGTACGAACTCTACGGATTGTGGTGCAAGAACAGGCTTCCTTCTGAGCTGCATTCTTTCACCGATTCGCGCCACGGTTTCGGGTATCGTCCTAACGGTGCTTCCGAGAATATATGGGCACAACTGTTCTACAATTTCATGGTAAAGACCGGTTTTATACAATAGTCTCATGAATATTTGAGTTTGTACAATTATTCCGCTTTTTGGCAGAATCGTTTCATTCTCGGCAATTGAAACGATTCTGCTATTTTTTGAAAAGGAAGAGCCTTTCCTCTTTTATGATGGCGGTTATTTTTGCTGCAGTTATTGTGGTTTATGGGCAATAATAGATTGGTATGTGTTCCTGTGCCATTCTGTTTATTTGGATGGCACAGGTTTATAACCGCCCGGAGGACCATGACGCTAAAACTGATATTAAATGAGTAAGAATCTGCTTTTGTTTTTCATTTTGCCCCTGCTCGCAATGTCTTGCGCAGGAGGGCATGTTGTCATTGATGATTTCGAATCCGGAAATCTTGACAAATGGTTTGTGGATGGCAATGCTTTCCTGTCTAATCCTATGGAAGTTAAGGCTGATCCCAGAGTCTCCGGAGCGGCCGGTAAGTTCTATGTTGAAAGTAAACACGGGATGCCCGGCTCTTTCAGTGCTCTTCACGGAGAGATGACATCGGCAACGTTCGACATCAATCGCCGATATGTGAATTTCCTCATCGGTGGTTCCAGGGCCATACCCGGATACGATCATGCTGCAGTGGAGTTGCTCTGTGAAGGCAAGGTGGTCAGAAGCGCGGCTCCACATTCTTCCGACCCTTGTGTCATGGAATGGGCTTCGTGGGATGTTGAGGATCTCATGGGCCAGAAAGCGAATATTCGTATCAGGATAGATTCCGTCTCATCGGCACTTCCGCTCGTGGACAAGTTCATCCTTATCGATGAGATAGCCTTATCCAACAAGAAGAAAAGCACATTCAACGACGAATTGTCGCTAAGCATTACTGCCTCCGATAATTATCTGCTCATACCCTCTGCCAACGATGGGGGAGTGTCAAGATTGTCCATCATGTCCGAGGGACGCAACATTCTCGGCGAACCCCAGGATATCAATGTGGCATCCGATCATTGTGATTATATGATTCCAATTGACATCTCGTCATACAAAGGCAAGCCTCTGGATGTAGTAATCACTTCGATTGATAGCAAATCGCTTACAGCCACTGGGATCATCCAGTCCGCAGACAGGCAGCTCAATCGCGATGAGCCATACAGGCAGGTATATCACTTCACCCCGGACTTCGGATGGACCAACGATCCTAACGGCATGGTTTATCTTGATGGGGAGTACCATCTTGCATATCAGGCAAATCCTTATGGCACAAAGCACTACAATATGCATTGGGGGAATGCCGTCTCCAAGGATCTTGTGCACTGGAATGATCTTCCTTTCATAGTTGCTCCTGATGAACTCGGTGCCATCTATTCTGGAAGCTCCGTGGTGGACAAGGACAATTCAGCTGGTTTCGGCATGAACGCAATCGTTGCCATGTACACTTCTGCCAGCCAGACTCAGAAGCAAAGCATTGCATACAGCACTGACAATGGTCGCAGTTTTGTCAAATATGAACACAACCCTGTGCTCTTTGAGGAGAGCCGGCAACCTGATTTCAGGGATCCTAAACTCATGCCTTACAAGGACAAGTGGATTGTCTCTGTTGCTGCCGGCGATGTGATAGCGTTCTATGAGTCGTCTGATCTCAAGAACTGGCGTTGGCTGAGCGATTTCGGCAAAGGAATCGGCTCGCATGCAGCAGTCTGGGAGTGCCCTGATCTGCTTCGCTTTGAGTACGGCGGCCAGGAAAAGTGGGTCTTGATTGTTAACATCAACCCCGGTGGCCCCAACGGAGGCAGCATTGCCCAGTATTTCATCGGAGACTTCAATGGCAAGGAATTTAAGGCTGATAATCTCCCGTATCCACTTTGGGTTGATGAGGGAGTCGACAATTATGCCGTGGTTACTTTCAGCAATACCGCTGACAGGCACATTGCCCTTGGCTGGATGAGCAACTGGCTGTATTCCAACGAGGTTCCCTCGCGTAACTTCCGTAACAGCATGACAATAGCCAGAGACCTTTCTCTCAAGCATAACGGCAGACATCTGTTCCTGGCAAGCGCGCCCTCTCCCGAGATCTATTCAGCAAGAGCCGAGTCCCATGTTGTCGAGGTGCCTCATCTGAGCGGAAAATGGCAACTTTCGGAATTGCTTTCCGATAACGACGGAGCCTACGAGATTGATTTCACCATCATTCCCGGAACCGATAGACATCTATCTTTCAAGCTTTTCAATTCTGTTTCTGAAGAGATGAAATATGATTTCGACTTTAGTGAACTGACACTTAATCTGGATCGTTCGCGTAGCGGGCTGACTGACTTCTATGATGGTTTCGGCAAGAAGAATATTCTCACCCACCTGGTCAAGAGCAGTTGTTACCATGTGAAATTGTTCGTGGACAGGCAGTCGACAGAACTCTTTATCAATGATGGAGATCTGAGTTTTACTAACTGCATGTTTCCTACGGAGGTCTACAACTCGCTGGAGTTTTCGTCATCTGACGCAACGATTGCGGATATGACTATCTACAAGATTAAATAACAATAAGAAAACACATCAATCATGACCTCTAAACAAACAGGCTTGTCCCGGTTGCTTCCCATAATGTTCGCATTCTTTGCGATGGGATTCGTGGATATGGTCGGTACGGCCACCAACTATGCGAAGGCCGATTTTGCGCTGTCGGACACGATGGCTAACTTCCTGCCATCAATGGTGTTCTTGTGGTTTTTCTTCCTCTCCGTCCCGACCGGATTGCTGATGAACAAAATCGGCAAACGCAAGACGGTTATCATCAGCCTCATCATCACCTCGGTTGCGATGGTGTTGCCGATATGTGCGTACAACTACCCGGTACTGATAGTTTCCTTCTGTCTTCTGGGTATCGGCAACACTCTGATGCAGGTTTCGCTCAACCCGCTGGTTAACTGCATCGTGACTGGTGATAAGCTCGCAAGCACACTGACATTCGGTCAGTTCGTCAAGGCGATTGCTTCGTTCATCGCTCCGATTATCGCCAGCCTTGCAGCTGCCAAGTTCGGCAACTGGCTGCTTCTGTTCCCCTTTTTCCTTGTATTCTCAATCGTGGCTACGGTATATCTGTCACTTACCGAAATCAAGGAACCTGCCGTTAAGGTGGAATCTCTCAGTTTCATCAAGTGCATAAAGCTGCTTGGCGATTCTTCGGTGCTGCTCTTCTTCCTCGGTATCGTCTGTCATGTAGGTATCGATGTAGGTGTGAATACCTGTGCTCCCAAAATCATCATGGAGAGATTCGCTCTCCCTCTTGAGAAAGCCGCCTTTGCAACCAGCATCTATTTCCTTTTCCGTACCATCGGCTGCTTCGCCGGCTCGTTCATTCTGGCGAAGTTTCCTTTGAAGAAGTTTTTCGCAGTCAGCGTGGCCTGCATGGTGCTGTCGATGGCGGGCTTGTTCTTCTGCCATACCCTGACCGGGCTGTATGTTGCCATCGCTCTTGTCGGCTTCGGCAACTCCAATATATTCTCGATGATATTCTCCAGCGCCCTTCTCTATAAGCCTGAGAACGACAACGAAATGTCCGGTCTGATGATCATGGGACTGATTGGCGGTACAATATTCCCGCTCTTGATGGGTATCCTCTCGGACGCATTTGCTTCGCAAACAGGATCTGTCGTAGTAATCACGGCAGGGGTCGCGTACCTGATATTCCTTGCTGCACGTTTTCTCAAAAAAGCCTGATGTTATGAAGAAGGTTATAGTAGGAATAGGAGAAATCCTTTGGGACATGCTCCCTTCCGGCAAGTCGCTTGGCGGCGCACCCGCCAACTTTGCCTATCATTCAGCTTATCTCGGAGCTGAAGCGTGGGCTGTCAGCGCTATAGGCGATGATCCTCTGGGACACGAGATTCTTGATGTGCTCAAGACCAAGAAGCTTCATGCTCTCTTGGCTATGAGTTCAAGACCTACCGGTATTGTACAGGTTGAACTCAACGCCAGCGGCGTACCCACATATAACATCATGGAGAATGTCGCATGGGATAACATTCCTTTCACCCCGGAGATGGAAGCTCTGGCTGCAAGAACGGATGCTGTGTGCTTCGGCTCGCTTGTCCAGCGCATGAATTCGCGCGACAGCGTGAGAAAGTTTATTGAGGCGACGCCAACTTCTGCACTCAAGGTGTTTGACATCAACTTGAGGCAGCATTATTACTGTCAGGATGTAATCGAGGCCTCGCTGCGGATGTCGGATATTCTCAAAATCAATGATGAAGAGATCCGCATTGTCGCCAATCTGCTTTCACTTGATGGCGATGACGAGCAGGTCTGCCGTAAACTTATTGATACTTATTCTCTGCGACTGGTCATACTCACAAAGGGAGCACAGGGAAGTGTTGTCGTCACTTCAGATGAAGTATTCTCCCAACCAGCCGGAAAGGTGCAGGTGATTGATACTGTAGGTGCAGGAGACTCTTTTACAGCTGCATTTGTGCATGCTTACCTGCAAGGACTTCCGATAACCCAAGCCCAAAAGCTTGCAAACGATACCGCGGCAATTGTCTGTTCCCACAAAGGGGCAATGCCGAAATATTAATTTCACTATTATTTTTTAACTAATGAAACGGATTTTATTACTTATTGCTTCAATGGCGCTGATGCTCGCTTCTTCGCAGTGGGCTAGCGCACAGAGCAGGTCGGTAAAGGTCAATGTTCAAGATTCCTGGGGGCCGGTAGCAGGTGCTTCCGTGCTTATCAAGGGAACCACGACAGGTGATGTTACTGACCTTGACGGAAACGCCACGATTACCAATATCGAGGAGTCTTCCGTCCTCGTTGTCTCATTCATCGGTTATACCTCACAGGAAATAGCAGTGGGGGGGGGACAAACCCAGATCAATGTGGTAATGAAAGAAGACACGGAGCTCCTTGATGAGACAGTGGTCGTAGGCTATGGTACCCAGAAGAAAGAGTCTTTGACCAGTGCCATCACTTCTGTACGGGCAGAGGATATCACGAAGACCAAGCAGAATGATGTCGTCACTTCGCTTCAGGGCAAGGTGCCGGGCCTCCTCATCAGGCAGTCTGGCGGTACTCCCGGAAGCTTCGGAGCAAACATCAGCCTTCGTGGATATGGCGCTCCGCTTATCGTTATTGACGGCGTAGTACGTTCCAGCTCATATTCAAATACCAACAAGGGCATTGCCACCGATCTCGAATTCTCTCAGCTCAACCCGGAGGATATCGAAAGCATTTCTGTCTTGAAAGATGCATCTGCTTCCATCTATGGACTGGGGGCCGGCAACGGTGTCATCATGATTACCACCAAGAAAGGATCTGCTGTCAAGAAGCCTACGGTTTCGTATTCGGATGTATTCTCGTTCGGAAAGCCGAAGATGCCTAAGGAAGTCGGAATCGCGGACTATGTGAAGATGTCAAATGAGATGGCCGATGTCGCCAAATTCAATAGACCATACACTGATGCTCAGATTGCAGCTGCCGAAAACGGTACACTGGAGAACTTCAGCTGGTGGGATGCAGCCATGCGGGATCACTCCACAACTCAGACCCACAACGCGTCTGTACGCGGCGGAACCGAGACCATGACCTACTTCCTCTCTGGAAGCTTCAACGATGATAAGAGTATCTATAGGGCTGACAACAACTATAAGTATAAGAGATACACTCTCCGAGGCAACTTCACCTTCAATCTTACAAACAACTTGACCATGGATTACCAGACATCTTTCCGTGCGACAAGTTCAGCTGATCCGGCAAATGATGACCTCTACAACGAGAAGTCTGCGATGATTTTCAACTACATCGCTTTCTCAGACCGTCTGACTCCTGCCACCACCAAGGCGAATCCAAAGCATTACACATATCAGGGCCAGTCTCCTACTGAAAACCCTATCGCCATGATGGACCATGACCTCAATTATACCGATAAGAGAGGTCGCGCCTACACTAATACCCTCAACCTGACCTACAACGCTCCGTTTGCGAAGGGGCTCAAGCTCTTCTTGCAGGGAGCCTACGACTTCAACTATGATGGCACCTACACCAAGAAGACCATCTATCCTCTCTATGACTATGAGACCGATGAGATTTTAGGTTACGGTGGCGACGAGAACTCTTACAGGGAGTCCATCCGCGAAAGGGAGCGCCTCTACGGCCGCTTCCAGGCGAATTACGAGCATAGCTGGGGCAAGCATAATTTCTCGGCTATGGCTGCCATGGAAGCAACCAAGATGAACAACAGATACCAGATGAGCAAGCGTCTCTTCGGCGACTTCTTTACTCACGATACCGTGTCCAGCGGTCTGGAGAGCACGGCATCTGCGACAGGTTCAAGAACCTCTATGGCGACTGCAGGTTACCTCGCCCGTCTCAACTATGATTACGCAAGCAAGTACCTTGTGGAGGTTATGGCGAGATATGATGGGACATATCTCTATCAGCATGGCAAGCGCTGGGGATTCTTCCCTTCATATTCTTTGGGATGGAGAATTTCCGAGGAGCCGTTTGTCAAGGACAATCTCAAATTCATCACCAACCTCAAACTGCGCTGGTCGGACGGCAAGACAGGTCTCTCTCAGGGCAATCCTTATGCATACGAAAGCGGCTACGTCGCAGGCAACAGCTATGTGTTTACTCCAGGCGGCTCAATACAGGGATATGTCAACAATGAAATCGCCAACACGGTGCTCAGTTGGGCTGATATCCGCATGACCAATTTCGGCGTAGACTGGAATCTCTGGCGTGACAAGTTCAGCGGTACATTTGATGCCTTCTGGAGAAAGACTACAGGTATTGCCGGCACCAGCTCAGGTTCTACCCCAACCATCCTCGGCGTTAAAGAGCCTCAGATCAATGTCGATTCAAGGTTGACCAAGGGAATCGAACTTTCGCTCTCACACAGAAACAACATAGGGGATCTGTCATACTATGTGACAGCCACCGGAACTCTTGCCCGTACGATGAATCTCCATGTTGAGAGCCAGGCAACTTCTCAGTACTATTCTGCCATGAACTACTACGGAGCCGGCTTCCTCATGAACGGTACCGCAAGTACCCAGAACAGGTGGGTTGACTATCACGGACTGTGGCTTTACGGCCTCGAAGGCGGCAGGTTCACGAGCTGGGATGATATCAACGGTTCCGGTGTAAAGTATGATGCCAACACCGGCATGCAGACAACTGTCATGGGACAGTACAAACTTTACGACTGGAACGGCGACGGCTACATTACCGCTCACGATGTGCAGTACACATGGGCAGAAGCCAACCCGCCTTTACAGTTCGGTCTCAATCTGGGCTTTAACTACAAGAACTTGGACTTCAACATGGTATGGCAGGGCGCTACCATGACCTCAAAGATCATCTGGCTTCTCCACACCTTCGGCTATGGTGGCTACAATAATATCTATGAGATGTATAAAGACCGCTACCATGTCGCCAATCAGGGAGACGATCCTTACGACCCTGCCACACAGTGGGTTGGAGGATACTGGCCGGCATTGATGGACGCTTCAGATGCAAATAACTGGCGCCCAGGTATGTATGACGCTCCTTCGCAGTTCACTCAGATCGATGCGACATACTTCCGTCTCAAGAGCTTCGAAATTGGTTATACTCTTCCTAAAACTGTTACCTCAAAGATTGGAATCCGTTATGCAAGAGTATTCGTCGGTGGCACCAACTGGCTGACCCTCACCAACAAGAAGATCAAATATTATGATCCAGAATCGGCAGCGGCAATGCAGTCCAACACCATGCCTGTTATGCGCACCGTGACAATGGGTGTTAACATCAATTTCTAATATGTCTGCAATGAAAAAGATATTTTCTATATTTGCCTTGATGACCTGTCTGACATTTTCGTTCACTTCATGTGAGAAGCTCTTCGATAGTCTCGAGGGTGATCTCACAAAGATGACAGGAGAAGACATGGTCTCCACTGAAGCAGGAATCACCAGACTCCTCGCACAGGTGTATTCATATATCCCCATGAATGCATATAACTATACCGACCAATATACAATGAATGCCACTGATAGCCATGGTGGAGACTATGGCTTCAATTCCAACCCTTATTATGGAATGTACGGTATCAACGCATTCTGGGACTGGTCTGCCATACGTACCATTAACGCTTTCATCGTCAACGTACAGGAAGCAATAAACAGGGGAGTTGTGGCCGCCGACGCCGGTAAGTCATACATCGCCGAGGCGCGTTTTGTCAGAGCATATTGCTATTTCGCGATGGTAAGGTCTCTGGGCGGCGTTCCTATCATCACCGAACCTCTCGACCAGTATTACGACGGCGTTGGCAACGAGCGTCTGTTTGAATTTGCACATCGTGCTACCGAGAAGGATACATGGGACTTCGTACTCTCTGAACTTCAGGCGGCTGCAAATGACCTTGGAGAAAACCCTGTCAGTGAATTCCGCGCAAGCAAGTATGCCGCTCTCGGTCTTAAGGCAAGAGCAGCACTGTATGCCGCATCCGTCAGCAAGTACTGGACAAGGCAAGGCGCAATTGACAGCAAGTACAAATCTGTTGCAGCCAAGAAGACCTACATGGAAGCCAGCTACGCTTCTGAGTATTACAACGAGTGCATAGCAGCCTGCGAAAGCATCATAAGCAGCGGCAAGTTCTCGCTCTACGGCAAGAAGCCCGCAAATGTCGAGGAGGCTGTCAAGAACCTCGGAGACATGTTCGTAACCAAACAGAATTGCGAATACATCTTCGGACAGAGCCTCAATGACGGCGTTGCATCTGCCGGTAGCAATTTCGATGTCTACAACAGCCCATGTCAGACTGTAACCGGTAACTCCAGCTGCGGAAAGTACTCTGTGACAGTGGACTTCGTCGACAAGTTCGATAACTATGATGAGAATCTTAATGCTGTCAGCGGAATAGTCAAGACCCGTACCGACGGCAAGGAGAATGAGTATTTCAATGCAGTTCTCTCTCGTTTCCCTACAGAAAAGGACGGTATTGACTACATCTCTTACGACAAGATCAGCGATCCTTTCACCAGCAAGGATGCGCGCTTCCAGGCGTGGGTTCTCTATCCCGACACAAAGTTCCGCGGCCAGACCATCAAGCTCCAGGGCGGTATGATCAAGACAGATGGTTCGGTGTCAATGTGGATTGACGATAATGAGACTGTCGGAGGAAAGACCTACTATTCATTCGGTGCTCCTTCTGGTGCCGTTTCAGGATTCTTCAACTATGAGAACAAGATGGCCGGAAATACTATCACAACCGGCTTCGGCCTCCGCAAGTATTTGGATCCCCAGTCTTTCCAGCTCTACCACAAGACATTTTGGTATGATATCCGCTATGCGGAGATCCTCCTCTCTTACTGCGAGGCTGTGGTCGAGAACAATGTCAGCGCCAAAGCTGCCACTGCCAAAGGTTATCTCAACGATATCCGGCACAGGGCCGCATTCAAAGACAATGTCGACCTGACACTGGACAACGTACTGCACCAGAGAGAGCTCGAGCTCGCATTCGAAGGCGACCAGATCTACACCCTTCACCGTCGTCGCGCGTTCTACAACAAGAGAAACGATCCCGAAGTACAAGGCGCAAAGCACGCGCTTACCCCTATGCTCGATCTCCGCTCAGGCTCACCTAAGTATATTTTCGTGAGGTCAATCTTCTATGCCGAGGATCCTCTTACGGGAGGAAAGGCTTCTGACTACCATACAGATTATATCCAGTATTACAAGAGAATCAGCGACTTCGGCGTCAACAAGTTTGAGCCTAACCCTGCTGATGAATAAAAACAGTATTATCATGAAAAAGTTATTATATATACTTCCCGTTATCTTACTTGCAGTGTCTTGTGATTTGCTTAAGTTGGATAACTATGACGGCCCCGATGCTGCCGTGACCGGTCGTATCATTGACTCCAAGACAGGGGAGAATGTCCCGACGGAGTGCAAATACGGCAACTTCTTCGGCGGCGCCTATTTTGGCGCCCCGACAGAAGGTTATTTCTCAGTGTACCAGAAGGGCTGGGACTACGAGAAGGCTCAGTACTGGCACATCAAGTATGATGGTTCTTATGCCAATCTTAAGATTTTCTCCGGCAAATACCGTATTGAGGCCAACGCCGACAATTTCTATCCTGTGACTAAGGATGATGTTGAGTTCAAACCTGGAAACAATGTACTTGACTGGGAGGTAACTCCATATGCAAGAATCATCGACCCTAAGATCGAGTATGTTTCAGGTAAGTTCGTTGCCACCTTCAAGTGTGAATTCGGTGACCCGACAAAGGCCAACACCATCGTGAACGGCAAGTTGCTCTGCTATCCCGACACTTTCGTCGGAATCTACTGCAACTACTGTGGCTCTGATCCGGGAGCCACCTCCACCTCTATCGTGGCAGACGGCACAACCGTCAACACACTCACCATTGACCCGACTCTCCCTGCAAACCAGGCTGAGTTCAAATACGCTAACAAGGATCATTATTTCAGAATTGCAGTATGCGCTGCGGGCGCCGAGTACAACACAGGGCGTCACTACAATTACTGTCCTACAGTTAAGATTAAACTTTAACCATTTTTATTATGAATAAAATCAAATTGATAATTGCTGTGGCTATTGTGCTGGTCAGTCTTCCGGCATTTGCCCAGAAGGGTCCGAGAGGACAACTTATGGCGGGAGCCGCCAAGGTAGACGTCACTCCGTCCAAAGATGAACTTGCAAAGAACTCGTACGGTATTTTGGACCATACGCATGTCCGCGCAATCATCTTCTCCAACGGCAGCAACAAGGCTGGCTTCGTCAATATCGACGGCAATATGAACCAGAAGGTTGTCGACACAGTCAACGAGAGGGCCCTCAAGGAACTCGGCATTCCTGTCGGCAACATCATTTACAACGGCACGCATTGCCATTCTACCGGTACAGTACGTGGGGATGCTCTCATCGAGAAGACCTACAAGGCCATCAAGGACGCGTATGATTCCATGGTTCCCGCCAAGGTTGGCTATGGTTCCGGCGTGAGCTACCTTAATGTAAAGCGCGACCTGTTCGATCCAGAACGCGGTACATGGTGGGAAGGTCCCGATTATGACGGTAAGTCTGATAAGACCGTGGCCGTGGTCTACTTCGAGACTATGGAAGGCAAGCCTCTTGCCGTCTACTACAATTACGCGATGCATGCCGTCATTACAGGACAGCTCGATATGATCACCGGAGACTTCCCAGGCAAGTCAGAGGAGTATATCGAAAGCGCTCACGGCAAGGACTTCGTGGCCATGTTTGCCTCAGGAGCGGCAGGAGATCAGAACCCTCTGTATTTCCAACAGACTTTCGACCTTCGCGACATCCGCATCAAGGATTATGCATCCAGAGGTGAGGATATCTCCAACAAGATGCCTCCGGGAGGCGTCGGCCTCGACCGCAAAAACCCCGAGGTTGCCCGCCTGATGAACGAGCAGAAGAAGATGGCAGAAAGCTACGGGCAGCTTCTCGGCGAGGAGGTAAAGTATGTGATGATGATGATGAGAAGGTTCGAAAACAATGTGACAATCAACTGCGGAAGGAAGACGGTGAGCTGTCCTGGCAGACGCCAGATCAATGGCGGCGGCCGTGCTGGTTATGCAGGCGAATATGAGGATGCAGAGCCTATCGACATCGCCCTTGGACTCGTCATGCTGGACGACATCCCTGTGACATCTGTCGCTGGAGAGGTCTACAACCAGATCGCAGTTCGTCTTAAGAACGAATCCCCTTATTCTCGTACTATCATGACCACCGTTGCCGATGGACATAGCGGTTGGGGCGGATACATCCCTGACGACGAATCCTATGGCGCACAGGTTTTCGAGGTGCTTGGATCCCGTTTCAAGCAGGGCTATGCAGAGTCTGCTATCGTGAACGGTCTCCTTGACCTTATCCACGACGCAACTCACTGATAATTGTTTAAATTTGTCGGAAGGGCACTAGTTGTGCCCTTCCGGTTTTTTGTATTATGAAGAGAATTATCATTGTTGTCTGCGCTGTGTTCCTGCTGATGTCCGGATTGTGTTCCGCTCAGCGGTCACAGCTGCAAGCCGGAGCGGCCAGGGTCGACATTACTCCTGCACCTGAGAGTCTGCCGGAGACATCCTTCGGCATTTTGGATCATTGCTTCACCAGGGCAATCGTCTTTACCAACGGTTTTAACAAGGCCGCATTCGTGTCGTTCGACGGCGCGATGATTAACGCACGCCTTGTGGAGGCTGTTAACAAGCGTGCTGCTGCGGAACTCGGCATCCCCGAAGGAAACATCATGTATAACTGGACACATACTCATTCCGGTGCGAGCGTGTCTCAGGATGAGCTTGTGGAACGCACCTTCCGGGCTGTCAGCATGGCCAACAGCAACATGGTTCCGGCACAAGTCGGATATGGCGCCGGCGTGAGCTATCTCAATGTCAAGCGCGATCTGTTCGACCCCGAGCGCGGCACATGGTGGGAAGGTCCCGACTGCGACGGCAAGTCCGACAAGACGGTCGCAGTCATATATTTCCGGAGGAGTATCTTGTTGAGAGTCTGTCCAAGTACCATGCAAAGTATTCTGGAGACTTTTTCATTTACTCAATGACGGGCGACCGCGACATCGCATATTCTCCCGTGCTCAAGCAGATGGCCGCCCTTCAGAATCATCTGGAGTTCCGCTTCAACGATGATTTCTCCAAGGGCAATATCTATTTCAGTGTGATGCATTCGGGATTCCACTCTTTCGAGTACATCAATCAATATATCTATTATGCCCTTCCTTATTTCTTTAAATAATTACCAATACACTTTATGAATAGGATAAAGGTTCTGTTTTCTATGGCAGTTGCGCTTGTCATTTCAGGTAATCTGAGCGCACAGAATATCATCCTTCCCGACCTGCTGCGGGGAGACATCGTGCTTCAGCAACAGACGGATGCACGTATATGGGGTAAGGCAAAACCCGGTTCCGCGATTACAGTGAGCACATCGTGGAACGGCAGGAAATACAAGGTAACCGCCCCTTCCGACAGCCTTTGGAGTGTCAAGGTGGCAACTCCTCAGGCAAGTTATACACAGTATGAGGTTGTGATAGCCTCCGGCAAGGAGAAAATCGTCCTTGATAATGTGCTTATCGGCGATGTGTGGTTCTGCGGTGGCCAGAGCAATATGGAAATGCCTCTCAAGGGTATGTTCAACTGCTCTGTCGACAATGCTGCTGAAGAGATTCTTCATTCTGCACAGAACAAGGGTCTGCGTTATGTTACCATCAAGAAAAATCAGTCTTTGAAGCCTATTCCCGGCTACTTCACGGAAGGCAGGTGGAACAAGAGCGGCCCTGCGAGCGCTGCAGATTTCAGTGCCACTGGCTATTTCTTCGGACAGGCTCTCCGCCAGGCTCTTGATATTCCCATCGGTCTGATCAGCTGCAATTGGAGCGGATCATTCGTAGAGGACTGGATGAGCAAGGAACTCATTGAGAAATATCCCGATCAGGAAGTATTTGGCGTGGATTTTTCCAAGGCATTTACCAAGATGTACTATGGAATGCTAGAACCTGCCAGCCGCTACACCATCAAGGGCATGATCTGGTATCAGGGCGAATCCAATGTGGGAAGCCCGAATTATGCCGAAAGACTCGCAGCTGCGGTAGAACTCTGGAAAAGCAAGTTCGAACTTGAGCGCATGCCTTTCTACATCGTGGAAATCGCACCCTACAATTACAATAAGGGTTATGAGATGATGTCTGCCGATCTACGCGGCCAGCAGCTCAAGGCTTCGCGCCTTATCCCAGATTCTGGACTTGTATGCACCAACGATCTGGTTTATGATTATGAAGCCGACCAGATCCATCCAGCTCAGAAAAAAGCAGTGGGAGAAAGATTAGCCTTACTCGCCATCAGCAAAACCTATGGTATGGGCAATCCTTGTGAAGGACCTGTCTTCAAGGAAATGACCATTTCGGGGGACGCTGCCTATATCCAGTTCGACAATGCCGTCAATGGTTTCGTCAACCCGGGAAAACTCCGCGGATTCGAGATAGCAGGAGAGGACCACGTGTTCTATCCTGCCACGGCTGTGGTCGGATTTGCGCCCCGCAAACCAGGTGTGCCCCGTATGATGGGCATGGGTGGATTTGCAATCAAGGTGACATCCGACAAGGTGAGCGCCCCTGTAGCGGTACGCTATGGCTACGGCCCCTTTGTGCCAGGCAATCTCAGGAATACCGAAGGGCTTGGAGCCTATCCTTTCAGAACGGATGATTGGCCGTTGAGATAGTTTTTCGTCTTTGTGTAATTGAGGGCAATCCGATGGTGTGTAAGCCACGGTATGCCCTCTTTTTTGTCATAATATCCCCACAAATCACAGTTCCAGTCGACTGAGGATGTCCCCGTCCGGCAACCGGCTTTTGCCGATGGAAACTCCTCGGCAGGTCCGGTGCGTTTCGCGGTTCGGAAAAAAGCATTACATTTGTTGTTCGTTAGTTACTGGGATTTGAAGATCAGAAAGGCAACAATTGCAGGAATCGCCGCTATTCCGCTGCTTTTTGGGTGTGGACTGGACTACAGCCCGCAACGGAGTCCCGTAGAAGTTGTCCTGGGTCTCGGCGAGGAGGCCACGAAGACTTCGCTGTCAGGAGACGGCCTTCACTTTGTCTGGGACAGGGGGGATGAGCTGTCATTATGGGCGGAGAATTCTGAAGGTGCGTTCGCGCTTGAGAATCAAACATTTAAGAATTTTGCTTCTCCGGATGACCATCGCGGAGTTGCCTATTTCGGAGCCACTCTGCCCGCTCCGATGCCTGAGGGGACATATACATATTATCTGTCATACCCGACCCCTCTTTCCGTCAGCGGCACCTCCGCACATTATCAGGTCCCGCAGCGGCAGGCCGGGAGCGTCTCGGGTGGTCTGGACATAACCGTGTCCGAGCCGGTGAGAGGATCGGAGCTCAAACCCTCCGTGGGGGCGGGCCCGGTGGAGAACGGACTGCGTGTCAGGATGAAGCACCTGCTGCATTTCCTGAAATTCTATATCCCGGAGGGCGACAACATCCTCGGAGAGCCGGTGACCAAGATAGAGTTCAGCATGCCGCAGGCTGTAGCCGGGGAGTTCGACGTGGATGTGACGGACGCTTCCGTCTCCGCCACACAGAACGGGGCGAGCAGCATCACCATGGTGCTTGACGCCCCTCTGGACGAGTCCCCCGCAGGTGCGAGGCAGTATGCAGTGGCGGCGGTCCTGCCGCCGCAGACCCCGTACAAGGCAGGGGAGAACCTGCAGGTGACGATGTACTCGGCGAACAGGTATTCGGTGCTCGGTTTTGACCTTGCTGGCCGGCGCTTTGAGGCTGGGCACATTACTGGAGTGCCGCTCAGACCGGGTGCGGTGCTTGACAGGCCGAGGTATCTGGTCGATGTCACCCTTGACTCCAACAATCTTGGCGAGGATCTCCAAGTTATTACACTCTCCCTGCCTGAGGGCGTGAACTGGCCGGGAACTTCGTCTAATATATATAAGTACAGCAAGCCCGACGGCTCGCTGCTGGCTGCCGGGGACTCGTTCCGCATCGACACTGTCGAGGAGAGCGAGTTCAGGGCCATTTCCGGGCAGCCTGTAGCGGTGCGCTATGAGTCGGAGAGCGCAGTCATTCTGGATACGCTCGCCCTTGCCGACCTTTCATCGGCTGCGGGCGCATCTCTCGGCCTCAACTGCCCCTACCTCTTCTTCGAGGATTTCAGCGGAGTGGAGAGTTTCAGTTCGCATGATGAATATGGCGGGTCAAGTGCGGGAAGCTACAGCCCGCATACTTTTCTTGACGGATGGAGCGCTGCCAGAGCCGGTGCCCAGGAAGGGACCGCCATCCGCCTGGCCTGCCGCAGGGAGACCGGCCTTGCGAACTATTCCGCGCGGGCGGATTCTCCTTTCATATCCGGCTTGAAGGAGGGGAAGACCGTGGACCTGTCCGTGCAGTTCGATTATTCCATGGCCCGGGAGGGGAAACCGAAAATAAGTCAGACGGTACGGTTCGGCTTCATCAAGGTGGCGGACAACTTCAATAGCGGCTCCGACGAAGGAACTTTTCCTGTCTCCTTCACCGTCAATGAGACGACTGGCTCATACTCGAACATCAACAACTCATACACCGGTGAACTCAACGGGGTGGGCGCACCTCTCCGCCTGAGCTGGCGGACTATCCCGGAGACCAACTGGGGGGCCAACAACAACACCTGCTGGTTATATATTGACAACATAAAAGTGAAAATCAAGAAATAAGAAATGAATACGAATCTGATGAAAATCACCGCATTCCTGGCACTGCCGATCGTTGCCCTGTCATGCTCTGAGCAGACGGGCGGGCAGGATGGTTATGCGGTGTTTTCCCTGACCTCCGACGGAATAGTCGCCGAAGTCACGAGAAGCAATGTCTCTGACTATGCCGACCTGCCTTCTGCCGATGCCTTCAGACTGCAGGTCAGCGATGCCCGCGGCGCTTCGATATACGCCGGGCTCCTTAAGGATTACGATGCATCTACGCCTCTCAAGGCCGGCAATTACAGCGTGACCGCCGCCTGTGGTTCCTCTTCCGAAGAAGGATTCGGGAAACCGTATTTCAGCGGCCGCACTGACTTCGGCATTGCCGGCGGCGATTCGAAAGTGGTTAAGATACGCGCGACGCTGGCAAACTCCATCGTCCGTTTCGTGTTTACCGACACCTTCAAATCCTACTATCCGGACTATAGTTTCACCCTCGCGACCGGTGGCGGCACAGCCATAGACTTCCCGAAGGGCGAGACGCGCGCGGCCTTTATCGACGCCTATAAGTTCTCCGTCTCAGGCACCCTGACAAATCAGGGGGGCAAGTCGCTGGCTTTCAACAAGTCTTATGACAAGTCCATAGAGGCTGGCAAGTGCTATGTCCTCAAGTTTGACGTGTCCAATGTCGGGGGCGCCGCCATCAGCATCTCATTCGATGACAATGTGGAAGATGTCGCACTCTCTGAAATAGAACTTAATGACTAGAATCAAGATGAAGAAATCGATATACATCTTTGCGGCCCTCATCCTCTTCGCTTCCTGCGACAAGGACCAGTTCAAGTACGGGGAGAGCCGCGGTACGCTCTCGTTTGCCTCCACTGACATCGTGGTTTCCGAGGAGGTCAACCAGGCAACTAAGGCGGAGGCTGCGGGCGAGGATTATTCGCTTTTCCTCTATGACAGCGGAGACCGCCAGGTCTGGAAGAAGACCTGGGGCGAGGTCAAGTCCGGCGGGGAACTCTCTCTGCTTGCCGGCGATTACAGGCTCGCGGTGCGCTCGACCAGCGCGGAGGTCCCTGATGCCAAGTTCGGCGCGCCTGTTTACGGGGCGTCCAAGTCTTTCTCTATCAAGGCGGGAGAGACCACGAGCATAGGCACGATAACCTGCTGTCTGCTGCAGGCCATCGCCACGGTCTCCTACAACGACGCGTTCCTTGAGATGGTGACGGGCGACGGGAGCGCCACAGTGGAGCTCAAGTCGGGTTTCCCTCTTGAATACGCGCTCAGCTACAACGGCGGCGCGCCCAAATACGAGCTTCGTCAGGGGTATTTCGCCCTCAGCGGGGAGAATGCCACCATGTACATCACATTCAAGGGGATGATTGACGGCAAGAATCAGAAGATGAGCACATCCGTCAGCGGCGTGCATGCCAGGGACTGGCATATCATCACCTTCATGAAGAAGACGGACGCCTCCGGCAACGCCAGCTTCCAGGTGGAGATTGACGGCCTTGTCGAGGATCTCGAACTCGGCAACGACATCACTGCCGGGGAGGACGGTGACGGCAACGACCCGCAGGCTCCTGTCGGAGACGGCGGCATCAAGCTGGTGAGCACCTCGCAGTACGATATCACCAAGGATATAATCGTCCCGGCCTCCGGAGAGTTCCCGCTCACCATGACGGCCAAGATTCCTGGCGGCACGCGCAAGTTCACTGTGGATATCGCTTCCACCAACGATGACTTCATCGGCTCCGTCAACACCGTGGGCGGCACCACGCTTGATCTCATCAACCCTTCCGAGGCCGCTCTCGGCGTGTTCGACATCGTGCCGTTCCCTCACGGGGCTGAACTTGCCGGCAAGACTGAGATAGAATTCGACCTCTCCGGGGCGCAGACACCGCTTCTCGCGTTCAAGGGGACACACACCTTCACGATGAACGTCACTGACAACAAGGGTTGCCGCAAGAGCATTCCGATCACTCTGGTCGTAGAATAGGAGGCTTGAAGATGAAAAAGAATCTACTTTATATATTTGCAGCCGCCGCCGTGATCGCATCCTGCAGCAAGGTACAGGAGGGAGACGGGACACTCTCGCTCTCCGTCCGGGTAGGCGAACCTGCCACCAGGGCTGAGATGAGCCGGGAGGAACTCCTCTCCTCTGCGGTCGTCAAGATCTACAAGGCCGATTTTTCGGGGAAGGTAAGGGAATACAAGTATTCCGGGATGCCGGAGTCCCTGCTCCTCCCTGCTGATGACTACCGTGTGGACGTCACTGCCGGAGAACTGTCCTCCGCGACACCGCAGGCGGCCTCATGGGACCAGAAGAGCTACTCGGGTTCGAAGGAGTTCAAGATAGTCGCCAGCCAGAAGAGCAGCGCCGAGGTCGTAGCCAAGGTCTGCAATATCGTCTCCAATGTCACTTTCGGCCCTTCCGTGGCCGAGAAGTTCCAGAGCGGCTACTCTTGCTCTGTCTCAGTGGGGGACGCCGGAGACAGGCTCGTCTACACCGCCGACAAGAACGGCGCTGACGGATTCTTCATCGCCTCAGGCTTCGAGCCGTCGCTCAAATGGGAGTTCTCGGGCAAACTGGCCAAGGACGGCTCCGACTTCAGCAAGTCCGGAGAGGTCAAGTCCGTGGAGGCTGGCAAGCGCTATAAACTCTCCCTCAAGTTCACGGAGAAGAACGGGGTCCTTGACCTCGAACTGCTTGTGGATGAGAGTACCAACAACATCTACGATGACATCATCTTCGAGGCCGCGTCAACTGGAGTGTCAGCCACTTCCAGGTACGAAATCTGGGCTGGACATTTCACTGCCCACGCCGATGTGGACGAGTCGCAGTACGACAAGGACAAGGTCTATTTCGACGTGCGCGCCAAGGGGACATCGCAGGAATGGACGCGCGTGGGCGCGGTTCGTGACGCCGAGGGCAGTTTCAGCGCCAGGATTGGAGGCCTCAGCCCGGAGACGGAGTATGAATACAGGCTCGCGGTCACGGCCCTTGACAGCGGTGCCGAAGAGACCATGGCCGCCCGGTCCGGCATCACTACCGACAAGGCTGTCCCTGTGCCGAACGGGGGATTCGAGACGACCTCCTCCGCCGAGAGCGGCAAGTACAAGTCTTTCTATGATCCGGCCTCTTCCGATGAGAGCCTGAAGAGCAAGTGGTGGGACAACGGAAATTACGGTTCCACTCTTGTCGGCTCCAGCAGCGTGATCTGCTATCCGGATGCCTCTGACAAGAAGGAGGGCGCGCAGTCCGTCTGCCTCCAGTCCCGCTGGGTGGTGGTGAAATTTGCCGCAGGCAACCTTTTCAGCGGCCGCTTCGGGGATCTGATCGGGACATCGGGAGGAACCGTGTTCTTCGGCCGTCCCTTCTCCGCCCGCCCTACCGCCATGCGGTTTTGGATGAAGTATTCCGGGGGAGTCATCAACCGTGAATCGGACAATGTGCCTGCTGACGGCACGAAGGGCAATTATGACAAGGCCATGATCCGTGTGGCCCTCGGCACCTGGGATTACAAGAAATATGGCGGGGACGCCGAGAGCCCGGTGCTGGTCAATACGACGGATGTCAGCACTTTCGTCGATTACAGCACCGATCCTTCCACCATCGCCCTCGGCGAGAAGATAGTGCCTTCCGACGAGTCCAATCCTGCCAAGGACTGGATCCAGGTGACGCTGCCCCTTGTCTACCGCGATGAGACCAAGTTCCCTACCCATATCATCATCAGCTGTGCGGCCAGCATGTATGGGGATTATTTCTCCGGCTTTGACGGCAGCAAGCTGTGGATTGACGGCGTTGAACTCATATACGAATAGTCCGTATGCGCTCCCGCCTGTTGATGCTCATCCTTTCTCTTCTGCTCCCGCTTTCGGCATGGGGGCAGAAGTTTGACCGTGGCATAGACATGTCCAATCAGCCTGTCTTCGTCCAGAAAGGGACCTGGATGGTCGGCGGCGGTGCGAGCTGGGCGCTGCACAGCAATGACAAGGCGAGGCTCCTCGTGATAGAGGGCATAAACTCGACCGGCTACACGATGTCCATCAGCCCTGCGGCGTGCTATATGGTCAAGGATAACTTGGGCGTCGGGATGAGGGCCGGCTACAAGCGGGACATGTTCCTGCTGGATTCGGCCAAGGTGAATATCGGGGACGCCGCGCTGGAGTTCGCCAATTACCATGCTATCAGTCAGTCGTTTGAGATTCAAGGCATTACGCGTTTCTATATCCCGGTCGGGAACTCTAAGCGCATCGCGCTCTTCAATGAGATACAGCTTGGCTACACCTTCGGTCAGGGCAAGGTGATGGACGGGCACTCATCTGATGTCGTGGGCAGCTATGAGGTTTCCAACTCCGTGGCCCTGAATGTCTGCCCGGGCTTCATGGCCTTCATCTCGGATCATCTCGCGCTTGACGTGAATGTCAATATGCTCGGTATTCATTTCGACTGGACGGACCAGATCCACAACCAGGTGGCTCACGGCAGTCGCAATGTCTCGTTCATAAATTTCAAGATCAACCTGCTGGCCATCGGGTTCAGCCTGTATTATTATATATGATGAGAAGGACCGTCCTGCTGTTTTTGCTGATGCTCGCTTCGCCGCTTCTCCGCGCGGGTGGCGGGCCAGCCGTGCCTTCCGGGGCTTCCGAGGCAGAGGATCGCGGGGAAGTCAGGGTGTTCATGCCGAAGGGAGACCTTTCCGCCGGCATGCAGTTCTTCTATCTGGATCTTGGCAGCAGCGACAGCGAGATCATGCTGCTCTTGCAGCATCTCGACGCCCAGGGCTCGATGCTCTCGCTGTCCCCGTACTTTGACTATACCTATCGGGACAACCGTTCCATCGGGGTGCGCTCCAAGTATTCATCCGTCCGCGGCGGGGTGTCCAATGCTGATTTCTCCCTCCTCAATGACGGGATGTCGATGTCCATAGAGAACATGAGCGCCACTTCACGGACCATACAGTCCGAGATATTCCACCGCTCTTACGCGCCTCTCGACAAGCGCAGGCGTTTCGGCGTGTTCACCGACCTGGCATTGTCATGGGCTCACTCCAGCACGAGTTTCTCGTACGGCACGGAGTCTCTCCCCACCAGTTCTTCCACTACCAAGTACCGCATCTCCGTCCATCCCGGACTTATGGTATTCGTGCTCAACAATCTCAGCACCCATGTCTCGATAGGCATCGGGGGAGCGAGCTATACTCATGTGGATTATCTCAAGGACGGAGCGGTTGTCGGCACCAGGCATGATTCCAAGGTACATTTCATGCTGGACATACTTGATATTTCATACGGCCTGTCCCTCCATTTTTAGAATATGAAACGGCTTTATCTTCTCTTGCTCCTTGCCCTGATGTCCTGCATACGCAATGACATTCCTTATCCTGCCGTGACGGCCGGCATAGCCGACATGCAGGTCGAGGGCGCGAAGTCTGTGCGTATTGACGCAGCGGCCCGTGAGGTGGTGGTCGTGCTGGAGGAGGCCTCTGACATACGGAGTGTGAGGGTCACCTCTGTCACTTTCACTGATTCCCGCGTGAAGGCTTCGGAGGAACTTGTGGGCGTGAGGGATCTTTCCAGTCCTGCGGTCGTGACTTTGAGTGTCTATTCCGAGTGTCAGTGGACGATAAGGGCGGAACAGCCGGTGGAGCGTTATTTTACGGTCGCGGGACAGATCGGGAATTCCGTCATCGATGTGGCGAACCGTCGGGTGCTGGTGAAATATCCGGAAGGAAAGAGTCTCAAGTCGTTGACTGTTACCTCGATGAAACTCGGGCCGGCTGGGATTTCGACTTGTTTCCCGGAGGCTTCGGAACTGCACGATTTCTCGGAGCCGTGCATTGTGCTTGTCTCTTATCGTGATGTGGAGGAGTTGTGGCTCGTGTCCGTGGAGCCTGTCGAGCAGTCTGTGACGATGGGAAGTGTGGATGCGTGGACTCGCGTCGCCTGGCTTCAGGCCAGCGGCTCCGGCTCCGGCGATTGCGGCTTCAAGATCCGCAGGAAAGGTGATGCGGACTGGTCGGATGTGGGAGATGTCCGGCTCGACAATGGTTATTTCAGTGCGGCCGCGGATGCTCTTGAGCCTCTTACCAAATACGAGGTCTATGCCTTCAGCGGCGCTGACAGGACCGAGGCGGTGGAATTCGAGACGGAAGCTGAGCTGCAGCTCCCGAACGCCGGGTTTGAGACTTTCAGCAATGCCGAGTCTTCCAAGTATTATTCGTTCTACGACCCTTCATCTCCAGACTCCTCCCTGCGGACCAAGTGGTGGGGGAGCGGCAACAAGGGTTCCACCACTGTTGGGGCCAGCTATGCCATCACCATGCCTGACCTTTCTACCAGAACTGAGGGGGCGGCTTCTCTGAAGATGGCGTCGCGTTACGTGGTCATCAAGTTCGCCGCCGGCAATGTGTTCTCCGGTGAGTATTACCGGACTATAGGGACTTCCGGCGGTGTGATCCGTATGGGCCGCCCGTTCACCCTGCGCCCGCGCAAATTGACCCTGTGGCTCAAGTATGACTGTGGCAAGATTGAGAAGAAGACGCTCGGGGGCGCACCCGAAGGGGAGACGGTCAAGGTGGGTGACAACGACAGGGCTTCGGTATGGATCGCCCTCGGTGACTGGGACTACCGCAAGTTTGGAGGCAGCGAGGAGTCTCCAGTGGAGGTCAACACCACGGACCGCTCGACATTCTTCGACCCTCAGGGGGAGAGCGTCATAGCTTACGGGCGCTATGTGGCGGGGGAGAGCGTGGAGGAGTGGACCAAGGTTGAGATCCCTCTGGAATATGTCTCGACTTCGCGCAAACCTACGCACATCATAATCTCATGTGCTTCGAGCATGTTGGGGGATTATTTCACCGGCAGCCAGAACTCCGTGCTGTGGATTGATGACCTGCGGCTTGAGTATTGACGATACACTTTTAATAATAACACAGCGAAAAGTTCGATTTTGCTTCTCGCTCTTTTGTCGCGGCGAGGGCACAGCGTGACCGATTCTGCATATCATTTCGCGCGACATCCTTCTGTGAGGAGCCGCTTGTGCATATCGCCGTAATCTCTTCAACGGCAGCGTGCTGGCCATTCTCCGCGCTGGGGGGGGCTCCTTCGAGGGTGGCTCTCACGGCCTCTTGCCCGATGCCATGAAGCTGTTTGACGAGAGGAAATGAAGAAGTAACGGTGAATCTTGCAAAGATTTTGGAATTCAGATAAACTTTATTAAATTTGTACCCGCGTTCCCGAATTTCGCAGGAAAATCGGACTAAACTTCCATAAATTCCCGCTACGCGACTATTAAAGGCTGCGTCTCGGAAATGCAAATTAATTTGACATTTCACTCGACTTGCACGTTAATTCTAATATACTATGTACAGGCGAATCTTCGACATAGAAAACCAACTGGACGAAGGGATGTTCCTCTTTGGAGCGCGCCAGGTGGGTAAATCCACTCTCCTGCAGGAGCGTTTCCCGGATGCCGTCTACTATGACCTGCTGATTGATTCGGTACGCAAGGCGTTCAAGCGCAACCCGGACTCATTCAGGGAGGCGTTGCTTGCCAAACCTGCTGGAACGCTGGTGATTGTAGATGAAATCCAGAAAGTGCCCGAGCTGCTGGATGCCGTCCATTGGTTGATGGTGAACCGAGGCTTGCATTTCATTCTCAGTGGTTCCAGCGCCAGGAAGCTAAAGAAGTCCGGGGCCAACACCCTCGGAGGCCGGGCGAATCCCAGGACACTGTTCCCGTTGGTCTGGAAGGAGGTCACTGACTTCCAGATAGACAAGGCCGTCCAAAACGGGATGATTCCTCGTCATTATATGGTCGATGATGCCACCGACCGCCTTGAGGGCTATGTGGAAGTCTATCTTCGCGAGGAGATCCGGGACGAGGCCGCCGTCCATGATGTCGAAGCATTTGAACAGTTTATGGAAGCAGCCGCCATTTCTGACGGCGAGATGATCAACTATGCCAATATCGCCAGCGACTGCGGTGTCGCGGCTAAGACCGTCAAGGCTTACTATCAGATACTGAAAGACACCCTGATGGGATATGAGATCCCGGCGTACACGAAGGTGATCAAACGGAAAGTGGTCCAGGCACCCAAGTTTTACTATTTTGATGTGGGGGTGACCAACTACCTGATGGGCAGACACCATCTCAGGCGCGGTTCCAACGATTACGGGCACGCCTTCGAGCACTTCATTATGCAGGAAATCATAGCTTATCGCGGGTACTACCGCCGCAGGGAGAAGATATCCTACTGGCATACGTACAATAACCAGGAAGTGGACGCCGTCATTGGTGATGCCAAAATGGCCATTGAGATTAAATCCAGCGAGGAGGTGAAGACCCGCCACAAGAACGGACTGAAGGCCTTCAAGGAAGAGCATCCGGACTGCCGCATGATTCTCGTTTCCCTTGATCCGATAACCCGGCCGTCCGGAGACATTGAACTCCTGTATGTCAATGATTTCCTGAGAATGCTTTGGAATGGTGAAATCTTCTAACGTGAGGGCTATGGCGAAGAATATAATGGTCCCCCAATATTGGACACGGAGTTAAGACAAACAAAAACACTTGAATTTATACCTTATACCCAGGTGACCGTGTTTATATAGAAAAAGGATGGCTGTTTCCAGTCATCCTTTTGTGGGAGCTGAGGGAGTCGAACCCCCGACCCTCTGCTTGTAAGGCAGACGCTCTGAACCAACTGAGCTAAGCTCCCGAGCGATTTTGCTGACCCGTTTCGTTTGGGCAGGACAAAGGTACTACAAATATTTTAATCCGCAAATTTTTTCTGAAAAATTTTCAAAAAAGTTGATTTCTCCGGACTGATGCAATAATCCGGCCCGATATTGCATCTTTTGTTCGTATGAAGAAGTATGGAATCGTTCTTATGTTGGCTGCGGCCTTTTTGTCCGGAGCTTGCGACAAGATGGGTTTGTCGGATGATGCGGTGTCGTATGAACCGACGTGGGCGGCCGTTTATGACTACCCTGTCTCCAAGGATGACTGTTGCGGCCTTGGACTTCTCCTTGTTCAGGGACGTACTGACGATGAGCTGTTCTCTTTCACCTCTCCGGGAGCGGCACTGTCCCTGCAGCTTTGCGTAAGTTCGGATACGGACTTGATTCCAGAAGGCGTTTATTCGTCGTCGACTGACCTTTCTTGTCCTTCGATTCTGTGTCCTCCGGCGGGAAGTCCTTTCAAATATGGCACATCATTCGTGGCCGAGAGGCTGCCGGACTCTGCCGTGACGCGCTTCTACTCCGTGACATCCGGACTCCTGAAGGTCAACATCGTGGACAGGCGGGACGGGGAGAAGGTTTTCTTGATCGAAGCCGAGGTGGAAGCGGACGGACGCAGGTATAAGTTTGATTACCGCGGCCCTCTCCAGGATTTCCGGGATGACGAATAGTATTCTTCCGCCCGCGTTGTGGCGGTTTCATGCATTTTTTATATCTTTGCGCTGTCCTCGTGAGAGGACGACATACGACTGAATGGGGATGTTCTGGTTTTGACAGCATTGATTTTGGTCGGTAAGCACGTCGGGCGTAGGAGGCTGGCCCGTTAATCCCAGTCTTCAAGCCATAACTGGCAACTACAACTACTCATACGCTTGCTAGTCTCCAAGAGACTGAGCATCAATCGGCGCCGCCAAGGTTGCGGCTCTGACGTATATCCCTCCAGCTTTAGGCCGGTTCAGTCTGGGTAAAGGGGTATCATCAAAACCGGATGCGGGAGATGGACGCCTCTAAGTCTCCTCAAGTTTCCAGAGGATAAGCCGCGGCTGGCCCGTCTTCCGGCAGGCCACGGTCGAAAACCAAAGGAGGAATAAGCGTGTAGAAAGCCCATCGGGACGATGTTTGGACGGCGGTTCGACTCCGCCCATCTCCACTAAAATCCCTCTCAGAATGTTCCGGGAGGGATTTTTTTCCGAAAAAGCAGGTCAAACTCTTGAAAATGGTACTCCGAACCGGTTTTAAGCCAAGAATCAGCCTGCCGGATACCTAGAGGGAGCCTCCAGGAAAGAATGTGTTTTTGCGGTGTTTTGCCGCTTCACAATGGCAGCATTGTACATTAAATATTGTTATTTTTATGCGGCAAAAAGCGGTAATGCTTGCCGTTATCAGGAGAAACGAATAATCCCTCGGAAAACCGAGGGAGAATCCGTGTTACTCTTCAATGACAGTCCATTGGCCATGATACTGATCCCCTTGGTACTTAACTTTCCCATCCATGGACTTTATGAGGCGGAATATTGTCGCTCGACTGATTCCCATCTCGCCTGCAATTTCTTCCATTGTATAGTGAGGATACTTGCGGACAAGTTCTATCAATTTCTCCTTTCTGCTTTCTCTTAGTGATTTCACATGAGTCTCATCTTGAATCTCAACATGAGTATCAACATGAGTATCATGCGTGTCACTTTGGAGAGCTAAGGGATCGGCAGATTTAACAATAACTTTGAAGGAAGAGGGCTCTGAGAAGATATACTCCGCTGGAGGGTTGCCATTACCTTTGAGTTCATCAGCAACCAGCCCAATCCCCATACCGAAACGGTTGACATAGCCCAGAGCCCTCATCACGCTTGATATAAGCGGGTTTCGATAATCCGTTTCCGTGGGAAAATTCTCCGGCCGGGCTTTTCCATAAAGATTACCGGTATTATCGAACTCCACGCGGTCAGCATATTCATAAACATGGGCCGGGGAATTACTACCATTGTATGCCCTGTGCTGGCAGATGTTCATCAGGAGTTCACGTGTCGCATTATGCGGATAACCGATGAAATTGGTATCGCGGAACCCGGTTACAAGCTCCGGTCTCTTACGCTCCAGGGTGAATTCCGCAAACTGCTCCAGGTTATGTAGTTCTGTGAGAAGATTCCCTTTGAAAAGGCGCTCGTTGAGGACCTTAGTGCTACGGGTAAGTCCTTCAAACTGGACATACTGGATGCTGGCGCTGGGGATAAAACGCGTAGGATTCTTTCCAATCAGCAGGATGCCTGCATTAGTCGGACAATTGTAGGGTAAGTAGAAAAGTCCCAGAGAGGCCATCTGAACTTCGATGGGCCGCTTGTCCTTCTTTATCTCCTTTGCATCGACCATAGCCGGAAGCAGGGTGTTGCGGAAGAGATCCGTATCAAGATCTTCCAATGTCGCATCAAGGCATGGCTCAGACTCGAAGTTAGGGGTATTGAATTCCCTGCGCTCCATTAGGATGCGTTCTTCTTCCTCGTTTGCAATGGCTTTACGAGCACCGACCCGAATCCAAATACGGCCACGGTAACGGACGGGCGGAAGTTTGGAGGGCTGAACTTCAACGACAGCGACATCTCCTTCCGGTAACGCTATCTTGTAAACCTGCATCACGGGTTGGGGAAGGATGTTACCCTCACTGCGTATGCCAGCGAGGTCTTTCTGGAGAGCATCCGTGTACTTCAGCCCCGAAAGACTACCGTCATCGTTGGCTCCTATAAACAAGTAGCCTGGCTCCCCGGTGTTCATAATGTCGTTGGCGAAGGCACATATCGCTTGCCCGAACTTCTCCTTGGCATCCTTCGATGTAGTACGTTCGGTCCGTTCGTTTTCGGTATCCTTCAAAAGGGGTAGTATGGTATCTGCGTTCAGCATGTCGTTTTTCTTTGGTACGAAGTTAGTCATTTTCTACAACAATCCGTTGAACTTCGTCATAGACTCCGCCTTGATGAAGTCAACGATGTCGATGTAAGGCTTCATGGCCTTGTAATCGTTGTGCCCCGTCCATTTCATGACAACATTCGGCGGGATTCCGAGGGACAGGGCGTTGACGATGAAGGTACGCCGTCCGGTATACGTTCCAACCAATTCCCATTTTGGATGACGCTCTTCCTTTCGCTCGTTTCCTTTGTATGAGACGACATGGATCTCGTCGTTTATTCCGGCCAGTTGACACAATTCCTTGATTTCACGGTTAAACGCCTGATTCGTATAACAAGGCAGGGCTCTGTCGTCTTTTGACGGGAAGTCCTTGTATTTCTGGGAAATCTCGGATGGTGTTGGATGCTTCTCATTTACCTTAATCGAGGATAGTTGACACCCTGTGGAGAAGTCAATCCGCTGGCCGTTGAAGGTGACCCGAAGTCGGATCTGGTATTTGTCCTGGTCCTTCCCATAAGCGAAAAGACGGAAAGAAGAATTGCGTTAATATTCATTTTCGAACGTCTCCCGAACCTTGATAATATCCCAAATTTGCTCATAGTCGAGCGCCTTCGACTACAAAAAAGGCAATAGAAATCATTAAAACAAGGGTGTCTGAAGAGGGTTATATGCTTGGTTCTGTTCTGCCCATCTCCACTAAAATCCATCACAGAGCATTCTGTGGTGGATTTTGCATCATACCGATGCAATCATGTCCTCGTAGTCCAGCATTGAGCGGCGGATGACGTCCTTGGCCGTGTCGGCTCCGTAGATTTCGATGAACTCCATTCTCGGGGTCTTTTCGCCCGGGATGTCCTTGTAGGTGGTGAAATAGTGCACAAGCCTTCTTGTGATGGCCGGCGGGAGCTCGTTGATGTCGTTGTACTGGCCGTAGACGGCGTCGTTCTTCAGGACGGCTATGATTTTGTCATCGGCCTGCTTGTGGTCGAGCAGCCTGAGCCCGCCTATGGGCCTTGCACGCACGATGATGTCGCCGTGGGTCACGTCCTTCTCCGTGAGCACGCAGACGTCCAGGGGATCCCCGTCGCCTTCTATGTCCTGCCTGCCCAGCGCGATGTTGGTGAGTTCCGCCATCTTGGCTGCGCAGTATGTGCGCGGAAGGAAACCGTATAGCGAAGGGACGATGTTCGAGAATTTCTGCGGCCTGTCGAGCGAGAGGTATCCGGATTCTTTGTCCACCTCGTATTTGACCGTGTCTGTCGGAACTATCTCTATGAATGCCCTGACTTCATCCGGGACATTGTCTCCGAGGCTGATGCCGTGCCAGGGATGTGACTTGTGCGAGTTCTTGTAATCCATATCGTTAGTAAACTGTGATTGGGGCTCAAATATAATGATTTTATCTCTCTTTGCATTTTTTAGTTAATGTCTGTAACTTTGCCGCCCTTTTCCCGTGGAGGGAAATGACTTGAAAAGGATGATATGAGAAAAATAGGGGAGATTCTTAAAATCGGCCTGCCGATCATGCTCGGACAGGCGTGCGTGATAATCCTGGCGTTCGCCGACAACATTATGATAGGTTGGCACAGCGTGGATGAGCTTGCCGCGTCATCATTCGTCAACAATATCCTCAATCTGCTGATAATGACCGAACTGGGCTTCGCCGCAGGGATGACGCCCATCATCGGCTCGCATAACGGCAGGGGAGATGTGGCCTCTGTCGGGCTCACCCTGCGCAACGGTCTGGTCGTGAACGGTCTGATAGGTCTGGCCAGCGTCGTGCTGCTCGCCGTAGTGTACGCCCTTCTCGGACATTTCGGGCAGGAGCCGGAACTGCTGCCTCTCATAAGGCCGTATTTTGTGATAGTGGGCATTTCGACGCTCTTCTCGCTGGGGTTCAACACCCTCAAGCAGTTCACGGACGGTATCTGCCGGCCTGTGGTGTCGATGGTTTTCCTGCTTCTCGGGAATGTCGTCAACATCTTCGGCAACTGGGTGCTGATCTATGGAAAGCTCGGATTCCCGGAGATGGGACTTGTCGGCGCAGGTATCAGCACATTGTTCTCCCGTATCCTGATTTTCGCGGCGTTCCTATTATATATACTGTTCTCCAAGAGTCTCAGGCAGTACGCCCGTGCCATCAAGGAGGCCGTGTTGTCGCTCGCCGAGATGAAGAGCATATTCACTGTCGGCTACCCGGTGGCGATACAGATGGCCCTGGAGACCTCTTCGTTTACCTTCGCCGCCGTGATGGCGGGGTGGCTGGGGGTCATTGAACTTGCCGCCCATCAGGTGGTGATCACGATTTCGCAGCTCTTCTTCCTCATGATGCAGGGCTTGTCGTTCGCCCTGTCCATACTTGTCAGCAACGCCTGCGGGCGCGGGGACTACAAGGGCGTGCGGGAATATGCCGGTAAGGGCTACGGGATGATCGTGTGCATCTCGGCGACGCTTTCCGTCCTTCTGTATATCTTCCGTTACCAGGCGGCCGGGGTCTTCACGGATTCTCCGGAGGTGTCGGCGATGGCCGTGTCCCTGTTCTTCGTGCTCTTCGCCTATCAGTTCGGCGACGGGCTGCAGCTCTGCTTCGCCAATGTCCTGCGCGGACTTCAGGACGTGAAACCTATCATGAAAGTGGCTTTCGTGAGCTATTATATCATAGCCATTCCGGTGGCGTATCTGCTTGGTTTCAAGACGAGTCTCGGACTTCTTGGAATCTGGCTCGGCTTCCCGGTTGGACTCACCATCGCAGGAGTGTTCTTTTTCCTCCGCTACAGGAGCGACATGAGGAAACTGGCGGAATGAAATTTGCAGCGGAACAGGCTTGTGACTGCGTGCAACACACGCGCGGCTCTTTTTGATTGATATGAAAAGACTCCAGGACAATGTGACCCTTATCACCGGCGGCGGTAAGGGTATAGGGTTCGGACTCGCGACGGCATTTGCCCGTGAAGGCTCCAATCTTGTGATTACGGGACGTACGGAATCCCGCCTCCTCTCCGCCAAGGAAAGACTTGAATCAGAATACGGCATCGAAGTGCTGCCGCTTGTGGCTGACGGGGCTGATGAAGCTTCTGTCAAGTCAGTGGTCAAGGCCGCTCTCGACCGTTTCGGAAAGATCAACACACTGGTCAACAATGCCCAGACCTCCAAGTCGGGACTTCCCCTTGTGGAACACAGCAAGGCGGACTTCGACTTGGCGATAGATTCGGGCCTGTATGCCGCGTTCTTCTATATGCGCGAGTGCTTCCCGGCCCTTAAGGCCGTCAAGGGCTCGGTGATAAACTTCGCGTCCGGCGCCGGGCTTTTCGGAAAGCTCGGGCAGTCTTCATACGCTGCCGCCAAGGAGGGCATACGCGGGCTTTCGCGTGTGGCCGCCGCAGAGTGGGGGCCGGACGGAGTGAGGGTCAATGTGGTATGTCCTCTGGCCATGACAGAGAGCCTGCAGCAGTGGAAGGAGCAGTATCCGGATCTTTTCGAGAAGACCATACAGGGGATTCCTCTCGGACATTTCGCGGATCCGGCCGATGATATAGGACCGGTATGTGTGTTCCTCGCTTCTCCGGAGGCCCACTATGTCACGGGCGAGACCATAACTCTGCAGGGAGGCAGCGGACTCAGGCCATAATGAGAAGAATAGGGATAACGGTCGCGATGGAATCCGAACTCCGTCTGCTTGAGGGCGGGCTCGGGCTGGAGGCGCACAAGGGCCGGGGAGGCTTCATTTTCCGCAGGGGCGAATATGCCGGGGCGGAGGTGACGGCGTCCCTGTCCGGGATAGGCAAGGTGAATTCCGCCATCTGCGCCGCTGCGATGATTGAGGAGTTCGACCTTGACTGCCTTGTGTCTACCGGGGTCTGCGGCACTCTGCGCGCCGACGGGAGCATAGTCCAGAAAGACTTGATCCTGGCTTCTTCCGTGATTTACCATGATGTCTGGTGCGGCACTCCCAATGCGTTCGGGCAGGTGCAGGGAGGTCCTCCGTTCTATGATTTGTCTCTGCCCGGCATCTGCGGGCTTGAATCCGCCCTGTCGGGACTTGGCTATACGGTCCATACGGGCCGCATGGCTTCCGGAGACTGGTTCGTGGACAGTGCGCAGAAGGCTGCTGAGATTGCCGCCGCCTGCCCCGGGGCTCTTGGCGTTGATATGGAGAGCGGCTCCCTTGCGCAGGCCTGCCTGCGCTACGCCGTGCCTTTCCTTTCCGTCCGTATGGTGAGCGATGCGCCTCTCTGTCCGGGAGCTCCTGCGTACAGTGATTTCTGGGCGGAGGCCCCGGGGCTGCTGAACGGTGCCCTCAAAGCCGTTCTGGATCATTTGATTTCAGCATAAATCAACTTCTAATGGAAAAGATAGCGTCATTCACTATAGACCACACAAAACTTCTCAAAGGAATATATGTCTCGCGCAAGGACAGGATCGGCGGCGAGACGGCCACGACGATAGACATCCGTGTCAGGCGTCCTAATGTCGAGCCGTTCATGAGTCCGGAGTCTGCCCACACCATAGAGCATCTGGGGGCCACTTATCTGCGCAATCTGGAAGGGTGGCGGGACAAGATTGTCTATTTCGGCCCGATGGGCTGCCTTACCGGCTTTTATCTGATAGTCGCCGGGGACTTCACCGCCGGGACTTCCGGATATGAGAGCCTGGTCCGTGCCTTGACCGGAATGTTCCGGTTCATAGCCGATTATGAGGGTGAAATCCCCGGCACGCGTCCCGATGAATGTGGAAACTGCACTTTCCACGACCTCGCGGGGGCGAAGGCCGTGGCGGCAGATATGCTGGGCCTGGCTGAGAGCGGAGAACTCCGCTTCGTCTATCCCTAGTCTTTTTCCAGTTCGCAGCCGTTGAAGAAGAACTCTTCGCGGGCGCGTTCCTGCGATACGGTGAAATAAGTGATCTCTGCGGTGGTGCATGTCTTGCCTCCGCAGCTGATGCTTCCTTCCATCACCGCGAGGTTGCGTCTCATTTCCTTGAGGCGTACCCTGATCTCAAGCGGCTCTCCGACCGGGACAGTCTTGCGGTATCGGATGTTGAGGGTTGAGGTCACGCCGGCCGTCTGGAGTTTGCGTGTCACATACCATCCTCCGACCTCGTCCAGCAGTGTGGCCTGTATCCCGCCGTGCAGGGTTTCCGTCCAGCTCTGATAGTCTTCGGAGGCTGTCCAGACCGACACTATGTCGTCTCCGTCTTCCCAGAACTCCATTTTGAGTCCTTTGTCGTTCCAGGGTGAGCAGGCGAAGCAATTGTAACCTTTGTCCCTGAGAGGGAGGTATGGATTCTTTATCTTGTCCATGTCGTTTCCTTTTGGTGGCGCAAAATTATGTAAGGTGTCCGGATTTTCCAAATTATCCCTTGTCAGGGGACGCAGACGGGATTGCTGGCAGGTCATGATGTAACAGTAATCGTTCAAAGTAACGCCGATAAATGTTTTTGTTGCGCGGGTGTGTGATATACTATGAGATTTTTGGGTAAATTTGCGAGAACTGTAACCAATCGGACAAACATTTGTTTTATATGAAAAATATCTACAAGCTAATGCTGGGCCTATGCGCCTTGCCTCTTGCGGCCTGTTCGCCTTCAGCAGAGCAGGGCGATGCGTTCTACACCATGAAGAACAAGGCGGGGATGGAGGTTACGGTCACCAATTTCGGCGGCCGCATCACTTCTGTCCTCGTGCCGGACAAGGACGGCGTCAAGCGTGACGTGGTGCTCGGCTTCGACAAGGTCGAGGACTATTATCCGGAGAATCACCAGAGTGATTTCGGCGCCACCATCGGACGCTACGCCAACCGCATCGCGGAGGCGAAGTTCACACTTGACGGCAAGGAGTATGAACTCCCCAAGAACAACTTCCGCAACTGTCTTCACGGCGGGCCTACCGGGTGGCAGTATCAGCCGTACAAGATGGTCGAGGCGGACGCGAGCCATGTCAAGTTCCGTATCGACTCTCCGGACGGGGACAACGGTTTCCCGGGCGCAGTGACCGCTTTCGTGACTTTTACCCTCACCGAGGACAACAAGATTGACATCAGCTACAGCGCCACGACGACAGCTCCTACGGTCATAAATATGACCAACCACTCATATTTCAACCTCAGCGGGGATCCGACCCGCAGCATTGTGGAGGACAGCCTCTATGTCAATGCATCCGAGTTCACTCCTATCGACCGCTTCAGCATCCCCCTTGGAGAGAATGTCCCTGTGACCGGCACGCCTATGGATTTCACGGCCATGCAAAGGATAGGCGACAGGATCAACGACACTTCTGACGAGCAGATACGCAACGGAAGCGGCTATGACCACAACTGGGTGCTCGACACCAAGGGTGATGTGAGCAAAGTTGCGGCCACGCTCTACTGCCCTCTGACCGGCATCGCTATGGATGTCTACACCGATGAGCCGGGAGTGCAGGTCTACACCGGTAATTTCCTTGACGGCAGCATAAGCGGCAAGGGAGGTGTGGTGTACCAGAAAAGGGCGGCCATATGCCTTGAGACTCAGCACTATCCTGACAGTCCTAACAGGCCGCAGTGGCCTTCTACCGTGCTCCGTCCCGGTGAGACCTATACCGGCAGGTGCATTTACGCCTTCTACATCAGATAAGACGGGCCATGGGTGTTTTTCAGCAAATCGCCGCTTCCGGCTTCAGGACCGTTGACCTTGTCATCGTCCTGGTATATCTCGCGGTGCTCATATCTCTCGGCCTTTTCCTCGGACGCAACAAGAAAGGCCATCAGAAGAGCGCAAGTGACTATTTCCTCGCAGGCAACAGCCTGACATGGTGGGCTGTGGGCGCTTCGCTCATAGCGGCCAACATCTCCGCGGAGCAGTTCATCGGCATGTCCGGTACCAGCTACGCAGACGGCATCGCCACCGCCGCATATGAGCTCATGGCTGCGGTGACCCTCGTCGTCATCGGCAAGTTCCTGCTGCCTGTGATGCTTAAGCGCAAGATCTTCACCATCCCGCAGTTCCTCCGCGAACGCTACACGGACGGGGTCGGCCTTGCATTCTCCATCTTGTGGCTTTTCCTCTATGTGTTCGTCAACCTGACTTCCGTGGCATGGCTCGGAGCCCTCGCCATCGAGCAGATTCTCGGCCTGCAGGGCGCTACGCTAGTCGTCGGCGGCTTCTCCATCTCCATGAGGATGGTGATTGTGCTGCTGCTCTTCATAATCGCCGGAGTCTACTCTATCTACGGAGGTCTTGCATCTGTCGCATGGACCGATGTGCTGCAGGTGTTCTTCCTTGTCGGAGGCGGTCTGGTGACGGCATACTTCGCCCTCAGGGCTGTCGGTGACGGCGCCGGGGCTCTCGCCGGTCTGAACAATCTTTTCGCGGACCTCACCAGCGGTGAACATCTCAATGACAGCCACCTGCACCTTGTGATCCAGGAAAGCCACGGGGCAAGCGCCTTCGCCAATGTCCCTGGTATCGCGGCCGTCGTGGGCGGCGTATGGCTCACCAATCTCGGTTACTGGGGCTTCAACCAGTACATCATCCAGAAGGGTCTTGCCGCCAAGAGCGTGGACGAGGCGCAGAAGGGTCTGGTGTTCGCCGGGTTCCTCAAGATACTCATCCCTTTCATCGTGGTTCTCCCGGGCATCTGCGCATATTACATCTCGCTCCGTCCGGAGCTGCTCAACGGCTTGCAGGGCTCGATCAATGTGGCGGATGACGCATATCCGTGGCTTGTCCGCAACTTCACCCCTACCGGTGTCAAGGGCCTGACTTTCGCCGCGCTTTCCGCGGCCATCATATCTTCCCTGGCGTCCATGTTCAACAGTACTTCCACCCTCTTTACGATGGATATCTACAAGAAGTACATCAACAAAGACGCTTCTGACAAGAAACTTGTCAGAGTCGGCCGCCTCACTTCGCTTGCCGCCCTGGTGATTGCCGCTGTCGCGGTAGAACCTCTCCTCGGCAGCCTTGACCAGGCGTTCCAGTACATTCAGGAGTATTCCGGATTCATCTATCCCGGCATCATTGTGGTGTTCGGTCTCGGTCTGTTGTGGAAGCGAGCATCCAGCCGTGCCGCAGTGTGGACTGCCATCATCACCATACCTCTCGGGGTGTTGTTCAAGATTTTCCTCGGCGGTGTGCCGTTCCAGCTCAGGGCCGGTTATATCTTCATCATCCTGCTCGCCTTCTTCGTGCTGATGTCGCTTGTCGACAAGAAGTTCGTCGCGGTCGAGCTTCCTGAGCAGAAAGACCGTGAGACTATGGTCAAGTGGGCCCGCAGGATGGGCCTCGCCGGCCTTTTCTTCGTGGTTCTTGCTCTCGTGGTGATTGTCTGGGGCGCTCTGCTTCCTGATTCTGCGACGCCTGAGAACAACTTTGTCGCCTATCTCAACGATATCGGCTTCCAGGCGTTCATATTCTTCGGCGTCCTTGTCGGCGGACAGGCCATCTGGCTCTACAGCGACGCGCGTGACAAGAAGGCCGACCCTAAGGCCCTGCCGGTGGATCTGAAACTCTTCCATACCAGCAAGTCATACAATGTCTGGGCGGCCGTGATCTGCGCGCTCGTGGCGGCGCTCTATATAATACTTTGGTAATATGCTCGAAGAACTTAAAGACAAAGTCTGCCGGGCCAACCTCGACCTTGTCAGGCACGGGCTGGTGCTTTTCACCTGGGGCAATGTTTCTGCCATAGACCGCGAGAGCGGGCTGGTGGTGATAAAGCCGTCAGGGGTGAGCTATGACGACATGAAGCCGGAAGACATGGTCGTGGTGGACCTTGACGGCAAGGTGGTCGAGGGCCGTCTAAACCCCTCATCTGACACTCCGACGCATGTCGTGCTCTATAAGGCCTTCCCTCAGGCGGGGGGAGTGGTGCATACCCATTCCACCTATGCCACGTCCTGGGCGCAGGCCGGGCTGGACATCCCGAATATCGGCACGACGCATGCGGACTATTTCCACGACGCGGTGCCTTGCACACCGGACATGACCGAATCCGAGGTCAAGGGTGAATATGAACTCGAGACGGGCAATGTCATCGTGCGCCGTTTCGAGGGCCTGAACCCCGTGCATACTCCGGGCGTGCTGGTCAAGAACCACGGCCCGTTCACCTGGGGCAAGGATGCGGACGAGGCCGTCTACAACGCAGTGGTCCTGGAGCAGGTGGCCAAGATGGCCAGCATCTCATTCGGGATCAACCCCGCTCTCACGATGAACCCGCTGCTGATCGAGAAGCATTTCTCCCGGAAACATGGACCGGGGGCGTATTATGGACAAATCAAAAAGAAATGAATCATGATAAAAGCATTTGACAATCTTGAAGTCTGGTTTGTGACCGGAGCCCAGCTGCTCTATGGCGGAGATGCCGTCGTGCAGGTGGATGGACATTCACAGAAGATGGTGGACGGGATGAACGCCTCCGGCATACTTCCCGTGAAACTCGTATACAAGGGGACGGCCAATTCGTCTGCAGAAGTCGCCGATGTGATGAGCCGCGCCGAGGCTGAGCCGAAGTGCATCGGCGTGATCGCCTGGATGCACACTTTCTCGCCTGCCAAGATGTGGATCCATGGACTCCAGAGGCTCCGCAAGCCTCTCCTCCATCTCCACACCCAGTTCAACGAGGAGATTCCTTGGGACAGCATGGACATGGATTTCATGAACCTCAACCAGAGCGCCCACGGAGACAGGGAGTTCGGACACATACTCGCGAGGATGCGCAAGCCTCACAAGACTGTGGTCGGCTATTGGAAGGATCCTCAGACCCTCGGACATATCGCCGTATGGGAGAGAGTGGCCGCGGCGTGGGCCGACGCCCAGGACTGCCGCGTCATCCGTTTCGGCGACCAGATGAACAATGTGGCCGTGACTGACGGAGACAAGGTGGAGGCCGAGATGAGGCTCGGGTATCATGTGGACTATATGCCGTTCAGCTCTGTGATGCCTTATTTCGACGCTGTGGCGGATGCCGACGTGGATGCGCTTGTCGCGGAATATTTCAGACTTTATGAGCATGACGCGTCCCTTGAGGACAAGTCGGGCGTCGCCTATAGGAAGGTGTGGAATTCCGCCAAGGCTGAGCTTACGCTTCGGGCTGTCCTCAAGGACACCGGAGCCAAGTGCTTCACCACCAACTTCGATGACCTCGGAGATGTGGATGTGGAGAAGACGGGCCGCGGTTTTGACCAGATTCCGGGCCTTGCGTCCCAGCGTCTCATGGCTGAAGGGTATGGTTTCGGTGCGGAGGGTGACTGGAAGACGGCCGCTCTCTACCGTTCCGTATGGTATATGAGCCAGGGCCTTGAGGGCGGATGCTCTTTCCTCGAGGACTACACTCTTAATTTCGACGGCGCGCGTTCCGCCATCCTGCAGTCCCACATGCTTGAGGTGTGCCCGCTCATCGCGGCGTCAAGGCCTCGCCTGGAAGTGCACGAACTCGGCATCGGTGTGCGCAAGACTCCGACGGCTCGCCTTGTCTTCACCAGCAAGACAGGCAGGGGAATCGCGGCTACAGTAGTGGACATGGGAAATCGTTTCCGCCTCATCGCCGCAGATGTGGAGTGCATCAAGCCGAAGCCGCTTCCTAAACTTCCTGTGGCCTCGGCCCTCTGGATCCCGATGCCTGATTTCGAGGTCGGCGCGGCTGCCTGGATTATCGCCGGCGGCACACACCACTCGGCTTTCTCATACAGCCTTACGGCTGAATACTGGGAGGACTATGCCGAAATCGCAGACATCGAGATGCTCCATATCAGCGAGAAGACCACGATTCCGGAGTTCAAGAAAGAGCTTCGCTACAATGAGGTCTATTATATGCTTGACAAAGCCCTCAAATAATGGATACGCTCAAGGCCAAAGAACTTGTCGCTTCCGGCAAGGCGATACTCGGTATAGAACTCGGGTCGACGAGGATCAAGTCTGTCCTGATCGGCTCGGACAACCACCCCGTAGCCCAGGGCAGTTATACTTGGGAGAACCAGCTTGTTGACGGTCTGTGGACATATGGCATCGATGAGATCTGGTCAGGACTTCAGGCTTCGTACGCGGATCTCTGCTCTGATGTGCGCTCCCGCTACGGTGTCGAGCTGGAGCGTCTGGCCGGGATAGGCATCAGCGCCATGATGCACGGATACATGCCGTTCGGCAAGGACGGCAATATCCTCGTGCCTTTCCGCACCTGGCGCAACACCAACACAGGGCGGGCCGCCCGCGAACTCTCTGAGCTCTTCGACTTCAACATACCGCTCCGCTGGAGCATTTCGCACCTCTATCAGGCCATTCTTGACGGTGAGGAGCATGTCGGCAGGATTGACTTTCTCACCACTCTCGCCGGCTACATCCATTGGCAGCTCAGCGGCCGCCGCGTGCTCGGCATAGGCGACGCTTCCGGTATGCTGCCTGTCGATTCCGAGGCTGGGGACTATTCTGAGGAGATGATGGGTAAATTCGATGATCTCGTGTCTTCCAAGGGTTTCCCGTGGAAACTCAGGGACATCCTGCCTAAGGCCCTTATGGCCGGTGAGGATGCCGGATATCTCACGGAAGCCGGCGCGATGAAACTCGACCCTAGCGGAAGACTCAAGGCCGGAGTGCCGATGTGTCCGCCGGAGGGTGACGCCGGTACTGGTATGGTCGCCACCAATGCCGTCCGCAAGCGCACCGGCAATGTGTCCGCCGGCACTTCTTCGTTCTCGATGATAGTGCTGGAGAAGCCGCTCTCACGCCCGTACGAGGTGATTGACATGGTGACTACTCCGGACGGCAGTCCGGTGGCCATGGTGCACTGCAACAACTGCACCTCTGAGTTCAACGAGTGGGTCAGGATGTTCGGAGACTTCCAGAAGCTGCTCGGCGTCCCGACGGATGAGTCCGGGCTCTTCAACAGGCTTTTCAACCATGCCCTTGAGGGTGATCCTGACTGCGGGGGGCTGGTGGCCTACAACTATGTGTCCGGCGAGCCTGTGACCGGGTTCTCAGACGGGCGGCCGCTCTTCGTGCGCTCCGCTTCGGACAAGTTCAATCTGGCCAATTTCCTCCGTGCCCAGCTCTATGCCGCTGTCGCGGTGCTCAAGATAGGCAACGATTTGCTTTTCAGGGAGGAGAAGGTGGAAGTTGACAGGATTTCGGCTCACGGGGGCTTCTTCAAGACTCCTGAGGTGGGGCAGCGTATCCTCGCCGCCGCGTTGAATTCGCCGATTTTCGTGATGGAGACGGCCGGGGAGGGCGGAGCCTGGGGCATCGCCCTGCTGGCGAGGTATCGCGTCGACAATCCTGACGCCCTGAGCCTTGAGGACTATCTGGACAAGTGTGTCTTTGTCGGTGACGGCGGGGTTGAGGTCATCCCTTCCGAGAAGGAGGTGGAGGGCTTCGATAAGTACATTGCCAATTATAAGGCCTGTCTTCCTGTTGAGGGCGCGGCCGTGGAGGCGAAGAGGTGAGCGGCTCGCAGCTCTGGGATCCTCTGAGAAAAAAGAACGTCACTGCCACGCCTGAAGAACAGGTGCGGCAGTGGTTCATTATACAACTCAGGGACAGGTTCGGCGTTCCGGCCCATCTGATGATGAGCGAGGTGGGTTTCCGTTTCGGCGACAAGCCTTACCGGGCCGACATACTGGTATATGACCGTAATGCCGCTCCGCTTGCCGTGGTTGAGTGCAAGAGGCCGGATGTCCCGATAGACGGGAAGGTGATAGAACAGGCGATGCGCTACAATTCCGTGCTCGGTGTACGGTTTTTGGTGCTGACAAACGGAAATTTGACCTATCTTTACAAGTTGGAATCGGGGAACTTCGTCCCGTGCGACAGTTTCCCTTCCTACGAGGAGATGATATGTCAATTGTAACGCAATTTTTGGAAAAGCCGATTTTCCGGATTCTGGGGGAGGTCGCGGCTGAAAGGAAGGTGAGAGCCTTCGTGATAGGTGGATATGTCAGGGACTGCTTTCTGGGTCGTCCCTGCAATGATATTGATGTGGTGGTGGAGGGAAGCGGAATCGATTTCGCCGAGGCTGTCGGCAAGCGTCTCCACAAGAGGGTCTCGTATTTCAAGAACTTCGGGACCGCGATGCTCCGCTTCGAGGGCGACGAGATTGAGTTTGTCGGCGCCCGCAAGGAATCCTACAGGCGGGAATCGCGCAAGCCTATAGTCGAGGACGGGACCATAGAGGATGACCAGATGCGGAGGGATTTCACCATCAATGCGATGGCGTTTTCTCTGCAGAAGGACGATTTCGGTGCGCTGATAGACCCTTTCGGCGGGATACGCGACCTTGCAGCCGGCATTATCCGCACCCCTCTGGATCCCGACACGACCTATTCTGATGACCCGCTGCGTATGTTGCGTGCTGTGCGCTTCGCGGCGAAGCTCTCTACCAAGGATTTGACTTTCAGGATTGTGCCGGAGTCGATGGAGTCGATGCGCCGTATGGCGGACAGGCTCAGCATACTCTCCCGTGAGAGGATTGCCGAGGAACTTGACAAGATGCTGGTCACAGACCGCCCGTCTCTTGCTTTCCATCTTCTTGACTCCGCCGAACTCCTGCCTCGCATACTGCCGGAGCTGTCGGCCCTCAAGGGTGTCGAGACCGTGGACGGCCGGGGACATAAGGACAATTTCGCTCACACGCTTGCCGTGACGGACAATATCCGCCGCGAGGATGTCGCCCCGCAGGAAGGCCGCGACCACTTGCTCTGGCTGCGTTGGGCGGCTCTTCTGCACGACATCGGCAAGCCGGCGAGCAAGCGCTATGACAAGGCCGCAGGGTGGACGTTCCACGGCCACGATGTGATAGGCGCGAGGATGGTGCCTCCGATTTTCCGCCGTCTGGCCCTGTCCATGGACGAGATGAAATATGTCTCGAAGCTGGTGCGGCTGCATCTCAGGCCCATAGCCCTTGTGGATGACGGGGTGACTGATTCCGCCGTGCGCCGCCTGCTCTTCGATGCCGGCGATGACATAGACGACCTTATGCTGCTCTGCAATGCCGACATCACCTCCAAGAACGAGACCAAGGTCGCTAGAATCAAGGCCAATTTTGAGCTCGTGAGGCGCAAGCTCGTGGAGGTGGAGGAGAAAGACGCCATCCGCAACTTCAAGAATCCGATAAGCGGGGAATATGTGATGCAGGTCTACGGCATACCTCCGTGCAAGGAGATCGGGGAGCTCAAGGAGATGGTCAAGGAGGCTATCCTTGACGGCGTGATAGGCAATGACTTCGCCGAAGCGGACGCGTATATGCGTCTCCGCGCTCCGGAACTCGGCCTCAACGCCGTGGACCGGTGATGCGCGACAAGTACATAGAGTATCTCAGGGCCATAAGGCGCTATTCCCCGAGAACCTGCGCGATTTATGGCGATGCCGTGGATGATTTCCTGGCCTTTTCGGGCTATGACGGGAAGGAGCCTCTGTCTTCATACATGAATGTCCAGACTCTACGCTCGTACGAGGTGCATCTGATGGACGGGCGGAAAGAGTCCGCCAAGACAGTCTCGCTCCATCTCAGCGCGCTGAGCGGCTTCTGCCGTTTCCTGATGAAGGAGGGCGTCATCGGCTCCAACCCCGTCAGGATGTTGAAGAAGCCCCGTCAGGAGAAGCGTCTGCCGGAGTTTTTCCGCCGCGATGCCATGGAAAAGTATTTCAGCGCCACGGCTAATGTCCCGGAGTCCGGCTCTTACGAGGCCGCGCTCCGCAGGCTGATTGTCAGTTTCCTGTATTGTACGGGGCTGCGTCGGGCCGAACTGGCGTCTCTTGACAGGGAGTCTCTGGACATGGGCCGCAGGGTGGTCCGTGTCCGTGGGAAGGGCGGCAAGATGAGGGAGGCCCCTCTGACCGCGACTCTGTACGGCGAGCTGCAATTGTATCTGAAGTCTTTGGAGGCTTTGGAGTGTGCCGACCTGCGCCCGGAGGCCCCTCTCCTCCAGACCCCTAGAGGCGCGAGGCTTTATCCGATGTTCATAGACCGTGCTGTCAAAAGGGAATTGGGCGTGGACGGCGGAGTGAGCGGCCGGAAGTCTCCCCACATGCTCCGGCATACGCTCGCCACAGAACTTCTGGAGGACGGCACAGACCTGAATTCCATCAAGGAACTCCTCGGGCATTCTTCCCTCGCGGCGACCCAGGTCTATACCCACACCAGCATAGAGCGCCTGCGGGCTGTTTATGACAAGGCTCATCCCCGGGCCAAGGAAGAGTCCGCGGAAGGGGAGTAGTCCGCCTTGCGGCGCGGAGGGGCAGAGGAAGATTATCTGAGAAAATAGTCCATTCCTATGTGTTGTCTCGATTTTTTGTTATATTTACAGAAGTTAACAGCCCGGTTTCGGGCAAAAAACGGAACAACTATGGAGATTAAGCTCAAATCCCTGAAATTCGATGCCGGTGAGAAACTCACCGCGTTCGTCGAGAAGAAAGTCTCACGCCTCTCAAAATTCTTTGACGGCGTGGCAGATGAAGCCGAAGTGTCACTTGAGGACACCAAGGACGGCAAGAAAGCAAGAATCCAGATTCGCATTCCGGGAGACACTCTCATCATCGAAAGAGTCGCCGACACTTTCGAGAACGCCGTGACAGGCTGCGTGGATGCGATGAAAGAAAAACTCACCCGCACCAAAGAGAAGAAATACGAGAAATAGCCTCAAAGGCTGACAATTCTGGCGCATAGCTCGACGAGCAGTTCGTCGGCCGCGGCAGTTCCACCGTCCCCTCCCTTGGCGAGGTGGTCATATCGGCACAGCATCGATATCGCCTCCATAGCCTTAGGGAGGGGATAGTTTTTGACGGCCGTGTCGTATTCTCGGTAGAAATAAGGACTCACTCCGGCCAGCACTCTGGCCTTGTCTTCCGCCGAGGGTCTCGGATTCTCTCGCAGGAGGGCGCCATATCGCAGTATGCGGTTGAAATTCATGAAGATGGCGCTGATTGCCGGTGGGAGGTAGAATCTTGCATCCGAGGATATGGCTTCGGCGATGCGTATCGCTTTCGGGGCGTCTTTGAGCGAGAGGGCTTTCGTGAGCTCGAATATGCTGAACTGTCTGGAGATCCCGACATTCCGCTCGATGTCTTCTGCGCTGACTTCTTTGGCCCCCTCGGGCAGGTTTTTCAGGAGTTTGTCCGTCTCGATCGCGATCTTGGAGAGATCAGTGCCGGCATATTCCCCGAGCATGGCTGCCGCCTGCGGGGAGATGCCAAGACCTCTTCCCCGATAGTAGGAGGATATCCAGGAGGCTATCTCATAATCTCTTATGGCAGGTGAATCAACCACGACCCCGTTCTTCTGTACGGACTTGTACAGGGCCTTGCGTTTGTCTGCGGCGGCTTTGCGCATGAGAAGGACGAGCACTGTGCTCTCCAGCGGGGCGCTGCAGTAGGTGGCCATCCCTTCAAGGTCCGGCATCATCTGCGCTTCCTTCACGACGATCAGCTGCCTGTCGGCCATCATCGGATATTGCCTCGCGGCCGCCGTTATCTGGGCCGCATCGACATCCGCACCGAAGCGGACCGTCTCGTTGAAGTCCTTGTCGCTTTGCGGAATGCAGTTCTCGAGTATGGCGTTGCAGACCATTTCGGGGTAATACGGCTCATCGCCCATCAGGAGGTACACGGGCTTGAAGACACCGTTCCTGATGTCTGTTACAATTTGTTCGCAGAGTGTTCCAATGTTGACTGATGACTTGGCCATAATGTGCGAAATTACTGATTTTTTCCTAATTTTGTGAAGTTTGACTGCATAAAAGACACGAACCAGATGAACAGACTTAATTCTATTTTGTTGGCAGGCATATGCCTGCTCGGTCCCGTGGGCCTGAGCGCCCAGGACGCGACCATCCGCATCCACGACGCCGGCACAGGAGTCACCATTCCGGCAGAAATCTACGGACAGTTCTCCGAGCATCTCGGGCGCTGCATTTACGGCGGCCTTTGGGTAGGGGAGGATTCTGACGTACCTAATGTGAACGGATACCGCAAGGATGTATTCGATGCTCTGAAGGCTCTCAAGGTTCCGGTGATGCGCTGGCCTGGCGGATGCTTCGCCGATGACTACCACTGGATGGACGGAATCGGCCCTCAGGAGAAGCGTGCGTACATTTCCAACAACAACTGGGGCGGCACGCTTGAGGACAACAGTTTCGGCACCCACGAGTTCCTCAATCTCTGCGAGATGCTGGACATCGAGCCTTACATCAGCGGCAACGTGGGCAGCGGCAGCGTGGAGGAGATGGCCAAGTGGGTCGAGTACATGACCTCCGACGCCAAGAGCACCATGGCCGACCTTCGTCGCGCCAACGGGCGGCAGGAGCCATGGAAGGTGAAGTATTTCGGAATCGGCAACGAGGCCTGGGGCTGCGGCGGCAACATGACACCGGAGTACTACAGCGACCTTTACCGCCGCTATGCCACATATCTCCGCGACTACAGCGGCAACCGCCTCTACAAGATCGCCAGCGGCGCGTCTGACTACGATTACAACTGGACGCGCGTGCTGATGAAGAACATCGGCCGCAAGGGCATGAAGGGCATCTCCCTCCACTACTACACCGTCATCAACTGGCGCGACAAGGGTGCGGCGACCAAGTTCTCCGACAAGGAGTATTACAACATCCTCTCCAAGAGCATAGAGATCGAGGATGTGCTCAAGAAGCATATAGACATCATGGATGAGCTTGACCCTCAGGGCAATGTCGATCTCCTTCTGGACGAATGGGGGACCTGGTACAATGTGGAGCCGGGCACCAATCCGGGGCATCTGTACCAGCAGAACACCATGCGCGACGCCATCGTGGCGGCTCTCAATTTTGACATATTCCACAAGTACACCCGCCGCCTGAAGATGGCCAATATCGCTCAGGTCGTGAATGTGCTGCAGGCAATGATACTCACGAACGAGAAGGAGATGGTGCTCACTCCGACATACCATGTGTTCGAGATGTACAATGTCCATCAGGACGCCGAGTACCTCGCAGCCGACTGTCTCACCCCGAAGACGGCATGCGACCGCAAGGTGGATGTGCCTCAGGTGGACGTGACCGCTTCCCGCAAGGACGGCATGATGAACATCTCCCTTGTCAACACCGACCTCAAGAAGCCGATGAAGGTCCTCGTGGCCTTTGACAGCCCTAAAGCGGTGTCCGAGGTGCTTTCAGCGCGCGTGCTGACATCAGGGGACGCCCGCGACTACAATGATTTCGGAAGCGCTGACAAGGTGGCTCCCGCCGCGTTCAAGGCCTACAAGCTTACCAAGGCCGGACTTGAGGTGACACTGCCTCCTTGCTCCGTAGTGGCGCTCAGTGCGAAGTAGCCTGACATTTAACAAATTTTTAAGAAAAAGTCGCCTTGTATAAGGCGATTTTTTCTATTTTTGCGCCATGTCTATAATTGAATGCAGGAACGTTACCAAGCGTTTCGGAGAGAAGACTGCCATTGAGGGCATCAATCTCCAGATACCGGAAGGCCGGATTTTCGGTCTGCTCGGCCCGAACGGAGCCGGAAAAACTACCCTTATACGTATAATCAACCGCATCACCATCCCCACTGCGGGGGAAGTCCTGTTCAAAGGCGTGCCCATAACCCAGGGCGATGTCGAGAAAATCGGGTATATGCCCGAGGAGCGCGGACTTTATCGCAAGATGAAAGTGGGCGAGCAGGCGATGTTCCTGGCCCAGTTGAAGGGGATGAGCGCCTCGGAGGCCAGAAAAGCCCTCAAGGAATGGTTCATCCGCTTCGGAATCGAGAGCTGGTGGGACAAGAAGATCGAGGAACTTTCCAAGGGAATGGCGCAGAAAGTCCAGTTCATCACCACAGTGGTGCACAAGCCTTCCCTCATGATACTCGATGAGCCGTTCTCCGGTTTCGACCCTGTCAACGCCGAGCTTATCCGTCATGAGATACTTCGCCTCAAGGACGAGGGCGCGACGATCGTGCTGTCAACCCACAACATGGAATCGGTGGAGGAGCTCTGCGATGAGATCGCCCTGATCAACAAGTCACACCTCGTGATAACGGGCGGCGTGGACGACATCCGCCGCCGTTACGGCAACAACAATGTGGAGCTTGTCTATACGGACGGGGACGGCAGGCACACCGAGGTGCTTCCGAGGGAGACCGACGGGGCTTCGACCCTCAGGACATACCTTGACAAGGGTGTGCAGGTCAATTCATACCGGGAACTGATGCCGCGCATGAACGACATATTCATCAAACTTGTAACAGAAGGGGAGGATTCAAAATGAACTTCAGAACTATACGTCTGGTGATCAACCGCGAGTACATGACTCGCGTGAGGAAGAAGAGCTTCCTTCTGATCACTTTCATCACACCGGTTCTTTTCGCGGCGCTGTGCTTCCTGCCGGCGCTGATAATGATGAACACCAAGGAGGCGGCCAAGAAGATTTCCGTCGTGGACAGGTCCGGGATAGTGATTCCCGCTCTCACTGATTCGGAGAGCATGACCATCACGGATTGCAGCGGGATGTCGCTTGACTCTCTGAAGTCAAATCTCGCCGCGCTCGGATATGATGCGGTGCTCTCGATCTCTCCTGTCGACTCCTCCAGGTCAGTGACGGCCGAGGTGTATTCTCTGAAGCCTCTCGGGGTGGATCTCTCCGAAAGTCTGGGCAGCAAGATAAACGCCGCCGTCGAGTCATACAGGGTGGCTTCCTACAATATAGCCGGTCTGGACAGGATAATGCAGGAGGTCAAGCCGGGCATAAGGCTCAAGACATATACCCTCGGCGCGGACGGAGAGGAGAAAATCTCCGAGTCGGGCGTGTATATGCTGGTGTCCATGCTTCTCGGCATGGTCATCTATATGTTCATCGCGATGTTCGGAGGCATGGTGTCTTCTTCCGTGATTGAGGAGAAGTCAAGCAGGGTGGTCGAGGTGCTTATCAGCTCCGTCAAGGCGACTGAACTGATGTTCGGCAAGATCATCGGCATCGCGTTTGTGGCTCTGACCCAGTTCTTCCTGTGGATAGTGCTGACATTCGCGATAGTGGGGATTGTGGGAGCTGTGGCCGGTCCGGGACTCCTTTCCGGTGCCGACCCTGCGGAACTGATGCAGATGAGCGGTGCCGCGGCGGGACAGATGGCTTCGCAGATGCCGGAGACGGGAGATCTGGGCGTCATTCTCTCTTCACTTGCGAATATGCACCTCGGACAGATACTCGTATGCTTTGTGCTGTTCTTCGTCCTCGGGTACATGTTGTACGCGTCGCTTTTCGCCGCCATAGGTTCGGCTGTCGAGAACGAGGGGGACAGCAATCAGCTTATGCTGCCTGTGACGATTCCTCTTCTCCTGGGATTCTTCATCGCGATCTACGCTTTCAAGGCTCCGGACAGCGCCCTTGTCGTCTGGGGCTCGATGATTCCGTTCACGTCACCTATAGTGATGCTGGCGCGTCTTCCTTTCGGCGTTCCGGGCTGGCAGATAATCCTGTCCGTAGCGCTTCTCGTTGTCACGTTTGTCGCATGCGCCTGGATTTCGGCCAAGATTTATAAGGTTGGAATCCTGATGTTCGGCAAGAAGTCAGGCTGGAAAGACTTATGGAGATGGCTAAGACAAAAATAATGCTTCTTGCGGCCATGATGCCGCTGCTCCTGTGTTCCTGCGGGCGCAGTTACACCTGGGAGAAATTCGTTATGGACGCCGGCCGCACCGGGGTGACCGCTCCGGGAGCGGACAATGTCGCAGAGGCTTTGGGGACGGTAAATGACAGCTGTTACATCTCTCCGAACGGACGGATGTGGCCCGTAGGGTCTTCAACCTACGCTGTCGCTGCCGACCTTATCGCCGTACAGCCGCAGATGTCGCACCTCAAGGCTGTGGTGGCGCAATCCGCGCGTGAAATGAACCAGACACAGCCCGACGGAGACCTCTCCAACTGGATTGTCGACCATATTATGGAGGATGTCGCTGCTGCTGCACGGAGACGGGTGGATGTGGGAATCATCAATTCCGGAGGAATCCGGGTGGACATGCCCGCGGGCGATGTCATGCTGGACGACATAGTGTCCATGTTCCCGTTCCGCAATCATCTCTGCTATGTCGCACTCGCCGGTTCTGATCTCCTTGAGGTGTTCCGGGGGATGGCTTCACGCAGGGTGCAGCCTTTCGGCGGCGCCCGGCTCGTGGTGGAAGACGGCAGGGTTGACACCCTGCTTGTCGGCGGCGCCCCGATAGATCCCGAGAAGGTCTACGGGCTTGCCACCGTCGATTTCCTTCTGGACGGAGGTGACGGCCTTACCCTTGCCAAGAATGCCAAAGAGCTTATAATCACAGATAAGCTGGTGGTTGATTCCATGCTGCCTTTCGTTGAGTCCTACAGGAAGGACGGGCGGCTTATTGAAAGTGCTCCGGACGGACGTTTCATAATCAGGAGGAACGCGAAATGATGAAGAAGATATTCGCCATATCGGCGCTGCTGATTGCGCTGGCCGGCTGCAAGAGCGAGCCGCGCCTTGTGATAGTCCACACCAACGATACCCACAGCCATTTCGAGCCCCTGCGTACCGGCCCTCAGGCGGGGCAGGGCGGTGTCATAGAACGTGCGGCCTTCGTGGACTCTGTCCGCAATGTTTATGGTGCTGACCGCGTCCTCCTGCTGCACGCCGGAGACTTCAGCCAGGGGACCTCTTACTTCACGGAGCTGAAAGGCCGGCTGGAACCGGCTGTCATAAATGATATGCGCTATGACTGCGTCGCTTTGGGCAACCACGAGTTCGACAACGACATCGAGGACCTCACCGAGCGGCTCGCAATGCTTGATAACACTTCTGTTATATCGGCTAACATAGATGTTTCACAGTTTGATCTTGCGAACTATGTGACTCCTTATGCGATATTGGAGCGCGGTGGGATGAAGATAGGCATAATAGGCCTGGAAGCGGATCTCTCGACGAATGTGAGCGCAACGGTTTCATCCCGTTTCCAGCAGCTGGACAATGTGGAGGTGACCAACAGATGGGCCGACCATCTGCATTTCGATGAGAAATGCGACATGATTATACTCCTGTCCCATCTCGGGTATGACAATGACCAGGCGCTCATACCGCAGACAAGCCACATTGACCTCGTCGTCGGCGGACACAGCCATACTTTTGTGGATGACTTCATCTATGTCGCGGACAGAGACGGGCGCAAGGTTCCTGTCATCACGGACGGGTGCTGGGGCCTCGAGATGGGCGTCATTTATGTCCGTTGAGCATCTTGCGGCAGATATTGAATATCCTGCTCTCCGTCCTGTAGTATGAGATGTCGAAGCAGCTGCACTCGAGATGCTTTCCTGTCTTGTGTACGCCGGTGAAGCAGGCCGGGTCGAAGCCCTCTGAAGACAGGTAGTCCAGCCTGGCGCCTCTCGAGTTGTCATTGAGCAGGCTTTCAAGGATTTCATAGTTCCTTGAGAGCCTGTTTATTATTTCCGCCTTGTACTTGCGTATTTCCTGATATTTGCGGTTGTTGTAGCTGTTCTTGCAGCTCAGGCAGCAGAATTTCTTGCCTTTCCGCCCGTTGAGGCTTTCTCCGCACTCAAGGCAGGTCTCTTCTTTTCTGATTATATATGCCATAGTCTGTTTTTGGTTTGTCTCCAAATTTTGGGAATTGATTCCGTTATTGCAAGGATTGACATAAAAGATACGGACGGTTTTTCTGTTTCTGTTGCAAAGAATTATTCTTGGTACCTGAAAAGAAAAAGTTTTATCTGTTTCTTTTGCGACGGAGCGGAATATTCTGCTTTACTTTGCTGCCGGGATGAGGACCGCGCGGCCTTGCTCCCGGAACTTGAATAGAAAAACTTATATGGAACAATTGAACAGAATCGAACTGCGGGGAACCGTAGGAAGCATCAGGCTTCAGACTTTTTCGGACAACATGGTGGCGCGTCTGACTCTTGCCACGAATTTCGCCTACAAGGACAAGGAGGGGGCGGCCACGATCGATACGAGCTGGCACAGCATCCTCGCGCGGGAAGGCCGTAACATCCACGATCTGGACAAAATCACCAGAGGCACGAAACTCTATGTGCAGGGCCGGCTGAGGTACCAGAAGTATACAGGCAACGACGGGGTGGAGAGGACGTCCGCTGACATAGTGGCCAGCAGACTTGTCATCCTTGACGGGGATGAGTCTCTGCAGTATGAGATGTAGATTCCGGGCCCTCTCTCTCGCCCTGCCTGTGCTTTTGTGCCTTGGATGCGCTTCCTCGCGGAAAATGGCCGGGGTGAGGGGGGACGCTCTCGCCGCCTCGATAAGGCTGCCGGAGGAGGCTACGGCATCTTACCGCGCCCCGGCCTGTCTTTCTGATGACCGCAAGGGCGATACCCTCAAGGTGACCGGACTTGACGGCCGGGAAGTCTTCATCATGAAGGCGGTGCGGGACTCGGCGAGCGGGGACATGGTCGCTACGGAACAGCTGGATGCGGCTATGGTCACGGCGCGATTCCGCAATGTGGCGGAGCGCAACGGCTTTGTCGACATAGAGTTCCAGGTCGTGGTGCCGGAGCGGATGACGGACTCCAAGTGGCAGCTCCGCCTCTATCCGGAGATGGACATCCTCGGGGAGAGACGGGACCTTGATGACCTGATAGTCACGGGGAGCGCCTATCGCAAAGCCCAATTGCGCGGTTATCAGCATTATCAGCGCTTTCTGGACAGGATTGTCAGCGACAGCCTGAAACTTATAGATGTCAGGAGTCTGGAAGTCTTCATCGCCCGCAATATCCCGCAGTTGTATGCCTTCCGAAATGACAGCAGTTATGTCTCGGATGAGGAGTTCGAGAGCGTCTATGGGGTTTCCAGACAGCAGGCCATCGAGCACTATACCAGTGATTATCTGCTGTGGCGCAACCGCAGGCTTGGCTCGATGCGCGAGAAGATGTGGCATCGTTATGTCAAATCGCCGATTGTCACCGAAGGAGTCCGTCTTGACACTGTGCTTCGCAGCCCGGGCGGGGAATTCATATATGACTATGTCCAGCGGGTGCGTACGCGCCCTTCCCTCAGAAAAGTGGATGTCAGTCTGTCTGGGGAGATATTTGAGGGGGACAGGCGGCTTTATACTGTGCCCCAGTCGCCGCCGCTGACTTTCTACATAAGTTCGGTGAGCACTTTTGCTGACACGAGCCCGCGGTATCTGACCAAGGTGATTTCCCGTAACGTACAGGTTGACGCCGTGAGCCGTATCGCTTTCAGGACAGGCCGGAGCGGGATAGATGAGGGGATGGACGGCAACAGGGCGGAAATCGGCTCGATCAAGGCCCGTCTGAGGCGTCTTCTCGAGGATGAGGCCTTCGAGGTGGATTCCATCGTGATCGTCGCTTCGGCCTCGCCGGAGGGGCGTTTCAGAAGCAATGCCGACCTGTCATACAGACGGGCGGAGAGCGTGTCGGAGTATTTTTCGAGATATGTTGAATATGTAAAGGATTCCCTGCGCAGGGAGCAGGGGCTCTTCATCAGTGTGGGGGATGATTTGTCGGAGTCGGGCATGAAGGGTTCTTCCGGACCTCGCAGGGACATCCGCTTCCTCTCAAGAAGCGGCGGAGAGAACTGGCTTGAGTTGGACAGGCTTGTGGAGACGGATACGGTTCTGTCCGCCGCGGGGAGGAAGTCATATTTCGCGCTCGCAGATGTCGCCGACCCGGACAGGCGTGAGGCGGAGTTGCGGAAAAGCCCGGATTACGGCCATATAAGAGAGAGACTGTATCCGGCTCTCCGGACGGTGAACTTCAAGTTCTGTCTCCATCGTAAAGGCATGCAGAAGGATACGGTGCACACGACCGTCATCGACAGCTGCTATATGCGTGGAGTACAGGCTCTGCTGGATCACGACTACCTGACGGCTGTGGAGCTGCTCTCGCCATACCGGGATTTCAATACGGCGCTCGCGTGCCTGTCGCTTGACCGGAATGCCGCTGCATATGGCATTCTGGAAGAATGTGACCGGGATTCCCGGGTGAACTATCTGCTAGCCCTTGTCCATTCGCGGCAGGGGAGAGAGAGGGATGCGGTGGAGTGCTACCTGCGGGCCTGCGGACAGGATCCTTCGCTTGTCCATCGAGGCAATCTCGACCCGGAGATAGCCGCGCTGATACGAAAATATGATCTTCATGAAAAAATAGACCAAACCAATCAACAATCAATACAATGAAAAACTCAACAATTATCATTTTGGCCGCTTTTGCGGCATTGTCGTCCGCGGCCTGTTCCAAGCTTCAGGAGCCGGAAGCGGAGCGGTATGAAACAGGAGAAAAGTGCAGCCTCTCGCTTGATTTCTCCGGCGGGGTGGGCACCAGGGCCACCGGACAGACCGGAGCCAAGGAGTCAATGATCCAGAATGTGCAGGTGTTCGTGTTCCGCGCCGGTGCGGGGGCTGACGGCGGGCTCCTCGACGCCTGCAAGTCGGAGGGCTTTGGCACGGCCCTGAATTTCGATGCGTCGTCCGCCCCTTACTCCGGCCTGACGCTGGAGTGCACCGTCGGACAGAGGGAAATCTATGCCCTGGTCAATTGTGACAAGGACTACACCGTCGACGGCTCGGTGCTCAACAAGGCGGCCCTGCTGTCGAAGACCATAGCCCTCGGGAACACCGGAGCTGACCGCCTGTTCATGTCCGGAAGCGTCACCGCGACGCTGAAGCCTGGCAAGGAGACCCATAGCGTCACTGTCAGGAGAGCCTGCGCGGGCGTCGTGCTGGAGAGCGTCAAGAACGAGATGCTTGCCCGGGCCTACCGGAAGCCGGGGGCGTTCAAGATAAAGAAAGTTTATCTGACCAATGTCCCTGCGAGGGTGAACTTCGCTTTCAGCACATCTCCTTCATCTCTCTCTGATGCGGACTGGTATGCCAAGATGAAGGCCGAGACCAGGTCTTCACTGATTTATGATGATGTCAGCGGTGTCGTTCTGGATTATGGCAAGACCTACAATACTGTACACTCGCTGTATTCTTTCCCGAATGACTGCAAACCGGACACGGCTCCGGCCTGGAGCCCTCGCGCCACGCGCCTGGTGATAGAGGCCAGTTATGATGACGGTACCGTCGCGCACGACTTCTATTATCCGATAACGCTCTATAATGAGAGCGAAGGGAAAGGCCTTGAGGCCAACAAGCAGTATAAGGTCAATCTCACGATCCGCCGTCCCGGCTCCGACAGTCCTGACAAGCCGGTGGAGTTCGATGCCGTGACGGGATCCATCCATGTGGCTTCCTGGGAGAACGGCAAGGGATATACCGAAACCATCTGACGACCATGCGGACCTGTTGCCTTGGGGGCGCCGCTCTCTGTCTTTTCTTCTCCTTGCAGGCCATGACGGCCTGCTCGGTGAAGGAGGACAGGTCCGCCTGCCCTTGCTACGCGTCTGTGCTTGTCGAGGATTTCCTGCGTGCCGGTTTTTCTGATGCGCTGCTGTCTTTCAGCTCCGACAGACTTGTGCACAGGGAGAGCATACGCCTTGCCGAATTCGAGGATGACGCCTATGTCGCCAGCCTGGAGAGGAGGACCAACAGGGCTTCGCTTATCGCCGGCATGGCGCGTATGCGGATCCGAGGGGATTCCCTTCTGGTGCCATATGGACATCAGTCCGATCCGATATGGCTGTACAGCGAGAAATTCTTCTGCGACGGTGACTCCTATACGGTCACAGCCCGGCCGCACAAGCAGTTCTGCAGGCTCGAAATCCTGCTGAAGGGCTTGTCGGCGGAGGAGAGGACCGCCTGCACCTTCAGGGTCAAGGCCGGGTTCTGCGGCCTTGACCTGTACAGCAGGCGGGCCTTGGAGGGGGAATTCTGCGCGGAAGCCATACGCGGGCTTGACGGGGCTTTCTCGCTGCTCCTGCCCCGGCAGGGGGATGGGGGTATCCTGCTCGAAGCCTCCTGCGGGCAGCCGGAGACGGGCGCTCCGCTTGTCGTGGATGTGGCCGCCGCGCTTCGTGCCGCCGGTTATGACTGGTCTCTGGAAGACCTCAGGGATGTCAGCCTCACAGTGGACTATGCCAGGGCGGAAATCTCTTTGCGCATTCTCGACTGGAACGCTGACGACATTTATAAAGACATAATAATATGATTGGAAATGATATTATAAGGACCTTCTGTCCTATATGCCTGCTCGCTGGACTTGTGCTCGCCTCCTGTGAGCCGGAACTTCCGGGGAAGGTCAGATTCGAAGACGGCGGGCAGGACGGGACCAAGTCGCTGGCGCTCGAAATAGGACAGGATTGCTGGCCGGCCACGCGTTCGTCGCTTGGCGATGACGTGGAGAATCTGTTCAGCGGCGCGGTGCTGGCGGTGTATGATGCCGGTACCGGCATGCTGGACGCGGAGATCCGTATCGCACCGGAGGACTTGGGCGGGAAGGTTGAAGTCAGTCTCCCCGCGGGGAAGACCTACAATTTCTACCTCCTCGGCAATCTTTGGGAGCTCACTCCTGACGGCACCGGACGCGCTCCTGCCTTCCCTGTCTCCGAGAGCGGGGTGAAGTCCATCCAGTATCGCCTGGACGGAGGGGCCTTGCCGGATGGTTTCCGCAGGGAGAGCTTTTCGGATGTGGCCAAATACGGAATCCCCCTGTTCTGGGAGAAAAAGGGCGTTTCCGCGACTGCCGGACGGGTGACTGTCGACATGCGCCGCCTCTTCGCGAGGCTTGCTGTGGAGATTGACCATGAGGGGCTTACTGGCGGAGCCGAGGGCGATTTTGTCAACGGGTCTCTCCGCGTCCGTCAGGTGAACTGCCGCCTGTCGCCTTTCTCTCCGGGTGGTTCCCGGGCCGAATCCGCGGACGATGTGCTCGACGTTGGTGACTATGACGCGGCCATGGCCAATGCGGTGAAGGGGGAATATGTCTATTATGTGCCGGAAAACCGCCAGGGAGTCCTGCTCCCGGACAACGAGGATCCGGACAGTAAAGACATGGACGCCGTCACCGCCGCGAATCCCTCCACGGGAGTGGGCGGCAGGTTGACATATGTGGAATTCGAAGGCGATATCGGTGGCGGATCCGGATTCAGCGGGAAGACGGTCTACCGCTTCTTCCTGGGCAAGGATGCGGTGAAGGACTTCGACATCGAGCGCAATCTGAGTTTCCGCGTGAGCCTCGGCTTCCGCGCCGAGTCGCTGTTCCGCCCGGACTGGAAACTGGAGGTCGAGGGCCTGTCTGACAGGCGCGAGTTCTTCCTTTCGGGAGAACTCGCCGGCAGGCTTCCGGACGGACAGCTTGCTGTCGTCCGGAAGAACCGCCCTGCCGTCCTCGACCTCAACCTCCGCCTCGATGACGGAGCCAACAGGATCTCCTCGACTTCGTTGGTGGATGAGGGCTTCCGGCCGTCGCACATAGGCGATATGGCGTGGACCTCCGACTTCTGGTCCTTGACTCACGATGATGCTAACGAGCCGGCCCGCAAGGCCTTGGCGGAGCTCGGGATCTCCGTGGAGTACGACTCCGGCCGCTTCACTTTCTCCGTCAGCGACCAGTCTCGCTTCGTCACCGGCCGTGAGATACCGATATGCCTCACCCTCTATCCCGGCGGAAGGGAACTCAGGGCTGTGATAAAGACGGGGGAGGACATCTCGGTCACGCCTTCCGGGAGCGTCTTCGACGATTTCTACATCGCCCAGCACCGGACACTCAGTTTCTCCGGTTTCGAGGGCCGCACGATATACTATGCCGCCGACCAGGGCGACTGCACCGTCGGTTCATCGGCCAGGCACTCATACAACCGTCAGTGGAAGACCACAAGTTCGCTATCCGCGGCTTTTCCGACCTGTCTCGCGGCTCCTGACGGGACGGCCGTCTATCCGTATCAGGATTATGAGGCTTACGCGTCGCAGAGCCTTCCCTCCGGAGACAAGCTTGACATCTACACTTTCTTCCCGAACGACTTCTCGATGATCCCCGGATACCAGAACAGCCGCGGCTCTATAGTGATTTGCAGTGATGACATCCTCAATGACGGCCTGACAGAGATAAGACTCTACATAAGAGCTCCGTGGCTCCGGCTCTCCGGGGTGAAGGATGTCATGCTTCCCGTGGACGGCAACGAGTGCAGTCTCGGCGACAATATCTATAGCGATGTGGGCCTGAGTCCTTTCCCGGAGGGGAGTTTTGTACCTTCTCTATATGAGGCTCTTCTCGCACCGCATCTGGAGTTTGACTCAAGCTCATCCGCCTGGGGCGGATGCGTCGGACTCGATGCGCTTTCGGGAAAGATGTGGCTGAAGGGCACCCGCGCCGGGGCTCTAAAGGTTGAAGACCTTTCTGCGTCGGAGGCTGCACGGGTCGGTACGGTCACCATCTCCGCCAATCCGGCTACCGGCCTGTACAGCGGCTCTGCGGTATGCGGTTTCGGTATAAGTCTCCCTTGCCTGGAGACTGCCCCCTCGGATGTCCTGTGCACGTATCTTGATGAGACGGGCTTTACCTCACGCATTGAGGTCCCGATCGCTTTCAGACTTGACGGGGGAGACCGGGACAGGTTTGAATTCGCCCTCCGGACCAATGGCAACACGCTTACGGTCGGTGACGAGACTTTTGCTCCGGTGATCAGCGGAGAGTACGGATACGGGAAGTTCGGCCTGGCGTATTATTGGCGGTACGATGAGAAGGAACAGCCTGGAGAGACTCCTTACGGGGATTTCCTTCCGGGCGGGCTGCTGCTGCCGTACGGGCCGCAGAAAGTGACTTTCAGCGCCGTCAACAAGTGGGACGGGAACCGGATTTCGGTGAGCGCTTCGTTCAATATCCGCCACAGGGTCACGATGAAGCAGCTCGGGGTTTTCGGCGACACGGCCTATGCGACTGTTTATCCCCTTCCTCAGAAGAACATAGATTATATCATGCGGCACTTCGATGAAGCCGGAGAGGAGGCTGCCGGGTGTATGATAAGGCTTCTCGGCACCGACGCGTGGCTGCTCAACTACCGCTCCGGCCCTGACTTCTATAATTCGGAAAAGGGGAGGTATATGCAGCCGAATCCGGGCATCAAGTACTCCACCGGGTACTATTCGGTGAGATACATAGATGACAAGGCTTACAAGTGGAGTGATGCCCTGGCGCGGAGGGCTTTCTATGACAGCCGCTTCCAGTGGCTTGACCATATCACCGTGGGCGGCGAGGGCGGCTGGTGCAGCGATCCGTCTCTGGTCGGGAACGAATGGCTCGACCTGCATTTCAGCAATTCAAAGGGCGGATATATCTACACCGGCAGCAAAGTCTTCCTGCCCGAACGCCGCTGATGCCGGCTGGAAACAAGGAGGGCGCCCTGTAGCCGCATCGGCCTGGGTGCCCTCTTGATGGCCCGCGCCATGTTCAGGCGGCGCGATGCCTTTTATGTGATGTCCTTTTAGAAAAGGAAAGCCGCTCCGATGTGCCAGAATGAGGTCTTGATGGAAGCGTTGTCATCGGCGTCCTTGAGCATGTTGAGGAGTCCCCAGCTGTATCCGCCCTTGATGCGGACGATGTCGGAGATGTCTACACCGAGTCCGACCCCGAGGGAGAGGTTGAAGCGGTTGAGCTTGCCGTCGTCGCCGTAGTTGTCAAGCGAGGTGTTCACTCCGAGGGCGGAAGCGGTGGTCTTGGAAGATACTCCAAGCTCGAACTGCGGGCCTGCGTAGGCGAAGACCTTGAGCATCTCGACAGGGGCGATGCTATATTTGAAGTTCACCGGCACCGCGATGTAGTGGCTCTTGGTGGAGCTGTTGGCCACTCCGAAATAGGAGGCGTCGCTCGTGAGGTATCCGTAGTAGATTCCCGGGACGACCGAGAAGCCCATGCCGAGGTAGTAGTCGGCGTCTGCTCCCGCGTAGAATCCGTTGGAGACGGTGTTGGTCGATGACGATGAGTAAGCGTACTTGCTGTTCTGACTGAGATAGCCTGCGCCGACGCTGAACTGGGCCATGGCTGAGGTTGCAGCTGTGGCAACGAGAGCTAATGTAAGGATGATCTTTTTCATTTTTTAAAAAAGTTGTTGTTCGTGTTACGCAATTTTAGATGTGGATTGTTTTGCTTCCGTTGCAGGTCAGAGGGCAAAAAGTGACAAATTCATAGCATTTGGCCGCAAAATGCGCCAAGTTGTATGCAGGATGCCCCAAATAGGCGAAATTTGCTTGCTCGCCCGATTATCTGTATCTTTGCCGTGTTTTTCATCATGTGTGAATGGCGCTACTGGAATATAGCATAGATAGAGGGGGCATGCTCCCCGTGGTTATGGCCGGCGATGTTTTCGCGTGCCGTCTTCGTGTTTACGGGAGGGTGCCGCGATGAAGAAGTTCGGATTCGGGATGATGAGGCTTCCCCTCAAGGACAGCAACGATCTGAGTTCGGTGGATATGGAGCAGGCCGCCAGGATGGTGGATCTCTTTCTTGACCGTGGATTCACATACTTCGACACCGCCTGGCAGTATCATCTGGGACACAGTGAGGAGATTCTCCGGGAACTGGTCGTCCGGCGTCACCCGCGTGAGAGTTTCACGGTCACGGACAAGCTTCCCTGCTGGGAGATAAGGCGCCCCGAAGACATGGAGCGTATTTTCAACACCCAGCTTGAGCGCACCGGAGCCGGATATTTCGACTGGTATCTGCTCCACGCGATGAACAAGAACTATGCGTCCCTGATGGACCGTGTCGGCGGCTGGGATTTTATCAGACGCAAGCGTGACGAGGGGCTGGTGAAGAACATAGGCTTCTCGTTCCATGACGACTCCAGGACTTTGGAGCGCATACTCCGCGAGCATCCGGAGCTGGGGTATGTCCAGCTGCAGATCAATTATATAGATTGGAATTCGCCTTCGGTGGAGTCTGGGGAGTGCTACCGCCTGTGCGAGAAATACGGTCGCAAGGTCTTCGTGATGGAGCCGGTCAAGGGCGGTTCGCTCGCGCGGGTGCCGCAGAAGGTCGCGGACATGTTCGAAGAGGTGGAACCAGGTTCTTCTCCGGCCTCATGGGCCATACGCTTTGCCGCGTCGCTGCCTTCCGTACAGGTCGTGCTGAGCGGGATGAGCAGCATGGAGCAGGTCATGGACAACACCGGCTTTATGGAGCATTTCACGCCTTTTGACAAACTTCACCGCGACACCATTGAGCGTGCGGCGGGCATCATACAGAATTCAATAGCGATACCTTGCACCGGCTGCAACTACTGCTCTCCCGGCTGCCCGAAGAAGATCGCCATACCCGAATATTTCTCGATGATCAACTCCATCAAGCAGTTCGGGGCATATCAGAAGCACAACACCGCCAAATACTATAAGCTGCTCACCGAGAAGCGCGGCAGGGCAGGGGACTGCATAGAATGCGGACAGTGCGAAAGGCACTGCCCGCAGCATATAAATATCATTGATAAGCTAAAACTTGTCTCCCGCCTCTACGATTCCGGGATTGAGGAATAACCTCTATTGTGCCGGATAGGCGAGCGTGAGGCTGTAGGATTTCAGGACTTCTTCACCGCCGATCTCCTCGGAACTGGTCAGCACGAGGGTCTTCTTGTAGGAGAAGCTGTCATGCAGACCGGCAGGCAGGGCCTTGAGCTTGCTCTTGTAGTCTGACTCGATCTTTTTGAATTCTGACAGCGCGTTGCCGTATCTTTCGATGGCTCCGCTCCTGTCGGATATGTCTCCGCTCCATGTCTTGGACCACTTGGAAGAGAAGCTGCTGAGTTCATCCCCGATCTCGAGGCTTAGCGGCTTGACCGCGCTGGCTGAGCTGCCGAAGTACTCTTCGCTGCCGTTGTCGCGGACCTCTATGCAATACAGCACTGAGCCGTCTTCTGGCTTGGAACACCCTGCGAGCAGTCCGACTGCGGCGGCAAGGCATAAAAACGCTTTGTTCAGAAACCTTTTTCTCATAATGCTGACAAAGATACTCCTGCTTCCGGACTTTGTCAAGAGGAAGCCGGAATCCCAGATGTTGCGTCAAATAGTCAATTAAACATGCCAATTTGGCTTAAAATGCGCCAATTTGGCGCGTAAATGTAATAAAACTCAACTGGTACGGGTGTTGATTTCTTATAAAGCGTCTCCCGAAAAGGAGACGGGAAAAAGAAAATTAAAAAAAGGAGATTAATATTATGTTACCAGCAAAAAGAACAGAACAGGCTTGGTTGCCTGACATCTTCAATGATTTCTTCAACACCAATTGGATGGAGAAGGCCAATGCTACGGCACCTGCGATCAATGTGATCGAGAACGAAAAGTCATACGATGTAGAGCTTGCCGCTCCGGGGCTCACCAAGGATGATTTCAAGGTATGCCTGGATCACGAAGGCAATCTTTCCATCGATATGGAGAAGAAGGTCGAGAACAATGGTGAGAAGAAGCACGGCCACTACCTGCGCCGCGAGTTCTCATACACCAAGTATCAGCAGCTTCTCAGTCTGCCTGAGGATGTGGACAAAGAGCATATCGAGGCTAAGGTGGAGAACGGTGTCCTCAACATCAATCTTCCTAAGATCGTGAAGACGCCGGAGGCGGAAGCCCACAAGTCCATCGAGGTAAAATAACTTGAAACTGAAACTTCATAGCCGCAGTGCCGCAAGGTGCTGCGGCTATTTTTCGTAAATAATGCTTATCTTCACCGAAAATCAAAAGATATGATTAAAAACATAGCGTTGGTGGCTCACGATTCCCGCAAGAAGGAGCTGATGAGCTGGGTCAAATTCAATGCGGGAGTACTCAAGGACTGCCGCCTTTATTGTACCGGCACGACCGGACGTCTTGTCAAGGAGACCCTTTCCAAGGCCCTCGGCACCGATGAATCCCTGGATGTGATATGCAAGCTGAGCGGCCCTCTCGGCGGAGATTTCGAGATAGGCGCGATGATCGCGGAGGGTTCCGTGGATATGCTTGTCTTCTTCTGCGACAACCTCATAATGCAAGGACATCAGAACGATGTGATGGGGCTCGTCCGTCTCGCGTCCCTCTATAATATACCTTTCGCGACCAACCGCAGCACGGCGGATTTCATCATCGCCTCGCCTCTGTTCTCAAGTGCCGAGTACGAGCGCATCATACCGGCCTGCATAGAGTCATACAAGAACCGCAAGCTCAAATAGCGCAGCCGTAACAGAATCTTAATGCGGGGTAATATCTCCGTAACATCCTCTCTTTACTTTTGCGTCGTAATCAGTAGCAGATACGATGAAAAGATTAAAGAGAGGATTTGTTGTTGCGCTGTTCGCGCTGCTTGCGCAGATGCTTCAGGCGCAACCGTCCGCAAAGACCGGGACGGTCAGCGGCACGGTGAAGGACGCCCAGAGCGGCGAGACGCTGATCGGGGCTTTCGTGGAAGTCAAAGGAGGAGACGCCAAAGCCATTTCGGCGATGGACGGGACGTTCGTCCTGGAGGGGGTACCAGTTGGAAATGTCAGTCTCAAAGTAAGTTATCTCGGATATCTTGATGCTGTTCTTGAGGGCGTCAAGAGTCCTTCGGAGGGTGTGGTGATAGAAATGACCGTCGACGGGGAGATGCTCTCCGCGACGACGGTGACGGCGGAGCAGCGTCGCGACACGCAGGCTTCCCTGATGCGGATCACGAGAGAGACACCGCTTATCATAAGTAATGTATCCGCCCAGGAGATAGGACGCACACAGGATTCCAACGCGGGGGAAGTGATACGCCGAGTGCCGGGCATCAGCCTGATAGACGACAAGTTCGTCATGGTCCGCGGCCTTTCGCAGAGATACAACAATGTGTGGATCAACGGAGGGGCGGCCCCGAGTTCGGAAGCCGATTCACGTGCCTTCTCATTCGACCTCATACCGAGTTCGCAGATCGACAATCTCACAATCGTCAAAGTCCTTTCGGCCGAGTACCCTGCTGACTATTCCGGAGGCTTCATACTCATCCAGACGCGAGATGTCCCGGAACGCAATTCTTTCAACATCTTCGCCGGAGGCAACTTCAACGACCGTTCATTCAATGATTTCATCTCATACAACGGGAAGCTCGGGGCACTGCCGGGCGGCATAGGCGCTTCACTCCCGGGTTTCGGCGGCAAGACGGTGGATCTCAAGGCTGGCGGGCTTGACAATGACTGGTCCGTCCGCAAGATCAATCCGATAAGCGACCGCAAGCTCTCCGCTTCCCTCTCGAAGCGCTGGGACATCGCGGGCCACAGACTGGGGCTCAGCGCCGCTGCGAACTGGTCGCAGGAGTTCCGCACCCTCGACCCGATGCAGAACAACATCTTCGGGGTGTATGACCACCAGAACAACCGTTCCAACTACCTGCGCCACTCGGTAGACAGCCAGTACAACGACAACAGCCGTTTAGGAGCCATGCTCAACATGACCTGGATCATCCCCTCCGGGGCGGCCAAGTTCCAGCTCAAGAACATATTCAACCGCATCGACAACCACCGTTACACCTTCCGCGACGGCATCAGCGCGCAGGCCAACGAGGAGAAGAGCGCGGAATACTTCTACCGCAGCCGTACGACATATAACGGTCAGCTGACCGGGACCCATTACATCGCGGACAATACCCTTGACTGGTGCGCAGGCTTCTCATACGCCGACAGGATAGTCCCTGACCGCAGGAGGTATCTGGTCAACGACGCGCTTGAGAGCGGCGTGTTCGCCCTGACGACCGGCAACGACGTCTCCCGCGAATGGACGGATCTCCGCGAGGACATCTCCTCGCTGAGCCTCAACGACAAGCAGAAATTCCATATAGGGGAGCGCGAGGGCTATGTCAAGGCCGGACTTTACGGGGAATACCGTGCCCGCCGCTACAACACCAGGGTGTTCATATACAACTGGAACGTCTACGACAACACGCTCCCGGCCGGTTTCCAGAAGATGGACGTGCCTGAGCTGCTGAGCAATCCCGAGTATTTCGCCCAGGACAGGCTCCACCTCCTTGAAGAGCAGCGCATGCGCAACAACTACCGCGGCCGGAACTGGCTCGGCTCCGCCTATGTCAACGCCTCCGTCCCTATAGGACGCCTGGAGATACTCGGAGGTTTGAGATATGAGTACAACGACATGGAGCTTATCTCCAACACACGCAACAACGAACTCTCCGAGAGCGGCAGGCACTACAGGACCGGAGGGCTGTTCCCTTCCGCCACCGCCACTTTCCGCATCGACGACAGGCAGAACCTCCGACTCTCCTACGGACGGAGCGTCAACAGGCCGGAGTTCCGCGAGGTCTCATCCTCAGTCTATTACGACTTCGATCTCGCTTCCGATGTCCAGGGCAACACTGACCTGAGAAACTGTTATATAGACAACTTGGACCTGAGATATGAGCTCTACCCGTCAAGCGGCGAGACCATAAGCATCGCAGCCTTCTACAAGCATTTCGACTCTCCGATAGAGTGGACTTATACGGTGTCCGGAGGCACAGACCTCGTCTATTCCTACAAGAATGCTCTGAGCGCTGACAATATCGGACTTGAGATGGACCTGCGCAAGAATCTGGCTTTCATCGGCCTTGGCAATTTCTCGGTCTCATTCAACGGGGCGCTCATCCACAGCAAGGTACACTTCGAAGAGGGTTCCCGCGAGGAGGACCGCCCGATGCAGGGGCAGTCGCCTTACCTTGTCAACGGCGGAATCTTCTACAACTCCTCTCGGCTCGGACTCGACATAGCCCTCCTCTACAACAGGATAGGCAAGCGCATCATAGGCGTGGGGCGCACTGAAGGCTCAATAGGGGGAGAAGACCAGGCGAGGGTGCCGGACAGCTACGAGATGCCGCGCAACAGCCTCGACCTCACGTTCTCCAAGAAGTTCGGAGAGCACTTCGACCTCAAGCTCTACTTCCGCAACCTGCTCGGCGAGGGAATCACCTACAAGCAGTTTGAGGGCGAGATCGGACAGATCACCAGGGCCTACAACCCTGGCCGCAACATAGGACTGCAATTTACATATACCTTATAGAGAATTTCCCTTTAGTTACTTATATATCAAACAAATGAGAAAAACCAATTTTGGGGCGTGCATCTGCACCCTCGGCGCACTGGCCGCGATCGTGGCCTGCGAGAAACAGAATCCATCACCGAAGCCGGCAGAAAAGTATGAATGGAAGACCGACGGAGGAATCAAAGCCTGCGACCATCTCCTCTTCACTGACGGCAAGGACGATCCTGACGGCAAGGAGATAGGCAACGGGGACCAGGAGTTCGTGTTCAACGGACAGCAGACCCTCGCGAAGGGCACATATCACCTCAAGGGCTGGGTTTATGTGGCCGACGGGGCCCAGCTTACCATAGAGCCGGGTACGGTCATCAAGGGTGACAAGGAGTCAATGGCCACGCTCATCGTGGAGCGTGGCGGCAAGCTCATCGCCCGTGGCGAGCAGGGCGCCCCTATCGTGTTCACTTCAGAAGCCGAAGCCGGCAACAGAAAGCCGGGAGACTGGGGAGGAGTGATCCTCTGCGGCAAGGCCCGCAACAACAAGGGCGAGATGCAGATCGAAGGCGGCCCGCGCACAAGGCATGGCGGTGATGACGATGACGACAACTCCGGTGTGCTGAGCTATGTCCGCATCGAATTCGCGGGGTACCCGTTCAAGACCGACAAGGAGATCAACGGTCTCACCCTCGGCTCCGTCGGGCGTGGCACCACGCTTGACCATATCCAGGTGTCCTACTCCAACGATGACTCCTTCGAGTGGTTCGGCGGATGCCCTCAGGCAAAGTACCTTATAGCCTGGAAGGGTTGGGACGATGACTTCGACACCGACAACGGCTTCTCCGGCAAGGTGCAGTATGCCCTTGCGGTGAGGGATTCCCGCATCGCGGACGTCTCCCAGAGCAACGGTTTCGAGAGCGACAACAACGCCGACGGCTCCGCTACCTCTCCGTACACCTGCGCCACATTCTCCAATGTGACTTTCGTGGGACCGAAGCTTGATGCCCAGTTCCAGAACGATCCGTCCTACATCAACGGCGGCAAGCTCTACCCCAACAACGGCTCAGCCCTCGGCAAGTTCCAGTCAGCCATGCAGATAAGGAGGAACTCCCGCCTCAACTGCATCAACTCACTCGCCATCGGTTTCCCTATAGGGCTTATCCTTGACAACCAGAAGGGTGACACGCAGGGCGCGGCTTCCGGCAAACTTCTCAAGCTTGAGAACATCTGGTTCGCAGGCATGGATGTCACCGGCTCAGACGCCAACAAATCCTACGAGGACGTGCTCGTGACCGGCTACGACGAGAAGTCCAAACCCATATTCGACAAGACCAGCAAGTCATTCTCCAGCACCTTCTTCCTCGCTCAGAACGGCAACAAGGCCGTGGAGTCATGGTCTGATCTCGTGGCTGCCGACGGGTACACCCCGCTTTCAGGCAGCGCACTGCTCTCCGCCGCATCTTTCGACGGGGCGGACAACTGGTTCGACAAGGTCAGCCATGTCGGTGCCTTCGGTCCTGAGAACTGGGCTGAAGGATGGGCAGAGTTCGATCCGGAGAACGCTGAATATTAGTTCCCCGGTCTAGCATATCTATAGTGTCGCGCCATCATCAAGGCAGCTGTCAAGCTCCTTGGTGATGGCCTTTTCGTCGAGATGCTGGCCGATGAACACTATCTTCTCCATCCTGTCACCGTACTCCGGGTCCCAGTCCCTGGAGAGGGAAGGGTCGCGGAGCATCATCTCGACAAGCTCTTCCTTGTCCATCGTGGCGTACCACAGGCCTGCGTCCTTGATGGACTTCTGTACCCCTGCCTGCTCGAAGAGATAGCACTTGTCGGTGTCGTCCGAGAAGTAGCAGATTCCTTTGGCCCTTATGATGGAAGACGGCCACCTTCTGGCCACGAAATCGTCGAAGCGGTTGAGGTCGAATGCCTGGCGGCGGAAATATACGAATGTCGATATCCCGTACTCGTCGGCTTCTCCTTCTTCTTCGTCGTGAATCTCCCCGTGGGCGTCCCCCTCGATTTCCGAAATCCAGGATGCGGAGGTGGCGACGCTGTCGAAGTTGAACATCTTGGTGTCCAGTATCTTGTCGAGGTCGATGTCGCAGAAGTCGCTTTCTATGATTTCGGCCTTCGGCTGAAGTTTGCGGATGATGCTGCGGATTCTCCCGAGGTCTTCTCTCTTGACTTCGGATACCTTGTTGAGTATCACTATGTTGCAGAACTCTATCTGCTGGATAACCAGACTTTCAAGGTCATCTTCGTCGAAGTTGCGCAGCGGAAGGGTGTCTCCGCAACTGAACTCGGTCTGCATCCTCAGGGCGTCGACCACCGTGACGATGCAGTCCAGCCGGGGCAGTGCTCCTCTGGTGTACTCGCTCGTCAGGGTCGGGATCGAGCAGATGGTCTGGGCTATCGGAGCCGGTTCGCAGATGCCGCTGGCCTCGATTACGATGTAGTCGAATTTGCCGGTGGAGGTGATCTGGCAGACCTGCTCGACCAGGTCCATCTTCAGTGTGCAGCAGATGCACCCGTTCTGGAGGGCGACGAGGCTGTCGTCCTTCTTGCCGACCACTCCGCCTTTCTCTATCAATGACGCGTCGATGTTGACCTCGCCAAGGTCATTCACTATCACCGCGAACTTGATTCCTTTTCTGTTTGAGAGGATGCGGTTGACCAGAGTGGTCTTGCCGCTTCCGAGATAGCCGGTAAGCAGAAGTACCGGAACTTCGTTTTTATTGTTTCCCATATTCAAATCAAATCGTGACAATATAATATTTTTATTCTTATATTGGCCTCTGTAACCACAAATTGATGCGATGAAACTGAAGATTGCGACCGCATTGCTTTCTGTCGCGTTGTCTTTTGCCGGCAACGCAAGGGAGTATAGGGTATTTTCCACTGAGAACGGGCTTTCCAGCAGCCTGGTCAAGCAGATTTTTGAGGACAGTTCGTCCATGATATGGGTCGCTACCGAAGATGGTCTCAACCGCTATGACGGCAGCAAGTTCACCCAGTATCTGCATGATCCGGATGATCCCCATTCTCTGGCGAGCAACTATGTCAACGCGGTCTTCGAGGACAGCCGCGGGCGGATATTCGTGGCGAGCCACTCCGGCGTCCAGCTCTACGACCCGGATTCCGACCGCTTCTCCGCTCCTGCCCGTTTCGAGAACGGTTCAGGCTCCGGACAGGTCTCATGCATAATAGAGAAATCCGACGGGGAACTGGTGGCGGCCGGGTCCGTCCTGTCCGTGATAAATGTGAACGGTGGAGATTTAACGTTGACAGTCAGCGCATTGCCTACGGTGGTCAATTTCGCCGACATCATATTTGAGGACGAGAACGGCGACATATGGATAGTCAAGCACGAACAGGGCATACAGCGGGTAAGCATGGACGGCGGCATCCATGAATATCTGGCCGACGATGCCGTCACCGTGATGGACATATTCAGGAATGACGACGGGACCATGTATGTCGCGTCCGTCAACGGCGGACTCTTCCGATATGACCCGCGCGGCGACGAGTTCATCCCCGTGCCGTTCGGGGGCAAGGACATCTTCACTCCGCGCAGCCTTGCGCAGTCGTCGGTCCATCGGCTGTTTGTGGGTACTGACGGCGCCGGGATGATGGTGTACAATCCGGTTGACGGCAGTTTCTGCGACTTTGCCACAGCCGACGGCCGTTATGGTCAGGAAGGCAGGAAGGTGCACGACATAATGCGTGACCGGAGCGGAAACCTGTGGATAGGTGTGTATCAGAAGGGGGTTTACCTGATTCCGTACGGACGCAACAACTTCAGATATTTCGGCCCGGACTCTGAAGCTGGCGACATCATCGGGTCCTGTGCCGTGGTGTCACTGTGCCGCAGCGGAGACGGGACGATGTGGGTGGGGACCGACAACGACGGGCTCTACGGCATCTCTCCTGACGGAAAGCCTGTCAGGCATTTCCGCCCGGGGCTTTCCGCCGATGCCGTGCCATCGACAGTGAGCGGACTCTTCGAAGATTCCGCCGGACAATTGTGGCTCGCCTCATTCGACAAGGGCTGCGGCATACTGGACAGAAAAAGCGGACGCTATCGCCGACTTGATTTCAGCCACATCAGCAAGCGCGCCACTCGTCACATTTCGGCTTTTGCCGAAGACGGCGAGAAGAGGGTATGGATCGCCACCATGGGCTCCGGCCTTCTGTGCTGTGATCTGGGCAGCGGACGCGTTTCCGATGCCTCCCGTCTGTGCCGCGGCATCCCGAGGTATATCACGAGCATAGTCTGCGCTTCCGACGGACGCATATATATGGGGACTTATGACGGGGCCTGCGTGCTGGATCCTTCTGACGGGTTCTCGTTGAGGAGGATATCGGAAGACAATATAGTCCATACGGTCAACGAGCAGAACGACGGCAGCATAGCCTTCGGCGGGGAAGACGGGCTTATGGTCGTGGACAAGGACGGAGGCGTGCGCCGGTACAGCTCCAGGGACGGGCTTCCTTCCGACACCGTGTATTCGATAAGGCAGGATGAAGACGGGATGACCTGGCTCGGTACCGGCAAGGGCCTGTGCCGTTTGCGCCCGGATTACAGCCTCCTGGTCAATTTCCTGGCGGAAGACGGCATACAGGGCAACGAGTTCAGCAAGAACACTTCATGGAAGGACGGCGATTCCCGCCTGTGGTTCGGGGGAGTCAACGGCCTGAGCTGTTTCTATCCGCGTGAAATTGTCAGTCCTGTCAAGAAATGGACTGTGCGGGTGACGGATATGTATCTGCACAACCGTCCGGTCACCGTCCAGACGAAATCCGGAGGCCGGGATGTCATAGACAAGGCGATATGGAAGGCGGACCGGATAAACCTGTCCTACAAGGACAACGCGTTCACCCTCCTGTTCGCTACGGTCGAGCATAATCATCCGGATCGCCTGCGCTTCATGTACAGGATGGACGGCAACGGATGGGTGACCCTGCCTCCTGGCACCTCCAGGGTGTCTTTCAGCAGCCTGCCTGCCGGGAAGCACCACTTTACTCTCAAGTGCAGCGACGCTTTCCTTGATTCGGACGAGATGCCGCTGCTGATAGACATCCGTCCTTCGTTCTGGGCCAGCGGCCTCGCGAAGGTGATTTATCTTCTGGTTCTTATCGGCCTTGGTGTCGCCATATACATCTGGCGTCTCAATCACTTCCGCGCGAAACAGGCTCTGAAGGACTATGCCCTGTCCGAGCGCATCAACGAGTCCAAACTCCAGTTCTTCGTCAACATCTCACATGAACTGAAGAACCCGCTCTCGATGATCGTCAGTCCTCTGCGCAAACTCATCGACACGGACAAGGATCCGCAGAGACAGCGGAACTACAGGATAATGTACCGCAATGTGGAGAAGATACTGCTGCTGATGAACCAGCTGCTGGATCTCCGCAAGATTGACAAGGGCGGGCTGAAGCTGTCGTTCAGCGAGAACGACATGGTGCCGTTCATCCAGGGGGTCATAGGCAATATGGAGGGCCAGTTCGCCCAGAAGAACATAGCCTTGACTTTCGAACATCCGGGGATCGACAGTCTCTATATGTGGTTCGACCCGTCCAATCTGGACAAGGTGCTGATCAACCTGCTTTCCAACGCCTACAAGTTCACCCCTGTCAACGGCAGGGTCCGACTGCTTCTGGAGAAGACGGAAGACGGGGATAGTGCGCGTATATCGGTGATAGACAACGGTATAGGAATAGCGCCGGAGGACCTTGAAAACATTTTCCGACGCTTCTACCAGTCTTCCGGCGGACAGGCCGTGTACAAGGGCGGCTCGGGTGTCGGCCTTGACCTGGCCCGTTCCCTGGTGGAGCAGCACGGAGGCGAGCTGCATGCGGAGAACAATACCGATTCTCCGGGCGCATGCTTTGTCTTCACGCTTCCTCTCGGTCGCGCGCACATCGCAGAGAGTCAGATTGCCGTTTCCACCGAGAAGGAGTCGCCTCGGCCGGATGTGGCCATGCCGGAGTCCGGGACTGTACTGCCGGAAGCCATAGTCGTCCCGGAAGTCGAGCGTGACTCCCCGAGGACCAAATATCGTCTGATGCTTGTGGACGATGACGAGGAGCTTCGCGGCTATGTGGCATCCGAGCTTGCGCGTGACTTCCACATCATCCAGTGCTCCAACGGAAAAGAGGCGCTGGACGCCGTGTTCGAGAAGGCTCCGGACATCATAGTCAGCGATGTCGTGATGCCTGTCATGGACGGCCTGACTCTGTGCGACAAGATACGCCAGAACATCAATCTCAATCACATCCCGTTCGTGATGCTCACCGGCAAGTCCTGCGAAGAGGACAACATCACCGGCATCAAGTCCGGCGCGGACGCATATATCTCCAAGCCGTTCAATATCAATCTGCTCAAGGCCACGATATTGAATCTCCTCCAGCAGCGCCGCATGCTGCGCAACAATTTCGCCGGCCATCAGAGCCATGAGGACAAACTCTCGACACCTGAGATCAAGACCCCGGACGAGAGGCTTCTGGAGAGGGTGATGAGGGTGCTGGACGCCAACATGGGCAATCCGGAGCTCACCATTGAGCAGCTTGCTGGCGAGGTGGGAATCAGCAGAGTGCATCTGCACCGCAAACTCAAGGAGCTCACCAACCAGACCACCAGCGATTTTATCCGGAACGCCCGTCTTTCCAAGGCGGCGAGGCTCCTCTCGTCCGGCAAACAATCAATTAGCGAAGTCGCCGCTCTCGTTGGATTCGAGAATCAGGCGAACTTCGCTACTGCATTCAAGAAACTCTACGGGCTTACGCCCCGTGAGTATATGAACAACCCGGCTGCGTCTACTTGCAGTACAGGTTCAGAATAGTCTCGTACAGTTCCTGCTTGCCGCTGGTCTGCTTAGGCTCGCCATTCTTCTTGGCGTAGTCCACGAGCTGCTCAAGGCTGAGCTTGCCCTCTTCGAAGGCCTTCCCCTCGCCGGAGTCGAAGGAAGCGTAACGCTCCTTGAGCATGGCAGGGATAGGGGAATCTTCGATGATGGCGGCAGCGTTCAGGAGTGCGCGCGCCATTGCGTCCATTCCGCAGATATGTGCGATGAAGATGTCTTCAGGGTCGGTGGAGTTGCGGCGCAGCTTGGCGTCGAAGTTGGATCCGCCGTTGCCGAGGCCGCCGTTGCGGATAATCTGCAGCATGGCCTGGGTGAGTTCGAAGTTGTCCACAGGGAACTGGTCGGTGTCCCAGCCGTTCTGGGCGTCGCCGCGGTTGGCGTCTATGGAGCCGAGCATCCCGTTGTCCACCGCCACCGCGAGCTCGTGCTCGAAGGTGTGGCCGGCGAGGGTCGCGTGGTTGACCTCGATGTTGACCTTGAAGTCCTTGTCAAGCCCGTGCGCGCGGAGGAAGCCGATGACTGTCTCGGTGTCCACGTCGTACTGGTGCTTGGTCGGCTCCATCGGCTTCGGCTCGATGAGGAATGTGCCCTTGAATCCCTTGGCGCGTGCATAGTCGCGTGCGGCCTTGAGCATGTTTGCAAGGTGGTCCTTCTCCCTCTGCATCTCGGTGTTGAGCAGGCTCATGTAGCCTTCGCGTCCTCCCCAGAACACATAGTTGGAGCCGCCGAGCTTGATGGTGGCGTCTATGGCGTTCTTGATCTGTACGGCTGCGCGTGCCACCACGTCGAAGTCAGGGTTGGTTGCCGCTCCGTTCATGTAGCGTTTGTTGCCGAATACGTTGGCTGTGCCCCAGAGGAGCTTGATGTCGCTGCCCTTCATCTTCTCGAGGGCATAGTCGGTGATGGCTGCCATCCTCGCCTCGTATTCCGCTATGTCGGCGCCTTCATCGATGAGGTCGACGTCGTGGAAGCAGAAGTACTCGATGCCGAGTTTCTCCATGATTTCGAATCCTGCGTCCATCTTGTCCTTGGCGCGCTGGAGGGCGTCAGAAGACTCATCCCAGGCGTAGCTGCGGGTCTGGCCGCCGAACTGGTCTGAACTTGCCTGGCCGAGGGTGTGCCACCATGCCATCGCGAACTTGAGCCAGTCCTTCATCTTCTTGCCGAGGACCACTCTTTCCGGTTCATAGTAGTGGAACGCGAGAGGATTCTTGCTTCCGGTGCCTTCAAACGGAATCTTGCCGATCTGAGGGAAATATTGTTTTGCCATAAAATTTGTGTTTGGTTATTTATGTCGTTATCGGTCGCCTTGCGGCGAAATCAGTGCAAAGTTAATATTTTGCAGGCGAGAAAAAAGCGGGGGCGTAACATTTTTTTCGGCTTGTGTAACAGCGGCCCTGCGCCCCATCTTGGCAGGTGCGCAAAAAACGATGTAACACACTTTATTTGTATGCACCGCCGAGTTGGATATATTTGCCGCAGACATTTTCCATAACACTATCAATAACTAACACAATCGTACTCGGTATGATCAATCTATTATCAAAAAAGGTGACGCACATCGCTTCGGCATTGCTGATCCTTCTTCTGGGAGCGCCTGACCTCGCTGCCCAGAACCGTGCCATCAGCGGTACAGTCAGAGACGCGGAAGGGCAGCCGGTCATCGGCGCCGCCGTCGTCGTCGCAGGTCAGCATTCTTTGGGCGTGATGACCGATACTGACGGAAAGTATGCGTTCAGTGTCCCTGCCGGCGCCACGATCGAGGTGTCCTGCATCGGATATGTCTCCCAGACCGCCAAGGTCGGCAGCAAGTCCACCTATGATTTCATCCTCGCCGAAGATTCACAGCTCCTTGAAGAGACCGTGGTCATCGGTTATGGTGTGCAGAAGAAGAGCGACCTTACCGGCTCTGTCGCTTCCGTGAAGTCCACGGATCTCATGAACCGTTCCACTACTGACGCCGCCGCCGCCCTCCAGGGCAAGGCCGCGGGTGTACAGATTCTCAACAACTCAGGCGCCCCTGGCAGCGGAGCCCAGATCCGCGTCCGCGGATACTCTTCCAACTCCGGGAGCATCGGACCTCTCCTGATCGTCGACGGACTCAAGGTTGACAATATCCAGTATCTTGATCCTTCGATGATCGCGAACATGGAGATCCTCAAGGATGCGGCCTCCGCCGCCATCTATGGTGCCGAGGCCGGTAACGGTGTCGTGCTCATCACCACCAAAAGCGGCGCTGCCCAGAATGGGACGGCCAACATCTCTTATTCGGCCAGCTTTACGAACCAGAGGCTCGGGAAGAAGGCTGAACTCTTTGACGCTTTCGAGTATATAGATTATCAGAAGGCCATAGGAAATGTCACCGATGAACTTCTTGTGGCAAACAAATGGGACGGACAGAACCACGACTGGTTCGATGCCGTGTTCGCTCCGAGCTGGGCGCAGCAGCACGCCGTCACTTTCTCAGGCGGCAACAACAAGGGGCATTTCTTCTCCTCTCTCAATTATGTGAAGAACGACGGTATCGTCAAGGGGGACAAGGATGTCTATAAGAGGCTTTCGGCCCAGATCAATGCGGACTACAACCTCTTCAAATGGTTCACTGTCGGTACCAACACGTCAATAGAGAAGTGGGAGACCAAGTCGGTGTCCGGTTCTTCTTATGGCTCCATGCTCAACTCTGTGATGTCTCTCGACCCTCTTACTCCTGCATATTACAGCAGGATTGAAGACTGTACGCCCGGCATGCAGCAGCACTATGCTGATGGTGATATCATCCTGCGGGACCCTAATCACAACAATGATTTCTATGCCACGTCAAGATGGCTCGACGAGGCTACAGGAAACCCTCTCCTCCAGCGCGACCGCACAGACTCATACAGCGGCGGCCTGAATGTGCGCGGATCGCTTTTTGCCAATGTCACTCCGTTCAAGGGGCTGGTCTACACTTCGCGTTTGGGATACAGAATCGCCCAGTCGTCTTCGCACAGCTATTCTACTCCTTATTGGGCCACTCCTATGGCCAACGCCGTTGAATACAACATTTCCGCCAATGTCAACACGAGCTACTACTATCAGTGGGAGAACTTCGTGAACTACAACCAGACTTTCGGCAAGCACAGCATCGGCGCAATGGCCGGTATGTCCTACATCGAAAACAACTATGACAATGCGAGCATGTCATCGTCCGGTAAGGATATACTCCAGTATTATCTTCCGCAGTACCAATACATCTCTTATCTTAAGAAGGATGCCGTCAAGAACATGAGCAACGCTCCCGGCAGGTCGGCGAGCATTGCATACTTCGGACGTCTGTCATATTCTTACGCCGACCGTTACAGCCTCCAGGCCAACTTCCGCGCTGACGCGTTCGACTCCTCCAAGCTCTCGAAGCAGAATCGCTGGGGGTACTTCCCGTCTGTTTCTGCCGGCTGGACCATCAGCAACGAAAGCTTTGTCAAGGACAACGTTGACCGCAGCATCCTCTCTTTCCTGAAGATTCGCGGTTCTTGGGGTATTAACGGTAACATCAGCGTGCTGAACGGTTATCCTTATACCGCGACTATCAGCGTGAACGGTCAGTGGTATCAGTACAATCCTTCTACCGGCAAGGGTGAACTCACCTATGGCTCCGGTCCTACCGAACTTGCAAACCCTGACCTCAAGTGGGAGACATCCGAGCAGATTGACCTCGGTCTCGACGCCAGAATGTTCAACAGCAGGCTTACGCTCGGATTTGACTGGTATCGCAAGATGACCCGGGATCTCCTGATTTCTATCGCTCCTGTGCCTGAGATCGGTGTGAAGAGCACTTATGTGAACGCGGGTAATGTCCTCAATACCGGCGTTGAACTTGAACTCGGCTGGAAAGACAGTATAGGTGACTTCACTTATGGTGTAAATGCCAACATGGCTACCTTGCACAATGAGGTGCTTTCTCTCCACAAGGCCGTCCCTCGCATTGAGAACATGGTGTCTGGTCTGAACAACCAGGTGCGCTCGGCATTTGAAGCGGGATATCCAATCTGGTATTTCCGCGGATATAAATATGCCGGTGTGGATTCTGAGACCGGCGCTCCATTGTATTACAACGCGGATGGGAAAGTGGTTGACTCCGTAAAGGACAATGACCGCCAGTTTATCGGCAAGGCAATCCCTGACGCCACTTATGGAATTACCATTAATCTTGGATACAAGGGATTTGACTTCAGCGTATTCGGTACAGGAACCATAGGCAACGACATCTTCTCGATGCTCTATTCCGCTGACCGTCCGAAGACGAATTCGCTTACTCATTTCTGGCGTAATTCCTGGAAGTCCCCGGGCAGTGACGCGAAATACCCTGAATCGGGCAAAGTCGCCAATGACTGGATATTCTGGAGCTCAAGCGCGTCAGTGTTCAACGGCTCTTATTTCAAATTCAAGCAGATTCAGTTAGGATATACGCTGCCGCGCAACCTTACCAAGAAAGTCATGATAAACGACCTGCGCCTTTATGTGTCTCTTGATGATTTCTTCACGATTTCAAGTTATCCGGGATGCGACCCTGAGACAGCGACCACGGGCAACTCCGGAACTATGGGATATGATCTCGGAACGTATCCTACAATGAAGAAAGTGATTATGGGTGTTAACCTTACATTCTAAATCAATAATGATACAATGAATATGAAAATCAAGTTTATTATACCTGCTCTGGCATTTGCGCTGGCTATCGTCTCCTGCAATCCGGACAGATTGGATATACCTCAGAAAGGTCGTATCACGACTGATACATTCTATCAGAATGATGAGGACGCCGAAGCGGCCATGGTCGCGGCTTACCAGGGATTCCTCTGGAATGTCTGCACCAAGGAAGGAGGAAACATCTATGCTCCTTACAGGGCAGCATTCAATCTCTGCGGAGACGACATGTATGCCGCCGGAGAGAGTTTTGGAGACAATGATTATATGGCGGCGTTCAATGAGTTCCGCTATGACAGCGGAAGCGAGGTCATAAGGAATGCATACAATAACCTGTATTATGCGATTTATTACAGCAACCTTGTGATCGATCACTTCAAGGACGGTGACACTCCTGTACAGAAAAGGGTGACCGCCGAGGCCCGCGTCCTGCGTGCCTGGATGCATATGATGCTCGCAATCGGTTGGGGAACCCCTCCTCTGGTAGACCATGTGCTCCAGTCGAAGGACAACCCTTACAATTGCAACACCTCTCCTGACAACCCGATGAGCCACGACGAGCTTCTCCTCTGGTGCGCAAAGGAGTGCGAGGATGCCGTAGCGGATCTTGATGAGCGCAAAGACAAGTCCGACAAGGATGGCGCCGTCAAGGTGACCAAGGGATTCGCGTGGGCAGTCGCCGGAAAGGCCCGGCTTTTTGCCAAAGATTATGCGGCTGCGAAAAAGGATCTGTTCGAGGTGATCAAGTCAAACAAGTATGACCTTGTCCCTGGCGACAGGTATTGGGAAAACTTCCATCTGGAAGGTGACTGCAACGAGGAGAAGATATTTGAGGCCAATATTGAGCTCAACAGCAACATTTCTGTCTTCTGGGATATAGTCAACCGTTCGACGTGGATGGAGGCTAACATATGGGGATGGCGTTCAGACCACTTCGTCGCCGGTGCTGACCCGTGCAGCGCATACACTTCCATCGAAGGATGGGGCGGCTGCGGTGTGCCTCAGAGCTTTGCGGATGAGTTTGTCGCCAATGACGGTCCGGATTCATACCGTATCAAGGCCACCATTGTTCCTATTGAGGACGCCATCTACAATACTGTCTATGGAAACGATAAGATCGACGGCTTGACTCTTGAGCAGAAGATGGCGAGCAAGGATCTCGGAATCAACATAAAGGGTCTCTACGGACAGTCGTTCTATCTCCCGTTGAAGCAGCTGGCCCGCAAGACGGATCTCTCGGCTGTAGGGCAGAATGTGCGCGTCAACAATTTCGTGATCATGCGCTATGCTGAAGTCCTTCTGATGTATGCCGAGGCATGTGTACAGTCTGGAGATGCCGCTTCCGCCCTTCCTTACATCCAGAAGATTCAGACACGCGCCGGCTCCAAGACCGTCAGCTCTGCCGTCACGATGGATGTCGTAAAGAGGGAGAAGAAGCTTGAGATGTGGCTTGAGGGCTGCCGCTGGCCGGACATGGTCCGCTGGGGTGATACCAAGACTGTTGAAAGCGCCGGACAGGCAGTGCCAGTGCTCTATGACAAGTTCACCAGGATGCCTGATCCAAAAGACGAAGGCCTTACCTGGCATAAGGACGGCCGCTTCTACACTGTCCTGACGCATAAGGCGATAGATCGAGGCGACAAGGTCGGCTTTGTGGCCGGGAAGCACGAAGTGTTCCCGTTCCCGGTAACCGTCACATCCGTCAACGACAATATCACCCAAAACCCGAACTGGTAGTCAGGTTAGTTAAACCCATATTTTTCGGGCGGCGGCCGGTGCGCAAAAGCCTGACCGCCGCCTTTAATCAATCATGAAGCGTTTTTTACTTTCTGCAGCTGCCCTGGCCATGAGCCTCGGCCTTGCTGCCCAGGATCCGAATTTCCATATTTATCTTTGCTTCGGCCAGTCCAACATGGAAGGGGCCGCAAGACCGGAGGCAGTTGATTCTGCAGGAGTCAGCGACCGCTTCCTCTCCATGGCCGCCGTCGACTACAATGACGGCAGCCGCAAGATGGGGCGATGGTACAAGGCTTTGCCGCCTCTCTGCCGGTACGGTACGGGGATGACTCCGGTGGACTATTTCGGCAGAACCTTGCTCGAATATCTCCCGGAGAACCACCGGGTCGGCGTGATCAATGTCGCGATTGGCGGGATAAAAATCGAAGGTTTCCTCAAGGACAATCAGGAGGATTACGCCCGCAATGTGGCTCCGGACTGGATGAAGAGGATGCTCTCCGCCTACGACAATCGTCCTTATGACCGTCTTGTCGAGATGGCGCGTCTGGCGCAGAGGGACGGAGTGATATCCGGCATCCTTCTGCATCAGGGTGAATCCAACTGGGACGATCCGGACTGGGCGCGCAAGGTGAAGACCGTCTATGAGAGCCTTCTCTCCGATCTCGGGCTGCAGGCCGAGCGTGTGCCGCTATTCGCCGGTGAAGCCGTCAATGCCGACCGCGGAGGCACTAGCCGGGGAGCGAACCTGCTGATAGACAGGATAGGGGAGACCATCCCCACCGCGCATGTCATCTCGTCCTCCGGGCTTACCAACCTGCCGGACCACCTGCATTTCGACGCTGCCGGCTATCGCGAGTTCGGGCGCAGGTACGCTTACGCCGCCCTCCCTTTCCTCGGCTACGATGTGCGCCCTGCCGTCAATCCTTACACCTCTTCTCTCGAGTCCCCGCTGATCAACGGTTTCGGCCGCGCCGTGACTTTCGTCTGCCGGGCGCCGAAGGCCTCCGCGGTGGAGCTTTCCGGACAGTTCCTGGAGAAGAATGTCCCTATGGAGAAGAACATGGACGGTATCTGGAGCGTCACTGTCAAGATTGACAAGCCGGACATCTACCCATACAGTTTCATCGTCGACGGAGTCCAGATATCGGACCCTCTCAACAAGGACGTGTTCCCCAACGAGAACTTCAAGGCGAGCCTCCTGGAGATGCCGTCTTACCCTTCGTTCCCGCCTGTGGGCGTGGCTGAACCCGACACGCTGCTCTATCGTGTGCGTGCCGTCCCTCACGGGAAGCTCGAGTACTGTACATACCGCTCTGATGTCCTGGGAGCATATCGTCCGCTTGTGGTCTACACCCCGGCAAGCTATGACAAGAGCCGGAAGAAGTATCCTGTGTTCTACCTTGTCAGCGGCACCACCGACACCGAGGAGACATGGTCCAAGGTCGGCAAGCTCAATGTGATACTGGACAACCTCATCGCCGAAGGCAAGGCCGAGGAGATGATAGTCGTGATGCCTTACGGCAACATGATGCACGGCACTCCCATGCCGTCATCCCTCAAGGCCGCAGAGATGTATTCAGTGTTCTCCGACGAGTTGACAAAGTGCATAATGCCTTATGTCGAAAGCAATTACCGCACGATTAACAAGGCTCAGGCACGGGCGGTTGCCGGATTCTCGCGTGGAGGCGGGCAGTCCATGTTCGCGGCCTTGAGCCATCTCGACAAATTCTCTTACCTCGCATCGTACAGCGCTTATCTCACCCCCGAGGTGATGGAGGCGTATTTCCCTCATCTCGTCTCGGACGCGTCCGTGCTCAATTCGGGCCTGAAGCTTCTGTGGACGGGAGTCGGCTCGTCGGATTTCCTCTACCCGGAGGTGGTGAGGAACCGTGAGTACTTCGACGCCAAGGGCATAGCCCACAGCGATGTCACGACCGGCGGCGGACACACCTGGATGAATGCCAGGACCTATCTGATAGAGACACTACAGAAGTTTTTCAAATAAATCACGATATGAAGCGACTCAGCATATCTCTTGGCCTGACCCTGCTCCTGGTGGCGTCAGCCGGCGCACAGAATCCCATCATCCGTGACCAGTTCACGGCAGACCCTACCGCCCGCGTGTTCGAGGGCAGGGTCTACATGTACCCGTCACACGACATCATCAGCCCGGTGGAGCCGGAGCGCAAGTGGTTCAGCATGGCAGACTACCATGTGTTCTCCTCGGCCGACCTGATGGACTGGACCGACCACGGCGTCATCCTCAGCCAGGAGAACGTGCCTTGGGGCAAGCCCGACGGATATTCCATGTGGGCGCCTGACTGTGTGTACAAGGACGGTAAATACTATTTCTATTATCCTGACGCGCCTAAGACCGGCCGGGGATTCGCGGTGGGCGTGGCGACATCGACCTCTCCTTCCGGTCCTTTTGTGCCGGAGAAAGAATCCATAAAGGGTGTGATGGGCATAGACCCTTGCGTGCTGATCGACAAAGACGGATCGGCCTACCTCTACTGGTCAGGCATGGGACTGCAGGTAGCCAGGCTCAAGGACAACATGCTTGAGCTCGACGGGCAGCCGCGCCGGCTGGACGGGAACCTCCCCGGAGGCTTCAAGGAAGGCCCCTTCGCGTTCGAGAGGGACGGCAGATACTATCTCACCTATCCATGGGTGCAGGACAAGACCGAGACTCTCGCGTACGCCATGAGCGACAACCCTATGGGGCCTTTCGAGTTCAAGGGCCTGATAATGCAGCAGTCTCCGGTAGGGTGCTGGACCAACCATCATTCCCTCGTGGAATATCAGGGACAGTGGTATCTGTTCTACCACCACAATGATTATTCCCCTCAGTTCGACAAGAACCGCTCCGCCCGCATCGACAAGGTGACATTCAATGCTGACGGTACCATACAGCCTGTGACTCCGACATTCAGGGGAGTGGGCGTAAGCCATGCCCGGAAGCGGATTGACCTTGACCGCTACAGCGCACTCTATCCGGTGGCGGCTTCGATTGACTTCCTCGATCCCGCCGAGCCTTTTGCCGGCTGGTTCGTGCGGCTGGAGCGCCCGTCCGTATGGGTGCGGTATGCCGATGTCGATTTCACTGAGGTGAGCCCGGCTTCCGTCAGGATGCGCGTCCGCTCAAAGGACGGTGGGAAACTCAGCATATGCATAGCCGAGGATCCGGCCTTCGTGGAGGTGGCTGTCCCTCGCTGCATGGACTGGACAGAGGTCAACGCCCCTCTCGGCAAAGCTGTCACAGGACTCCAGACGCTGACCACGACCCTTGAGGATGGTGGGGTTATAGACATCGACTGGATTGTGTTTGAGTAGGATGAGCAGGCGGTTTCTTTGTCTGGCCCTGTCGGCCGGGATTGTGTCCTGCTCGGGCACGGTGCCGGACGGGGCCGCCGTCTTCGACTTTTTCAGGTATGAAGGCAGGGACGATTTCTATGTCGAGAACCCGCTTCCCGATGTGGATTTCGCCTACAATCCTCTGTTGCCGGGGTGGTATTCAGATCCGAGCATCTGCACCGACGGCAAGGGTAACTACTACCTTGTGGCATCGACATTCTCCTATTTCCCGGGGGTGCCGATATTCCACAGCACTGACCTTGTGAACTGGGAGCAGAAGGGGAATGTCCTGTCAAGGCCGTCTCAGCTGGTCAATCTCGACCGCCAGCACATCAGTGGCGGCATATTCGCCCCGGACATCAAGTTCAACCCTCACAACGGGATGTTCTACATGGTCACCACCAATGTCGGGGCGGGCAATTTCCTCGTCAAGGCCGCGGATCCTCTCGGGGAGTGGTCCGATCCGATAATGCTGCCGCAGGTGCAGGGCATAGACCCGTCGTTGTTCTTCGATGATGACGGGCGGGCATACATCGTGAACAATGATGACGCTCCCGACGGCAAGCCTGAGTATGACGGGCACCGTACAATACGCATAGTGGAGTACGACACCGTGGCGGACAGGACCGTGGGCGAGAGGAAAATCATAGTTGACAAGGGCGTGCGTCCCGCCGACAAGCCGATATGGATAGAGGGGCCGCACATCTACAAGATAGACGGCAAGTATTATCTCATGGCCGCCGAGGGAGGCACCTCCGAGGGCCATTCGGAGGTGATTTTCCGCAGCGATTCTCCGATGGGAGAATATAAGGCCTGGACGGGCAATCCTATTCTGACACAGCGTCACCTTGATCCTGACCGCCCGTCGGCAGTGACTTGTGCCGGACACGCAGATCTGGTCAAGACCCCGTCTGGGGAGTGGTGGGCAGTCTTCCTTGCCTGCCGTCCGCTCGAAGGCAAATACGAAAACCTTGGGCGCGAGACGTTTATGATGCCGGTCCGCTGGAGTGAAGACGGGTTCCCTTACATTACGGCAGGAGAAGAGCCTGTGCCGATGATTGTACGTCATGATGGTGCCGTGCGCGGAACGAATGTCACCTTCGGCAACTTCACAGTCTCCGACGAGTTTGACGGGGAGTCCCTTCCTCTGCACTGGATGACTCTCCGCGGCCCGGCCGAGGAACTGTATTCGCTCTCCGGAGGTAGACTCCAGCTCATGGCTTCAACGGCTTCGGTGAACAGGTTTGAGACTCCTGCCGCTGTACTGAGAAGAATCCAGCATCACAAGTTTAAAGCAGATACCCGTATCACATTCAACCCTGGTGCTCCTGATGAGAAGGCCGGGATGCTTCTCTTCAAGGATGAGAAACACCACTATTTCTTCTCTCTGAGCAGAGACGGGGGAAAGTGGACTGTGTCGCTCTCGACCCCGGACAAGACGCTTGCTTCCGCAGGGGCGTCCGGCGATTTCTTTGACATGAAGGTCGTATCTTACGGTACTTCATTTGCTTTCTGGTATGCCCCCGACGGTAAAGAATGGACTCTTCTCATTGATAATGTCCCGGCTGATTATCTCTCCACCGCGGTGGCGGGAGGCTTTACGGGAACAACGATAGGATTTTATGCTGAAAAGTAGATTCATGGGGGCCTTTGTGGCCCTCTTGTTTGCCGCTGCCTGCGGCCCAAAATGGCAAGATGCTGTCAACCCGTTGACATACACTGATATCCCCGACAACGACGTCATCCGCGTCGGGGATGATTACTACATGGTCAGCACCACCATGTACTATTGCCCCGGGGCACCGATAATGCATTCCCGGGATCTTGTGCATTGGCGGATTGTCAACTATGTCTATGATTGCCTCGAAGATGATGATGTGTACAACCTCCGTGACGGGGCCAATGCCTACGGCAAGGGTCAGTGGGCGACCTCGCTCCGCTACCATGACGGGCTGTACTATGCTCTCTTCATCGCCAATGACCAGAGGAAGACATACGTTTACCGCACGGATGACATAGAGAATGGCAAGTGGACGCGCTCTGTGATTGATTTCCCGATGCACGACGCCTCAATGCTCTTCGAGGACGGGAAAATTTATGCCCTTTGGGGCAACGGAGATCTGCGTCTCACCGAGCTTGAGCCTGACGGTTCGGCCCTCAAAAACGTCGGTGTAGACACTGTCATAATAAATGCTCCGCGCAAAGGCTACATGCTCAGGGCCGAAGGGGCGCACATCTATCATATAGGAGATTGGTACTATGTGCTGGAAATCGACTGGCCTGCCGGGGGCGTCCGTACAGAGACATGCTGGCGCAGCCGTGACTTGCTCGGTCCGTATGAGAGCAAGGTTGTACTTCAGGGCGAGTTCGATTCCAGATCTGACGGGGTTGCCCAGGGCGCGATAGTGGATACCCCTGCCGGGGACTGGTATGCCATAATGTTCCAGGATCATGGAGCCGTGGGGCGCATACCTACCATACAGCCGGTGAAATGGATTGACGGTTGGCCGATAATGGGAGATGGCGGTGTGCCGATGAAGACGGTCCGAGTCAACCTTCCCGCGTCTGGGGATGATTATGTCTGGGCTTCGGATGAGTTTGACTCACTGGAACTTGCACTTGTATGGCAATGGAACCACAAGCCTGAGGACAGCCTGTGGTCACTTTCGGAGCGCCCTGGTTGGCTCAGACTTCACGCCGGTGTCCCGGCGGATGGCATAATGTCCGCGCGCAATACTCTGACCCAGCGGACTGTGGGGCCGAAATGCGTCTCCGAAGTGAAGCTTGACATCTCAGGACTCAAACCTGGTGACAAAGCCGGGATATGTGCTTTCCAAAGCAACAATATCACCCTCGGAGCCGAGGTGGGCCCTGACGGCATCACGGATGTAGTGCTCCGCCGCAACGGACCTGATGTCAAGAATATGGAAGAGTACCGACAACGGCTGCGCGGAAATTCCCTGTGGCTGCGGCTCAACTACGTCTTCACTCCGTCCGCAGAAGGGGAGGAGGCCGACACAGTTACGGCCAGCTGGTCTGAAGACGGTCAGACTTGGCATGACTGCGGCTTCACACTGAAGATGCGCTATACACTTGACCTCTTCACCGGTTACCGCACGGCACTCTATTGCTACCCGACTTCAGCCGAAGGCGGCTATGCCGACTTTGACTATTTCTATCAACGGGTTTTGAATTAATGCTATGCGCAAATCGTATTTGATTCTGCTCCCTTTTGTGCTCCTGCCATATTTCGCAGGAGCGCAGGAGAGGGAGAAGGTGGAACTTGAGATTAATTCCACCCGGGTTACAGGGAAAATCGACCCTCTCCTTTATGGCCAGCTATTCGAGCATATTTATTTCTCTGCCAATAACGGGGTGTGGCAGGAGCTCATTTTCGGACGCTCCTTTGAGACAGAGCATTTTCCGGGCATTCCTCCGCGCGACGGGTATTTTGACGGGTGGTTCGCAGATGATGAAGATGTCCTTCATTCGCCGACCAGATATGAGCAGCCTATAAGTTTGACCTCGGTTGGCAGCGACAGCTATGACATCGAGATGGATGTAAAGTGGCGTGCGTACAAACTCCCGGGCAGGATGTGGAGCGGCGGCTTGTTGGATCTCCGTTTCGCTTTCAAGAATCAGACGTCCGGAGAGCCTTATCTGTTGAGAGTAACGGATCCCGGATATGAGGCCAAACGCCTTGAACTTTCACAGACGCAGGCTCAGATTGAAGCAAACAACAGGGCTAAAGCTCTGGAAAAAGTACAGAAAAGCGTCTCGGAAGCGAACTTTTCCATATCTCTAAAGCGTGAGAAGCAGGTTCCCGGTTTCGGTGGCGGATTCAGAAGCATCATGGCAGTGGAGCCTCTGAAAACCGTTGTCGCAAGACAGGGGCAGATAGAAGGGGACGAGGCATGGCACAGGCTGAAAATCAGCTGCCGCGGGAAAAACGTCACAGTGAGATGGGACGGGAAGAAAGTACTGTCCTATAAGACGCAGGACAATGTAAAATGCAACGACATAGTGCTTTGGGCGAATTACACGGAAGCCTGCTATCGCAATATTTCCGTAAAGGCTCCCGATGGCAAGTCTGTCTATTTCAGCGGCATTCCTGAAGATGTGAAGACTCCTTCAGTCGCTCCGCAGTGGGCATCTTTCGGCCCGGGTGAGTTCTCTCTTGTCAAGGGTGACGCCGTCAACATGAACTACTCCCAGAGTATAACTTCCGGTGCTGTTTATTCCGGGGTTTCCCAAGGTCCTCAGGCGGTCCGTGAGGGAGAAGTGTTCGAGGGGTACATATATGCAAAAGGGGATGGAATCCTGAAAGTCGGCTTGATGCAGAATGGCAAGTGGATAGCTGGCAGTGAACTTGGCAAGCAGGGAAGAGCTTGGGTTAAGCACGAGTTCTCTTTTCCTGTCGGCTCTTATCAGGGTGATGCGGATTTTGTCGTAGCCGTCCGTGACGGTTCTGTACAGGTGGACGAGGTCAGTCTCACCACGCAGAAGGGTCGGGAAATCGGCGGATTCCGTCCGGACATATTCAAGGCTGTAAAAGATCTTCACCCGACATGTCTCCGTTGGCCTGGTGGTGGCTATGCCGCGCAGTATGACTGGAAATGGGGCATCGGCCCGCAGGAAAAGCGTCATCGGTGGGACCATTGGATGTGGATGGATTATGACCAGAATGCATTCGGTACCGATGAGTTTATCCGTTTCTGCAGGGAAATCAACAGCGAGCCGGTGATCGTCGTCAGTGTGGGGTTCGAACGCCCGGCTTCGGAGTATGAGTCTCTCATCCAGAATGCATGCGACTGGGTGGCTTACTGCAACGAACCGGCTACCGGTAAATGGGGAAGTCTGCGTGCTGCAAACGGTCATCCGGAACCGTATAACGTGAAGTATTGGGAGATTGACAACGAGATGTGGGAGATGGGGATTGAAAGATATGAGAAGTGTGTACGTGATTTCTCCGTGGCGATGAGGAAAGTGGATCCGAGTATAAAAATCATTGCCTGCGGAGGTTTTCGTGGTGAGGATGAGGGATTCCTGAACAGGTCCGGAAGATACTTTGATTATATGAGCCTGCATCATTATGAGCAGGCCGGGGGTTACGCCACAGGACCGGACAGACTTGAGAAGCAGTATCTTGAGTATGCTGAAATGATAGCAAAGTGTCCGAACCCGAATATCCGCCTGTTCATCTCAGAGTGGAATCTGAACACGATTGACTGGCGGACCGGTCTGTTTGCCGGGAAGTTCCTGAACATGTGTGAAAACACCGATGTGGTGGCTATGGGGGCTGCGGCTCTGTTCATACGCCGCACTGATGCGCCTGATTGGAACAACGCGTTCATTAATTTTGATTACAAGGATCTTTTCGTCGCCCCGAATTATCTGGTGACGGAGCTCTGGCACGACCATTTTTCAACCGACAGGCTCGGGTTCAATGGAGACTCCAAAGACTTGAGCATAAGTGTCACGCGTTCTGAAAATGCGGGAGAGGTGATTGTCAAGATTGTGAATCCTTCGGACAAGCCATATCAAATTGGACTCGACGGCGACTGGAAAGGTATTGCTGATCTGACCTATGAGTACTTTGCTCCGGGCAGTCTCACGGCGGCCAACAGTATGGAGCACAAGGATGCTGTGGCAAAGAAAGTCGGCCGGCCTGTCAAGAATGGCAATTCGGTCATCTTGGACATTGACGCCTGTTCAGCCGGTGTGCTGGTTATAAGTCTGGAGTAGTCAGAACGTCTCCACTGAGGCATCCGACCGCATCATGGGAGTCCTTCCCCCGTAGATGACATGGAGGTCGGAAGCCTCAGCTCCGGAGAGTTTTGACCAGTATTTCAGTCCCTTGAGAAAGGATTCGTTGAAGGTCTCTGCGGATTTGATTTCGTATGCGTCTTCTTTGTTACCATCCCTGTGGAGCAGATCCACTTCATTGCCGGCACTGTCCCTCCAGAACGATACGGAGGGTTCGATTATGCCCTTGTTGTAGTCATTTTTCATGAAATCGGAGATGACCATGTTCTCAAACAGGTTGCCGCGGAGATAGTGGGTGTTCATCTGTGCTGGCGTCTTTATTTCCAGGAGCGAACATGCTAGTCCCGTGTCGTAGAAGTATAGTTTCGGTGCCTTGACAAGTCTTTTGGAGTAGTTGCAGTGGTCCGGTTTCAGGAGGAACAGGATATAGCTGGATTCTAGGATTGAAAGCCATGAGTCTATGGTCGGGACTGAGATGCCGCAGTCGTTGGCGAGGGATGACTTGTTGAGGAGTTGTCCGACTCGTGCAGCACACAGTTTGAGAAATCTGACAAATTTACCCAAGTCGCTGATGTCCTTGAGGCTGCGCAAATCCCTCTCTACGTATGTGCTTATGTAATTGGGGTAGTAGTCATCCGGGGCTATTCCTTTATCGTAGAGTCGCGGATAGCAGCCGTACAATAGCTTTTCATCTATGCTCTGCGGCAGTATTCCGCCGGCTTCCATCTCGGATTTCGAGAACGGCAGGAGGTGCAGCAGGCCCACTCTCCCCGCGAGACTTTGGTCGACTGCTTCCATCAGCTGAAGATTCTGCGAACCCGTGAGGATGTACATCCCGTCTCTTCCGACATCGTCACAGTGTGTCTGCAAGTATGAAAGTAGGGACGGTACCCTCTGAACCTCATCGATTATTGTCCTGTCCGGGTATGTGGAGATGAAGCCTCTCGGGTCCTGACTTGCGAACATTCTGTTGTCGATATCTTCCAGTGATACTTTCCTGTAGTCCGGGAATGCTGTTTTTGCCAAAGTTGTCTTGCCGGATTGTCTCGGTCCGGTGATGACTACAAAAGGATATTTTTGGGAAAGCGCTATGGCTTTGCTTTCCATTGCTCGTGCTATCATGCCTGTTATTTTGTGCAAATTTAAGTTTTGATTTTGTGATTTGCAAAGATTACCCCGGGATCAAGATAGTATGTCTTGAAAAAAGTATGTCGTGCTAAATTTTTGTGACTATGCACACATTTCTAGCACGCCAGGTATCGGCTAATTTGAAGATTTCAAAAAATCTGACGGGTCAGGGTTTAAGGCAACCTATCGGGACAACGAAGACCCCGTCTTCCGGACGCTTATAGGCGAAATTGCCGATGCCTGTCAGGACCATCAGAAATGAAGGGGCTTTCATTCTGGACTGATCGATTTTGGAAGACAATTCCTTAAGACTTTCAGCTCCCTCCCGAATCGGAGTTGAACCTCCAATCTTTACCTCAACCAGACCATAAGATCCATTCCTCAAGTGAACCACAGCGTCACATTCGAGGTTGCTTTTGTCGCGATAGTGATAGACCTTGCCGTCAAGGGCATCTGCGTATACGCGAAGATCCCTTACGGCTAAAGTTTCGAAGATAAATCCGAATGTCTCCATGTCGTTAATCAGATCCTCCGGCCCAAGACCTAATGCAGCGGTCGCTATCGATGGGTCAATGAAATAGCGCGTGTCTGAGGTTCTTATGGCTGTCTTGCTTCTTAGGTGAGGGTTCCAGGCGATGGAATCTTCAATTACAAAGATTTCCTTCAATGCCTTGATATAATTATACACCGTACTGTCGGACATCTGCTTGTCGCCATTGTTCTTGATGTCAGAGAGAATAGTTCCGACGGTTGCCTGAGTCCCTTGATTGCGGGCGTATGAACGCATGATTCTCCTGGCTAGTTCTTCATCCCGGTCGGTATCATCGACTCTTTTTATGTCATTGCTTACGACAGAATCATAATAGTCGAAAGCTTGGGCCAGTGCGGCTCTTTCGCTTTTTTTTAAAACAGCTTTAGGCCATCCGCCACGACAAGTGAGATATGCAAGCCTGCTCAAGTCTATATTGCTTATGCCATCAAGCGTATCCGGATTGGAGAACAATTCCCCAAAACTTACATCTCCTGTTGAGTCTTCTGATTCCCACAATGACATGGTCCGTAATTTCAGGCGGGAAATACGTCCGGTTCCGGTATGGTGTATAATCTCTTCCTCTATGATGTTTCCATTTTCGTCCTTCTTAGGTTTCGGTGGCACAGCCGAACCTGTCAACATGAATTGGCCATCTTCATTGCGTTTGTCCACTTCGTTTCTGACGGCATCCCAAAATTGAGGTGCAATCTGCCACTCATCAATGAGTCTTGGAGTTTTACCTGCAAGCAGCCGAGAGATATTTGTTCGTGCCAATGCAAGGTTCTGTCCAAGCGTGTCAGTGTCTGCCATAGACAAAATGCTGCCGGCTTGTTGTGAGGCCAGAGTCGTTTTTCCGCAGTACTTCGGCCCCTCGATAAGGACGGCACCGGAGGCCTCCAGTTTATCAGCAAGCAGACGGTCTGCTACTCTTTTTTTGTAGTTGTTCACTGCTAAAAGTTTTAACAAAAATAAGCTATTATTTTATTAAAAGCAAGGGTGTTATGTAAGATTGATACGACAGTTGGCCGATTTTTGATACGACAGTTGGCCGATTTTTGATACGA